>Ga0335084_10001185_pt1 | contig 23849 bp, 25 predicted proteins | sample Lox_Sample_44_FD_206721 | JGI IMG/M metagenome (GOLD analysis project Ga0335084, IMG submission 206721) | Soil microbial communities from Loxahatchee National Wildlife Refuge, Florida, United States - Lox_Sample_4.4 | ecosystem: Environmental > Terrestrial > Soil > Wetlands | place: USA...
GCGCAATATGTGCGCAAGCAAAGGCTGTCGAGCGGTGGCAACGATTTTGATGGAGGTATCAATGAATGCGAAGATTTTCGAATCCCGCCGCGCCGTGCTGCAGGCGATCGCGCTCTGTGCCGGGTTCGCCGTCCTGCCGCGCGGATCGGTTGCACAATCGCAAGGAGCCTCGATGAGAATCGGCATCATCGGTTCAGGCCACATCGGCGGCACGCTCGGCGTACTGTGGGCGAAGGCGGGCCACCAGATCCTGTTTTCGTCGCGACATCCCGAGGAGCTCGCGGAACTGGTGAAACGGGCGGGACCTTTGACGCGAGCGGGCATGCCGCGCGAAGCGGCAGCTTTCGGTGAAGTGGTCCTGATCTCGGTGCCGTACGGCGCGGTCCCACAGGTCGGCCGGGATCTGGCGCCCGAGCTGGCCGGGAAGGTGGTGTTGGAAACCGGCAATCCTTATCCTTCGCGTGACGGAGCGATGGCGGAGCCGGCGCTGCAAAAGGGGACAGGGCTTGCCTCCGCGGAATTCCTTCCCGGTGTGCGGCTGGTACGTGCGTTCAATTCGATACCCGCGGCCGATCTCGCGAACGATGCGAACCGGGCTGGCGAGCGCATCGCAGTCCCGCTCGCGGCGGACGATCGTGCAGCGCTCGACATTGCGCAACGTCTGGTGCGCGACGCTGGATTCGAGCCGGTGATCGTCGGGCCGCTGGCATCGGCGAAAAAGTTCGATCGCGGCTCGGCGGTGTACGGCCAGGCGCTCACCGCACGTGAGCTGCGCCAGCGGCTCGGGATCGAATGACAGTGCGATCAAAGCGCAGAAGCGATCGCTCTCCCGAGATCCTCGGTGTTCGCAGTACCACCGATGTCCGGCGTGCGCGGGCCGTCGCGCAATACCTGCTCTATCGCACGCACGATCGCGGCGCCGGCTTCGGCGTGGCCGAGATGTTCGAGCAGCATCGCCCCTGACCAGATCTGCCCGATCGGATTGGCGATCTTCTTCCCCGAGATGTCCGGGGCCGAGCCGTGTACCGGCTCAAACAGGGAAGGGAATGCGCGCTCGGGATTGATGTTGGCAGAAGGCGCGATGCCGATGGTGCCGGCGGTGGCCGGTCCCAGATCGGAGATGATGTCGCCGAACAGATTCGACGCAACGATCACGTCGAAGCGCTGCGGATTGAGCACCATCTGGATAGTGAGGCCATCGATGTGGTATTGGCTCACTTTCACATCGGGATAATTTTTCCCCATCAGTGCGAATCGCTCATCCCAGTACGGCATGGTAATCGAGATGCCGTTGGATTTGGTCGCCGATGTCACCAGCTTGCGCGGGCGCTTCATCGCCAGCTCGAACGCGAACTTCATGATGCGGTCCACGCCTTTGCGGGTGAAGATCGACTGCTGCATCGCCATTTCGCGCTCGGTGCCCTCGAACAGGCGTCCGCCCACCGCCGAGTACTCGCCTTCGGTATTCTCCCGTACGACGTAGTAGTCGATGTCGCCGACCTTGCGTCCGGCAAGCGGCGGCGCGATGCCAGGCATCAACCGCACCGGGCGCAGATTTACATATTGATCGAACCCGCGGCGGAACTTGATCAGCGAATCCCAGAGCGAGACGTGATCGGCGACCGTGGCCGGCCAGCCGGTTGCGCCGAAGAAGATGCAGTCGTGAGCGCCGATTCTCTCGCGCCAGTCCGGCGGCATCCACCAGCCATGCTTGTCGTAGTTGTCGCAGCTCCAGTCGAAATGGTCGAATGCGAGCGCGATACCGAATCTGCGCGCAGCGGCATCGAGCACACGCACGCCTTCGGGCATCACCTCCTTGCCGATTCCGTCACCGGCGATGACGGCAATCCTGTAGGGTTTCATTTTCTCGCTCCTTCGTTGAAAGCGCGGCCGGCTCGCGCGCGGACAAACCGAAGTCTAAGGCAAACCCGAAGCCGTGGCGCAATTGCCCACGCTGCATTTCTCGACAGGGGCGCGCGGTTTACGCCTCGATTGGTTATCCTTAGCACACCATTCATCCTTACAGAAGCGAGGAGTTGTGCCAAGAGAACCTCAGGTCACCGCCGCCCAGCAGCTGATGCAACTGTCCACACGCCTGGGCGTCGAATACTGGTTCACCAACCTGGGTAGTGATCACCCCGCATTCATCGAGGGCTTTGCGCAGCTGCAGGCGCGCGGCGAGCGGATGCCCGGGGTGATCGTGTGTCCCCACGAAATGACAGCGCTGAGCGCGGCACATGGATACGCAATGATCACTCGCCGCCCGCAGCTCGTGCTGGTGCATGTGGATGTGGGCACGCAAAATCTCGGCGGCAGTGTGCACAATGCGGCGCGCGGCCGTGTGCCAGCGATCATCGTCGCCGGCTTGTCGCCGCTCACGGAGAACCCCGAGCGCGTGGGCGCGCGCAACGAGTTCATCCACTACATTCAGGATACGCCTCGGCAGCATGAGATCGTGGGGCAGTACATGAAGTGGTCGTACGAGCTGCGCGCGCCTGAGATGGTCGACGCGGTTGTGCTGCGGGCGGTGCAGATCGCGACCACTGCGCCCGAAGGGCCGGTGTACATCACCGGTGCACGTGAGATGTGGGATGCGCGCGTCCCGCCTTCCACGGAAGATCTCACACAGTGGCCGACGGCGCGCCTGGGCGGCTTGCCGGAGACCGCGGCGCCCGAGCTGTACCGTGCACTCATGCAGTCGAAGCGCCCCATTGTGATCGCTGCTTATCTCGGGCGCCAGCCGCGCGCAGTCGAGCGGCTGGTGGAGCTTTCCGAGCGCATCGGCATCGGCGTTTGCGAGGTGAGCCCCGAGTATCTCAACTTTCCCGGCGATCATGCGCACCACCTGAGCTATCGGCGTAACACACTGGTGGACGAGGCGGATTTGATTCTGATGCTGGATGTGGATGTGCCCTGGATCCCCACCAAGGTGCAACCGGCTGCGGACGCGCAGCTCATCCACATCGACGCGGATCCGGTGAAGGATCGTCTGGGCTTCTGGCATTTCCCGGCACATCGCACTTTTCACGCGGATACGCTGCAGGCGCTGGAGCAGTTGCTCGCGCAAGCGCAGGGCGACGTCCCGGGCCGCGACGCGCGCTGTGCCTGGATTGCGGAAGCGAAGCAGCGAGTGAGCCCGCAGCCGACTGCGAGCGGCCATGGGCCGATCGCCATGGACGAGCTGACCTCTGCCATTCGCGAGCTGGTCACCGAGCGCACCATCGTGCTGTTCGAAGAGCCGTCCGGGACTGAAGCGATTCCTTCGGTTTTGCGCATGCGCAGGCCGGGAAGCTTCTTCGCGAGCGGTGGCGCGGGCCTTGGCTGGGGCGTGAACGCGGCGATCGGCGCGAAGCTCGCCAAGCCCGACGCAGAAATCATCGCGGTGGTGGGCGACGGTTGTTATCTGTTCGGGGTGCCGAGCAGCGCTTACTGGGTGGCCAGCACCTACAAGACGCCACATCTGACGGTGGTGTACAACAATGGCGGCTGGCATTCGCCCAAGTTGTCGACGTTGTGGGTGCATCCGGACGGAACGGCAAAGCGCAACGACACCTTCTGGGTGACGATGGGGGCGGGCGCGCAGCTCGCGGACATCGCCGCGGCCGCCGGCGACGTCGCGGCGCATCGAGTGAGCGAGCGCGGCGAGCTCAAACCAACGCTGGCCCGCGCGCTCGAGACTGTACGCGGCGGGCGCTGCGCGGTGGTCGAGGTCGCCATCGCGCCGATCTCCAGGCAGGTGCTGGGATGAACTGCAGGAAGGTGGCCTGGTCGTGACCGAGCGCTACACGTCGGTCGCGATTGCGCTCCACTGGATCATCGCTGCCACGATTGCTTGCACGTTCGCTCTGGGCTTGTACATGGCGCAATTGCCGGCGTCGCCGCTCAAGCTGCGGCTGTATTCGTACCACAAGTGGATCGGTGTCACGATCTTTCTGCTGGTATTGATCCGGCTGCTGTGGCGCTTGACCCATCGCGTCCCGCCGCCCCCGCCGCAGATGCCGGGATGGCAGCGCGCCGCAGCGGCCGCATCGCATCTTCTGCTGTACGTGCTGACTCTTCTGATACCGGTGTCGGGCTGGCTGTTCAGCTCGGCGTCGGGCTTTAAGGTGGTGTACCTGGGCAAGATTCCGCTACCGGATCTGGTCGGCAAGGACAGAGCGCTGGCGGACCAATTGCAGCTCACGCACGAGCTGCTCAACTACTTCATGGCTGTGGTGGTGCTGATGCACGTCGCCGCGGCCCTTAAGCATCACTGGGTCGACCGTGACGATGTGCTGAAGCGCATGCTCCCGGCACCCGGAGCGCGGAGCCAATCGCAATGATGAGATCGGTTATCACTTTCGCTGCGGCACTCGCCGCCACAACGTGCTTGGCTCAAACACAGGATGTCCAATACGCCAAGAGCCAGGTGAGCTTCGCGGGCAAGCAGATGGGCGTGCCCGCTGAAGGGCGCTTCAAGAAGTACACCGCTCGGATTGCCTTCGATCCGAAACATCCGGAGGCCGCGAAGATCGAAGTCGATATCGATCTGAGCAGCGTCGATACCGGGTCGAATGAAAGCGACACCGAGGTGAAGAAGCCGTCCTGGTTCAACGTCGCAGCGTTCCCAACCGCGAAATTCGTTTCGACGGCAGTGAAGAAAATCTCGCCGGGGCGCTATGAGGCGATTGGCAAGCTGTCCATCAAAGGGATCAGTCAGGATGCGCGCATTCCGTTTAGCGCACAGAGCGCGAATGGCCTCACTACATTCGAGGGCGGCTTCACGCTCTTGCGTCTGCAGTTCAAAGTGGGCGACGGCATCTGGGCGGACACCGACACGGTGGCCAATGAAGTAGAGGTTCGCTTCCGCTTGATCGCTACCGGGCGCACTTGACCCGGTGTTCGGCCGGCGTATCCGGTGCGTCGTCATCAATCCATGAGAGGAGAAGAAACTTGAAAATCTGCCTGACCGTCGCGGTGTTCGCCGCCACCGTATCTGTTCCCGCGTTCGCTGCCGATGCGTACACGATCGACCCGCAGCACACCTTCCCCGGCTTTGACGTCAACCACCTCGGATTTTCCAACATGCACGGGAGCTTCACCGCGACCACCGGCAGGATCGTCCTCGATCCAGGCGGTAACGCGGGAAGCATCGACGCAAGCGTCGACTTGAATTCTGTCACCACCGGGTATACCAAGCGCGATGATCATCTGCGCAGCGCCGACTTTTTCGACGTCGCCAAGTATCCGAGCATGGCTTTCAAGTCCACCAAGCTCAAGTACCACGGCACCACCCTGGCCGGGGCCGATGGCGAGCTCACGCTGCACGGCGTAACCAAGCCCGTGACTCTGACCGTGACCAACTTCAACTGCGGAGCCAATCCGATCTCGAAGAAGCCGACCTGTGGCGGGAATGCCACGACCACCATCAAGCGCAGCGATTTCGGTATCAGCACCTATGTGCCCGCGATCAGCGACGATGTGAAGATCACCATCGAAGTCGAAGCCATCAAGGACTGAAGCAGGAAACCGCGGCGATGCAGCGCGCGGAAAGCGGCAGGGCGCAGCCGCATGAAGGAAGAGGAGCAGTTGCCTCGCGCAGCGTGTTGCCTTAGCCAGGGATGCGCGGTGCCGCCCCTGGAGGGCGTCCCATGCCGCGTTGCCGACGGGCGGTCCCATTACGTCCCATAGACCCGAACAGAAACTCCGACGGGTGGTTCGCGACGGCGAAGAACTGCTCGGGATCGTTTTCCAGCAATAGCTTTTGCGCCAGCATGAGATCCCAGAGCGGGACTTCCACGGCGGTAATGCAGCAGTAGCATTCCCCGTTGTCGAGGTCGAGCACGTTCAATGTCCGGCGCGGCAGGATCGCGAAGCGTCCTCGCCCCGGTACGCTGACCGTGAAGCAATCGCGGCGTTCCAGCTCCTCGCGCTGATCAGGCGCGAGCAGGCGCAAGAGCAGGGTGCGCGCTCGCGCTTCCGCAGCCCCCGACCCGTCCAGAGCATTGGGCTCGCTCCAGTTCAGTAGCGCCGGTTCGGCCGGGTGCGGCGTGCCCCATGGGAACGTCAGCCACGGTTCAAGCGTCCGCGTCTCCCCTTCACCGTGGCCGGTCAAGCGTTGCACGAGACCGCGCAAACCCCGCCACCTCGCCCGCCAGGACATGATCACACAGCGTTTTCAGCCGCCGCCGACGCGCGGAACGATGATGGTCTCCTGGTCCAGCGCTGAAAAGTCATTGACCTTCTCGTCGGGACGACCCTCGCCGCGGTTCACCTTGAACGCCGTGGAACCGCTCGCAAGCATGCGCGTGAACAGGGCCTGCGCTTGCGCGCGCGCCTGCGCCTTAGCCTCGGTGTCGTCGAAATGGATCACCCGATCCCCCGAAGAATCCAGTATTCGAAGTAATTTCATCGTTTGTCTCCTGTACCAGCCGAAAGCCGGGAGCCGGCATCACGTTGGCTGTCTCTCGACCTCAAGGCGACCGACCACTGGACGTTTGATCTGCGCGTACCTGCAGAAGTGCCCGTGCTGCGCGGGTGCTCCGCGCACTGCGCCGGCAAGCGGACGAAAATCACTGCGTAACCGCGTAGCCGGCCGCGCCGAACGCCGCCAACAGGTGGCGCAGGCCCATGCGAGAGTATTCGAGCGGAGGTGCCTTGACCGGATCCTGTTCGGCTTCCACCACCACCCATCCCGAGTAGCCGATATCGGCCAGCAGGCGCGCGAATGCGTAATAGTCGACGCAGCCGTCGCCGGGCACGGTGAACACACCCTCCAGGACCGCCGAGAGAAAGCTGTTGTCGCGCTGGCGCACACGCTTGAGCACTTCCGGACGCACATCTTTGCAGTGGATGTGGTTGATGCGACGCGCGTGACGCCGCGTAACTGCCAGCACATCGGCGCCAGCGTAGGCGAGATGGCCGGTGTCGATCAACAAGCCAACGGCTGATCCGGTGTGCTGTATTACCAGATCGATCTCCCGCTGCAACTCGATGATCGTGCCCATGTGATGGTGATAAGCGAGTGCCACACCGCGTCCGGCCATCCATTCCGCGAGCTCTGTCAGCTTTGCGCCGTAGCTCCGAAACTGATCGTCACCGATGCGCGGGCGCAAAGAAAGCGGTGTGTCGATCCGCGACTGGATGCTCCCGGAAGTTTCCGCGTACACCATGACTGGTGCGCCGAGGGCCGTGAAGGTGGTGAGCTGCGCTTCCATGCGCGCTTTCTCCTCTGCCAGCGAGCGCTGCAGCAGCTCTCCCGAGAACCAACCCGAAACCAGCGCCAGCCCGTACCGCTCCAGCAGCGGACCGAGGATATGCGCAGCCATGGGAAATTTGATGCCGGTCTCGACGCCGCTGAAGCCGGCCTCACGACTTTGCGCAAGGCATGTCTCCAGGCTCGTGTCACCACCGAGCTGGGGCAGATCGCTGTTCGACCACGCAATCGGTGATACGCCAAAACGAATTTTCATCGTTGAGCGAACGGGTTATGCAGCAGATTGGGAAGCCGCACCAGACCATAGAGCAAACTGACCCATCTGCAACCTATGCGGCTCGTGGTCACTGGCCGACGAGATGGCATGACAAACCCTACCGAGGCTGCTTGCGCAGATCTTGTTTTACTCCTGAGGCCGTGCGCGTGGATTCTAGACCAATTGCCGATACCTATGCTGCGGGGACGACTGATGATGCTGCCGTGCCGTTGAGGAGCTCAATCATGACGATTGCGTTACAACGAGGCATTGCCATAACGATGATGACGGCGGGCATCACGCTCGCTCAAGCTGAGGATTCGCCCGGAAGCGTCAATGGCGAGACCACTGGCCTCGGGGACACGGCTGCGTCGGGACCGAGCCCGATCGACAAGGCCGCAGAGATGGCACGGCAGGCTATGGCGAGGACGTCAAGAAGCTTTTCGCAGCGAACTGCTCCTTGTGCCATCAAGCCAATGGCATGCGGCACGGCGATGGACCGAAGCTCGCGGGCACTTCGAAGTCAGAGGAGCAGGTGAACGAGCAGATCAAACGCGGCAAGAGCCCGATGCTCAGCTTCGAGGGCAAGCTGTCGGACCAGCAGATCAAGGCGCTTGCGCGTTACATCAAATCCCTTCCGGCGAGCTGAAAAGGGTGAGCGCGGTACGCGCGACTGCGCGCGCCGCGCTTGGCATCGGAATGCACGCGGCAGACTTCTCTACTTGTGTTTCTCGGCCGCGTCTTCCAGCTTCTCGCCGCCCTTTTGCACATCCTTCCCGACTCCGGACATGGTGTTGCATCCCGCCAGGCCGGCAAGGGAGGCCGCCATGAGAATCACCAGCAGTTTCCTGAACATTGTGCGTCTCCTCTGATGGTCGAATGATTGGTACCGGGCAGCGTGAACGGCACGCCGTGGGCTGCAGGCGTTTGCGCTGCGATCAGGGGCCCCTGCGTCCCAGCACGAACGTGATGACCGCCAGGATCAGACCGACGACGAACAAGATCCAGGCGATCTCCTTGGAGATCATCGCGACGCCGCCGACGCCGAGCAAACCGGCAACGATCGCGATGATGAGAAAAATTGCGGCCCAATAAAGCATGAATCACCTCACTGGCGGTTGTTGTTAGAGTTGCTTTCCGAGGTCGCCGACTCGACTTTGATATCGTTTTGCACCTGCGTCACACCGGGCACGGCGCTCGCGAGCTGAGCGGCCTGCTCGCGCTCGGCGTCGCTCTTCGCGGATCCAGTGAGCTGCACCACGCCTTTCATCGTATCCACGTGGATACGCATTGCGCTGACGGTCGGGTCTTTCGCGAAACGGGTTTTCACGCGGCTGGTGATGGTGGCATCATCCACGTACTGGCCGGTGGTTTCCTGTCCTTTGGTGACTGCACAGCCGGCTACGCCGCAGCCAAGGGCAACCGCAACAACAAATGCCTGTATCAGTGTTCTCATGGTCTCATTCCTCTATCGGTTGGTTAAGGAAGCTCTGATCAACACCCCGCAACAACTCATCGGAGCTTCCTTCGGCAGCGGGCGAGCGCCCGTGCCGAGCTATAGCGCCACCCATTCCAAACGCATGCCGCGTGCCACGCGGTGTGCTTAGCGAAAGATGCTGCAAAACAATAGGCTAGTTGCGCGCATCGCCCGGTGGCGACGGCTGCGGTATGCAAAATCCGTAGCGCCGTTTGTAGGATCTACTCTCGCCCGCGAACTGGTGCACTGGTCGTGAGCAGAACCCGAACGCACGCTGCGCGGCGGAGAATCTGGAGATTGCGAAGTGAATCCGAAAGCGAACGCTAAGGGCGCCGTGCCGCCAGCACGCTCACCGGATAGGCGTAATGGATGCAGCTGTCTTCGCGGCGGACCGGAATGCCGAGGCGACCGTCTTCCACCGAAGCCGCGAACAATGCGCGGATGCGGACGTCATCGCCTGGGTTCGGGAAGGACCTGCTGAGCAGGTTTTCCAGCTCGTCGCGCAACTCGTAGGCGGTCACGCGCGGGGCGGGGAGCGCAGCGGCTGCGAACAGCTGCTGCAGCTCTGCAAGGGGCATCGCGCGCACGTGTGAGGGGTCGCGCAGCTTCTCCATGCGGTTGAATTCGTCCGCCTTTGCCGGATCTGAGGAAGCCTGGACGTCGATCACCATCACCGTGCCACCCGGCGCGCAAACCCGGACCATCTCCTTCAGCACGCCGAGTGGATCGAGGAAGTGATGGAAGGTGAAGCGCGAGAGCACGATGGTGAACGACCCGTCGAGGTAGGGCAGGGCCTTCACATCGCCTTCATCCAGCGTGACATTGGGAAGCCCGCGTTCCTCGGCGAGCGCACGCGCACGTGCCAGCATCGCGGGCGTGACATCGATGCCGGTTGCGCGCGCGACCACGCGGGCAAATGCGCAGACCACCAGCCCGCCGCCGCAAGCGACATCGAGCACCGCGTCGCGCGGCCCGGCTCCGCTGAAGTCCAGGAGAAGGCGCAGTGCGGCTTCGTCCGCGATCGTCTTGGCGGTGGAGAAAGGAGCGGCTTGACGCGTGAATTGATCGACGATCAACTGGCGGTGCGATTCAGCGGTCACGGGGATGAGCGAGGGTTATGTCAGCGGACATCATCTCACAACTGCGTGCGCTGCGGTCCTTAGCTTGTCGGATCGGCGCGCTAAGCGATGATCGCGACCAGGTACCTGACGCTTTCGATGGTGGTCTCGCCGTTGGGCCACGCGACATAGGCCACCCCGCGATTGAGGTTTATCACGAGGCCGTCGATGCGCTCGGGGCCGAGCACGCTGTGCACGCGATTGACGCGGCCGCGAATCTGGATGTCGGCGTTGGCCGGTGTCAACATGGTCTTTAGAACGGCAAGCACTTCACTTCACTCCGGGTCGGACGGTTCATAATGGGTGGTATAGCGGACTGCCATTGCAAAAGTTGAATGATTGCAGCGCCATCGCGGCTGCGACGAGGCAATAAGCGTGCCTCGCCGACTTGCGGGAGCACTTCCTTAGCGCTCGAGATGCCACAGGTTTCGCCCTTGCGTACCATTGATCGGTGATCGCCTTCAGCGCATTGACGCCGGCGCGCTTCGAGCTCGACGCTCAAGCCGCGCTGTATTCGACGCTCTACGGCGATGTCTACGCATCTGCCAATGGGGCATTCGCTCAGGCCGTGCACGTCTTCCTGAGGGGAAACCAACTCCCGCAGCGCTGGCGTGCGGCGCGCACTTTCGTCATCGTGGAAACCGGCTTCGGCGCTGGAGTCAATTTCCTCGCCGCCTGGGAGGCCTGGCACTCGACCGCGCCCCCCGGCGCGCGGCTGCACTACATCTCCGTTGAGAAGCATCCGTTTCTGCGGGATGATCTGGCGCGGGTGTGGTTCCGCTGGCCGCACTGCAAGGCGCTCGCGCAACAGTTGCTTGCGAACTATCCCCTGCCGCTCGCTGGCTTTCATCGTCTGCACCTCAACTCAGGGCGAGTCGTGCTGACGCTTCTATTCGGCGATGTCGTCGACGTTCTGCCGGAGCTGGAGGCGCGCGCGGACGCGTTTTTTCTGGATGGCTTCGCCCCGGCCAAAAATCCGCAGATGTGGAGTGAACGCGTCTTCTCGCAGCTGGCACGTCTGGCGGCACCCGGCGCCACAGCAGCGACATACACAGTGGCCGCTGCCGTGCGTGAGGGGCTGCAGCGGGCGGGTTTCTCAGTTCGCAAAGCGCCGGGTTTTGGCAACAAGCAGGAGATGCTCTGCGCCCATTTCGAGGCGCGCCGCGCGGCCACCCTGGATCGACGCCCGCCCGCCAGCGCAATCGTCATTGGGGCCGGCCTGGCAGGCAGTGCGTGTGCCACGCAGTTGACAGCGCGTGGCGTCGATATCGAGGTGATCGAGCGCCACGCGAGCCCGGCAACCGAGGCCTCAGGCAATCCGGCCGGCCTGTTGATGCCGGCCTTTTCGCTGGATTGGAATCTACCCACCCGGCTCACGGTGTGCGCATTCCTGTACGCACTGCGCCGATTGCCTCCCTTGCTCGGCAGGGGCTGGTTCCAGACCGGCGTCTTGCAGCTCGCACGCGATGATGCACACCTCATGCGTCACCAGCGCATCATCGAGCGCTATCGGCTCCCGCCAGCTTTGGTGCAGATCGTGGATGCAGACGAAGCCTCAATACTGGCCGGCCAGCGCGTAGCCGGCCCGGGCTGGTGGCTGCCTAGCGCGGGGTGGGCCGATCCGGCGCAAGTTTGTCGCGCCGATCTCGCAGGCGCGCGCTGCACCTTCGGCCGCCACGTTGCACGGCTGCGACGGCAGCGAGACGAGGTGTGGGAAGCCCTCGATGAGACCGGTGCGGTGCTCGGCCGTGCGCCGCTGGTCATTCTTGCCAACGCGCACGGAGCCGCAGCCCTTCTCGGAGAGGCCGCACCGCCGCTCAGTGTCACACGTGGTCAGGTGAGCCTGATGCCGCAGACCGTGGGCACGGGGCTGCGCGCACCGGTCTGTCGCGAAGGCTACGTCACGCCAGCGGTCGATGACGTGCATTGTGTAGGCGCGAGCTATCAGGTCGGCAGCGACGATTTAAGCACACACCTGGAGGATCATGTGGGCAACCTGCAGCGTCTGGAGCGGCTGCTGCCGGGCTACGCTACGGGCGTGGATGCCAGCCGGTTGAGCGGGCGGGTCGCCTTGCGCGCTGTCGCGTCGGATCGGATACCGCTGCTGGGGCCGTGCCGGCAAGATGCGGATGGACTCTTCGCCTGTGTGGGACTGGCTTCGCGCGGACTCGCCTATGCGCCTTTGCTGGCCGAGACGCTGGCGTGCATGATCAGCGGCGAGCCGCTGCCGGTCGAGCGGACGTTGGCAGCCCGGCTTTCGCCAACTCGCTTCGCACGCGCCCTTTAAACCCCGACGTTAAGCTGGTAGGATCGCGCACCAGTCACGTATCGTTTCGATTCCTTTGGAGAGTTTCGACATGGGCAGTGGAGACATTCGCACCCGACGCGGCAAGATCTTTGCCGGCAGCTACGGCAATACTCGACCGCACAAGAAGAAAAAGCCGGCCCCTAAGCCATCCTCACCGGCAAGACCCGCCGGCACGCGCTAAGCTCGAGCGACAAACGGTCGACAGCGCTGTAGTCGAAGGGACGGTTCACGCCGCTCATAGACGGCCCGCCCGCAGGCGGGCCGTTTTTCCTTTCGAGGACTGAGCCATGGCGAACATCAGGTTCGATGCTTACTGCGACTATGCGGAGCTCACCCGCCTGCTGCGCGAGCTCGCTGCACGCTACCCGCTGTTGATGCAGCTCGAGAGCATCGGGCGCAGCTTCGAAGGCCGCGACATCTGGCTTTCGACGCTCACCAATGCCGCTACCGGCGCGGCCTCAGTGAAGCCGGCGCTGTGGGTCGACGGGAACATCCACGCCACGGAGCTGGCGGGCTCCATGGCCTGTCTGTACCTGCTGGACTACGTGCTGACCCGCTATGGTCACGACGACGAGGTCACGCGCTGTCTGGACACCCGCGCGTTCTACGTGTGTCCACGTGTGAATCCGGACGGTGCGCAATGGGCGCTGGCGCCGGCACCTCGGCTCATTCGCTCCAGCGTGCGACCGTACCCCTACGACGAAGAGCCGATTGCCGGCCTGCGCCGCGAAGACATCGACGGCGATGGACGCGTGCTCAGCATGCGCATCCGTGATCCCAACGGACCCTGGAAGATCTCGGGACACGACGCACGCCTGCTGGTGCGTCGCGCCCCGGAAGAGGCGGGCGGCGAATATTTCCGTCTCCTCCCCGAGGGGCGACTCGATCACTACGATGGCAGCATCATCCAACTGCAGCCGCGCAAAGAGGGGCTGGATCTCAATCGCAATTTCCCCGCAGCCTGGCGGCAGGAGCACGAGCAGCAGGGTGCGGGCCGCTTTCCCGCCTCAGAGCCCGAGGTGAGATCGATGGTCGAGTTCATCACGTCGCATCCGAACATCACCGCGGCTGTCGCGTTTCACACCTACAGCGGCGTCCTGCTGCGTCCATATTCGCATCTTGCGGACGATACGCTGCCGGTGGAGGATCTGTGGACGTATCAGAAAATCGGAGCGAAAGGCACCGAGCTCACGGGTTACCCGAACATCTCGGTGTTCCACGATTTCCGTTATCACCCGAAGGAGGTGATTACCGGCTCGTTCGATGATTGGATGTACGACCATGGTGGCGTATTTGCGTGGACGGTAGAGATCTGGAGTCCACAGCGCCAAGCCGGCATCGGCGACTACAAATTCATCGAGTGGTATCGCGAGCATCCGGTCGAGGACGATTTGAAGCTGCTCAAGTGGAACGACGAGGCCCTGGGCGGGCGCGGCTTCGTCGACTGGTACCCGTTCGCTCATCCGCAGCTTGGCGCCGTCGAGCTGGGCGGCTGGGATACGTTGTATACCTGGAGCAATCCACCGCCTGCGTTGCTCGAGCAGGAGATCGCGCGCTTCCCGGCCTGGCTGGTGTGGCAGCTCACCATCTCGCCGCGGCTGGAAATCCTCTCGCTTCAGGCGAGCGCGATCGCAGGCGATACGCATCGGGTGCGCTGTGTCGTGCACAACACCGGCTGGTTGCCGAGCTATGTCACGCGGCGTGCCCGCGATCACAAGCTCATGCGCGGGGTGATGTGCGAGATCGAGCTGCCGCCGGGTGCAACGCTGGAAACCGGTCTGCAGCGCGTCGAGCTCGGACAGCTCGAAGGCCGCGCTTACAAGCCCGCGACTCCGAGCAGCTGGGCCGGGTGGAGCGGTGATGTGACCGACGATCGCGCGCAAGCCGAGTGGATCGTCCGCGCACCGCAAGGCGGCGTGGTCCGATTGCGAGCGTGGCACGATCGCGCCGGCGAAGCGCGTGCGGAAGTGCAGCTCGTTAGCCGATGAGCGTAGCAGCCGCCCGCTACGCCAGACCCATCTCGGCAAGCGCCGAAGTGCACTGGGTTGCAGGAGTCGACGGCTGCAGAGGCGGCTGGTTTGTCATCCTGTGCGCGCTCGCCATAGGTGCGGACCTGCCTGTGCGAGTCACCTCATGCTTGTGCCGCGACTTCCGGTCGGTCTTGGATCTGCCCGAGCAGCCGGTTGTGATCGCTGTCGATATGCCGATCGGATTACTGGAGCGCCCAGTCCCCGGAGGCCGCGTGTGCGATCGCGAGGCGCGCGCGTTACTGCGCAGACCGCGCGCGAGTAGCGTGTTCACCCCGCCTACTCGCCCGGGCCTGGCCGCCGCGACGTATCTCGATGCGCCGGCGCTCAATGGTGCCGGCATGAGCAAAGAGAGCTTCAATATCCTGCCGAAGATCCGGGAAATTGACGCGGTGGTGTCTGCCGCTGACCAACACCGCGTATTCGAGGCCCATCCCGAGCTGGTGTTCGCGCGTCTGGCCGGCGCGCCGCTCTCGCATAACAAGAAGACCATGGAAGGACGTCGCGAGCGCGCGCGTCTGCTCCGGCGCGTGTATCGGACCAGCTATCAAGAGCCTGTGCGCCTGCGCTTGACACACGGCCTGCGCTACATCGCGCTCGACGATGTCGCCGACGCTTACGCGCTCGCTCATGTGGCGCGTTGTATCCGCAACGGCGGCGCGCGGCGGGTCCCGGAGAACAATCCGCCGATCGACGCGCGGGGCTTGCGTATGGAGATCTGGTACTGAGCCATTGCCGATCGCAGACGACCTGCAACTCATAGCGGGTGCGCGGTGTCTCTACAGTGCTGCGGTATGTGGGCGTAGTCGCAAGGAAGAGATGTGCATGGCGCTTTCCTATCCAAAGATGGCCTGAGATATGCGTGGGTAAACGCGGGTGCTATTCTGGCGTGAAGACTGAGGCCGTGACTTCTTTGAAGGAGGCTCCATGCAGTCGGTATTGATCAGGATTGAGTGTTGGGCGGGATTGCTGGGGCTTGCCTTGAGCACCGCTGTTGCAGCGCACGATCTAAGCGCTGACGAGTGTCGCGAGGGCGCCGAGTTCATCCAGCACGCCGCCATGTCCCGTGATAACGGATTGTCGCGCGATGACTTCCTGCGCAGGATGCAGGAGGATCTGCAAGCGATCCAGGCGTTTCCGCCGGCGCTGCGCTGGTTCGTGCAGGATGCCGCCGATGAGGAGCTTCTGATGGGGGCCGCGCAGCGCGTGTTCGATGCACCGCGTACGCCCGAAGATCATCGCAGCGACTTCGTGCAGGCCTGCTCCGAGCGCTTGAGCTTACAGCCGGACACCGATGCCCGGCTCGAAACCAACGACTAGATCAACGTATCGGTCAGCCGCGCGACGTTCTGCAGCCAGCGGCGCACCGCGTGGCGTCGCTGCCAGCGTTCGAGCGTGATGGGCTCGCTGCCGGCCATGTAGCGCTCCTGAATCTTGTTGAGCTCGCTCACCACCCCTGCATCGTAGACCAGCAGGCTCACCTCGCTGTTCAGCGCGAACGAACGGATATCGAGATTGCTCGAGCCGATCATGGCGACATCATGGTCGATGGAAGCATGCTTCGCGTGCAGGAAAGCGCTTTCATACAGATGGATGCGCACGCCGGCATTCAACAGATCCTCGAAATACGACTGCTGCGCGAATTGCACGAGCGGCTTGTTGGAGTGTCGCGACACGATCAGATGTACCTCGGCTCCGCGCGCTGCGACGGTGCGCATCGCTGCCAGCAGCGTCGTGTCGGGTACGAAATACGGTGTGGTGAGCACAACGCGACGGCGTGCCGCGTAGATCAGGCTCACCAGTACCTGCTGCGTGTTGCCCTCCTGGTGTCCCGGCCCGCTCGGCAGAATCTGCGCGACCGCCGAACCGCCTGGCAATGGCTCGGGAAACAGCGATGGATCCGCGGCGGACTCTGCAACTTCCTGGTAGCGGTCGGCGAGCAGCACCGCCTGCAACTGATGCACCGCAGGCCCGACCACACGAGCAACGAGCTCCTCGTTGAGCAGGCCGCGGTTGGCGTCGCAGTCGACGATATTCTGCGAGCCGATATAGCCGATCCGCCCGTCGATCACCGCGATCTTGCGGTGATTGCGCAGATCCAGGCGTACACGCCCCGGTCGCAGGAGCCGCAGCGGCAACAGGCCGATCACTTCGACGCCGGCCGCGCGTAGGCGCGGCGCCAGGCGCTTCAGCGCAGGGCGCGAGCCTACGCTGTCCATCAGCAGGCGGCAGATCACACCGCGCCGCGCCGCACGCTCCACGGCTTCCGCCGCTCGCGTACCGGTCGCGTCGTCGGCGAAGATGTAGTAGAGCAGATGCACGCTGTGGCGCGCGTGCTCGATATCGTCCAACAGACGCTCCAGCGAGCTTCGATAGTTGTCCAGCAGCTCGATGGAATTGTTGCCGACCAGCTCGAAGCTGCCCAGCTTGCTCGCAAGGCGAGCGGCCTCGGTGATTTCAGCCTGGTGCGGGGGCTTCGCCGGATAGTGCGCGAGCAACTCCGGCAGGGATTTCATCAGCTCCGCCAGCCGGATCTGCTGCTCGAGCCGGCGCCGTGGCAGATAAGTGCGTCCGATGAGCGCATACAGCACGAGGCCGGGCCAGGGCAAGAAGAAAATCAACAGCAGCCACGCGCGCGCGGAAGCGGGCGTGCGCCGCTGCGGCACATACACCAGCATGGCGAGGCGCACCAGCCACTCGCTGATGAAGTACAGCGTGCCGAGTGAAAGCATGCGTGCACGTCCCCCATGGTGGGCGACCCTCGAGGAAGCGGCCGCGCGCGCCAATCATAGCGCCATGGGAGGCGGCAGGGGGACCGTAGCGTGTGAGGCAGTTGCGCCCGCGGGCGCTCGCGCACGGTACCTGGTTACAGCGTAACTCTACTCGTCGGAGGCGCCGACGGTCAGCGTGTCCTTGCAGTTCTTGTAGAACACAGCAGCCAGAACTTCGAACTCGGGACGCTCTTTGCCGTCGTTCACCCAGCGGTCGGCGGCTTTCCACCCGCTGAACGCTACTTCCTCATACATCCTGCGCTGCTCGAGATCCATCGATTCGAGCACATAGATCGCGTCGTGCGGAATCTGGGCGTCGCCCATGAACATCTTCTTGAGCGGGCTTTCAGGAATGTACTTGAACACGGCAGGAGCACCCAGGAAGCGGGCCTGTGCACCCCAGGCGGCGCGCACACCGACCATCTGGCAATAGCGCATCGCCGCGAGCGCGGGAGTTTCATCGGTTACGGGATCCGACTCGTGCGCGTACGCCTCGGCGGACAGAACCAGCACCACTACGGCTGCAGCTGACTTCAACATATCGACCTCCAGCAGCGATGACCTCCCAGGTCCCCACCGTTGTAGACCGACACTTATGAGCTGCTGCAGTGGTGGCTTGATTCGCGAGCAGCGATTGACTGAAGACAGAGCATTAACCGTTCCTGCTTCGTAAACCCGCCCGCAGTACCGCATGCCGAGGGCCGGTCGCCGCTGCCGTGCAGATCGATAAATTTTTGTCTCTCCAAGGCCTTGGAACTCACTCACGACAGGACCGTAGGTGCAATGCCTTACCCCGCGAGCGCCATGCAAATCTTGCTAGCAGGGAGGATGATTTGCACGTCGGGAGCGGTGCAGGACCATGCTACGATGCCACGCTATGGTGCAAAAGGTACGCAAATGAACGACCACGCGCGATTTCCTGGTGCCGAAGGACAATACGCGGTCAGGCGCTGGCAGGATCGTCGCCTGACGACGATCGTCGACCGCGTCGCCGAAGAGGTACCCATCGCCTTCATCTACAATGGCCTGGCGCACGTGGTGATGATGGCGACACCCACCGAGCTCGAGGATTTCGCGCTCGGCTTCAGCCTGAGTGAGGGTATCGTCGCCAACGCCGGTGAAGTCAACGCCATCGAGACCGACCCGGTGAGCGATGGCATTGCCGTCTATATAGACATCGACCGTGAGCGCTTCGCGCCGCTCGAGGCGCAGCGGCGCAACCTGGCGGCACGCACCGGCTGCGGCTTGTGCGGCACTGAGACCATCGACCAGGCAGTGCGCCATCCGCCTGCTGTTGCCGCAGGCGTGCGTACTACTCCGAGTGCGCTGCAGGCGGCGTTGTCCAATCTCAGCGTGCGCCAGCCGCTCAACGCGGCGACCGGGGCCGTGCACGCTGCAGCCTGGGCCCTGCCCGATGGACAGATCGTCGCGGTGCGCGAGGATGTCGGGCGGCATAACGCATTGGACAAACTGATCGGTGCGCAGGCTCGCGCCGGGACATTTTTCGACCAGGGCTTCGCTCTGATCACCAGCCGCGCCAGCTTCGAAATGGCGCAGAAGGCGGCCACCGTCGGGATTACGCTGCTCGCTGCGATCTCGGCGCCAACCGGACTTGCCATCCGCCTGGCAGAAGAAACCGGGCTGACGCTGATCGGATTTACGCGCGCCGGGCAGCACAACGTGTACAGCAACCCGCAACGCGTAACGTACCCTGCTGCACCGTGAGTGTTTCGTATCAGGGCCGATGCCGCAGACGCGTGTCCCATGCTGACGGCAAGATGATCGGTCCACGCGCGATGCCCATGCTGCTCGCGTGCGCGCTGATGCTGGTTGCGATCGCGGTGCGCGCTGAGCCTTTCGACCTGGTAATCGCCGGGGGCCGCGTCATGGATCCCGAGTCGGGCCTGGACGCCGTGCTCAATGTCGGCGTACGCGCCGGCAAGGTCGAGGCGTTGAGCGCGCAGCCCATGGAGGGTGTGCGGCGGATCGATGCGCAGGGGCTGGTGGTGGCGCCCGGCTTCATCAATCTCCATTGGCACGGCGTCGATCCGCGCAGCGACTACTATCAGGCCATGGACGGCATTACAGCGAGCTTCGAGCTCGAGCTCGGTGTCGCCGATGTGGACCGGTGGTACGACGAGCGGGACGGCCGCATGCCGATTCACTATGGTGTGGCGATCGGTCACGCTCCGGTGCGTATGCGCGTCATGGGCGACCCCGGAGAGCTGCTCCCCGCGGGCGATGCGGCACGCAAGCCCGCTACACCCGCAGAGCTGACCGCGATCGCGGCGGGCGTCGAGCATGGCTTGCGCCGCGGGGCAGTCGGTGTCGGCTTTGCGCTCGCCTACACTCCGGCTGCGTCGCACTGGGAGGTGCTGCAGATGTTTCGCCTTGCGGCCGCATACGGTGCCGCTGGCTTCGTCCATATCCGCGGGGCTTCCAGTGCAGGGAGCGCTGATCGCGAGCAAGGTCTGCTTGAAGCCATCGCTCTATCGGCAGTGAGCGGCGCCGGCGTGCACGTGGCGCATATCAACAGCAGCGGCCAGGGCTCGGCCCCACGCATGCTGGATATCATCCGCGATGCGCAGGCGCATGGCGTCGACGTCACCACCGAATGCTATCCCTACACCGCGGGCGCGACGCGCATCGAATCCTTCCTCTTCGACAGCTGGATGGACAAGCCCGAGGAGGAGTATCACCAGCTGCAGTGGGCCGCCACCGGTGAGCGGCTCACGCGTGCGCGCTTTCTCGAGTACCGCAAGCACGGCGGACTGGTACTGATTCATGCGAATACCGAGGAGAATGTCCGCGCGGCCGTAATCGATCCGCTCACCATGTTTGCGAGCGACGGGTTCGACGTGAAGGCGGGGAATGGACATCCGCGCTCGGCGGGCACCAACTCGCGCGTGCTGGGACGCTACGTCCGCGAGCAGAACGCGTTGCCGCTGATGCAGGCGTTGCGCAAGATGACGCTGATGCCGGCACGCCGTATCGAGGCGCGCGTGCCGCAGATGCGCAACAAGGGCAGGCTGCACCCCGGTGCCGACGCCGACATCGTGGTCTTCGACCCGGAGCGCATCATCGATCGTGCCACCTACGAGGAACCGGCTCGGTATGCGGAAGGAATGCGCTACGTCCTGGTGCTCGGCGAGTTCGTCGTGCGCGATGGACGCCTGGTCGAAGGCGCCACCCCGGGCCGCCCGGTCCGGGCCCCATTGCGTTGACGCGGCGCCGGGCGGTTGATTGCCGTAAGAGCATTCCTTGGAACATATTTCCTGGCCGGTCCTACAGAGGCCTCGCGAGACCTGCCCTTCTTAGCTAGAATGCCGGTGCCGCACTGCAGGCGCCCGGTTTGCGCGCTCGCCGTGGGGGTGGCGGGCTAAATAAAAACAACCTTCCCGCTCAGGGCTGTTCGTGGCTTAGCGCTTCAGGAGGCGCGGCGCCGCGCATCACACTCGCCCAGCCGGTGCGGGAGCGCATTGGCCTTGCTGAATGGACATTTGGGGAGGGGATCGATGTGGACGCCGAGTGTGCCCGCCAGGCAGGTGCGCGGGCGAGGGGAATCACGGCAAGCAAAGGCGCATCCAGCCGCGGCGTGGAGAATCTGGCTGGGTAGCATCCGGGGCGCCGCCAGGCTGAGGAAGACCCTGCGAGTCCCGCGAGGAGCGATGCCGGCGTCTGGGTCTCCACGTGCCAACTGGCACAATCAGCCCGCTGCTCGATGAACGCAGTCAGCGACTCCATAGCGATTCGTATCGGAGTCGCCGCCGCGCTGCTGTTGATTGTCGCCATCGCCGCGACGTCGCTCGTGCGTATGAACCGCTTCGCCGAAGGAGCGCGGTGGGTCAATCATACGCACGAAGTGATCGAAGGCCTGGATACGGTCTTGTCCGATGTCATCAGCGCGGAGACCGGCCAGCGCGGTTTCCTGCTCACCGGGGATGAGATCTTTCTCGACCCATACCACGCAAGCCGGGCCGAGCTTGCGGCACACGTGGCGCGCGTGCTGAAACTTGCCGGCGACGACGCGAGCCAGGTCGAGCGCATCGGCCAAATCGACGCGCTGATCGCCCGCCGCGTTGCGCTGCTCGAAGATGGCATCGTCGCACGGCGCGCAATACCTGGCCGGCTATATCTGAGTGAGGAGTACCTTGCCGCCGGCCGCACTGCCATGGAAGCCATACGCGCAGCCATCGGTGCTATGAAGGCCGAGCAGGCTGCGCTGCTCGAGGAACGCACGGCCACGTTCGAGCGCGACCGCTTCACAACACGGCTGATCATCGTCGCAGGCAACGCCGTTGCGCTGGTGCTCCTCTTGTCGAGCTTTGCCGTAATGGTGCGCGAGATCAGGCAGCGCAAAGAGGCCGAAGTGCGAGCGCGCCGATACGCGCGGGAAGTCGAAGATCTCTACAATAATGCACCATGCGGGTATCATTCGCTCGACGCAGACGGCGTGATCGTTCAGATGAACGACACGGAGCTTGCCTGGCTCGGCTACCAGCGCGACGAGGTGGTCAAGCGCAAGCGCCTGGTCGATCTGCTCACGTCCGAGAGCCGCGCTCGCTTCGACACTAACTTCGTCGCGTTCAAGCGCAACGGCGTGGCACATGATCTGGAATACGAGTTGCTGCGCAGAGACGGCACCACGCTCCCGGTTTCGCTCAGCGCAACGCTGGTCCGCGATGCCGCGGGCGAGTACCTGATGAGCCGCTCGACGCTATTCGACATCACCGAGCGCCGGCGTGCCGGCCAGGAGCTCCATCGGGCCAACGCATTTCTGGATTCTGTCCTCGAGCACATCCCCAACATGATCTTCGTCAAGGATGCGCAGGAGCTGCGCTATGTGCGCTTCAACCGGGCCGGGGAGCTCACCCTCGGCGTGTCGCGTGCCGATTTGCTGGGGAAGAGCGACTATGAGCTGTTTGCGCCCGCTCGCGCGGCGCGGTTTGTCGAGCAGGATCGCCAGGTACTGAGCACGGGCCGGATGCTGCAGGTCGACGACGATATCGTGGAAACGCAGGCAGGCGATCGCATCCTGCACACGCGTAAACTGCCGATAAGCGATGAGAGCGGTGAGCCGCGTTATCTGCTCGGCATCTCCGAAGATATTACCGAGCGGCGCAAGTCCGAACAGAAGATCACCGAGCTCAACGGTGCGTTGGCGATGCGCGCGCAGCAACTGGAAGCGACCAATCAGGAGCTGGAAAGCTTCAGTTACTCGGTTTCGCACGATCTGCGCTCGCCGCTGCGTGCAATCTACGGGTTCTCCCGCATCCTGGAGGAGGATCATGCGCAACAGCTCGATGACGAAGGCATGCGCCTGCTGGGCGTGATCCGCAGCAACACACAGCGCATGGCTCGGCTGATCGACGACCTGCTGGCGTTTTCCCGCCTCGGACGCCAGGCGCTCACGACCACCGAGATCAACATGACTGCGCTCGCCCGTGAAGCGTGGAATCAACTCTGCGACGGTGACCCGGCAGCGCACCCCCGGCTCACCATGGGTGCGCTGCCCGCTGCGGTGGGCGATCCGGTGGTGCTGCGGCAGGTCTGGACCAATCTATTATCCAATGCGATCAAGTACAGTGGCAAACGCGAGCAAGCGGCCGTCGAGGTTTCGGCGCGCGCGGAAAACGGTCAGGTCACCTATTGCGTCAGCGACAATGGGGTGGGCTTCGACATGCGCTACAGCGACAAGCTGTTCGGGGTGTTTCAGCGACTGCATAGTCAGGACGAGTTTCCCGGGACCGGTGTCGGGCTTGCGATTGTAAAGCGCGTCATCAACCGGCATGGCGGGCGCGTGTGGGCGCACTCGGTGCTGGGTGAAGGCGCCCAATTCTATTTCACTTTGCCCGAAAGGCAGCCAGATGAACGAGCTTGAGCCGGTCGAGATCCTGTTGGTGGAGGACAGTCACACAGACGCCGAGATGACCATCCGCGCATTGAAAAAGCCGGGGCTGGCCAACCGCCTGACCTGGGTCAAAGACGGGGCGGAAGCGCTCGACTTCCTGTTTCGCCAGGGCGCCTATGCAGGACGCCCCGAGGGCGAGCCCAAGCTGGTTCTGCTCGACTTGAAGATGCCGAAAGTGGACGGCATCGAAGTGCTGCGCAAGATCAAGCAGGACCAGCGCACGGCGCACATCCCGGTGGTGATGCTGACCTCCTCGGCGGAAGAAAACGACATGGTGCGCAGCTACGAGCTTGGTGTGAACAGCTACCTGGTCAAGCCCGTAGAGTTCGACCGCTTCGTCGAGGAGGTCGCCAATGCGGGTTGCTACTGGGTCATCATGAACCATGTGCCGTCGGCGCGCTGAGCTCGATCCAGTCGAACGTGGTCACTCAGCTGAAGGTACTGTTGCTCGAAGATGCGGACGTGGATGCCGAGCTTGAGTTGCGCGAGCTCAAGCGGGCCGGCATCGAGCTGACAGCGCGCCGCGTGGAAGACGCCGAAGCTTTCCGAAGCGAGCTGGAAAGCTTCGCGCCGGATGTCATTTTGTCGGATTTCTCCCTTCCCCAATTCGATGGTCTGGCGGCGCTGGGCCTCGCCCGCCAGCTGCGCCCGCATACCCCGTTCATCTTTGTATCGGCGACGATCGGCGAGGAGACGGCAATCGATTCGCTGCGTCAGGGCGCCACCGACTATGTGCTGAAGACCAATCTCGGCCGCCTGGGCCCGGCGGTGCAGCGCGCTGTGCAG
>Ga0335084_10001186_pt1 | contig 23841 bp, 21 predicted proteins | sample Lox_Sample_44_FD_206721 | JGI IMG/M metagenome (GOLD analysis project Ga0335084, IMG submission 206721) | Soil microbial communities from Loxahatchee National Wildlife Refuge, Florida, United States - Lox_Sample_4.4 | ecosystem: Environmental > Terrestrial > Soil > Wetlands | place: USA...
CTGGGAGCTGCTCGACGTCGCCGCGCTCCTCGCAGCGACCGACGCCTATCTGGGCAACGACGGCGGCGTCAGCCACCTCGCGGCCGCTGTGGGCGCGCGCGGTGTCGCCGTGTTCGGGCCGACGTCGGCGCGGCGATGGCGGCCGCTCGGGGACGCGGTGGTCGCCGTCCAAGGACACGGCGACGCCAGCGGCATCGCGCTCGAATCCCTGCCCGCTCGCGTCGTGCTGGACGCGCTGCGAGGCGCGACGCGGCTGCCTTGACAAGGCGGAGGGGGCGCGAATAACTGTCCGACCGGCCGTCGTATCCGCCTCGGCGGCTATCCGGCCGGGTCGAGAATAGGCCAGCGCCCTGATCGTCCAATCGATGCCCGTGCCGAGCGCCGAACCCCGCCCATCCCCACGCCGTCATCCGACGGGCGTGACATCCCGTTGTTAGCCATCGGCGGCGAGACGATCGGCGGCCGCGTGGTTACGTCACCTCCTGTCATGTAGGAGGAGAGCGTCGATGGACGAGCATCAGGACAAGCCCGGCGGATTCCGCGTCACCGATCGTCGTCGGTTCACCGACGCGGGCCAAGAGCGCGAACCGGGGGACGAGACGCCGGGTGAGGGCGGTGCGGCCCCGGCGGGCGGCCCCGCCGGGTCGCCGGACTCGGAGCCGGCCGAGCCGGTCACCTTCTCGACGTTCCTGCTCGGCCTCTCGACCCAGGCGCTCCTGCACCTGGGCGAGATCCCCGATCCCACGAGCGGGCAGACCGAGCGAGACCTCGTCGCTGCCAAGCACGTGATCGACATCATCGGCATCCTGCAACAGAAGACGAAGAACAACCTCGAGCAGGCCGAGACGGGGCTGCTCGAATCGGTCCTGTACGATTTGCGCATGCGGTACGTGGCGCTGGTGCGCGGGACGAAGAAGGAGGGTTCATGACTTCACGATCCAACCGGCGGGCGGTGCTGATCGCGCTCGCCGCGGGTTTCGTGATCGGCGTCGGCGTGAGCATGCGGTTCGATCTGCTTCCCCGCGGCGAGGCGGTGAGCCTCTTCGGCGGTGACGGCGCCTCGTCGCCGCCGACCGTGACCCTGCCGAGCTTCGCAGATCTGGCCGAGCACGTCTCGCCGGCGGTCGTGAACATCTCGACCACCCAGGAAATGAAGAGCCCGCACGGCCTGGGCGGCCCCGGTGCCCCCGGCGGCCCGGGTGGCCCCGGCGGCGACGACGACGATCAGTTCCAGGAGTTCTTCGGACCCTTCGAGCGCTTCTTCAACATGCCGCGCCGGCCGTACAAGGCGCGGAGCCTCGGCTCGGGGTTCATCATCGATCCGAAGGGCTACATCATCACCAACAACCACGTGGTCGAGAACGCCGACGAGATCGTCGTGAAGCTCTCGACGGGCAAGGAGTACAAGGCGAAGGTCGTCGGGCGCGACGCCAAGACGGACATCGCCCTCATCGAGCTGAAGGGCGCTTCGGATCTCCCGGCGGTCAAGCTGAGCGACTCCGAGGGGATTCGGGTCGGCGACTGGGTGGTCGCCATCGGCAACCCCTTCGGGCTCGAGAACACGGTGACCGCCGGCATCGTCTCCGCGCTCGGCCGTCACATCAATCAGGGACCGTACGACAACTTCATCCAGACCGACGCGGCCATCAACCCGGGCAACTCCGGCGGGCCGCTCCTCAACACGAAGGGCGAGGTCGTCGGCATCAACACCGCCATCTTCAGCCGCGGCGGCGGCAACATCGGCATCGGCTTCGCGATCCCGATCAGCCTCGCCCACGAGATCGTCCCGCAGCTGAAGGAGCGAGGCCACGTCACCCGCGGCTGGCTCGGTGTCATGATCCAGAAGGTCACGCCCGACATCGCCGAGTCCCTCGGTCTCGAAGACACCAAGGGCGCCCTCGTCGCCGACGTCGTGAAGGAAGGGCCGGCGGAGGCCGCGGGCCTGAAGCAGGGCGACGTGATCGTCGAGTTCGACGGCAAGCCGGTCGTCGACTCGGCGGAGCTGCCGCTTCTGGTCGCGCGCACCGGCGTCGGCAAGAGCGTCAAGCTCAAGATCATCCGCGACAAGAATTCGCAGGAGGTCACGGTCAAGATCGCCGAGCTGAAGGACGAGGAGCAGGCCGAGTCCGGCGGCAGCACGAGCGACGATCTCGGCCTCGCAGTGCAGTCGCTCACGCCGGACCTGGCGGAGAACCTGAACCTCGACAAGAGCCTCAAGGGCGTGGTCGTGACGCAGGTCGAGCCGGGTGGACCGGCGGCCGAGGCCGGGCTGCGGCGCGGCGACGTCATCCTGGAGGTGAACCGCAAGCCGGTGAAGAACGCGGCCGCCTTCCAGAAGTCGATCCGTGAGGCCGGCAAGGGCAAGAGCCTCCTCTTCCTCGTGCGCCGCGGCGACAACACGATCTTCCTCGCGCTGAAGCCGCCTGCAGGCTGAGTGGTCGTCCTCGGCATCGAGACCTCGTGCGACGATTCGGCGGCCGCCGTCCTGCGGGACGGCCGGCTCGCCGGGTCGGTCGTATCCTCGCAGCACGCGGTCCACGGCCCCTACGGCGGCGTCGTGCCGGAGCTGGCGTCGCGCGAGCACGTGCGTCACGTCCTGGCGGTGATCGACGGCGCGCTCACGCAGGCGGGCGCGACGCTCGACGACGTCGGCGGCATCGCCGTCACGCGCGGCCCCGGCCTGATCGGCTCGATCCTCGTCGGGCTCTCGGTGGCCAAGGGGATCGCGCTCCGGCGGCGCCTGCCGCTGGTCGGCGTGAACCACCTCGAGGGTCATCTCGTGGCGGTGAACCTCGATCGTCCCGCCGACGATCCGGTGCCGTTGCCGTTTCTCGCCCTCATCGTGTCGGGCGGGCACTCGGGGCTCTACCTCGCCCGCGCGCCCGGCGACTATCGCTGTCTCGGCCGCACGCGGGACGACGCCGTGGGCGAAGCCTTCGACAAGGTGGCGAAGGCCCTCGGGCTCGGTTACCCGGGCGGACCTGCGATCGATCGCCTGGCGGTGGGCGGCGATCCGAAGGCCGTGCGCTTCCCGCGCGCGCGCCTGAAGCGCGGCCGCTTCGACCTCAGCTTCAGCGGTTTCAAGACCGCCGTGTGGCAGCACGTGCGTGCGAACCCGCCGAGCGAAGCCGAGCTGCCCGACATCGCCGCCAGCGTCCAGGAGGCGCTGGTCGACATGCTGGTGGACACCACGGTCGAGGCGCTCGAGGCGACCGGGGCCGAGCGGCTCGTCGTGTCGGGCGGCGTGTCCGCCAACCGGCGCCTGCGCGAGCGGATGACGGCGATGGGCGCCGAGCGCGGCGTCGAGGTCCTCATCCCGCGCCCCGCGCTCTGCACCGACAACGCCGCCATGATCGCGCTCGCGGGATGGCCGCGCCTCGCCGCGGGCGAGGACGACGGGCCCGGGGTCGAAGCCGACGCCGCGCTGCCGTTCGGCGCGCCCTGGGCCGCCTGATGGGGGTGCGGCGGGACGCGCGCGACGCGCTCGCCGCCTCGGGTCTCCGACCCCGCAAGCGCTGGGGGCAGCATTTCCTGTGCGATCCCGGGGTGGCGCGCCGGATCGTCGAGACGGCCGGAATCGGGCCGGGCTCTGCGGTGCTCGAGATCGGCCCCGGTCTCGGGGCGCTCACCGGTGCGCTCGCCGAGCGAGCGGCACGCCTCTACCTCGTGGAGATCGACCCCGGGCTCGCGGTGCGCCTGGAGGAGCGCTACGCGGATCGCCCCCAGGTGCGAGTCGTCGCCGGCGACGTCCTCGAGCTTCCGCTCGCGACGCTCGTCCGCGAGCCCGAGGTCACGGTCGTTGCGAATCTGCCGTACAACATCACCACGCCGATCCTCTTTCGCCTCCTCGCTCTACGCGAGCGCTTTCCGCGCGCCGTGGTCATGGTGCAGCGCGAGGTCGCGACGCGCCTCGCCGCGAAGCCGGGCGGCCGGGACTGGGGCGTCCTCCCGGCGCTCGTCCAGACGTTTGCCGAGGTGCGCGTCGCCTTCGGCGTCTCGCGGCGAAGCTTCCTGCCCCCGCCGCGCGTCGAATCCGCGGTGGTCGACGTGCGCTGGAGTCTGGCTCCACGGGTCGACGTGGGCGACCTCGAGACCTATCGTCAGGTGGTGCGCGCCGCCTTCGGACAGCGACGCAAGACGCTGCGGAACGCGCTCGGCGCACTCGCAACCGCGCGCGGACTCGATGCGCGCGCGCTCACGGCGGCGTTCGCGACGGCGGGCATCGATCCCGCGACGCGCGCCGAGCGCCTGTCGACGGCCGACTTCGCACGGCTCGCGCGGGCCTTCGAGGGCTAGGAGCCATGCCCGAGCTGCCCGAGGTCGAGACGATCGTACGCGGGCTCGCGCCCGCGCTCGACGGCCGCATCGTGCGCGAGGTCGTCGTGCGCGAGCCGCGTCTGCGCGTGACCCTCGCGTCCGACTTCGCGACCCGCCTCGGCGGGCGGCGGCTCGGCACCATGCGGCGCCTCGGCAAGTACATGCTGACGCCGCTCGACGACGGCCGCGTGTGGCTCGTGCATCTCGGCATGACGGGGCGCCTGACGCTGGCCGGCGCACGGCCGCTTCCGCTCGTGCACGACCACGTCGTGCTGCGCCTCGACGACCAGCGGACGCTCACGTACAACGACCCGCGCCGCTTCGGCCGCCTCGACGTGCTGGAGCCCGGCGCCGTGCCGGGCGTGGTCGGCCCGGGCGTCGACGCGCTCGACGACGCCCTCAGCGCCGCATGGCTCTTCGCCCGCTCGCGCAAGCGGCGTACCAGCGTGAAGGCGCTCCTGATGGACCAACGACAGGTCGCCGGGCTCGGCAACATCTACGTGAGCGAGCTGCTCTTCCGCGCCGGGGTACGCCCGCGGCGTCGTGCCGCGCTCCTCACGCGGGACGAGTGCACGCGGATCGTCGAGGCGATGCGCGCCGTGCTCGGCGAGGCGATCGGGCGCGGCGGCTCGTCGATCTCCGACTATCGGGACGGCTTCGACCAGGCCGGCTCCTTCCAGGACGAGCACCTCGTCTACGATCGGGCCGGCGAGCCGTGCCGCCGCTGCGGCGGTCCGATCAAAGGGGTCGTGGTGGTCGGCCGCTCGACGTTCTACTGTCCGCGCTGCCAGCGCTGACGTCGAGCCAGTCGCGCAGCCCGTCGCCGACGAGCTGGAGCGCGAGCACGGTCAACGCCAGCACGGCACCCGGAAAGATCACGAGGTGCGGTGCAACGAGCAGGAACTGCCGCCCCTCGTCGAGCATGGCGCCCCATGACGGCAGGGGCGGCGGGACGCCGAGGCCGAGGAACGAGAGGCTCGACTCCGCGATGATGACGCCCGAGAAGCCGAAGGTCGCCTGCACGAGCAGGGTCGGCAGCGCGGCCGGGAGCAGGTGGCGGACGAGCACGCGGGCGGGCCGCGCACCGAGCGCACGCGCCGCCTGCGCGAACTCGCGGGTCCGGAGTCCGGTGATCTCCGCCCGCGCCAGACGCGCGTAGCCCGGCCACCCGAGGGCCGCGAGCGCGATCACGACATTCGCGACCCCGGGCCCGCGCACCGCTGCGAGGGCGATCGCGAGGAGGAGGCCCGGGAAGGCGAGCACGATGTCGATCGCGCGCGCGAGGAGCGTATCGACCCATCCACCCGCGAGCGCCGCGCCCGCGCCGACGGCGACGCCGACGGCGAGCGAGATGGCGATCACCACCGTCGCGACGCCGAGCGACACCCGGGCCCCGTACGCGATGCGTGCGAACAGATCGCGCCCGAGCCCGTCGCAGCCGAAGACGTGCGCCGCGCTCGGCGTCGCGAGCCGTCCGGGCAGGTCGGAGCGGTACGGGTCGCCGGGCGCGACGAGCGGCGCCGCCAGCGCGACGATCACGAGCACGGCGAGTACCGCGGCACCCACCTGCACCGTGCGTGGCGCGCTATGCATCGTCGCGCACCCGGGGGTCGAGCCACCCGTGGACGACGTCGGTCGCGAGATTCACGACGACGTACGTCATCGCGATCATCAGCACGCAGCCCTGCACGAGCGGGTAGTCGCGGGCGCCGATCGCCTGCATGAGGAGTCGCCCGACGCCCGGCCACGCGAAGATGGTCTCGGTCACGACCGCACCGGCGAGAAGCGCGCCCGCCTGGAGGCCGATCACGGTCACGACCGGCGGCAGCGCGCTGCGCAGCGCATGCACGATCGTCGTGCGCAGGGGTGACGCCCCCTTCGCACGCGCCGTGCGCAGGTGATCGGCCGAGAGCGCTTCGAGCATGGCCGTACGCGTGAGGCGGACGAGGATCCCCAGCATCCCGAGCGCGAGCGTCACCGCCGGCAGAACCAGCGTCGCCGGGCCCTCGCGGCCGGAGATGGGAAGCCAGCCGAGCGCGATCGAGAAGACGAGCACGAGCAGCGGTCCGGAGACGAAGCTCGGAACCGACACGCCGATGAGGCTCACGCCGCGCGCGACGCGATCGACGAGCGATCCGGGTCGCGTCGCGGCCACCGTGCCGAGCGGAATCGCGATCCCGACCGCGAGCACGAGGGCCGCAGCCGCCAGCTCGAGCGTGGCGGGGAAGCGGGCCGCGACGAGGCCGGCGACCGGGGCCCGGTACGCCAGCGAGGTGCCGAGGTCGCCCCGCGCGAGCCGCCCGACGAATCGCGGCAGCTCGGCCGGCCAGGGCCGATCGAGCCCGAGCGCGTGGCGCATGGCGGCGACGTCGGCCGGCGCGGCCGACTCGCCGAGCATGATCTCGACCGGATCGCCCGGGACGGCATGCAGGAAGGCGAAGACCAGGACGGCGACACCGAGCACCGTCGGCACGATCGTCGCGAGGCGTCGCATCAGTCCGTCCAGGCGCGCGCGAGGCCGGAGAGATCGCCGCTCGCCTCGGGCGTGAAGTCGTGGAGCCGGGTGGTCGCAGTCACGACGCGATCCTCCCACCACAGCGGGATGGCCGGAAGGTCGTGCGCGGCCCAACGCTGGACGCGCGCGTAGATCCGGCGGCGCGCCTCGGGGTCGGTCGTGGCGCGTCCCTCGTCGGTCAAGCGATCCATCACGCGGCTCGCGTACCAGCCGCGATTGAAGCCGGTAGGCGGCGTCATCTTCGAGTTGTAGGCGAGGCGATACAGATCGGGGTCGCTGACGCCGACCCAGGTGAGCGCCGCGACCTCGAAATCGCCCCGCCGCACGTCCGCGAAGAGCGTGCCCCACTCATAGGTACGGACGTCGAGCGCGATGCCGACGCGCGCGAGGTCGGCCTGGATGGCCTCGGCGAGACGCCGCCGCGCGGGCTGGTTCGACGTCTTGTAGACGAGGCGGCAGCGCGGCTGCGGACCCGACCCATCCGGATCGACGAGGCCCGCGCGATCGAGGAGGCGGCGCGCACGCCGGGGCGAGTGGCGGATGCGAGGCACCGCGGCATAGGCCCAGTGCTCGGGAACGAGCAGACCGGTCGCCGGACGACCCGCGCCCCCGACCAGCCAACGCAAGAGCGCGTCGTCGTCGATCGCCATGGCGATCGCCCGCCGCACCCGGCGGTCGCGGAGCCGGGGATCGCGCAGGTTGAGCGCCAGGTACGCGAAGCTCGACCCGGGGTTTTCGCTCACCGCCAGCCCGGGCTGGGCGCGCAGTCGATCGAGCAGCTCGGGTTCGAGGATGTCCTGCAGCAGGCCGACACCGCCGCGCTCGAGCTCGAGCACCCGGACCACCGCATCCGGCACGATCCGCAGCACGAGGGGATCGATGCGGGCGGGTCCCCCGGGATAGTGGGGGTTCGGCGCCAGGACGATGCGGTCGCCGCGTCGGGCCAGGGCGAGGGCGTAGGGCCCGGCCCCGACGGTGACCTCGGTCGGGTCGCGGGCGTGCCCGGCCGGCAGGATCGGCAGGCCCGTCGCGTCCAGGAATGCCCCGTCGGGGGTGCGGAGGCGGACGGCGACCGTCAGATCGTCGGGCGTCTCGATGGCGTCGACCTCCTGGAGGGTAGCCCGGCGCGGGGACGCCACGGCGGGGTCCCGCACCGCCTCGTATGTCGCCCGCACGTCGCCCGCGCGCACGGGCTCGCCGGTCGTGAAGCGGAAGTCGTCGCGCAAGTGGAAAACGATCGTGCGGTCGTCGGGCCGGGTCCACGAGCGGGCGAGCTCGGGCGCCCGCTGGAAGTGCGCATCGGTGCGCGTGAGCGCCACGTGGAGCAGATCGGCCAGGCGCGAGGTCGCGGCGTCGACGCCGAAGCGGGGATCGAGGCTCTGCGGATCGCTCTCGAGCGCCACGACCAGGCCGCGCGCCGGTGGAGGCGCCGTCTGGCACCCGCTGGCGCACACCTCACAGGCTACGCAGAGCGCTGCCACGCAGCCGATTTGTTTGACTCTCTTCAGAACGCTTTGGTACGATCCACGTGGGTGCAGGTGGATGGGCTGGAGGCCAGCATGCGTGTCGTATCTTCTGCGATTCTAGCAGCCATCATATTCCACCTGGCGCCCGCCGCCGGCGCCGAACCCTTCCCTCGTCCGGCTTCGCTGGAGTCGCAGGTCCGCTTCTGGCGCAACACCTTCGGCGTGTACTCGCGCTCGCAGGCCGTTGTGCACGACACCGCCGACCTCGACAAGATCTACTCGGTCGTCGACGTGAGCGCGAACGCCGAGGGCATGAGCCCGGGCGAGCTCGACGACTACATGCGGTACGCCTCCGAGGTCGAGGTCACCCGCGTGCGCGGCATCCTGCGGCGCCTGCACCAGGCCGGCTCCAACCCGAAGGACCTCTCGGCCGAGGAGCAGGGGATCTTCGACCTCTTCAAGGGCGATCGGAACCCCGACAAGTTCCTCGACGCGGTCGAGCGCGTGCGCAGCCAGCGGGGCCTGCGGGAGAAGTTCGCCTACGGCATCCAGGTGGCGCACGGCTACTTTCCGGAGATGGAGCGTATCTTCCGGGAGGAGGGCCTGCCGACCGAGCTCACCCGGCTGCCCCTGGTCGAGTCGTGCTTCAACGTCGAGGCCTACTCCAAGGTGGGCGCGGCGGGGATCTGGCAGTTCATGCCCGCCACGGGGCGGATCTACTCGATGAACGTCGGCGCCCTCGTCGACGAGCGCCGCGATCCCATCGCCTCGACGCGCGCGGCGGCCCGCTTCCTGCGGCACAACTACGAGCAGCTCGACGAGGCCTGGCCGCTCGCCATCACCGCCTACAACCACGGCCCCGGTGGCATCCGGCGCGCGATCGAGGAGACGGGCACCACCGACATCGGCGTGATCGTCGAGCGCTATCACGGCCCGGCCTTCGGCTTCGCGTCGCGCAACTTCTACGCCGAGTTCGTGGCCGCGCTCGACGTCGAGAAGCATCATGAGGCTTATTTCGGAAAGCTCGAGCCCGAGCGCCGGGAGCCCTCGCGCGTCGTCTCGCTCGACCGCCCGGTCGGCATCGAGGTCGCGGCGCGGCTCGCCCACACCGAGCGCGAGACGCTCGTCGCGCTGAACCCCGCCCTCATGGACCCGGTCATCGACGGACGCCGGAACATCCCGGGCGGCTACGACCTACGCGTTCCGGTGAGCGGCGCATCGGGCTTCGAGGAGCGCGTGGCCGAGTTCGGGGCCGAGCAACGCGTGGTCCGGGTGTCGGCACCCGCCCCACCGTCGCGCCGCAGCAGCAGCAGCAAGAGCGGTATGGCCACCGCCCACCGGGTGGGCAAGGGTGACACGCTCTCCGAGATCGCGGCGCGCTACAAGGTCAGCGTCGCGAGCCTCAAGACCGCGAACGGCCTCAAGGGCTCCCAGAGCATACGCCGCGGGCAGGTCCTCAAGATCCCCGGCCGGACCTGAGACCCCGAGCGCCCGGAGCTCGCAGGGCACCGGCTGCCTCGGGGTGACGCATCTGGTAGCATTTTGGGGATGCGCACCCACCCGGTCTTCCTGCGTCTCGAGGGGAGGAAGTGCGTAGTGATCGGCGGTGACGTGGTCGTGGAAGCCAAGGTCGACGCTTGCCGCGCGGCCGGGGCGGAGGTGGTCGTGATCGCCGAGTCGGTGACCCCCGGGCTCGCCGAGCTCGCCCGCACCGGGGCCGTGACCCTCGAGCGGCGATCCTACCGGGAAGGCGACCTCGCCGGGGCGTTCGTGGTCTACGCCTCGCTGCGCGACCCGGGGACGATCGCACGCCTGCGGGCCGAGGCCGATCGCGAGCGGGTGCTCCTGAACGTCGTCGACGCGCCCGAGGCGTGCACGTTCATCTCGCCGGCGGTCGTGACGCGGGGCGAGCTGCAGGTCGCCGTCGGCACCGGCGGAGCGAGCCCCGGTCTCTCGGCCCGCGTCCGGCGGGATCTGGAGCGCATGTTCGGACCCGAGTACGCCCCCTACGTGGCGATCCTCGGTGCGGTCCGTCGCACCCTGCACGGGGCTCCGGATCGAGCCGACGTGATCGTGCGGCTCATCGACTCGGATCTCCTGGACCTCGTCCGCGCCCGCGAGCGTGAGGCGGTCGACCGGCTCCTCGCCCGCGTCGCAGGCGAGTCGTGCACGCTCGAGCACCTCGGCGTCGCGCTCGGGGAGGGGTGAGACGTGGAGCTGCTCCTGCTGCGCGGTGCCGCGTTCTTCTACCTCATGGCCACGGTCGCGGCCCTGGTCGGCATCTCGGTGCGCCACGATCTCCCGGGACGGGCGCTGCGGTGGCTCCTGTCGGCGGGCTTCGTCGCGCACGCCGCCGGCCTCGCGCTGCGCAGTCAGACGGTCGGCAACGTCCCGGTCACGAACTTCGGCGAGGCCCTGTCGTTCCTGGCGCTCCTGCTGGTCGGTGTCTTCCTCTTGGTCCAGCTCCGGGCCCCGCTCGTCGCCCTCGGCGCCGTCGTGTCGCCCCTGGCGTTCGGTCTCACGTTCAGCGCCGTCGCGTTGAAGGGCGGAGCGCAGCCGCTGCCGCCCGAGCTGCGCAGCGTCTGGCTGCCGGTGCACGTCGGTCTCTCCTTCCTCGGCGACGCGGTGTTCGCTCTCGCCTTCAGCGCGAGCCTGCTCTATCTCGTCCAGGAGCGGCGGCTGAAGGTTCATCGCGGGCGGCGCGCCCTGCGGCATCTGCCGTCGCTCGAGACGCTCGATCGCGTGAGCCACACGTGCCTCAAGTGGGGCCTCGTGCTGCTCACGCTCGGCATCACCAGCGGCATCGTGTGGGCCCACGAGGTCTGGGCCGGTGTGTGGGCGCGCGATCCGAAGCTGCTCTTCACGCTGTTCGTGTGGGTGCTCTACGTCGTGCTGCTGCAGGGCCGGATGACCGCCGGCTGGCGCGGCCGCTGGGCGGCCCAGCTCACCATCGCGGGCTTCGCGGTGCTCGTCATGTCGCTCGTCGGCGTCAACGTCCTCGGGCTCGGTATCCACGGCAAGGCGTTCTAGTGTCGCAAGAGATCGTCCTGGTCGGCCTCTCCCATCACACCGCGCCGGTCGAGGTGCGGGAGCAGGTCGCGTTCGCGAACGGACGACTCGAGCCGGCCCTGCGCGGGCTCGTCGCCCATCCCGCGATCCAGGAGAGCGTCATCGTCTCGACCTGCAACCGCGTCGAGGTCGTCGCGTGCGGGCCCGCCGGCGACGAGGTGGCGGCGGCGATCCCCGGCTTCCTCGCGGCGGAGCACGGCGTCGCGCCCGATACGCTCGCCGGACGGCTCTATACGTACCGTGGCCGCGAGGCGGTCCGGCACCTCTTCCGCGTCGCGGCGAGCCTCGACTCGATGGTCGTGGGGGAGCCGCAGATCCTGGGGCAGCTGAAGGACCAGTACGCCCTCGCGGCATCGGTCGGCGCGTCGGGACGCGTCCTGCACCGGTGCTTCCATCGCTCGTTCTCGGTGGCCAAACGCGTCCGGAGCGAGACCGGCATCGCGGCGCGCGCGGTCTCGGTCGGATCGGCCGCCGTCCAGCTCGCCAAGGAGATCTTCGATCGTTTCCAGGACAAGACGGCCCTGCTCGTCGGCGCCGGCGCCATGGGCGAGCTCACGGCCCGGCAGCTGCTGCACCACGGAACGGGCACGCTCATGGTCGCGAACCGCACGTTCGAGCGCGCGAGCGAGATCGCCGGGGAGCTCGGCGGTATCGCCGTGCCGTTCGAGAAGCTCGGGCGGACGCTGCCGATGGCCGACCTCGTGATCGGCGCCGCCGGCGGCGACAGCTACCTGCTGGGCTCCCGTGACGTCGAGGGCGCGATGCGCGAGCGCCGGCGCCGATCCATGCTCCTCATCGACCTCGCGGTGCCGCGCAGCTTCGACCCGGCCATCAACCAGATCGACGGCGTGTACCTCTACGACATCGACGATCTCGAGGGCGTCATCGCCGACAACAAGGGCGCGCGTGCCCAGGAGGCGACGGCGGCCGAGCAGATCGTCGAGTCCGAGGTCGACAGCTTCTGTCGCTGGCTGGAAGGGCTCGACGTCGTGCCGACGGTGGTCGCGCTGCGCGAGAAGATCGAGGATATCCGTCAGGGCGAGCTCGAGCGTTACCTCGCCTCGCTTGGCGCGTCGCTCGATCCGCGCCAGCGCGAAGCGGTCGAGCGTCTGACCCGGGCGATCGTCAACAAGATCCTGCACGCGCCGCTCTCCGAGCTACGCCGCCGCGGCTCGGATCGGGACGAGGCACTCTACGTCGAGGTGGCGCGGATGCTCTTCCGTCTCGGGGGGGATCGCGATCCGGACGAGGACGCCTGAGCCCGATGGCGGCGCGGTCACTTCGTCTCGGCACCCGGGGGAGCGCGCTGGCGCGCGCCCAGGCGGATCTCGTGCGTCGGGATCTCGAGGCACGGAACCCGGGGCTCGCGGTCGAACTCGTGCTCATTCGCACGACCGGGGACCAGCTCCAGCAGGGGCCGCTCGCGCAAGTCGGTGGCAAGGGGCTGTTCATCAAGGAGATCGAGGAGGCCCTCGTCGCCGGGACGATCGACTGCGCCGTGCACTCCATGAAGGACGTGCCGGCCGCGCTGCACACGGGTCTCGTCGTCGGCGCGATCCCGCGCCGCGAGGACCCGCGCGACGTCCTGGTGAGCCATGCCGGGTCGCTCGCAGGGCTCGCGCCGGGCGCGAAGGTGGGGACCGCGAGCATCCGGCGGCGCGTGCAGCTCCTCGCGCGGCGCCGCGATCTGGACGTCACGATCCTGCGCGGGAACGTCGACACGCGCCTGCGGCGCTGGCGCGACGGGGACTTCGACGCGATCCTGCTGGCGGCGGCGGGTCTCGCGCGGCTCGGGATCAGCGAGCCCGCGGCGCGGCCGCTCCCGACCGACGTGCTCCTGCCCGCCGTGGGGCAGGGCGCGCTCGCGCTCGAATGTCGAGCCGACGATGCCGCGACCCGCACCGTGCTCGCGGCGGTCGATGACGCGCGCTCGGCGCGCGAGGTCGGCGCGGAGCGCGGGTTCCTGCATGGCATCGGGGGCGACTGCAACACGCCGCTCGCGGCCCACGCGATCTCGGTCGGTGATCGCATCCGGCTGCGCGGGCAGGTGAGCGACCCGGACGGGACGCGGTGGCTCGAGGACGAGGTCGAGGGCTCGGCGGACGATCCAGTCGCGATCGGGCGCGCGCTCGCCGATCGGCTCCTCGCCCGTGGCGCGGGGGCGTTGCTCGGGCGATGAGCGGGCGCGTCTATCTCGTCGGTGCGGGTCCGGGCGATCCCGGCCTCCTCACGCTGCGCGGCCAGCGTCATCTCGCCGCCGCCGACGTCGTCGTGCACGACGACCTCGTCGGGCGCCGGCTCCTCGTGCACGCCCGACCGGACGCCGAGATCGTCGACGTGGGCCGCGCGCACGGCGATCCGGGACGTCTCTCGCAGGAGGCGATCGGGGCGCTCCTCGTCGACCGCGCGCGCGCCGGCAAGACCGTCGTGCGGCTCAAGAACGGCGACCCGTTCCTGTTCGGGCGCGGCGCGGAGGAGGCCGCCTTGCTGCGGCGCGCGGGCATCGCCTTCGAAGTGGTCCCCGGCGTGAGCTCGGCGCTCGCGGTGCCGGCGTACGCCGGCATCCCGGCGACCGATCGCGATCACGCGTCGCTCGTGACGATCGTCACGGGTCACCTCGCGTGCCGCCCGGCGGACGGCGCGGACGCCGCGGCGGGCTTGCCGTGGGACGCGCTCGCGCGCCAGGGCGGCACCCTCGTCTTCCTCATGGCGATGAAGCACCTGCCGGCCATCGGTGCCGCGCTGGTCTCGCACGGGCTCGATCCGGCCACGCCCGCGGCGGCGATCGAACGTGGCACCACCGGCCGCCAGCGTACCGTCGTCGCGACGGCGGCGACGCTCGCATCACGCGTCGCGGAAGCGGGCCTGCGGCCCCCCGCCGTCGTGGTCGTGGGCGCCACGGTGGCGCTCCGGGAGCAGGTCGCCTGGCTCGAGGAGCGGCCGCTCGTCGGACGCCGCATTCTCGTCACCCGTCCGCGCGCACAGGCGGGCGAGCTGGCCGCACTGCTCGAGGACCTCGGGGCCGAGGTCGTGGTCGCGCCCACCATCGAGATCGCGCCGCCGGCCGACGCTGCGGCCCTCGACCGGGCGGTCGTCGCCGCGAGCAGCTACGATTGGATCGTTCTCACGAGCGTCAACGGCGTGCGGGTGCTCTTCGATCGTCTGGCGGCGCTGCGGCGCGACGTGCGCGAGCTCGCGGGCACGCGCTTCGCCGCCATCGGTCCCGAGACGGCCGCCGAGCTCGAGCGCCACCTCGTGCGTCCCGCCGTCGTCCCCGAGGACTTTCGCGCCGAGGGACTGCTCGATGCGCTCGGCGATGCCGACGTGCGCGGACGGCGTGTCCTCCTGCTGCGCGCCGCCGGCGCGCGCGCCATCCTGCCCGACACGCTGCGCGCGCGCGGCGCCGCGGTGGACGAGGTGATCGCGTACCGGGCGATCGTGCCGCCCGCGACCGACGCGGCGGGGCTTCGTGCCGCACTCGTGGAAGGCGGCCTCGACGTGCTGACCTTCACGTCGAGCTCGACGGTCAGGAACTTCGCCACGCTGCTCGGTCCCGAGGCGATCGCGACGCTCGGCCTGCACGGCCGCCCGCTCGTCGCGTGCATCGGTCCCGTCACGGCGGAGACCGCACGCGAGGTCGGGTTGCGCGTCGACGTCGTCCCCGCGTCGTACACCGCGTCGGCCCTCGCGCACGCGATCGCGGCACATTTTTGCAAAGCCGGGAGTGATCCACTAAGCGGAGGCGTTGGATGAGCCGCTTCCCCCTGTACCGTCCGCGCCGGCTCCGCCGCACCGAGGCCCTGCGGCGACTCGTTCGCGAGACGCACGTCGTGGCCGAGCAGCTCGTACAGCCACTCTTCGTCGTTCCAGGCACCAAGGTCGAGAACCCGGTCGGCTCGATGCCGGGCGTGGCGCAGCTCTCGATCGACCGCGCGGCCGAGGAGTGCCGCCGGCTGGTCGACCTCGGCGTGTCCGCGGTGCTGCTGTTCGGCATTCCGGAGACGAAGGACGCGCGCGGCAGCGGCGCGGTCGCACCGGACGGCATCATTCCCCGCGCGCTCGAAGCGATCCGCAAGGCGGCGCCCGGGCTCGTGCTCGTCACCGACGTCTGCCTATGCGAGTACACCGACCACGGCCATTGCGGCGTGCTGCGCGGCGACGAGGTCGAGAACGACCCGACGCTCGAGCTGCTCGCCGCCGAGGCGCTCGCGCACGCGCGCGCCGGCGCCGACATCGTGGCGCCCTCGGACATGATGGACGGCCGGGTCGGCGCCATCCGGCGCGCGCTCGACGGTGCCGGCCTGTCGCACGTGCCCATCCTCTCGTACGCGGCCAAGTTCGCCTCCGGGTTCTACGGCCCATTCCGCGAGGCCGCGGAGTCGACCCCGGCGTTCGGCGATCGCCGCGGCTACCAGATGGATCCGGCCAACGGCGACGAGGCGCTGCGCGAGGTCGCGCTCGACATCGAGGAAGGCGCCGACATGGTGATGGTGAAGCCCGCCCTCCCGTACCTCGACGTCATCCGCCGCGTGAAGGATCGCACGGGATATCCGGTCGCGGCGTACCAGGTGAGCGGCGAGTACGCGATGATCAAGGCCGCCGTGGCGAACGGCTGGCTCGACGAGGCGCGCGTCGTCGAGGAGACGCTGACCGCGATCCGCCGCGCCGGCGCAGACGTCGTCATCACGTACTTCGCGAAGGACGTCGCACGGGGCGTCTATCGGCGATGAGACGCCGCCGTCCGGTCCTGGCGCTCGCGTGCGCCGCGGTGCTGCTCGCCCAGCCGGCGCTCGCCGGCAACACCGAGCGCGACCTCGGCCGTCGCTTCCTGCTCGAGGCGCGCTCGCAGATCCCGCTGATCGAGGATCCGGCGGTGACGGCGTTTACGGAGGGGCTCGGCAACCGCCTGGTCGCGACCCTCGGGCCGCAGGAGTTCGACTACCACTTCTTCGTAGTGGCGTCCCCGTCGATCAACGCGTTCGCGGTGCCCGGCGGCTACGTGTTCGTGTTCGCCGGGCTCCTCGAAAAGGCCGCGAGCGACGACGAGATCGCGGGCGTGCTCGGCCACGAGATGGGGCACGTCCGCGGGCACCACATCGTGCGCCAGCAGGCCACCGGAACGGTGTGGACGGCGGCGGCGCTCCTGGGCGTCCTGCTTTCGGTCGTGAACCCCGTGCTCGGCGCGGGTGCCATCGCGGCGGCGCAGACGGCGCAGCTCAAGTACTCGCGCGAGTTCGAGCAGGAGGCCGACTACCTCGGGCTCGGTACCATGAGCCAGGCAGGCTACGACCCGCATTCGCTCGCGAGCTTCTTCAAGCAGCTCCTCGTCGAGCAGCGCGTGAACCCGGCCGGCGTCCCGCCCTACATGCTCTCCCACCCGGTCACCGAAGAGCGCGTGGCGCACGTCGAGAGCATCATCGACGCGCAGAAGCTGAAGACGCCGCGCGGCCGCCCTGCAGCGAGCCCCGAGCTGGCCGAGGTGCAGGCCGTCGTGCGCGCCAAGACCGATCCGCCCGACGTCGTGATCGCCGAGTACCGGCGGCGCGCCGAGAAGGCTCCGAACGACGCCGAGGCGCAATTCCTGCTCGGCCGCGTCTATCAGTCGGTCGGGCAGTTCGAGGCCGCGCGCCTGGCGCTCGAGCGCAGCCGCGACCTCGGCTTCGGGCCGCGCGTCGACCGCCCGCTCGGCAGCGTGTATGTGGCCCTCAAGTCGACGGCCCAGGCGCAAACCGTGCTGAGGAAATACCTCGCCACGCATCCGAGCGACGCCTTCGCACACATGGAGCTGGGCAAGGCGCTCGCCGACGCCGGTGACGACGCCGGCGCGCTCCAGGAATTCCAGCGCGCCGTGTCGCTCGATCCCGACCGCGAGGAGGCGCAGCGGCTGCTGGGCCTCAGCCTCGGGCGCAAGGGCGAGCAGGCCGACGGGTTCTATCACCTGGCCATCGCCGCCCGTGAGAGCGGCGATCTCGAACAGGCGCTCAGCCACTTCCAGAAGGTCGACGAGCTCGAGCCGGCCGGCACGCCGCGCAAGAAGGAGGTCGCTGCCGCCATCGACGAGCTGCTGCCGCTCGTGCGCGATCGCGAGATGGAGCGGCGCGAGCGGGCGCGGCGGCGCGGCATCCTGCAGGAACGTCTCGAGCGGGCCGAACGTCGATGACGACCTCGCTCGCGGGCCGCACCGCGCTCGTCACCGGCGGCGGGCGCGGGATCGGGCGCGCGATCGCCCTCGGGCTGGCCGACGCCGGCGCCGACGTCGCGGTGACCGCGCGCACGGCGAGCGAGCTCGAGAGCGTCGCGGACGAGATCCGGTCCAAGGGACGTCGCGCGCTCGCCGTGCCGGCCGACATGATCGATCGGGCGCAGGTCGCCGCCGCCGTCGAACGCGCGGGTCGCGAGCTCGGGCGCCTCGACGTCCTCGTGAACAACGCCGGCGGGCCGGTCGTGCTCTCCTCGGACCCGCGCGCGCTGTGGGTCGAGACGCACGACGACGCGAGCTGGGACGCCACCGTCGTCCTGAACCTCACCTCGTGCTACTGGGCCGCGAAGGCCGCCCTCGGCCCCATGCTCTCGCGCGGCTACGGGCGCATCATCAACGTCGGGTCGGGCTATTCGCTCGTCGGTGCCTCGGGCCTCTCGGCCTACACGGCCGCCAAGCACGCGCTGGTCGGGTTCACGCGCGCGCTCGCGATGGAGGTCGGCGAGCGCGGCGTCACCGTCAACTGCCTGCGACCGGGATGGACGAACACGCGCCTCGTCGACTGGCGCATCGTGGGCGCCGCGACCGGGCGCACGGCGGACGAGGCGAAGGCGCACGCCGAGGGTCTCGCCGCGCAGCGCCGCATCCTGGAGCCCGAGGAGGTGGCGCCGCTCGCCGTCTTTCTCGCGTCCCCCGCGGCCGGCGGCATCACGGGACAGGTGCTGTCGGCCGACGGCGGCTACTTCGTCGGCGTGTGACGGGTGGCCAGCAAGGGTAGACCGTATCGCGCGCTCGAGGTCGAGGGCTTCACCGTGCTCGTCGGCAAGGGCGACGAGCAGAACGACGTCCTCACGTTCGACGTCGCCGAGCCCGAAGACTTCTGGTTCCACGTGTCCGGGCATTCGGGCAGCCACGTGGTCGTGCGCAATCCGGACAAGCTGCCGGCGCTGCCGGGGCCGGTGCTCGAGAAGGCGGCGGGACTGGCGGCGTGGTACTCGAAGGCGCGCGACGCCGGCAAGGTGGACGTCCACTGGTGTCGCGCGCGTGACGTGTCGAAGCCGCTGCGGTTCCCCGCCGGCAAGGTGCTGCTCGCGCGCTGGAAGCGCATCCGCGTCCACCCGCGCGATCCGAGCACGCTCGCGGACGAGAGCGGGTAGTGCTCGTCTCCGCAGTCGTCCTCGCGCTCGTCGACTGCTGGCAGGTGGCGTTGCGGGCGCCGGGAAGTCTCACGGCGGCGTCCGTGAGCTGGCTGCTCGGGCTCTACCTCGCCGCGACCGGCGTGGCGACGCTCGTGCTGGCCGGTGTGCTTCGTCGCTCGCGCGGGACGACCCGCGCCGCGATCCTCGCCGCGGGCGGATGCCTGTTCGTCGTCGAGACGTGGCTGCGTGCCCTCACGCCGCTCTCGCCGTGGCGACCGTGGATGGTCGCCGGATGCATCGCCGCGGCGGCCCTCGCGTTCGTTCCGCTGCGCGCCGTCTGCGCCCGGCGGGTCCCGGTCTCGGTCGCGGTCATCGGCCTCGCGCTGCTCGCCGTCGGCGCTTTCGGTGCCGTTCGTCCGCTCGCTGGAACGCGTCCACCCGGCACCTCGGGCCCGGCGCCGGATCGTGAGCTGCCGAGCTTCCTCGTGATCGTGATCGACACGCTGCGCGCCGACCACCTCGGCTGCTACGGCTACGGTCGTCCCACCAGCCCCGCGCTCGATCGGCTGGCGGGGGAGGGAACGCTCTTCGAGCGCGCGTTCGCGCAGTCGAGCTGGACGAAGCCGTCGACGGCATCGCTCTTCACGGGGCGCTTCCCGGTGCAGCACCAGACCCTGTACGAGCGGTCCAGGATCCCCGACGCGGAGCTGACGATCGCGGAGCTGCTCGCCGCGAACGGGTATCGAACGGCCGTACTCTCCGGCAACCCGTGGGTCACGCCGGAATACGGCTTCGACCAAGGGGTATCCGACTTCTACTCGCTCTACGACGAGCGCTTCACCCGGGTCACGCTCTTCATGACGGTGCTGAAACGTCTCTCGCAGCTGCCCGGCGGGCGGATGCAGGTCTACAACCGGGTGAAGTACCTCGTGCTGGGCGAGCTCTCGACGACGGCGCGCGACACGCGGCTCGTCGACGAGGCGGAGCGCTGGCTCGCCGCGCACCACGATCGGCCGTTCTTCCTCTACGTCCACATGATGAGCCCCCACCACCCGTACGATCCGCCGCCGCCGTTCGATCGCTTCGTACCCGATCGCTCGCACGCACCGGTGAAGAACTACCCCCGCAAGAGCTACCTCTTCTTCGAGGAGGGCGAGCCGCTGCCCGCCGCCGACCTCGCCGACCTGGTGGCGCGCTACGACGGCGACGTGCTGTACGCCGACACCGAGGTCGGGCGTCTCCTGGCGGCGCTCGACCGGCTCGGCCTCGCGCGCACGACGGCCGTCGTCGTGACGGCGGACCACGGCGAGGAGTTCTACGACCACCGCAACTGGGGCCACGGCCAGTCGGTCTACAACGAGCTGATCCACGTGCCGCTGCTCCTGCGCTATCCGGCGCACGCTGCGGCGGGCGCGCGCGTCGCGACGCCGGTGATGCACGTCGACCTGCTGCCGACGCTGCTGGGGCTGGCGCGGATCCCGCTTCCGCCGGCGGCCGCCGGCATCGGGACGAGCCTCCTGTCGCCGCCGCAGGAACGCGACGACGTGCTGAGCCAGCTCATCTACCGCTATGGGGAGGCCGACGCGCTCGTCACCGGCGGTCGGGCGCTCGTCGCCATGCGCCGCGGCGACGACGAACGCAGCGTGGCGTACGACCTCACGACCGACTTCGGCGAGCAGCACGGGCTGCCGGCGCCGCCCGATCGCCTGCGCGCACTGGCCGAGCTGCGCCGGCGCCTCGAGGGCACCCGGAGCGCGGCGAGCGAGTCGTCGGACGACGCGGATCGCGACCGGCTGAAGGCGCTCGGCTACGCGGAGTGATCAGCTCCCGCAGGCGCGGCGGGCGACGTAGATGTCGCGGTCGCCGTTGCGGTCGTCCTCCCACGCGACGTAGCAGGTGCGCTTGGCCCCCTTGCCGCCGATCGCGAGGCTCGGCCGCGTCTGCTCGCTCGTGCCGGTGCCCGTGTCGTCGACCCGCTCGGAGGCGAGGAAGGTGTTGCCGGCGTCGAGGCTCGTCGCGAAGAACACGTCGTTGTTGCCGAGCCGGTTGTCCTGCCAGGCGACGAACAGGTTGCCGCGGTCCGCGGCGAGGCTCGGATACCACTGGTTGGTCGGCGTGTCGGTGTCGGGGAGGAACCCCTGCTTCGAGTCGTCGAGCTGGCGGTTCGGCGAGAACGTCTGCCCGCCGTCGGCGCTGCGGGCGTAGAACACGTTGGTGTCGGGCTCGCGGGCGCGCAGGTCCGTCCACGCCACGTGGAGTCGCCCGTCCGTGTCGGCGGCGATCGACGGCCGCTCGTTGATCCGCTCGAAGCCGGCGAAGTCGTCGACACGGACGTTCGGGGCGAAGGTGCGGCCCCCGTCGATCGAGTGCGCGGTGAACACGTCCCAGTTGTAGTTCCGGAAGTCGGTCCACGCGATGTACACCGACGACTTCGTGGCCGTGATGGCCGGCGACCACTTGTTGTCGTTGTGCAGGGCGAGCGGATCGCCCACGCCGCCGCCGTCGACCCGCACGGCGGGCTCGAAGGCGCTCGCGCTGGGGAAGCCGCGGGCGGCGTAGACGTGCTCCAGTGGCTCGCCCTCGGGGCCGAGGTCGCGCTCGTCGATCCACGTGACCACCGGCCGCGTGCCGGCGAACGCGACCGCGGGCATCCACTTGCCCACGCCGTCGACGTCGTCGACGCGGACGTCGGTCCCGCGCTTGCGCCCGCTGCCGGACAGGCGCGCCAACATGATCCGGCCGGCGTCGTCGTCGCCGCGCGACACGAACTGCTGCCAGACCACGATCACGCGGCCGCCGCGAACCGCGATGGCCGGGTTGAGCTCCGTCGTGGATCCCAAGTCGTTGTCGCTCACCCGGACGGGCGGCTTGAAGCTCTGTCCGCCGTCGTGGCTCGCGGCGAGATAGATGCCGCTCCCGACGCCCTCGTCCTGGTGCCAGACGACGTAGACGTGACGCCCGCGCGTCGCGATCCGCGGGGCGTGTTGGCCGACCGGCATCGCCTGCACGCCGCTCGCCAGGACGGCGGGCGAGAAGGCCGGCGGCGCCTCGCGCACGGGGTCGATCTGGGCGGTCACCGCCGACGTCGGCACGTCGACGTCGGCCCACACCACCGCCTCGCGGTAGCCGTTCCTGCACGCGCCGGCGGCGAGCGGGCCGCTGCACGCGACGGCGGAGGTCGGCGGGAGCAATGCCCCGTCCGCGGCCAGCGCATCGCGCCGCGCGGCGAGGCCGAGCCCGGGGCTCGCGATGCCCGGATCGTCCTCGATCCACGGCCCGATGGCGCGGAAGCCCGTGTCGGGATTCTGACCGATCCACGCGTTCGAGCTCGAGAGCGGGCCGGGGTCGGTCTTCTGCTTGCGTCCGATGATCGCGCTCTGGCCGTCGAAGGTGATCTCGAAGAGGTTGCCCGTGAGGCTCCCGTCGAGGTTCGCGACCCACTCCGGGTTCTTCTGCAGGTTCGCGAAGCCGCCCTCCTTGAAGACATCGGGCGACCATTCGGTGGTCGTGAAGCCCCAGGAATCGAACGCCTCGGGCTGCAGGATCACGTTCGCGCCCTTGGCGACGAAGCGATCGTTCACGTCGATCATCCAGGCGTCTTTCGAGATCACGATGCCGAGACGGCCGACGGGCGTCCCCAGGACTTCCATGTCGCGCACCGGCCCGGTGGCGAGCGCGAGCCCGGCGGCGTTGCCCGGCGGCGGCTGCTCGATCGGCGTCAAGTACGCCTTGTTCGTCGAGCCACGGAGCTGCCCGCCGGTTTCCGACGGTGCGCGCAGCGTGCCGCCGGCGCCGTCCGGAACCAGCACCTCGCCGTCGGGGGCGAAGACGAAGGTCGTGTTGACGGCGAGCGGCGACGTCGCCTCGTACGCGTACGTGCGCGTGGGCTCGTCGGGATCGCGCAGCAGCGCCACCAGCGCTGGATCGTCCGCTTCCTCGACCCGGCGTGCCGGCGCGAGGTTGGCCCCGACCGCGAGATACACGCCGTGGGTCATGGCGAGCTCCCGGAAGGTCTCGTACACGCCGCGATAGAAGGTGTCGGTGATCGCGAGCACGCCGTAACGGATCTGCGGCTGGCCGGGGAACTTGGTCTGGTAGTAGCTGAACTGGTTCGCGTAGCTGAGGATCAGGTTGAAGATCGCGAAGGTCGTGTTCGGCTGCGCGCGCGGGACGGCGCCGCGGCTGCCGATGAAGGCGGCGAGCAGGCCCGTGTCCTCGGGGAACACGACCAGCGCGTTCGGCGGCGCCGTGGGATCCACGGGTGCGAGGTGCGTCGCGACGTCGTCGACCCCCGCCTGGACGAGCGACGAGCGGCCGGGAAAGGTCGCATCCATCATCGCGGCCATCTTGTCGTGGAACGTCTGGTAGGTGAGCGAATCGTCGAGCCGGAGCTTGTGCCCGACGACGAACATGCGCACGGGCGTCGCGAGGGCGCCCTGTGCCATGGCCCCTGCGAGGATCAGCGCGACGAGGATCGGGTGCCGCATGCGCGCAGCGTACCCAGCGGTCGCGGCGCGGAGCAAGGAGAAAGACGCTCAGTGCAGCGGGTGGTACGGGCCCTGGAGCACGCCCAGCACCGTCAGGCCGTCCTCGTCGTCGACGTGGTACAGGATGTAGTAGTCGTCGATCGCGAGGTAGTGACACCCGCCCACGCCCTGCAGGACCGCAGAGCCCGGAGGATGGGGGTCGTCGGCCAACCCGATGATCGCCTCGCCGATCGCGCGCAGCGGAGACTGGGGGATCATCTCGAGCTCGCGGTACGCGCTGTACGTGATGTTGAGCTTGGCGGGCATCTCGGGCGTCTGCAGGCTTATCGGCACCGTCCCACCCCCACTTGAGGAGCGTTGCGCCCCCGCATGGCGGACGCGCTTGCGTGGCTCCGAGCGTGTCATTACGTTGACATCCAGTGTGGAGGTGCCGCGGTCGTGCAGTGCAGCACGAGGAGGTGAGCACCAAATGCCAACGAAGTCGTCCGAGGTTCTCGTCGGGCGCCGCTACCTCGATCGGGGTTTCCTGGATGCGGCCATGCGTCTGTTCGTCCGCAACGCGGAGGCCGTCGAGGCGACCGACTGGACGCTGCTCGCGGAGCGTCTGATGGAGCGCAGCCGCATCCCCGACGTCGTCCACGTGTGCGAG
>Ga0335084_10001187_pt1 | contig 23836 bp, 17 predicted proteins | sample Lox_Sample_44_FD_206721 | JGI IMG/M metagenome (GOLD analysis project Ga0335084, IMG submission 206721) | Soil microbial communities from Loxahatchee National Wildlife Refuge, Florida, United States - Lox_Sample_4.4 | ecosystem: Environmental > Terrestrial > Soil > Wetlands | place: USA...
GCCCAAGCTCACCATCCAGCTGTCGCTGATCACTTCCGCCCAGCGTCCCATGACCCCGCTGGCGCGGGGATTGCTCACGCTGATCCGCGAAGTCGCGCTGGGAGTCCTCGCCGGCGGAAAGTCCTGAACTCTCCCTGTTATATAATTGGCGCCTCGCGCCCGTAGCTCAGTTGGATAGAGTACCTGGCTACGAACCAGGGGGTCGTGGGTTCAAATCCTGCCGGGCGCGCCAGTCAATACAAGCGGTTAAGTGGAAAAAACACTTAGCCGCTTTTTATTTGCATGGGGAGATTTGGGGACTTTTTCGCCTCCAACGCTTCCCGTGCAATCATCGCCAGGCTTCGGTTCGTTCGATGGCGCTCATCCGTGATGCGGTTCAGCGCCTCCACCAGCTCGGCGACCTGGGCCACAGAGTAGTGCGCCGTCATGCCCGGGCGGGTATGCCAGAGAATGGCGGCGATCGTTTCTTCCCGAACGTCGGCCTCGCGCAACCGCATGCCGACCGTGTGACGCAAGTCGTGAATGTGAAGGTCGGATAACCCGGCCCGCCTTCGCGCCTGCTGCCACGCGGTGTTGTTCATCGTCTCGATCCGCGCGTACTTCGGTCTCTTCACGCGTTGCGAATACACGAACACGAACTCGGGGTGCTGGCCTCTCACCGATTCGACGATCGACTGCGCCACCGAGTTGCAGATCAGGATGCGGTCACGCTTCCTGCCTTTCACGCTCTCCCGCGGGACGTTGAACACCGATACCCCAAGTTCCGGGATCGGGATTTCCCATTCCCACTTCAGGCCGCACACCACCTCGTCCCGCGCGCCGGTGTTCAGGTCGAACAACACCATGCGCCCCAGGTGATCGGGCAGGAGCGGCAGAAGCCGCCGTTGCTCGGCCCAGGTGATCGGTCGAGGCTCGCGCTGGTGTCCGACGAGCGGCAGCATCGTCAGCAGGGGAGGGGCATCGAGCCACGTCCGTCCGTTCTCGTCCCGCCACTTGCGCGCCGCGAGGTTCAGTATCCGCCTCGTGAGCGCAACGCCGAGATTGACGGTCTTGTGCGCGAGTCCCTGCGCCTTCCGATGCGCCACGTAGGGCGCCAACGTGCCATCGTGGATACGGTCAAGCGTGAGCTTGCCTATGAACGGCATCAACGTCTCAAGCAGGTAGATATCGTTTTCTAGCGATACCTTGTCTTGGTGATCGAGCAGGTACTTTGCCCCGGCCTCGTCGAACGTCCACTTGCGGCGCGCGCCGAAGAGCTTCGCCTGTCGCAACTGCTCGAGCTCGCGAATCAGCCAGTCTTGCGCTTCTCCAAGATCCTCGCCGAAACGCTGGCGAAGTCGAGTGCCCGCGTAGACCTTGTCAACACACCAGTAACCTTCCTTGTCGCGGTAGATGCCGCTTTGTGGTCGGCCCATTCGTTGCCTCCTTTCTGCACGGGCCGCCCGTTCCGCGCCTTATGTTCGTCCAGCACGCGGTCCAGGTCAAACCTGTCGAACACCACGGCCGTTCCCAGCCTGACTCCCTTCAGGTACGGCCGGAAATGCATCTCGAAGGCCCGGCGCTTGATGCCCAGGTAGGCCATCGCCTCCTGGCAGTTGTAGCCGCGCTTGTTCATCGAGATCGGGCAAGTCCTAATGCAATAAGGCGTTTCCCACCGCGGCGGTCGGTGCGTGCGTAGAGGCGCCGCACGCCCGCCACCGTGGAAAACGCGCGGGTTTTCAATCGAACCTTCGAGTTGTCCATGCGGCGCGCGGGTCCCTCGTAAGACCCTGAGCGCGGCGTCGGGTGGGCAACTCGCCTGGGCTGCGGGTGGATTGCATCGGGTCGGGCCGTTAGCAGTGCTGACAAACTGACCTGTCGTGTTTTCGCGGCAGCCCGGCTACTTCCCGCAATAGATCGACACAACCTGCTCGCGACCATGGCCGAGCTCGCCGCTGATCGCGAGCCGGGCCTGCCGATCGATCGCCCGCTGTTCGGGTGTGAGCTGCCTGGATGTCGGCCCGCCCTGCGCCGGACAGGCCCAGCCGGTCAGCGCCCGGTAGCGCTCCTGCGCGTACTGGTGCCGGTGGCCATGGACGTGCTGGATGCCGGCCGCCATGCACTGCGCCTTGAATCTCTGCAATTGCTCAACGTAGCTCGAGCCGCCCGGGATCAGGCTTCCGCGGACCGCGAGCTGCTTGGCTTCGTCGAGCACTAGGCGCTGCTCTGCCGTGCGGATCGGGATCTCGCGTTCCCTGCCACCCTTGGTCCAGCTCGCCTTGAGCGCAAGCCGCTCGCCCCGGTCGGCCCACTCCGGCCGGATCTTGATCGACTCCTCCCGCCGCAGCCCAAAGGCCGCCTGGAGCTTGAGCGCCATACGCGTCCAGGGGTCGGTGAGCTTCTCCAGGTCCCCCGTGGTGAGGACGCGTGACTGGCTGACATTGGTCACGTAGTTGCGCCGCGGGATGCCGTAGAAGTCGTTCGCCCGAGCCAGGACGTTCTGCTTGGCCACCTTCTCAGCCCACCAGCGCAGCTCGGTCATCCGGTTCTTGATCGTTCCGGCGGAGAGCGATTCCGCCTTCCAGCGCTCAACCAGCGCCTGCACGTGCTTGGGCTTCAGGCTCGCCGCCTGCATATGATGGAAGCCCATCTCGTGCAGCTGGTTCGCGATCATGCTCAGGATGCGCTCGCGCGCGTACTGCGTGGAGAAGCTGCCGTCGCGGTTGCGATGGCACAGCTGTTTCAGTTCGTAGTTCAGGTCTCTCATCCTCGTCCTCTTCCTTCGTTTCCATTGGCCCTGGTGCGTGTTGCATGTCCGGTTAGTGTTTCTGTCCGTCTCGCCTGCCTTAGCAGGACGAGCACTGCGAGGGACCCGGGACACCACTCCCGTTTGTGCCGTTGCTTTGCTGCTTGCCTGCCCGGCACGGGCATTAGCTTCGAAGGTGCTCCCCTGTGGGAAGTCATCCTTCGAGATGAGCCATCACCCAAGGCTCGAGGGGGTGCGCGGGTTGCGCGCAGGATCAAACGGCGCCCGTTGAGGAACGGGCCGATGGACGAACCGCATTGCGCGGTTGTTACGATGTGATGCGCCAGAAGAGCACATCACGCGGGGTCGTCACTTGCGCCAGTGCCCTATAGCTCATTGATTGCCGAGGCAAAGGGCGCGTCGTCACTAGCAGCAAGCCGCCAGTGACGACGCCGGCTGGCGCAGCCACGGGTTGCCGCAGGGGTGCGGACCAGTCTTGGCGCAGGGATCGCGGCGGCCTGGGCCGTCGCGGTGTACGCGCGGGAGTCTGCCCGCGAGCATTACGCATGGACGCGCGGCTGGCGCACCAGGCGTTCAGCTGGAGCAGCGGTGCAGACTGGGAACGGAGAGAAACCCCGTTCGAGGTTGACGCCGATGCAAACGGAATTCCGCTTGCTGGCGCGACTAACGCACTGCGGCAGGAACGCGAACTACTGCGTCATGCACATTACTGAGTGCCCCGAGGGGCTGCTTACGGATACCTCCGAGCCTTGCGGCCACCGGCTTTCAGGAGATGAGGCCGGTTTCGGGCGCTCTTGCGAGCTAGGGCGATGCGCTAACGGGCATCAAACGGGCTGACGCAGCCAGCGAAATTCAATACGGTCTGGCGAAGTCCAATGATGTCCACCATCCTTGGCTTGCTGAGCGAGATGGCCATCCAGCGACTCATCTCGCAATCGACGCTGTGACTGTGAAACTGATTCAGAAGTTCCCACGCACTGATCCAAAAGATCCCACGTGCTCAGTCGCCGCGGCTGTCAGCACTGCTGACGCAGGTCCAATAGGCTGCGTTTTGCGCAGTCGCCTGTTCACAGCGTGAGTCGCCGCCGGGTTGGCAGGTGGACTGCCGCAAAGCGGATCGTTCATTTGTCGCTGATCGACCCTGAGCCGCCGGTCGCCTTTCTCCATACTGGACATTCGGCGGGGATAGAACGGATGGGGCGATGCTCTTGCCGACGAGTAGTAGAATCAATTCGCCGCCGAGGGCAGGGCCGTACGCTGGCGCGCTGCAATCCGATGCTTGATGTCCCGGTGGGTGCACATTCGCTATTCTGTTGATTCCGCTCCCTCTGTGGCACCCCCGAGCGAGATCGATCCGAGCGAGGCTAGTGGCAAATTAATTAAGGCCGTCAACGGCTAAACCGCTATCTGCGTCAGGAACGCCTGAAAGTACCCTTTTGAAGCCCTGTCCCTTCCTTCGCTAGGCCTCGACGCGCAAGATACCTGCAGGCGTCCAGCACGTCCCAGGGAATTTCGCCCAACTGGTCGGCAATATCGAGGCATGAGCGGAATTGGTTTGCGTGAAGACTATTTCTTACTCGCTCGCTAAGTGCCGCGATTTCATCTGCGCGACCGATAGACCCAAATTCTTCCTGACTTGTTCCGAAGAGCAAAATACTATTGCGCCACACAATGAAGTGGCTTCCACAACCGGTATCCCTCCACACAGAGGGGTACAGGTTTGTGCCGAACTTTGGATGCCTGTACAGACGCCAGGCCGGCCCGGCTCTCGAGTCAAGGTTGAGGGGAATTTGTTCTCGGCATCCGCACGGACAGGACATGACGAGCCAACGTGGTATGCCTCGCTCGACCACGACTGCGTCGCCCGGCGACTGCAGGTGCCCAGACGCTTCGCCTCGTGAAGCCACGACGCCCTTCAGCCTTAGTCTAAGATTCCGCATCATTCGGCGGAGGATTCAATCGCTGGTGACAGGCGACGAGAATTTGTTTACCAAAAACGTAGGCGGCCGCCCGATGCCTTTCGTTCTTCTCATGCTCTGTGTCGAAATTGTGATCGTTACAGGATTTTCTGATCAAGATCATGGCGAGCATAACTGCGTATTGGCCTGGCCTCGCTTCAAGCTGGCGCGCGTGCTGCCGAATCTGTCGAACGCAATCGTAAAACCACTTCGAAGGGTCGCTAACCCGACATCGCGGCAGCCGATCGTCCAGGAATACACCGCTGACATATAGGGGCTCGATCGAGGCTTTCCAAACATCAAAGTCTCGCTTGTCCCGTCCAAATCCTTCTACAAGCAATGCGGCTTCCAGCGACGCCGCATCGAAAAGTAGCGGCCCGCCAGACGCCATCTTTTCGAAGTCGATCAGGATCGCATCCGCCGATCTGACGAGTATGTTGTTTGCGTTCAGATCACCGTGAATAGGTCCCGCGAGCAATCCTCTGGTGGCGCACTCCATGAAGAGTCGTTTCACCGAAGCGAGGTCTGGAGCGATTCCGTGACTTGCAAAACGCTTCGTACATCGTGTCGGAACGGATTCCGGGAAATCCTTCGCATAGCGGTCTTGAATCGAGTAATCTTCGACGGCGCCCAACTGCTCCCATGCGTGGAGCGTCACGTTGAAGAGATTGGCAATGGCATGAGTGGCGCGACCATCGCGGGCAGCATCGCGAAGAAGTTCAGCGTTATTGACAAAGTCACCCACTAGGACCCCTTGGTGCGCGCCGAGGCAGCATCGCCCCGGCCGAAGCCTCGGTCCCAAGTGGAATGGCACGTACTCCAGAGCATTGCTGCGGTAATTGTCGAATTCGGTGGTGATTTTCTGGCGGTCGCCAATTTTCAGGAAATAAAGGTATGGCGAAAGTCCGGGGTTACCTTTTGCCAACTCCGCATACACGCGATACGCCGCCACTCCTGAAAGACCTTCGCGCATCTGTTCCATCTGGAGCACCGCGCAGTCCCAAAACGCTCGTCTGATCAATAGCTCTTCGCAACCGAGAAGCGGTATATTCTGGCCACGCTTGTCATAGGTATTGACAGTCAGATCCATGTTGGGCGCGGGACCAGATGGATTGTTGCGAATACGTCTGGCGATGGAATGCCAATCGGCTTCTGCCAATTTGCAAACATAGACGAACGGCGTCAACGGCGATTTTTGAACGGACTTGTACCAGTCGCCCAGCGACTTTTCTTCTTCGTCAGACAGGCCGGCTGGCGGCAATTCGAGGGTGTCAATTGCATTGACTACCATCCTCCGAGACACTACTTCGATTCGCGGGCCTGTCGCAGGCCTCACGTAAATCCTGCAGTCGTTGTTAAGGAAGCTAGATGCGCATAGCTCAAGTTCTCTCAAGATTCGCGAAGGCTGGGTGGCATCCTGCGAGATGACCACGGAATCGACGAGAGCAAGTGCTCCAGCCTTATTTAGGTCAGCGGGCGAAAAAGGCTCGAGCTTGTAGTCAAATCCGTCGAAGAATTCGACTACCTCCTTAGGAGGCGGTTCACCGATGAAGACGACTTTGTTTCTCGCACGTCCTTCGGAAATCTCGACGATGGGCACGTCAGTCCTGTCTAGCAAACAGGGCTTGAGAATCACCCTTCGCGTACACCCCTTGTCGCGAGCAGATGTAACAGTTCGTCTTGGGTTCAATACGGACCGAGCGGAGGCTCGGCGTCATCGCGTTGTATATCAAGTGGCGTGCCGGGCTCGGAACACCCATAACGATCGCCATGAGCATCGTTGTCGCGAGGGACACGACGGTTCCGTTGATGGAGATGACGGAAGGGGCGGGCTCATCGCCGTCTTGGATGTACGGATCGAGTTTCCTCTCGTACGCAGTCATCATGTCGCGTCTAACTTCTTCCGGATTTAGCAGTGCCCCACACGTGAAGCATGCGCGCCCGGGTGTCAACATCTGGACGCGGCCGAATATGCCGCTTATCGCCCGGTCGTTCGTGGTAATGGTGGTGCCGGTATCGATGCAAGGAATGAGGTACTGATACGAAACCTGTTGCAGAATTGCCCGACTGCCATGGGAGTCGGTGCACCCGAATATCAGGTCGGCGTCAATGAGCTTCCGGGCAACTCGCGCATAAATGATGTCTCCCTGGATGGGCGTGATATCCGCCTCCGGGCAAAATTCTTTCGCAAACCGCGCCGCGACTATCACCTTTGGCTGATGCAGATCTTCATGCACGGCTCCGACCACGCGATTCAAATTCGTGGTCTCGATCACATCGGGGTCGATCAAGATGAATTTCTTTACTCCAAGGTGCGCAAGTTGTTGCGCGACGATCGACCCGGTCCCGCCCAATCCAACAATCGCAATTGTGAGCCCTTCGAGCGCCATTTGACCCGCGACGCCGAATGCGCGAATCTGGCGGTCATGCCTGTCGCGTAAGTCGTACCGCGGGGGATTGGGGTCATAGGCATGCTCGATGGTGTCGCCGACCACGACCACTCGGATACCTTGATTCGTTCCGAGCCTGCGCGCCGTCGCACCCCCTTCGCTCAATACGATCGCGCCGTGTACCTGCCCAGGGCACCGGTGCGATAGAAAGGCGGCAAGTCGGAATTCGCCATGGTCATCGATGGGGGAAAACTCGGGCGGGGCGGGGTTCAGATGGTTGTGAACAAATACGAGCGACAAGCTCTCGCGTTTGGCTCGCTTCGATACCCTAGCGACGTAGTCGGGCTTGAGCTCCGCTTTCCCGGCCGATTGCTCAGCGTAGTCTTCCGGGAGCGGTGTATCCACCGCCCTGACCAGAAGGCGAATCCGTCCGTCCGAGCGCGTCACCTGACTTGCCGTCAACACCGCGCAGTGCTCGGCGTCGTCGCCCAGTGTCGCTCGTTTTAGCGCTTGGTAGTCGGGAGCGCCAATAACAATGTCAATCATCGCGCTGGTTGCAGTCGCCGCATGATCGTATTGAAGTAATGGTGCAGTTTTCCGGCGTTCGGGTCCCAGGATTGCAGGTGCCATGAAAACCACGTCGCTTTGCGCCCTGGCTCGATGTCCCCTGGAATAGGGTTGGAGTCGTTGGACGCTTGCGGGGTACCGCCGCCTTCCAGCCGCAAACCGGCGGGCTCCACCCAGAAGCAGTCCGGTTGGGCGGCGGGATATCCCGGGGGTGCGACAAACAGAATGTTCGCACTCGGTCGGTTCCAACCTGGTCCAATCGGCACGTCCGGCACGCGAATAAGCACGCCGCCATTCGGAAGCGGATGCTGAGAAGGTGGGGCGCCGTGCTCGGCCGCCCTCACCGCAGCCAACTCAGCGATCTGATCTGCGATCATTTTGTCCCAAATGTCGCGGGCGGCACCGCGAAGAAGTGCTTTACTCCGTGATCCATATTCACGCTTGTGCCATCAGAAATCTCTTTATCCGGTTTGTCCCCTTCCTCTTCAAGGAAGAGCTGATAGCCGGCCGAAATACCCGCCTGCGCTTTGATTTGCGCTCCAGTCAGCGCCGTTTCATTGGTAAAGTATTCCTTCGCGTCAACGAAGAACCGGTACTTCTTGGGTTCGTGATCTTCACTCATTCGCGTCTCCTTTTGCTTAGCCGATTAATATGCGACATGTTCTGGGCACGGCAACCTCATTTCTTTATGGCTTCGAGCAAAAGCGGTCGAAGCTCAGCCTCGTTTACCCACTCGATGGGTTGACCGCGTTTCTGCGGTTCGCCCTCCCACCCAAGTTGTAGATGTCGGACAAAGTAGAAGACGAGTGCCTCGCGAATCGGAACTTCAAGGCGCCCATCGACCATGCCGAAGTCCGTTTCGACAGCCGCCTTCTGCTCTGGCGTTAGCTCACTACGAGGATGAATGATCACCTTTGTATACCGGTGCCAGTGGGTGTCGCTTTGCGAATCGATATCCGATGGGCGAGCACGATGGATCTGTTGGACCCGTGCGAACACAAAATCCCGAAATTCGCTGTGCTCAAAGCACCAGGCGCGCGCATGCCACCGCGAGCCGTCAAAAGCCACCGCGTGTGGCGCAATCCACCGTCTAGTGGCAGTGGGCCGGCGCATCGACTGGTAGGTCACTTCCAATGCTTCGCGATCGCGAATTGCCCACAAAAGACGAATAAGAACTTCCGGATGGATCGTGCGAGCCGGGAATTGAACGACATCACATGGAGGTTTCCAACCCATAAAAGCCTGCGTTGGATTGAGAGTTCCGGTCGTTATCGCGAGCAGCTGATTCAAGAACGCCTGTGACTGAGAATTGGTAAAAGCCGCCTTGAATTTGTCGGTTGCGCGATAAACCTTTTCGCTCTTGTCGTAGACTAGGTTCGCCGGCGCGGCTTGCATGTAGCGCGCGAGATCCAGCGAGGCCTGCTGGATTGAGATGCCGAAAAAATCAACGATCTCAGCCCGGTTTATTCGACCTTCCCAGAGAAGGCGGAAATCAATAAATTCCAGCCGGCGTTCTTGACCCCACCGCGGAACGGCCTCGCCCTGCGCCGACGAAGGGTTACTCGCTTTATTGGAAAGTGTTGATGTATAAAGCATAATTATATACTAGACGTATAACTGTACGTATAGTATCATGATTCATCCTGTAACTCAACTGATTTCATAGCACCAAGCCCACGCTCTCATGCAGCGGGGGCGTTATAGAGCCGGGAGCTAAACAACACTCGAACCACAGTAACAAAAGAACGTGTGAAAAAGGTGGCGCTCTGATGTGTGTTCGCGTGTGAGGGCAGGCCGTAAAGCAACAAGTAAGAGGAATGCTTCCAACTCCTAATCTGTGCGCACCTCTGGGTCAACAATCGAACTGTCTGCCTCGGATCTCTCCCAGTTCCTAGGTTGTCGGTACCGCACCGCTCTCGATTTGGCCGTCGCGCATGGGCGACGCGAGCCGCCCCACTGGGCGGATCCGGTCCTGGAGCTCTTGCGGGAGCGCGGGCTTGCACACGAGCGTAGGTACGCCGATGCGCTCCGTGCCAAAGGGTTCGTGGTAGTCGATCTCGTCGAGCACTCCGGGGGCGATGCCGTGGACCGCTCCCTAAACGCGATGCGCGCGGGCGCAAACTTCGTTCTGCAGCCCGCGCTCCGCGATGGCCGGTGGTTCGGCCGGCCGGACGTCCTAAGCCGGGTCGAGACTCCCAGCGCCCTCGGCGCATGGTCGTATGAGGTTCTCGACACCAAGCTCGCGAAGGAAACCCGCGGTGGCACGATCCTCCAGCTTGCGCTCTACTCTGAAATGCTCGGCCTCATGCAGGGCACGATTCCTGAGGTGTTCCACGTCGTCACGCCCGATCCAGAGGCGCCCGTACAAAGCTACCGCGTTCAGGACTATTCGGCTTACTTTCGCTTTGTCCGCGCTCGGCTAGAGGAGACCGCGCAGAATGATCCGGACGCGATCGCCGCGGCGAACTACCCCGAACCCGTTGAGCACTGCGATGTGTGCCGTTGGTGGAGCGTGTGCGACCAGCGGCGGCGCGCGGACGATCATCTATGCTTGGTTGCAGGTGTATCGCGTCTACAGACTCGCGAGCTACAGGCAGCGGGCGTAGAGACGCTCGCGGATCTCGGCGCACTTCCTCTGCCGTTGCAGTTCGCGCCACGACGCGGCGCCGTCGAAACTTACGTTCGTGTGCGGCATCAGGCCCGAATACAACTCGAAGGACGGAATAAGAAATCCCCGGTCCACGAATTGCTGCCGCTCGTCCCAGATCACGGGTTCGCCCGGCTGCCGGCACCATCTCCCGGCGACTTGTTTCTCGATCTGGAAGGCGACCCATTCGCTCGCGACGGCGGGCGCGAGTATCTCTTCGGCCTGGTGAGCTTGGCAGGCGACGGCAAAGCGACGTCGCGGTCATTCTGGGCATACTCCGATGCAGAGGAACGCGCGGCATTTGAAGCGGTCGTAGACCAAGTCCTGCAGTCCTGGGAGGCGAACCCCGGAATGCACGTCTACCACTACGCTCCCTATGAGTCCGCGGCGTTCAAGCGCCTGATGGGGCGGCACGCGACGCGCGAAGCCGAGATCGATCGCATGCTCCGCGCCGAGCTGTTCGTCGATCTATACGCCGTGGTCAGGCACTCGGTCCGCGCCAGCGTCGAGAAATATTCGATCAAGGATCTCGAGCCCTTCTACGGCTTCAAGCGAAGCGTCGCGCTCCGGGACGCCGGAGCCAATCTACGTGTAGTCGAGCGCGCGCTGGAGCTCAGCGCCGTCGATGCAATCACCGGTGATGTTCGGGCTGCGGTCGAAGGCTACAACCGGGACGACTGCCTGTCTGCGTTGCGGCTGCGCGACTGGCTGGAGCAGCTACGCGCCGGGCTCGAAGCGCAGGGGACTCCGGTGCCACGTCCGGCGCCGAAGGAAGGTACCGCTCCGGAAAAGGTTGATGAGCGCGCCCGCAAGGTCCAGGCCCTAGTCGGGAAATTGACCGATGGCGTGCCCCAGGACCGTGCAGATCGGAACGAGGAGCAACAGGCACGCTGGCTGCTCGCGCAGCTCCTCGATTGGCACCGCCGCGAGGACAAGGCGCCATGGTGGGAGTTCTTCAGGCTGCGCGATCTGTCCGAGGAAGAGCTGCTCGATGAAAAGGCCGCGATCGCCGGGCTGCGGTTTTCCGCCCGGATAGGCGGAACTGCCAGAAGTCCCATTGATCGTTACTCCTACCCACGCCAGGACACAGACGTTCGCGATGGCGATGCCTTGCACCTTCCGGACGGAACCGATTTCGGGACCGTCGAAGCCATTGACCGTATCGCCCGCACGGTGGATGTGAAGAAGCGCGGTACGTTGGCAAGCGAGCATCCTCCCGCCGTATTCGCTCACACGGTGGTGAACTCTGGCGTGCTAGCGGATGCGCTTCTTCGCATCGCCGAGGATGTTGTCCGTCATGGTGTTTTCACCGGTACTCAGTACCGGGCCGCACGCGAGCTGCTTGGTAGCCGACCTCCGCGGCTGCGAACGGGGGCCCTTCAGCAAGGAAAGGACGAAACCGCCGTGCAATTTGCGGTTCGCGTCTCGCGGGATCTGGACGATACAGTCCTTGCCATTCAGGGCCCCCCAGGAGCGGGTAAGACGTTTACCGGCGCCCAGACAATCTGCGAGCTTGTTCGACGGGGCGCCCGCATCGGTGTCACCGCGGTGAGTCACAAGGTAATCCGCAACCTGCTCGATGCCGTGGTGAAGGCTGCGGGCGAGTCAGGGCAGCGGGTCAAGTGCGTTCACAAGGTCACGACCAAGAGCGATCCGCCTTCGACCATCGAGGAGCTCACAGACAACGACGAAACCATCGCACGGCTTTCGACGCGGCAGGCCCAGGTCGCTGGTGGAACGCCGTGGCTCTGGGCGCGGCAGGATGCGCTGGAGGCGGTGGACGTGCTCTTCGTCGACGAGGCTGGCCAGATGTCCCTTGCCAACGTTCTCGCGGCGTCGCAGGCCGCCCGAAGCGTCGTGCTGCTCGGGGACCCGCAACAGCTCGAACAGCCCCAGCAAGGGACCCACCCGGAGGGCGCGGATCTCTCGGCGCTGGAGCACATCCTCCAGGGCCACAAGACGGTCCCGTCCGATCGCGGCATCTTTCTTCCGGAAACCTGGAGACTCGCGCCCCGTATCTGCGCGTTTACGTCCGAGGTGTTCTACGAGGGGCGACTTCGGTCACGTCCTGGGCTCGAACTCCAGGTGCTGGTGGGAACCGCGCCGATAGAAGGGGCGGGTCTGTGGGTTGCCGCCGTGGCGCACGAAGGCAACCAGAACTCTTCGAGCGAGGAGGTTGAAGTGGTGGACCGCATCGTCGCCGGCCTCCTTCGCCCTGGTGCTCGCTGGATCGGTGGAGATGGAGTTGAGAAGGCAATGACACCCGACGATGTCCTTATCGTCGCGCCATATAACTCGCAGGTCGCGTTACTGGGTGAGCGTTTCGGGCCGCGCGGCGTGCGTGTCGGGACCGTCGACCGGTTTCAAGGCCAGGAGGCCCCGGTGGTCATCTATTCCATGGCGACATCGACCCCAGAGGATGCGCCCCGCGGAATGGAGTTCCTGTACAGCCTCAATCGCCTAAATGTTGCTACGTCACGTGCGCGCTGCGCGTGCATTCTCGTCGCAAATCCACGCTTGTTCGAGCCCGAGTGCAAGAGCCCGCGGCAGATGCAGCTTGCGAACGCGATTTGCCGTTACGTCGAGATGGCGACTGCTATCAATATTGCAGTGTAGTTCCAAGTCGCGCTATCTTGACCTAGATATAAAAGTAGCCTGGAGCCGAACGGAAACGCAAATGACCGAGCCGCGTAGCCTTCTTCAACGACTTCTCGACTATATCCGTGAGCAGGCAAAGGAGATTGACCCGCGCAGTTTCCGGTTGAGCGGCGCCAAGGGGTTCGTTCGGCACCCCAGTGACATTGCTGGTCTTGCCGGTGTAGAAACGGACCTGAAAGTTGCCGGAGATCATCTTTGGTTGCGGGTGCCGCGGCTCATCGCAACCAAGCCGCGCGCAGTATCGGAAAGCTTCCAGGGCCTACTCCGCGTAAGCGACGACCCGAACGGTCCCCCTCCAGTGGCAGATGAGGCCGCTTTTCTGCATCGTCTGCACAAGGGATCCGAGGGAAAAACAGAGGAGGAGCGAAAGGATTTGGAAGTCCGCGGCCGCGCGGCGCTCGCGAAAGCGGTCGAGGCCTACACAGTGCTTTGGCGGTCGTGGGCCGAGAGCGAGCGGCCCCGACGCAAGACCATCGCCCTTTACGGTGATCTCTTTGCATTGAAGCAGCAACTTGAGGCCGAGGAGACAGCAAAGCCGCAAGAGTTGGTTTGGGGTATCGGCGTCGCATCCTGGAAGCTCAAGTTCGAGGGCACGTCCTTTGACTTTGAGTATCCCCTCCTAACGCAGGCCGTCGAAATCTCGCTCGACGACAAATCCATGGCTCTTGAAGTGCGACCCCGGGCGACCGACACTCGTGTGGAACTCGATGCGGTGATTGCATGTCAAGTTCGAGGCGCCGCTGATGTTGAACGCGCAGTGCGCGAACACCTTGCCAAAAACAGAGAACATCCGGTAACACCGTTCGATTCGTCTAGCTATTCCGACATATTGAAGCTCGCTGCTGGAAACCTCGACAGTAAGGGCAGCTATCGAGAAATACTGACCCCCGGTGCCTCGGTACCTGCCGCAAGTGACTATTTGGTTGTCACGGACGCGTGGGTACTGTTTTCTCGGCCTCGCTCGAACAATTACCTCTTCGAGGATCTGAAGCGTCTGGAACAGCGGCTGGCTGCTGGATGCGAAATTCCCCTGGGCCCTTTGTCCCTTGTCACGCCACCATCCGATCAGCCTGTCGAATATGAATCAGTACGCTTCAGAGGGCTTTCCAGCCGAGGCATGCCCGACGGGGGAAAGAAGCCCGCAGAGCTCTATTTTCCGCTTCCATACAACGATGAGCAGATCACAATCGTGCAGCGGCTTGAACAGGCGCCCGGCGTATGTGTGCAAGGGCCGCCGGGAACGGGCAAGACCCACACCATCGCTAACATTATCTGCCACTACTTGGCTACAGGGAGGAGCGTGCTGGTCACCTCCCGAGGGGAGCCTGCTCTTGAGGTGCTCCAAGAAAAGATCCCGGAAGAAGTTCGTGCGCTCACTGTGGCGCTGCTTACAAATGATCGGGAAGGTGTGCGCCAGTTCCAAGCTTCGATCGAGGCCATTCAGCACCAAGTCTCCCAGCTCAACCCCGATCAAACACGACAGCAAATCGAAACGTTAACGAGCGCGATTGACCGCGCCCATGCCGAGCTTGGCAAGCTAGACGCGCGCGTTGACGCAATCGCGCTGGCGCAGCTTTCCGACGTTGCTGTCGACGGCGTGGCGATGCGTGCTCAGAAGCTCGCTGAACTCGTTGTTGCAGGGCAAGAGCAATATGGCTGGTTTGACGATGAGGTCACTCTTGCCAGAGAGAACGAGCCATCACTAAGCGAACAGGAAGCAGGTGAGCTTCGGGAAGCCCGCCGGAAGCTCGGTCCCGACCTTGTCTACGCCAGCGCTCGGATACCTTCACCCGATGCACTGCCACAGGTAAAGGACATTGCCGCACTGCACCAGGTGCTTTCGAAGATGAAGGAGCTTGAGACACAGGTCGCGAACGGGAAGCTCTTACCGCTGAAAGCAGTGACGCCAGCTGTTTTGGAGGCGGCACGAGACCTGGTCGCGCGTATTGACGAAGCCGCCACGCTGGCGGAGGAACTGGCTTCTGTCGAAGGGGGTTGGGCGCTCGAACTACGAGTAAAGTGCCTCCTACCCTCGTTCGCGTCCGAACGCGCCGCCTTAGAAGCACTGTTCAGGGAACTCGACGCGCTTGTTGTCGCCCGCGCTGCGCTGCTGAAGCGCCCAGTAGAGCTTCCTGCGGTCGGGCTAGCGTCGCAGAAGACTAGGGAGGCGATCAAGAGAGCTGCCGAGACCGGTAAACCGTTTGCGTTCATTGCACTCGGTATGGCCGAAACCAAGGAGCACATCGCGGCGGTGCGTGTGGCTGGGCTTCCGCCGGCGAGCCAAGAGGACTGGGAACATGTACACCGGTTCGTCCAGCTCCACGAGGAAGTATTGTCGTTCGTGACCCGCTGGAACCAATTCTCTGGGGACTTATCCATCCCGCACTTGGAAGGGGGCGTGCCTAGCCTTCGGCGGATTGAAGGGATAGCGAATGCCGCGAGAAAAGCGCACAGGCTCGCGACACGGTATGACGCTGTGTTACCGAAGAAAGCCGAAACAGTCTTTGAGAAGGCGCCCGCCAGGGACTTGGCGGGAAACGTGCAACAGCTTCGCGGCGTGCGAGAGCAACTGTTGCGCCACCTGACTCGGACGGAGTTGTCTCAGGCGGCGACCGCACTCGCGACCCTACAAGAAAAGCTGGCGGGAACAACCGGGCCCGCGTCCGACCATCTGCGCCGGTTTGTGGAAAAGACGCTGGGCGACCCAAGGCTTCCCCCGGAACGAGTTGCCGCAGCCTACGCTGAGCTACTGAGTGAACTAAGGCGAGTCGCCGCTCTGTCGGTTGAACTTGCGGTCATCAATGACTATTCGGCCAAGCTCGACAAGGCGGGGGCGCCGAAGTTCGCAAGACGAATACGCTCGCAGGTTGTTGCGGTTAGTGGCGAAGACCAAGTCTTCCCCGTTACGTGGAGGCAAGCGTGGAACTGGGCACGGATGCGGTCCCATCTAGATCGCATTGAATCCCGGCAGGAGCTGATTGCACTTGCCACACGCCGTCGCGACCTGGAAGCGGGGCTTGCTCGACTCTACCGGGACATGGTTGGCAAGGCAGCTTGGCTAGCTACGAAGCGCAATGCCACGCCCAGAGTGCTTCAAGCACTGGCCGGTTATGCGACAGCTATACGAAGAATTGGACAAGGAACGGGGCCGAACGCCACTCGGTATCGGCGCGATGCCCGCAATTCAATGCTTGATGCGGCTGGCGCCGTGCCGTGCTGGATAATGAGTCACAACAAGATTTCTGAATCGATGCCGCCCGACATTGGCGCGTTCGACCTTGTTATCGTGGACGAAGCAAGCCAATCGGACCTATGGGCACTCCCGGCCATCCTTAGGGGCAAGCGTATCCTGATAGTCGGTGATGATAAGCAGGTTTCGCCTGACGCGGGTTTCATTGCGGCTCAGCGCATCCAAGAACTCAAGAACCGATTCCTTTTGGATCAGCCGTACGGTACCGAGATGACTCCAGAGAAATCGTTGTACGATCTTGCGGCTCGAGTCTTTGCCGCTCAACAGGTCATGCTCCGCGAACACTTCCGATGCGTTCCACCAATCATTGCGTACTCGAATCGAGTGTTTTACAAGGGAGGGATCCAACCCATCAGGATCCCTCGAGCCTCCGAGCGGTTGGATCCTCCTCTGGTCGACGTATTTGTGCCCTCAGGCGCTAGGGACAAGCACGACCGCAACAACCAGGAGGCACAGGTCATTGCCGAGGAGATTGCAGCACTTCTTGCCAGCGAAAGATTTGCCGGTCGTAGTATTGGTGTCGTGTCCTTGCTTGGTATGGAGCAGGCCAAGCACATTGACTGGGTCGTCCGACAGCGTTGCGACACGCCCGAGCTCCTGCGCCGCCGATTCGAGTGTGGCGATGCTCGCACATTCCAAGGGAGCGAGCGCGATATTATGTTTTTATCGCTTGTTGTTGACCCGCACGATTGCAAGGCCGTTTCCGGGAATCTCTTTGACCAGCGCTTTAACGTGGCGGCAAGCAGAGCTCGTGACCGTATGTACCTAGTGCGGTCCGTGAAACCGTCTGACCTGTCGGAAAAAGACCTGCGCGTTACGCTGCTGAATCACTTTGACAAGCCCATGATCCTTGACAAGGAGGAAGCGGAGGCTCTCCTTGACCGCTGCGAATCGGGATTCGAACAGCAAGTCTTCAAGGAGCTGTCTTCAAGGGGGTATCGCGTGGTTCCGCAGGTTAAGACGGGGGCTTATCGTATCGATATGGTTGTGGAAGGCGAAGCGGATACGCGCCTCGCAATTGAATGCGATGGCGATGAGTTTCATGGTCCGGACCGTTGGCCGCACGATATGCACCGCCAACGCGTACTAGAACGCGCTGGGTGGGTGTTCTGGCGGTGCTTTGCTTCCACATGGGCACTGCGTAGGGATGATGTTCTAGGCGAGCTATTGGACCGCCTGAAAGCCATGGGAATCGCTCCGCAGGGCGCGATTGATCGCGCGCCGAGCTTAGTGGAAAAGCGGGTGTGGCACCCCGAGGAGCAGGGTAGCGGTGACACCGAAGCTGAGGTCACGCTTGAGGCAGCAATAGGCGCGGCGAAGTCAAATTAGGGGAAGTATCCTTGCGTGGTTTGCGGTATTGCTCGGAGCGACTCCGAATGCCGTGGATGTTGCTCTTCATAGAGCGCGAAGACTAAGAAGAAGCCCGCAGGCAAGAAGCGTCGCTAATGTCCTGTCCTGTGCGCTACTAGCTGCTGAGTCATGATCACCGAATCTGATGCCCTGCGTTCTCCCGGACGAGTCTGCAGTCCTGATCCCAGAACGCTCGGCTTTTCAGTGATTGACAACGAGAGCGGCCTAACGCGCCAAAGGTCGCTCGACGACCAGCACGCAGTGGTTGCGGATTTTGTGCTGAACGCGAAGGTGCCCGGCGAGATAGCGATACATTTTGAGACGGCGAAGAATCTCTACCTGTACGCGTGGTTCGTCTTTCGTTTCTACCCGGTAGCGGAGCAGCAGGCATTTGCGAGTCTGGAATTTGCGCTCCGCGAACGCCAGTCAGAATTCGTGGCTTCCTATAGGAGTAAGCATCGAGACCGGGAACCCGGTCTGGGTGCGCTGCTCAAGAATGCGATAGAAGCGGAGTTGGTGAGGAACGAAGCCTTCCGAGCGCGGGAGCGCTGGGCGCTTCGGCGTGCATGCGCCAGGTTCGATTTGGAAATTACCAAGAAAATGGCCGACGAAGGATTGAAGTCGATGGTCGTCGACTACTCTGAAGTGCAGCCTACGGAGGAGGATTTGAGCCACGACTGGCTCAAGGATTTCTTGGACGCGATCCCGTATATCCGGAATGTTCACGCGCACGGAAGCGGGATGCTTTATCACACGGTGCTGCATACCTTCGAGGTTGTGACGGAGCTGATCAACCAGCTTTACCCAGGGCCATCGGATGCGGTTTGAGGCCGCTTGGAGGGCGCCTGGTTTTCGTTTGTTGAGTTTCGTTAAGCGCGGCTTAGCTTTTCGTCCCGTCCTCTAAACCTTGCCGCGGGTTTGAAATCCAGCTATTTTGTTAAGCATGGCCAAGCAAAACCCGTCCAAGATAAACCGTTTAGACACTCTGCTCGACGAGGGCCTGCTCGCCCCGACGTATTGGCTCGAGGAGCACGGGTACTCGCGCGCCAATCTCGCCGGCTACGTGGATGGAGGAAGGCTCGAATCGCCCGCGCGGGGGGTGTACCGCCGGCCGGGCCCTCCGCTCAAATGGCAGCACGTGGTGGCGAGCTTGCAGCTGCTCGCAGGCGGCTTCTGGCACGTCGGTGGCCGGACGGCGCTGGTGCAGCACGGCTTCGGCCACTACGTCCGGATGCAGGGCCCCGAACCCGTCTATCTGTACGGACCCGAGACATTACCCCATTGGGTGAACCGCCTTGGATTGAAGGAGACTTTCGTCGCGCGACACGACGCGATGCTGGGTTCCCTCCGGGCGAGGCGCAGCGAGCGCGGTACGGCGGTCGACTTCAAGGACCGCTCCCTGACTGCGGCACAGCTCGCCGAGCTGGGATTGCGGGAAGAGCCGTGGGGCGCTTGGAGCTGGAAGCTGTGGTTCTCCGCCGACGAGCGCGCCATGCTCGAGTTCCTCCAGGACGCGCCGGCGCAGGCTTCGATCCACGACGCCGACCTGTTCATGCAGGGGCTCGTGTCGTTGCGACCGACGCTTGTATCGAAGCTCCTCCAGGCTTGTGCGAGTGTGAAGGTTAAGCGCCTCTTCCTCGCGCTCGCTGAGCGGCACGGTCATGCCTGGGTGAACCGACTCGATCTGCGGGGCGTGGACCTGGGCAAGGGCAAGCGCATGCTCGTGCGCGGCGGACGGCTGCACGCGAAGTACCAGATCACTCTGCCGGCCGATCTCGATGATCACGCCCGATAATCCGTACTACTCTCAAGTTCGACTGCTCGTTGGGGTGCTGCCTCTGGTGGGACGGGAGCGCTGCTTCGCGCTGAAGGGCGGGACGGCGATCAATCTCTTTGTTCGCGATATGCCGCGTCTCTCCGTGGACATCGATTTGGCCTTCCTGCCGGACGGGGACCGGCAGCAGGCGCTCCGCGCGATCGACACGGCGCTCGGGCGCATCCGCACGGCTCTCGCAGGCCTCTCCTCCACCTATGCTGTGCAGGTGGCGAAGCGCGAGGATGGCTTTGCGTACGCGATGCACGTGCGCGAAGGCGCGGCTACCATCAAGATCGAGGTGTCGCCGGTACTCCGCGGGACGGTCTTTCCGCCCCGAGACCTCCGCATCGTGCACAGTGCCGAAGAGGAATTCGGCTTCGCGGAGGTGCAGACGCTTTCCTTCGAGGATCTGTTCGCCGGTAAGCTCGTGGCTGCTCTGGATCGCCAGCACCCGCGCGACTTGTTCGATGTCAAGCTGCTTCTCGAGCGCGAAGGCGTTTCCGAGAACCTCTTTCGCGCCTTTCTCGTCTACTTGATCAGCCACGACGGGTCGCTCGCCCGGGTCATTGCTCCGCGCCGGAAGCCTATCGCGCGGCTATTCCGGGAACAGTTCGCTGATATGACGGCAGAGTCCGTATCTCTCGAAGCGCTGGAGCGCGCGCGCGAAGACATGATTGCGGCTCTCCATCGGCATCTCGGCGAGCGGGAGAAGGATTTTCTCCTCTCCTTCAAGCGCCTGGAGCCGCGCTGGAATCTCCTCGGCGTTGAGCACGCACCGAACTTGCCGGCGGTGCGATGGAAACTGCACAATCTGGAGCGCATGGGACGCAAGGCCCGGGAGGGCGCAGTCCGAGAGCTCGAACGGGTCTTGGCGGAGGTATAGCGGCGAAGCCCGGAGAATGGCGTTGCCCGACGGAACAAAAGACCGTGAAAACGTCTCTCGTCGAGAAGCTCTGGAACTACTGGACCAAGCGAGTTGAGCGGACCTGCTTCAAACCAGAGCATTCCGCGGTCTAACCGCGATCAATTAACTAACAGGTTGTTAGCTTTTGCTCGAGGCCCGACAGCCATGCCGTACGTCGCGATCCGCTACGAGCGGGCGAAACTCTACGAAGAGGTTTGGGCGGAACCTGTCGTCAAGGTCGCCAAGCAGTACGGCATCTCGGACGTCGCTCTTCGAAAAATCTGCAAGAAGCTCGCCGTGCCGCTCCCGCCGCTCGGCTATTGGGCGAAACTTGCAGCGGGAAAGAAGCCTCCGACGCCGCCCCTTCCTAAGCATGCCGGCCCAGCAGCGATCATTCGACAGCGCTTCGTGAGCAATGAGCCCGTCGAACCCGACCCGGAGCACCTCGTCGCCCGCAGGGCGTTCGAGGCACGGCCTGAAAATCGGATCGTCGTCTCGGAGACGCTCGATATGCCGCACTCTTTGGTTGTGGCCACCGAGCGTGCCCTTCGCCGGCCTAGGCGCGCGAACCACGGCGCCCCGGCAAAGCCAGAGCGCCTGGCGCTTGATGTTTCCGTAAGTGAAGCGAGTCTTCCGCGGGCGCTCCGGATCATGGACGCGCTCGCCAAGGCGCTGGAAGCGCGGGGTATTCCGCTGGGCATCGAATCGGAAGGGAAACGCCGCTCTCGTGTGATCGTTCAGGGCCAGGAGCTCGCTCTTCGCCTCGTCGAGACGAACTTGCGTACTGAACGAAAGCCCACGGACGACGAGCGAAGAGACATGAAGAAATACGGCTATGTCTACCTGCCGAATCGATACTCCTACCAGCCGACTGGCCTGTTGAAGCTGGGAATCATCAGCGAGTACTACAACGAGCTAAAGCAGTCGGTGTCCGACGGGAAGCATCAGCGCGTCGAGCGGCGCCTCAATGAGTTCGTGATCAAGCTGGAGGAGGAAGCCGTCCGCCGGCAGCGTCAGGAGGAGCGCCGCGAGCGAGAGCATAGGCTATGGGAGGAGCAGGCCCGGCTACGTCGCGAACGCGAGGAAAAACAGACAAGGGAACTGGAACGGCTGAAGGCCCTTGAAGACGAAGCACGCAGCTGGAGAAGGGCGGGAGATATCCGGGCCTACGTTGCGGCAGCTGAAGCAAAGGCGATCGGCGAGCACGGCACCATTGCTTCCGACAGCGAGTTGGGTCGATGGATCGCCTGGGCGCGCAACAAAGCAGACTGGATCGATCCGCTCGTCGCGGCCACGTGCCCGATACTCGACTATGAGGACGACGATGATGATAGTCATGTAGATTGTGCTGACGATGACCATGGGGATCGTAATGACGGTGACGATCACTAAACGCAATCGCCAGCTAGGCGGCCAATCTTGTCTACGTTAGTCCATAGTAGTAGCCTCCTATGCAGGTTTCTGGATGTTAAAACATAGGACAGGTTTGTCACAGTTTGGAGAGCTAAGGGGGGCCGTGAACAAGACTGCCATCGTTTCTGAGATCAAACGCCTCGCAGCGGAAAACAGCGGCAAGCCGCCAGGGCGCGCCTCGTTTGAGCGCGAAACCGCAATCAAGATGTCAGACTGGTATCCGCACATCTGGCTTCGCTGGGGCGACGCGCTGACGGAAGCGGGTTTCTCGGCCAACAAGTTGACAGCACCTATCAGTGACGACGTTCTATATCAGAAGTACATCGATCTCACTCGCGAGTTAGGTCATCTTCCACTGGATGGGGAACGCCGTCGCAAAGCCAAAATAGACAAGTCCTTTCCAAGTCACTCAACTTGGCAGAAGCTCGGCGAAAGGGAAAAATTCTTAAAGGGCTTGCTTCGGTTCTGTGAGAACCATCCTGGCAACGACGACATCGTTGCCTTGTGTGGCAGCAGTACTTCGTCTAAGGCGACAAGTTCACGTGACAGTGATGCACGTAGAGTTGTCACAGGGTTTGTTTATTTGATGAAATCTGGACGACATTACAAGATTGGTCGAACCGGTTCTCTAGGAAGCCGAGAGCGACAGCTGGCAATCAAGATTCCGCTTCGTCCAACTACAATTCATAGCATTGAGACAGACGATCCAGTCGGGGTTGAGGCGTATTGGCACAAGAGATTCGAAGAAAAGCGCGGTGAGGGAGAATGGTTCGATCTCTCTCCAGAAGACATCAAGGCCTTCAAGCGCTGGAAGAGGATTTCCTAGCTACCGACGCTTAGCCCACGCACGCGCGCGTGGGGACTTTTTGGGGACTCAACAGCGCAAACACGCGCAAAACGGCGCAAGACAGCCGGAACGGGCGGCGCCGAGTTATACTGCAATCAGTAGGTTGCGCTCAGCGGATCACCTACGAACCAGGGGGTCGTGGGTTCAAATCCTGCCGGGCGCGCCACTCATTCAAGGGCTTGCGATGTCGCAGGCCCTGTTCATTTGTGGCGCTGTGGTGAAAACGTGCCATCGGCAGCACTCTCCACGACGCGCAAGGCGCTTAGGCGATCCGCGTACGGGGCCAGATGCTCGGCCGTGAGGTGCGCGTATCGCCGCACCATCCCCGGACTCTCCCATCCGCCCAGTTCCTGCAACACGTGTAACGGCGTGCCCTGCTGCACGTGCCAGCTCGCCCAGGTATGCCGCAGGTCGTGCCACCGAAAATCGTGGATCCCGGCGCGTTCTAGCGCCGCGTACCACGCCTTCGTGCTCACTTGCCGCACCGGCTTACCCTTGAAACTGAACACGTGCGTCGGATGCCTCCCGATCTGCGCGCGGATCACGAGCACGGCGTCCGCATTTAGCGGCACCGCAATCGCTTTACGCGCCTTTGCCTGATCGGGATGGCCTATCGGCGGCGCGCAGCGGCGCCGGACAGCGCGAGGAACTCGAACGCCTAGGCTACCAGTCAGGTCAGTACAGCCCCAGCATCTTCCAGTAGATGGAGCCGACGCCGAGCCAGATCACGATGTTGAGGACTCCGACCAGCAAGCCAATTCCCCACCACCGGCGCAGCGACACGTAGTTGCTGCCGAAATAGACGGGGGACGGTCCGCCGGCATAGTGGGTAAGGCTCACGCACAGGCTGGAAAAGAACGCTAGCAGCAGCGCGGCGAACAGCGGCGGCGCGCCGACGGCAACGGCCACCGTCAACATCGGCACATACAGCGCCACCGTGTGCGCGGTGAGGCTGGCGAAGAGGTAGCCGCTGAAGTTGTAGACCAGCACGATCACGACCAGAGCCGGCAGCCAGGACATGCCGGTTACGTGCCCCGAAACGAATGTTGCAAACCACTTGAAGAGGCCCAAGTTCGACAGCATGGTCGCCATGCCGACGAGACCGCCGAACCAGATCAGGGTGTCCCAACCGGTACGTTCTGCCAGCACGTCTTCCCAAGTGATGGTGCCGAACAGGAGCATCAGGCACAGACCGAACAGCGCAACGACCGTTGCGTCGATCTTCGTCAGCGAGCCCGTGATCCACAGAAGCAGCGCGAGCACGAAGGTGCCGAGCACCACCCGTTCGTC
>Ga0335084_10001188_pt1 | contig 23826 bp, 21 predicted proteins | sample Lox_Sample_44_FD_206721 | JGI IMG/M metagenome (GOLD analysis project Ga0335084, IMG submission 206721) | Soil microbial communities from Loxahatchee National Wildlife Refuge, Florida, United States - Lox_Sample_4.4 | ecosystem: Environmental > Terrestrial > Soil > Wetlands | place: USA...
AGATCCTCAAGGGCCATTCGCAGGAGCGCAAGGACGAGATATCGCGCCGTGTGACAGCGGCGATCAGCGAGGTCGCGCAGCTTCCAAAGGAGGCGATCTGGGTCGTCTTCGAGGACGTCACTGCCGACGACTGGTACGTCGGCGGCACCACGGTTGCCGCATTGAGGAAGGCGGCAAAACCATGACTCGCGCCGCTGCGAGCGTCGAAGTCCGCGATCCGGCGTTCCTCGACGTCGTCGGCGCGGGCGTCGAGTTCGACGCGATCGCGACCGGGTTCCTGTTCACCGAGGGACCACTGTGGGACGCGCGCAATCGCAGGCTGCTGTTCAGCGACATTCCCGGCGACGTGATCTCCGCCTGGAATGGAAGAGGCACGCAGGACTTCCGCCGGCCCAGCAACAAATCCAACGGCCTGACGTTCGACCGGCAGGGCCGCGTGCTCTGCTGCGAGCACGCGACGAGCCGCGTGACACGCCTGGAAACCGACAGGACCGTGACGGTGCTCGCGAGCACCTTCGACGGCAAGGAGCTCAACAGCCCGAACGACATCGTCGTAAAGAGTGACGGTGCGATCTACTTCAGTGATCCGACCTACGGGCGCATGGAGTACTACGGCGTGCCGCGCGAGCCGCAGCTCTCCTTCCGTGGCGTGTATCGCGTCGATGGCGACGGCCGCAACCTGACGCTGCTCGCCGACGACTTCGGCCAGCCGAACGGCCTGTGCTTCTCGGCCGATGAGCGACGCCTCTTCGTCAACGACACCGAGCGGATGCACATTCGCGTGTTCGACGTGCTCGCGGACGGTCGGCTGGCCAACAGCCGCACGTGGGCCGAGACGCGCGGCGAAGGCGGCGGCGCACCCGACGGCATGAAGATCGACAGCGCCGGGAACCTGTGGTGCTGCGGTCCGGGCGGCCTGCACGTCTTCGACAGGAACGCGCGCTGCCTCGGCGTCGTGCGCATGCCCGAAGTGCCGGCGAACTTCGCGTTCGGCGACGATGACTTGAAGTCGGTCTACGCGACGTGCCAGGGCACGGTGTATCGGTTCCATGTGAAGGTGCCCGGCAAGCGCGTTGGGCCGTAGCCTTCCATGCAGCCAAACACTCATCTCGCGATCGACCAACGGCTATGCGGCCGCGTGCGTGACGTCGGTGAAGGCCGCAGCGTGGTCGAATTGACGCTCGTCGACGAAATGCGTGCGGACGCGAGCGGCCTGGTCCACGGCGGGTTCGTCTTCGGCGCCGCGGACTACGCCGCAATGGTGGCGGTCAACGATCCGAACGTGGTGCTCGGCAGCGCGCAAGTCCGCTTTACGCGGCCGTCACGGGTGGGAGAAACGTTGCGGTTCGACGCGCGGGTCGATGCAGCCGAGGGCAGGAAGCGAACCGTCGGTGTAATCGGCCGAGCTGCGGACGGCGCAGAGGTTTTCGTTGGCACGTTCATCTGCTTCGTGCTCGCCACCCATGTTCTGCACGCGACTCGCTGAGCCGCAACGAACGTAACGGCGTCGCGAGACGCGTCGCGCCGCGATGGTCTAGCTGGCTCCCAAGCGGGAAGAGATGTGGGCGGTGATCCGCGTGGACACGTCCTTCGAGTGCGTCATGGGTGACATGTGACCGGCCTGCGGAATGAATTCGAGCGAAGCATCGGGCAGGGCGCCGGAGATGATGTCGCACATCCGCCGCTCTCGAACGGTGGTCTTCCCGCCACAGAGCACCAGCGCCGGGATCCGTGTTCGCTTCAAGTCATCGATCGTCGTCGGGTTCGAGAACAGGACCTTCCAGCTCTCGACCTTCGGCGTGGCGAGCAGCTTCTCTCGCACCGCAGGCCGCAGGCGGTCGAAGAAGCCATCGCCGCTGTAGTAGTCGATGAACATGCGCCAGCCGTGTTCCGGCTCTCCCCGCTCCTCGGCCGCGCGGAAGTGCTCCCACAGGGACAGCGACGCTTCGAAGAGAGGATCACCTAGCTCGCGCAGCAGCGGATAGCACTGCGGCTCGATCACCGAGACTGTCTTTGTCAGATCCGGCTGCGTGACGACGAGCCGAAGCGCGATCGCCCCTCCGTAGGAGTGCCCGACCAGATGAGCCGGGGCTCCCAACTCGCGAATCAGCGCAGCGGCGAGCTCGGCCTGGTCGTCGATCGTCATGGGAGCGGGCCCGGGCCAGGCCGGCGTTCCTCCGCATCCGTAGAAATCGAGCGCCGCGCATCGGTGCCCCATCAGCATCGCTGACGTGACGCGATCCCAGTCGCTCGCTTCGCCGGCGCCGCTGTGCAGGAACACCACGCGTTCTCCGGTTCCCGCTTCGGAGAAGTGCGCGGATACGCCGTTCATGGACAAAGTCGGCATGGAATCTCCAAGCCCGCCGCGACAACGCTTCGGTCGACTCGGACAGGTAATCGGAGCCCTCGACGGAAATCCGACACGGCAATGTCAGTCTAGGCGGCTTCGATGCGTTATCGCCGGTGAGGCCGCTGGTTTGTGGGGGCACGACATCGACGGACGGATATTGATTGGGCCAATCGGGTTTCTTGGGAAAGAAGCCGCCGTTGATTGCGCCCGGCGTCTTGGGTCTTCCATTCGCGTCCGACTCGGCGGTACCGGCGAGGACGTAGTTCCCCATTTCTTCGCCGAACTTTTGCATGTGCCAACCGAAGGCCTGCGTACAGAAATCTGCCATGCGATCTCGATCTTCGTACGGCATTTCAAAATGGACGACGGGATTCATCGGTACTCCTCCACGTAAGGGTCGGCGCGGCTGCACCTAAGGGTTCGAACATGCCGCGCGAAGTGAAGTTCCCGGCCCGTTAGCGCGCCTCGAATCCGCAGTGCTCAACCCGGCTGGCGCGTGACATTGCGTTGACGGGCGTCGGTGGCGCGCTTCTCTTCCTCGCTGCGCCGGTCTTCCAGCGTCGTCGTCCGGGTGGCGCCGGCCTTCCGCGGCGACTCGCGTTTCGCATCGAAGGGCACTGCCTTTGTCGGCACATCTGCCTGTCGCGAGGACTCTTTGGGCGGACCGATTCCGGACAATGTGATGAGCAGGTACGAGACCAACCCAGCGACGGATAGGCCGCCTGCGATAACGATGAACCCGATACGCCGCGCACGCCCCGCCTTGCGCCTTGAGTCTTCCCGAGGCTGCCGTTTTGGCACAGGGTGATCGAGCTCACGCGTCTTGCCATGGTCGATACCGCGCCATCGCTCGATCTCAGCGGCGTTTGCCGCCCACTGCTCGTCGAAGCCGCGCGGCTCCTTTCGAATACCTTGTGCCATGGCGGGTCCTCCTGCCCCATTCACCCGACTCGATGCTGCCAGAGAATACGACGCGCAGGCGTCGTGCAAAGAGGTTAGCCTCGGTTACGGGCCGACAATCTCGCGGGCTCTTCGCGTGATCCGTGCCGAGCGGTGCCTGCGTCAATCCGTTCCGTGTCGCGCTCGAATACTCGTGAGGGGCGGGAGCAGCCCGCAGCGGGAGAGCGATTCGACGCGGCGTGTTCGTGAGTCCTCGCCATGGCAATTCAACGGAGGGTGCCTGCCTCGCCATGCAAAGGCGGCGAAGCATGGTGGGTTGCTACCAAGGCGAGGGCATCCGCGCGGCACAAGGCAGCGAGTCCTTCGGCCCGATCGCCGTGCGCGATCAGCGCACGGCCCAGCCAGGACTCTGCTTCCGCTGCCTGGCGACTGTCCGGTCGAAAAGCCTGCCAGAACGCATCGGCTTCGCGCGCGGCGCGCACCGCGTCCTCGCTTCGGCCGCGGCGCAGGTGCAGCTGGGCGAGTGCGACGAGTGTCTCGGCGCGTGCAGGCGTTGCGGGCACTGATCTTTGCATTTGCAGCTGCAACGCCCGGTCGAGCGCGCTTTCGGCTTGATCGAGAGCGCCGGTTGCCAGCAGCGCACGCGCGTGACCGGTAAGGCACCACGGCACGAGATACCAAAACCATTTGTCGTTGATTGCTTCGTACGTGGTGACCGCGCGCTCGAACGACTCGATGGCGTGCGCCGTGTTTCCGCGCGCGATCGCGTCATAGCCGGCGGTGCATTGGACGCCCGCGCGCAGAGGCACCAGCCTCGCGTCGCCAGGACTCTTCGCAGCATCGTCGGCGATTGACCTCAACGCGGATGGCATCGGCGCGGGCTTCGCATCGAGCACCTCGGCTTGCCAGAGCAGCATCTCGACCAGCAGTTGCGAGTTCGCCATCGGCCATTGCGCGGCGTGCGCACGCGCGCGCTCCAGATGAGGCCGCGCGCCTGCGATGTCGCGTTGCTGCAAGGCGATCTCGCCCGCCATGCGTTCCCAGAAATACAGCGTGCGTTCGCTCGTGTTCGTGCCCACGGCGGTGAACGCGGCGGCGATGCTGGATGCTGCGCCGCCAAGATCGCCGCGCAGGGCCTGCAGCCGCGCATACTCGCCGAGAGCGACGCCGTACTCGCCAGCGTGTTCGCCGAGCGCTTCGCGCAGGCGGGGAAGTTGCTCGCCCAGCATCTGCGCCGCTTCGTCGAATCGACTCAGATCGCGCAGGATGAACGCGATCAACGTTCGTGTTCGCATCGCTTGCAAGCGCGCATCAGGAGTGTCGATCGAGCTGAACTCGGTCTCCGCCTCGCGGGCGACGGGCAATGCCGCTTCGTTGTCGTCGGCGTAGTAGTGCGCACGCGCGAGATCGCTGATCAGGCCCGCGACCTGGCGCCTGGTCGCCTCTGGCACGCGGCGCGCGACCTTGAGCGCCTCGGTCGCCACGGGGATGGCATTGCGTGCCCGGCCGGTATTCAGGTAGAGGCCTGCGCGTTGATCGAGGATTCCCGCAAGACCCAGGCCTGGCGGGCGCGCGCGCAGCGCGGCCTCCCATTGGTTCAACAGACTCTCTGACGTCTTGTAGTCGCCGCGCGACCCGAGCACGTCGATCAACTTGATCGCGGCCTGTTCGGCCGCGGGCGAAGGCCTCATCAGCGCCTGTGGACCCGCGATCTCGAGCGCGCGTTGCAGCGTCTTCTGCGCTTCCTCGAGAGCGCCAATGCCGTAGAGGCTGTTGCCGACCGTGACGAGCAGCTCGACCTGCAGCTCCGGTCGCCCCGCGAGGTCCGCCTCGATGCGTGCGCGGGCCGCCGTCAGCAGGTCGACCACGCGCAAGTCGCTCTGCGCGGTGTGGTACGGATCGGCCGTCTCGAACAACGACAGCACGAAGCGGTTGATCTCGCCTGCGCGGGCCGCCTCGGCCCGCGCGAAGCCTGCCTGCCATATCGCGACGCCGGCGCCGACGACGAGTGCCAGCGCGATGCCGCTCGCCGCGCCTACGGCGCCGCGGTGGCGCGCAACGAACTTGCGCGCGCGATACCAGGCGCTGTCGGCGCGCGCGAGAACCGGGCGGCCTTCCAGCAAGCGCTCGATGTCATCGACCAGCGCGTCGACCGTACCGTAGCGGTCCTCGGGCAATTTCTTCAGCGCCTTGAGGACGATCGTGTCGAGATCGCCCGCGAGCTGGCGGCGGATCGTGCGGTCGGCAACCGCCGCACTCGGCAACTGCGGCTCGACAGCGACGATCGCGTCTTCGAGCGCGCCGCGCGAGTCGCGACGAAGCTTGTACGGCCGCTGGCCGGTCAGCAGTTCGTAGAGCACCACGCCCAGCGAATAAACGTCTGACGCAACCGCCATTGGCAGACCGAGAATCTGCTCCGGCGATGCGTAGCCGGGCGTCAGCGCGCGCCCGCCGATCTGCGTCAGCTCCGTCTCGCGCGTGCCGCCGTCCTCCAGCAGCTTCGCGACGCCGAAGTCGAGCAGGTGAGGCTGGCCGTCGGGGGTGACCAGGATATTCGTCGGCTTCAGGTCGCGATGCAGGACGAGGCGGGCGTGCGCAAAGGCCACCGCTCGCGCCACCTGGACAAACACGCGCAAGCGGCTCTCGATGTCGAGGGCGCGCTCGCGGCAATACGCATCGATCGGCCGGCCATCGATGTATTCGAGCGCAAGATAGGGCTGGCCGCCCGTGTCGACGCCGGCGTCGTACAGGCGCGCGATGCCGGGATGCTCGAGCGCGGCCAGCACGTCGCGTTCGCGCAGCAGCCGCTCGCGCATCTGCGGCTGGCTTGCGATGAGCGGCAGCTTCAGCGCGACCCGCCGGCTTGGTGCGTCGTCGGTCCGCTCGGCGAGCCAGACCGTTCCCATTCCACCGCGACCGAGCACCTGCAGCAGGCGATATGGACCAACGCGCTCGCCGGTTGCGCGCTCGCCGTCAGAGTCACCACCTACATCCAGCTTCGGGAGCGTGCGTAACAAGTCGTCGATCTCGGTCGAATCGACGCGCGCAAGCAGTTTCTGCAGGGTGCGACGCAGGTGCGCGTGCTGCGCGTCGAGCGTGGTCAACCACGCATCGCGTTCGCCCACTGGCAGCTCGAGTGCCTGCGCGAGCAGGGTGCTGAGCGCCGCGAGGTCGATCGTGCCGATGGTCATGCGCGACTTGGGCTACGCCATGACATTGAGCCGGCCGAATTCACGAGGCGGTCGATGATCTCGCTCATGGAACGCACATGGTACGTCCGTCCTGGAGCGCCCGCCGCGCGACCCACCCCCGGGCGTGAATATTCGCTGCCGAATCGATCGATGGTTCGACCGACGGACGCCTACAGGAACTCGAGATCTGTCTGATTGTGCTGATAGACGCTTTCGCCGGTTCGCGGCACGAATGCGCATGGCGATCCGTCAGGCAGGAACATCGTATAGGCGTAGGCGCTGGATTGGTCGCGAGCGGGCGTCGCCTCCGCGGCTTCGGGGCCGCTCGAGGCCCGGACGGCGGAAGCGAAGTCGGGGATGTGGATGTCGCGAGGCGCGTACGTCTCAACTGAACCCGAGAGTGTTTGCAACGAGACGCCACCAAGCATGTTGAAGCTCCCTATCGAATCAAAGCAGCAGGCGACACTACCTTCGCGAGATACGCCGCAGCGGGAGCGCCGGAGGCAATGAATATTGGATTTCGCCCGCGGGCTCGCACCGAGCGGAGCGATAACATGACGTCTGGAGGAAGCGCGCAATGACCGAGCCGATCGATGTGTTCGTCCACAGCCTCGAGCGTGATGGACCGCCTTCGTTTTCGACGCCCATGCTGCGTGCGATCTGGCACGGCTTGCGTGGGGAGTGGAATGCCGCGCATGAGCTCGCGCAAGCGCAGGACGACGCCGAAGGCGCATGGGTTCACGCCTGGCTGCATCGCATCGAGGGCGATCTCGGGAACGCCAACTACTGGTATCGGCGCGCGCACCGGCAAGCGCGCGACGACGGCACGCGCGACGAAGGCCTCGATATCGCGCGAGCGCTGATCCAGTCGATCGCATAGCTCGCAGCCGGCGGGCAGTTCGGCAGCTCCGCCGCCGCCTGGTGCCACACGCGGTGTAGACGCGCTCACACCCCCTCTGCGCTGCACACCTTGACATGCAGGTATTTAACTGCATATAGTGGCGGGCATATGCAGGTCATTACCTGCATATGAGATCCTCCACGAAATTGCCGTGAAAGACATCGACAAGGTGTTCAAGGCTCTTGCCGACCCGAGCCGCAGGCGGCTGATCGACCGCTTGCACAAGCGCGGCGGCCAGACGCTCAACGAGCTCTGCGAAGGGCTGGATATGGCGCGGCAGTCCGTCACGCAGCACCTCGGGTTGCTCGAAGAAGCCAATCTCATCTCCGTCGAATGGCGCGGACGGGAAAAGCGCCACTACTTCAACCCCGTTCCTATCCACGAAATCTATGTCCGCTGGATTCGGAAATTCGAGGAGCAACGACTCGCAGCGTTGCACGAGTTCAAGACCAAGCTGGAAAGGAAATGACAATGAGCAGCGAACGATTCGTCTACACGATCTACATCGCGACTACGCCCGAGAAGCTCTGGGAAGCTCTCATCCAGGGTGAGCTGACGCGTCAGTATTGGAAGCACCAGAACGTGTCCGATTGGAAACCTGGCAGCAAGTGGGAGCACGTGGCCGATGATGGAAAACGCACCGTCAAGCTCGTCGGGCGCGTGATCGAATTCATCCCGAACAAGCGTCTCGTGCTGACGTGGGGAGAACTCGCCGATGCAGCCGACTCATCCAGGCATTCGCGTGTCGCCATGGATATCGAGACGGTTGGTGACATGGTTCGACTGACCGTCACGCACGACGAACTCAAGCCCGGATCGGAGATGGCTCGCAAGATCGCCAGCGGCTGGCCGCGCGTGCTGTCCAGCCTCAAGACTTTTCTCGAAACAGGCCGGCCTCTCGATACCTGGGCCTGAGCGCTGCACACCCACGGAGAATCCAACATGGAAAACGCCGGAACCATCCTCAGGCAGTTCTACGCCGCAGTCACGCAGCGCGACATGACGAAAGCGCGCACCTATCTCGCCGACGACATGGTCTTCGTCGGCTTGTTCGAGACGTACCTGAACGCAGACGCGTACATCGCCACGTTCACGCAGCTCATGCAGATCGTGACGCGCCTGGACGTGAAAACCATCCTTGGCGAGGGTGACAACGCCGCCATCTTCATGGAAATGGAAACGACCGCGCCTGCGCCCGCCGTTACGCTCGTGGCCGAGTGGCATCAAATCCGCGACGGCAAGATCGTCCGCGCTCAGTCGGCCTTCGATGGCCGTCCGTTCGCGGCGATGTTCGCGTCAACGCAGGCCTCAGGTCGGTGATGTGAACGAAAACCTTTCGCGAAGCAACGCGAACAGAGGGCCATGCTGTCGCACGGCGAGATGGACGTACGTATGGGAATTGGGCTGCTCTCAAATGTTCACCGGTTTCTTCAGATTCTCGGCGCTGGCGTAGACCATGGTGCGCGCTTGGAAGGCCGCCGCCGATCTCCTGGCACGCGTTGTTCGCGCAGCTCTGCCTCGCAATGCGGTGGCAGCAGTGAGGATCAGAAGGTCACAGGTCTCGCTCGCGAAGTGGTACGGCAATCGCGAGGGGTCGATCGAGAATGTGATCTCGGAACTCGAAGCGGCGATCGCGGTGCTTCCGCGGGATCGCCCGTCACCACTATGGATCCTGGGCCAGCGCTTGCTTGGCGAAGCCTACCTCCACCGGGAGACAAGCGAGCACGCTAACAACAGCGAGCGCGGAATCGCCGCACTCGAAGCCGCACAACGATGGGGAACTGCTGCGTCAGATCTGCATGCGTGGTCGGCCACGCAGGCGAACCTTGGCGCACAAGCATCGTAATTGGATTGCCGATGACCCACTCCGCGCAACACGAAACCAACCCATTCGCCATAAGGTGGGCAGGTGCGAGGGGTGAGGTCGGTCGTCATCGGAAATCAGCCGAAGTCCTTCGACTGGCGTGCCCGCGGCGCCAAGCCGCATCCCTGGAAACGCGCACCTGATGACGTGTTCCAGCAAGCCTGCGAAACGCTGAATCAGATCATTTCCCTCTGCGAGTAGTGAGGACCGGCGACAGCGTCGCATGGAGCGAGCCGCCGCAGGTCGTCATCGAGGGCTACCAGCGGCAGAGCGCGTGATCTGCTTGAATCGAATCTCCGCACTCCCGAACTCAGCGAGACGCCATCTTGGCGCCGCTGGCAGCTCGCTCGATCAGTTCGGCGACCTCATTCGGTTGGGACACATGAATCACATGGCCGCCCGCCGCGTCGCCGCGAACGCTTCATCGGTCCGACATCGAGGTGGGTTGACAAGGCGTTCGATCACGAACGCGCATACACGGCCCACCTTCCCGCACATCGACAAATCAGACCAGATCGAAGCGATCGAGGTTCATCACCTTGGTCCACGCAGCCACGAAGTCCTGCACGAACTTCGACTGTGCATCGCTGCTCGCATAGACCTCGGCGAGTGCACGAAGCTGCGAGTTCGACCCGAACACGAGATCGACAACGGTGCCCGTCCACCTGGCCTTGCCGGTCTTGCGGTCGCGTCCTTCGAGCACGCCGGGCGAAGTCGACGACTTCTGCCACGTGGTGTTCATGTCGAGCAGATTGACGAAGAAATCGTTCGTCAACGTCTGCGGCCTGTTGGTGAAGACGCCGTGCTGCGACTGGTTGTAGTTCGCGTCAAGCGCGCGCAAGCCGCCCATGAGCACCGTCATCTCGGGTGCAGTGAGGCGCAGCAGCTGCGCTTTGTCGACGAGCAGCTCCGCCGCGGAGTCTTCCAACCCCTTGCGGACGTAGTTGCGGAATCCATCTGCGATCGGCTCGAGCGGAGCAAACGACGCGACGTCGGTTTGCTCTTGCAAGGCGTCCGTGCGGCCGGGCGAGAAAGGCACCTTGACGTCCTGCCCGGCCTTCTTCGCCGCAGCTTCGATCGCGGCACCACCCGCAAGCACGATCAAGTCGGCAAGCGAAATCTTCTTTCCGCCCGACTGCGCGCGATTGAATCCAATCCGGATGTCCTCGAGCGCCGCCAGCACCTTCTTCAGTTGCGCAGGCTGGTTGACCTCCCAGTCCCTTTGCGGATCGAGACGAACGCGTGCGCCGTTGGCGCCGCCGCGCTTGTCGCCACCGCGGAAGGTGGAGGCGGATGCCCATGCCGTGCTGACGAGTTGCGAAATGGAAAGACCGGACTCGAGCACCTTGGTCTTCAGCGCCGCGACGTCGTGCTCGCTGACGAGCGGATGGTCGACGGCAGGAAGCGGGTCCTGCCATATCAGCACTTCCTTCGGCACCAGCTTGCCGAGGTAGCGAGGGCGCGGCCCCATGTCACGGTGCGTGAGCTTGAACCACGCGCGTGCGAACGCGTCCGCGAACTCCTGCGGGTTCGCCATGAAGCGGCGCGAGATCTTTTCGTAGGCCGGGTCGGCGCGCAACGAGAGATCGGTGGTGAGCATCGTCGGCGCATGGCGCTTGGACGGGTCGTGTGCATCGGGGATGGTGCCTGCACCGGCACCGGCCTTCGCCACCCACTGATGCGCGCCCGCAGGGCTCTTGGTCAGTTCCCACTCATAGTTGAAGAGGTTCTGGAAGAAGCCCATGCCCCACTTCGTCGGCGTCGATGTCCACGTGACTTCGAGGCCGCTGGTGATCGTATCGCCACCCTTGCCCGAGCCGAAACTGCTCTTCCAGCCGAGACCTTGCTCCTCGATGCCCGCGCCTTCGGGCTCAGGGCCGACGTTGCTCGCCGGACCCGCGCCATGGGTTTTGCCGAAGGTGTGGCCGCCCGCGATGAGTGCGACCGTCTCTTCGTCGTTCATCGCCATCCGCGCGAACGTCTCGCGGATGTCGTGCGCCGCTGCGACCGGATCCGGATTGCCGTTCGGGCCTTCCGGGTTCACGTAGATCAGGCCCATCTGGACCGCGGCCAGCGGGTTGTCCAGTTGACGTTCTCCGCTGTAGCGCTCGTCCGCGAGCCATTTGCCTTCCGAGCCCCAGTAGATGTCGGCCTCGGGTTCCCAGACGTCGGCGCGGCCGCCGCCGAAGCCGAACGTCTTGAAGCCCATCGACTCGAGCGCCACGTTGCCGGCAAGTATCAGCAGGTCGGCCCACGACAGATTCGCGCCGTACTTCTGCTTGATCGGCCACAGCAGCCGGCGCGCCTTGTCGAGATTGCCGTTGTCGGGCCAGCTGTTCAGCGGCGCGAAACGCTGCGCTCCGGTGCCAGCACCGCCGCGCCCGTCGCCGATGCGATAGGTGCCGGCCGCGTGCCACGCCATGCGAACGAACAAAGGTCCGTAGTGACCGAAGTCGGCCGGCCACCACTCCTGTGAATCCGTCATCAGCGCATTCAGATCCTTGACGACGGCGTCGAGGTCGAGCTTCTTGAACGCCTCGGCGTAGTTGAACTCCTCGCGCATCGGATTCGACAGCGAAGAGTGCTGGTGCAGGACCGCCAGGTTCAACTGGTTCGGCCACCACTCGCGATTGCCCTGGCCACCGCTGGCCATCGTCGTTCGCTTGTTGCCCGTGACCGGGCATTTCGTTTCGGCTGACATGGATGTCCCTCCAATGAGCGTCCGAAAGAAGAGACGCCGCCGCACGATATGCCTCGTCGACACGCTCGATCAACGCAAACTTTTCTATTGCATCGATAGTGTTTTGCATCGTTCGAGTGACAGGCTGCGCACCCCGCGAGAATTCAGGTACCGCGCGAAACAAATCTGGGTACCGGTCACGATGCAACACCGACAGCGCCCTCCTAGAGTTCGACACAGCGGCAATTCCTGCTGCACCGGTCCGGCGATGTCGAATATTCACGGCATCTTTCGCGTTGGCCGGCTTCGTAAGTTCGCTTGCAGTACGCGATTCAAACAACGAGGAGTGTTGAAAATGGATCAGTCGAACGTGATCGACCTTGAAAACATCGGCTCCGACAAGAAGCGGCGCGCCGAGCGCAAGCTGACCCTGAAGGTTGATGTGATCCGGACCCTGTCCGACAGCGAAATGAATCAGGTCGCTGGCGCCTGGATCCGCCCCCCACTCAGCTGGAGCTGCCCGCAACCGTCCGCTTCGGGTTGCTGCCCCAAGACTGAGTGAGCGCGTAGCAGCGCTTCGGTGGCGGGCCGGGTCCCGCTGCGAAAGCAGCAACACGCAGTCCCACGCGGGTTCGACGTCGCACGCCGCCGCCAGTAGTGCGAGGAGCGCGATGCGCGGCGCGCGCGTGAGGATCGAGAGTTCGTCTACTTCGCGCCCATCGCTTCAAGCCGGCGGCAATTCCTGCCGCACCGGCGCATCGTTGCTGAACGTTCACGGCGTAGTTACGGCGTCTTCATGCCAACCCGCTTCGTAAGTTCGATACAGTCGAACGCAAACCACGAGGAGTGTTGAAATGGATCAGACGAACACGATCGCCCCTGAAAGCAGCGACTTGGACACCAAGCGGCGCGCCGAGCGCAAGTTGACTCTGAAGGTTGATGTGATCCGGACCCTGTCCGACAGCGAAATGGGCCAAGTGGCTGGAGCCGGGATTTGGCCCTCACTGAGCACGAGCGTGCGCACGCCGTCAACATCAGTGCTTTGAGCGCTCCGACTGCCTGAGCACCGCGGAGCGCTCCGGCAGGCAGCCGGGCGGTTCCTTTACGAAAGCAGCAACGCACAGTCCCATACGGGTTCGACGTCGCACGCCGCTGCCAGGAGCGCGAGCGCGATGCCCGGCGCGCCCGTGAGGATCGAGGGCTCGTCGACTCCGCGGCCATCGGGTCCCGTGTCGCGATAGCCGAGCAGCGAGTCCGGTGCATGGTGCTCGACGATGCTCGCGGCCAGTTCACAAATCGCGCGCCGCCGGATGTCGCTCGGCTCGTCCTGTTGAATGCGCAACGCGATTTGCATCAGGCCCGCATCGCCGTGGCATAGGTGCCGCGACGAAAGACGCCTGGCGTGTGGTGGACGCGCAAGCGCCGAGTCGACAGCCTGAACGCCCATCGTGCAAAGCGGTGGCTGTTTAAGCGCTTGCCCCGCGAGGTACAACGCGCGCCCCACGCCCGGGCTGCCGTAACACCATCCCGCTCGTGCTGCTTCGCGCGATGCGCTGCTCGCTGCGTCGAGTGCAACGCCGTAAGGCCAGTTGATGCCCCATGCATCATCGCAGCGGTTCGAGGACAACCAGGCCGCGAGGTGCGCGATCGCCTCGGCAAGCCCGTCGACGTCGACGCCCTGCAGCTGCGCCAGCGACAACACCGCCAGCGGTCCCGCAACGCCGTGTGCCAGACCACAATCGATATACCCGCCGGGGAACAGCGTGGCCATCGCGCCGGAAATCATCGACGTCGCCGGCGTGTGCCAACGTGGCACTCCATCGACCGACCGCGCCAACGCAACCAGTGCGGAGATCGCATCGCGCCGCGGGCGCTCCGTTTCCATGCAGCCGCGCCGCCGCAGCCAATAACGCGCGACTCCACTCAGGCCCGCAATGACATCGAAGACTTCTGGAGCGAACCCGCTGCGCGCGCCGCGCAATGCGTCGATCCGAGCTACCTGCCCCTGCGCGACGAGTTCGTCCAGGCTTTGCAGCAGTTCCTCTGAGCCACCGTCCTCGGGCGCAAGCAGTTGCGCAGCGAGCGCGAGCCCACTGAGGCCGGAGCCGAGGCCTAGTTCGATGAACTCGGCACCCTCGGCCGCTTCGAGTGCCGCTTCGAGGGCGCGAAGCGCTGCATCGTCCCAGCCGGCGCCGGGAAAGCACAGGTCGAGCTGTCGGTGCAACAGCGCGAGCCCCGCATGGCCCGCCGTCAACGAATGCGGCACCCATGGCGGCCTGGTGGCGTCATCACCCTGCCGCTGCGCCTCACGAACGGCGGCGGCGACGAGTTCGGGCGTACGCATGCGACCGCCGACGTCCAGCGCAACACCGATCGCTCTCTCGCGAAGTTCGGTCTCGAGGGACGATCTGAAAATGGGGTCAGATACCATTTTCTGCCGAAGCATCCGATGATTGCGCGAATGGACAGGCCGGCCACTCCTGCGCTTCCGGACATTCTCCGCGACTTCGAGCCGGGCGAGTTCTTCGTCCTGCGTGCGGCTGTCTGCCCGATCGACGTGCTGCAAGCCGATCCGGCACACGACGACGCCGACGCGCGCTTGCGCGAGTGGGCCCGTGATCCATTCGTGCAAGCGGCGATCTATCTCGCGTCACCGACGCTCAGCCAACGCGTCGCCGAGTGCATTGCCGAACGGCCGTCCGCGGACTTCGCGGCGCTTCGGCCCGCGCTGTTCCGCTATTTCGTGCGCATGGCCACACGCGCCACGCCATTCGGGTTGATGGCATCGTTTTCGACGGGCAGCGTGGGCACGACCTGGCATCTGGAACTTGGCTCGAGGCAAGCGCTTCGGCGCTGCTCCTGGTTCGATCTCGGGTTTCTCTACCCGCTGGTGCGCCGCGTCGTGCAGCAACCTGAAGTGCGGGCTGCGCTGACGTTCACGCTGAATACGACCTTCTTCAGGCACGGCGACGGCTGGCGTTACGTCGCGCAGAACGACACGTCGCAGCGGCGCGAGCGCCATCTTGCACGCGTCGAGAACTCGAATGTCCTGGAAGCGATCGTCGCCGCATGCAGCGCGGGCGTCGCCGTCACGCCACGCCATCTGATCGAAGTGGTCATGCGAACCGCAGACGACGTCGGCGCCGACGATGCGGCCGCGTTCGTCGACGAACTGATCGATGCGCAGATCCTGGTTGCGACGTTGTCTCCGACGTTGACCGGAATCGATCCGGTGCAGCATCTGCTCGTCCATTCCGAGAACGTGGCGCCGTTGGCCGCATTTCACGCCGCGTTTCGCTCGGCTGCGGAGCGACTTGCGCAGATCGATCGGCAGGAAGTCGCTTCGCTGCGCGAGGCCTATGCGGACCTCGCGAACTCGCTGCAAGCCCGGTTCGGGGCCGAAGGGGAGCGCAACCTGTTCCATGTCGACCTGCGGCGGGATGCGCCAGCTCTGTCCATCCACCGGTCGCTCCTCGTCGCGATCGGCAAGGCAGTCGGCACGTTGCATCGAATTTCTCCGCCAACCTGGCCGCACGCGGTATTGAAGCGGTTTCGCGAGCAGTTCGAAGAGCGCTACGGCGACCGCGAGGTCGATCTGCTCGCCGCGCTCGACGAAGACAGCGGGATCGGTTTTGAAGTGGACCCGGCTGACCGGCGCAACGAGGGCCTGCTCAAGGATTTGCGCTTCCCCGTCGACGCGCAGGAGCCGGCGACGGAGCCAGCGCGCCGAACGCGCCGGCTGCTGCGCATCATCGAGCACGCGCGCGCGAAGCGCGAGGGCGCGTACGCGCTGGACGATACGGATCTCGAAGCGCTGTCGATTGCGCCGGCTTCGCCGCTGCCAGATGTCTTCACCGTGTTTGGGTCTCTCGGGCCGGGCGCGCCGGCGGGCAACGATCCCGACATGCCTCGCTTCGTGCTCGGTTACGTCGCAGCGGGCGCCGGCTTATTCGGGCGATTCTGTCGTGCCGATGGCTCGCTCGAGCGCCACCTGAAAGCGTTGCTGCGAAAGGAAGAGGACCTGCGCCCGGACGCGATCTTCGCCGAGATCGTGTACCTGCCCGAGGACCGCACCGGCAACATCATCTGCCGGCCTGCATTCAGGTCGAAAGACATCGCATACCTTGGACAGTCCGGTCTGCCACCTTCCGACCGGATCCCGGCCTCGGACCTTGCCATTTCCGTGCGCGGCGGCCGCATCGTGCTGCGCTCGCGCTCCGTTGGGCGCGAGGTGTTGCCGAGGATCACGTGTGCGCTGAACGCGCGCGGCCGCAATGCCAGTGTCTACCGCTTCCTGGCTGCGCTCGGTCAGCAGAACGTGCAAGGTGGCCTCGCATTTTCGTGGGGACCATTGTTCGAGGACGCGAGCTTCCTGCCGCGCATCACGTTGGGGTCCGTCGTGGTGGCACCGGCGTCGTGGCACATCGATCCGGACGATGCGCTCGCGTGGTCAAAGCTGGCACCGAAGCAGCGCCAGCCGCGCATTGCCGATTGGCGCTCGGAGCGCTCAGTGCCGCAGTGGATCCAGATCGGCCACTTCGACAATCTGCTGTCTCTGAACCTCGAGGATGCCGGCTGTGTCGAGGCGCTCTTGGACGAGGTCCACCGCGGCAAGCAGTACCGGATCCGCGAAATGATCCCGGCACCGAACGAACTCTGCGTGCGCAGCTCGGAGGGGCATCACGTGCATGAAGTGATGATCCCGTTCGTCCGCAAGTCCTCGGCCGTGCGGCATGTCGCGGCGGCGATCGATCCCCAACTCCTGCGCGGCGAGCGCAGGTTCGTGCCCGGCAGCCGCTGGCTCTTCGCCAAGGTCTACGGCAGCGCCATGGCGACCGAGCGCGCACTGATCGCCGACCTGTACGCGTGGATTCGCGAGCGCCAAACGGCGGGCGACATCGCGCGATGGTTCTTCCTGCGCTACCGCGACACGGACGATCACCTGCGCGTGCGCTTCGACGCCGATCCGCAGATTCTCGACGCGGTGGTGCGGCCCAAGCTGGAGCGGCTTTTCAAGAATTGGTCGGACGCTGGTGCGATCTGGCGCGTTCAGTTCGATACATACGAGCGTGAAGTCGACCGCTATGGCGGTGCCGAGGCGATCGAAATCGCCGAATCGATCTTTCACGCCGACAGCGACCTCGTGGCAGAACTGCTCAGCGGCGCGCCGGCCGATGCGCCGGGCGACTGGCGCTGGCAGATCGCAATGAAGGTGATGGATCAGTACTACCAGGCCTTCGGTCACGACCTGGCGGCGCGTCGCGAGGCTGCCGAGCGAAGCGAGCGGGCGTTTCGTGCGGAGTTCCGGGTCGACAAGCACTTCGAGGCGGATCTGAGCCGCCGGTATCGCACCGAGCGGGCATTGGTGGAAGAGATCGCGGGCGAGTCGGCGCTCTTGCCGGCGCAGTTGAAGTGGGCTCAGCTTGGGGTGGCGAAGTTTGTGGATCGGCTCGGGCCCCTTGCGGCCTGGTTTCGCGATCGAGCCCGGCACCAGCCTCTGACCAACTCTCTGGCCAGCATCGCTGCATCCCTCGCGCACATGCACGTCAACCGCATGATGCTGGCGAACCCGCGCGAGCACGAAATGATCGCCTACGCGTTCCTGAACCGTGCATACCGTTCGCGGCGCGCGCGCGGCTCGGGCACGTGACGCATCCCAAAACCTGCGTTAACGCGGCGCGCGCGTTCGACGTCCTGCAGGGCGCTGGTGTTCGTCGCCGCAGCCGCCGTCGACGCGAGCCCGCCGAGCGCAAAGCGCCATTCTCATGCTTCGCTACAGCCGACGTCGGCCCGGCTGGTCGGACGCTGGATCAGGTGTCGGTGTCGGCGATGAGCGCTGAGCCGTCGACATCGCTGCGACGCTTGGCGCTGCTGCGCTTTGTCAGAAGCGCGCTGATGCGCTGCTCGAGGACTGCGGCTGTCGATTCGCTCAGTCTGCCGATTGCGCGCTGGTGATCGAGGTTCGAAAGCAGATTCAACAACTGATCCTGATCGAGCGTGCGAAGTTTTTCTTCCGTCCAGTCCAACAGGATCGGGGAATGGATGATCTTGGATGCCGCAGTTATTCCTCGTGCCATTCGTGTTGCCCTAAATGATGAATCGGGTAGGCGCAGTTCCGACGCCCGGGCCTGCCGCCGCCGCGATCAGTGCGGACGTCGCCAGGGCGGACACCGGCAGCGATGATCTCAGCCTCGACACGCTCGGTCGTTGTACTCTTTCTTTGCCGTTCAGCCTGCGCCGGAAGCCATGAACGAAGAAAGGGCGAGCCGCTTGAACCGGCTCGCCCGCAAGAGAGAGGGCCGTGTCCGGATCTGCGCCGTGGCGCCTCAAGCGCCGGAAGCGAGGTGGCGGCGGCCCGTGCGATGCGAGGCCAGCGGGCTCAGATGACCTTGATCTCCGCCGCCTGCGGACCTTTCGCACCCTGCTTCACGACGAACTCCACACGCTGACCTTCAACAAGTGATTTGAAGCCGCCGGCGCGAATCTCGGAGAAGTGTGCGAACAGGTCCTTCCCGCCATCTTCGGGCGTGATGAACCCGAAACCCTTGGCGTCGTTGAACCACTTGACAGTACCAATCGCCATTTTCTCGTTCCTTGAACGTTGAATGAAAAATCATTGCCGCAGGGCCATCCTGCAGCAAGCCGACGATCAAGAAACGTAAACCTGGGAAGACCTTGGAGCGTCGCCACGACCAAACGCGGCGCGCTGGAGGAAGCCGAAGGAATTGCGCTACTCAACGCAAGCGGTTGCATGATACTCGCGCTCTCATCGAGTGCTCGTCGATTCCGGCGAAGATGAATCTCAGGCCGGATTGATGTACTTGCTCGATACGTGGTGTTCAGCGCATGGACCGCGGGGCCGCAGCGGCTCGATCGCGCGTGCCTTAAATGTTCTGAATCGCGTGCCGCGCGGGTGCGCAAGCGCTAGATTGGGCCTTGGCGAGGGCATCCAGATGAGCTCCACGCAAGCCAGCCAGGCGCGCAATCCCCGCATCGAGATCCGCAGTGCGGAGCGACGGGTGCTGATCGACGGCACAACCGCCAAGCTCGGTGCGCGCGCGTTCGACGTCCTGCAGGCGCTGTACGAACGGCGCGATCGGCTGATGACCAAGAACGAGTTGCTCGAGATCGTCTGGCCGGGCGTGGTGGTGGAGGAAAACAATCTGCAGGTTCAGATCAGCACGCTGCGCAAACTGCTCGGCCCAGGGACGATCGCGACCATTCCAGGACGCGGCTATCAATACACCGGCGTGGACGATGCGGCCGGCGCTGCTGCTGCCGTGCGCACGGACAATCTCGAACATACCGATGCATCGTCGGCAGGCGCTCCGGCGGTTGGCACCGGCAATCTGCCGGACGAACTGCCACCGCTCATCGGCCGCGATGCTGACCTCGAAGCGCTGCGCGCGCTGGTCGCGGTTCAACGGCTCGTGTCCATCGTCGGCGCTGCGGGCATCGGCAAGACGGTGCTTGCACAGGCGCTCGCCCGTGATCAACGCGCGGCATTCGAGGATGGCGCGTGGCTCATCGAACTCGCGCCCGTGAGCGACCCCGCGCTCGTCGTGCCGACGGTGGCAGGCACGCTCGCGATTCAAGCGGGCGACGATGCGCATGCGAGGGACCTGGCCGATCGACTGCGCGGCGCGCACTGCCTGCTCGTGCTCGACAACTGTGAACATCTGCTGCACGCAGCGGCGGAGCTCGCGCGCGTACTGCTCAGGCAAGCGCCAGGCGTGCGCATCGTCGTCACGGCGCAGGAGCCGTTGAAGCTACCCGAGGAACACGTCTACCGCCTCGACGCGCTCGCGCTGCCTGACGACCGCGACACGACGCAAGGGCGCGTCGGCGGAGCAGTGGCTCTCTTCGAGGCACGCGCCCGCGCCGCCGATCCGCGTTTCGAGTTGAACCAGCACAACCTGCCGACGGTGATCGATATCTGTCGGCAGCTCGACGGCCTGCCGCTGGCGATCGAACTGGCTGCAGCGCGGATTCCGCTCCTTGGCATCGACGGCTTGCACGCCCGGCTCGGCGAGCGGCTGCACCTGCTCACGGCGGGGCATCGACTCGCGCTCCGGCGACACCAGACGTTGCGCGCCGCGCTCGAGTGGAGTCATGGCCTTCTGAGAAAGGCCGAGCAAGCGGTATTCCGGCGGTTGGGCGCTTTTGTCGGCAGCTTCGATCTTGCGTGCGCACAGCAGGTGGGCACGGCAGGCGAACTCGACAAGTGGTCGGTGCTCGATCACCTTGGCGCGCTGGTCGACAAGTCGCTCGTGATGGCACAACCGGGCGAGCCGCCGCGCTATCGACTGCTCGAAAGCGGTCGTGCCTACGCGCTGGAAAAGTTGCAGGAGGCAGGCGAGACCGAGGCGACCATGCAGCGTCACCTGCGCGCTATGCGTTCGCTGTTCGAAAAGGGTCATGCATCGGTCTGGAGCGTTCCACTCGAAGTGCTGCGCGATCGCTGCGCGGCCGACGTCGACAACCTTCGTGCGGCGCTCGACTGGGCGGCGCGCGATGGTGGGGACGGCGAAGCGTTGATCGCGCTGGCTGGCGCGTCGTCGTGGATCTGGTCTGGCGCATCGGCGCTCGAAGGGCAGCGGCGCTGCGCGCTCGCGATGTCACGTATCGCGGCGACGACGCCCAAGGCGGATGAGGCACGCCTGCTGCTCGGCTATGCGAGGACTTCGCATCCCAAGGCGACGCGGGTCGAGATCGATGCGCTCGAACGTGCGATCGCACTGTGCCGCGAAACGAACGATCGACTCGGACTGTATTTCGGATTCACCGAATGCATGTTCCGGTTCACCAAGCTGGGCCGGCTCGATGAAGCGAGGCGCGCCACCGAAGAGGCACGCACACTGCTGTCCGACGATCTTCCGCCGGGACTGCTGGCGCGCTTTTTCTCGATGCGCGCACACTTGCACGCCGCCTTGGGTGACTACGACGCTGCAGCGGCCGACAAACTCGCCACGCTGCACGTCTACGAGCGTTGCGGGGACGAGCGCGGCGTCCGTATGGCTCGCGCGAACGTGGCCGACATGACGCTCGCGCGGGGCCAGGTGGACGAAGCGGTGCGCCTGTGGCGCGAACACATCGCGGCAGTGCGCCGGGGACCGCGTGCACAGTTGTATGACCATGCTGCGTCGTTCGGCAACCTGAGCGCAGCCCTGACGCGCGCGGGCGAGTTCGGCGAGGCGCAACGCGTTGCGCGCGAAGCGCTCCCGCTGCTACAGCGGCGAGGATGGGTGCACCTGTATCTCGACCACGCTGCGCTGCTGGCTCTGCAACTCGGGCGTGCCGCCGATGCTGCGCGCACGCTTGGTCGTTCCCGCGCAGTGCTCGGTGCGAGCGGCGACGGGCGCGAGATCAACGAGCAGCGCGCTCACGACGACGTGCTGCTCGTGCTTCGACGCACGTTCGCGTCCGACGATCTGGAACGCCTGTTTGCCGACGGCGCCGTGATGAGCGACGAAGAAGCGGCTAGGACCGCATTTGACGGGTCCTGAACATCAAGTTGCTCGACGAGTCGGCGATCGTCGAGGCCATGCGCTACAAGCATCGACTGGTCGTCGTCGGAGCGAACCACCTAGCACAACTCGAGAGTGCTCGGCGCCGACACGCCCGCACCATCGTCCTCACTCCCACGTCACAGAATCGATCTGCGTGTCGATGCTCCAGAGACTCACCCTGGACCCCGCGGAAGTGCGGGTCCGATGTCCGGGGTCCCGAACCACTGTGATTGGCGGCGGCAAGTTGCGCCGCAAGTTGTGCGCCGGCCAAACCGATCGCGTCTGCGGCAACAGGGTGCAGTCCGTGCAGGGAGGCGAGGTTGGATACGGGGTCAGTGGCCGATACCGTCGTTGCCGGGGGCAGAGTCTTGTTGGGGCTCGGCCCGGCCTGCGGGGTGATAGCCCCATCTGTGAGCTCGGCGACTGAGCGGACGGAAGGGCTGGCGTTGATGACGGTCATTTGTTCCTCGTCGATCTGGGGGAAGGCGCGCTCGGTGAACCACGCCCGAAACCGGGCATGAACGAATAGAGGCTGGTTCGCACCGCGGTCGGACCTTCGCGACTCTGTTGTGGAGCGCGGGGACACGGGTGCAATCATTTCTGCTGACCGAGACCCGAGGATTCGACAGCGGCTCGGATCTCGCGACGGTCTGAAAAACGACGGCCAGCGGCGGCCTTTGTGCGCGATTGACGCGACGCCAACCGCCGCGTAACGTTATTCACAACGATGTTTCAAATAATGCAACAGTACGATGATGCCTCGGACCGTGCACCGCAAGCCGCTCGCTCGGCGTGCGCCATCCAGTCCGGATGGCGCCGCTGCGCCGGGTGCAACCGAGACGGTTGACCTGTCCCTCCGTCTGCTCGAACGCCTCGCTGGATCGCACGATCCGCTCGGCGTTTCCGACCTTGCGCGCGAGTTTGGGACCACGAAGACGAAGGTGTATCGACACCTCCAGACACTCGCGCGTCATGCCTTCGTGCGGCAGGACAGCGCGACCAGACGCTACGGCGCCGGCATCAAGCTGTTCGTGCTGGGGGAGCGCTTGCGGGAGCGATTCGACATCCTCACCGCGGGACGCGACGACATGGCGCGGTTGCGAGATGAAACGGGACAGGCGGTCACGCTATCCACGCTCATGGAGGACCAGGTCGTCGTGCTGGAGCTGTTTCATGGTCACGCGATCGTTGAGTTCGGCACGCGGCCTGGGACGGTGCTCGATCTGCACGCAAGTGCGCACGGCAAGGTGGCACTCGCGTTCGGCCCTCCGGAGCTGTTTGAACGCTGTGTAGCGAAACCACTCAAGGCGTGGACGCCGCAGACCATCTGTTCCCGGCCGGCACTTGGGCGTGCCGTGGATGAGGTGCGAAAGCGCGGTTGGGCTGTCGCGCCGAATCAGGTGATCACGGGAGTCAATGGGCTGGCCGCCCCGATTTTCAATCACCACGGCGACTACGCCGGAGCCGTCGCGATCGCCGGTTCAGTCCAGTACATCACTGCGACGCCGTCGCAAGCTCAAGTCCGCGCAGTGATGGCTGCCGCAGGCAATATCTCGAAGAAGATGGGTTGGGCAGGGCGGTGAGCGCGAACGGACAGTGGCGGCTCGACGGCAACGCGGCCGAGCTCTACGAGCGCTATGTCGCCCGCTACATCCTGGGACCGTGGGTGCCGCGCCTGCTCGACATTGCGAATGTGCGGCCGGGCGAACGCGTGCTCGACGTCGCTTGTGGTACCGGCGCAGTTGCCAGAGTCGCCGCGGAACGCGTCGGTACATCGGGCTGTGTCACGGGACTCGATCTGAACGCGGGCATGCTTGCAGTAGCGCGTTCTCTGCCGGCGCCGCCCGGAGCGGCAATCACATGGATCGAACGCGACGCGGCCGATACCGGGCTTCCCGCGGGAAGCTTCGACGTCGTGGTCTGTCAGCAGGGGCTGCAGTTCTTCCCCGACAAGATGGCTGTCCTGCGCGAAATGCATCGCGTGCTGGTGCCAGGCGGACGACTGGCGATAAGCGTCTGGCGAACGACGGGTGTGTACAACTCGGCCGTGGGGAAGGCACTCGTTCAGCATCTCGGCATCGACGTAGCCTCTCGCTTCTGCGCGTCGCGCGATGTTCCGGTCGGCGAAGATCTTCTCCGCCTGGCCGTCGCCGCCGGATTCCGAGACGTGGAGTTGCATGCGCAGCAAATGATCGCGCGGTTGCCGGCGCCGGGAGAATTCGTGCTCGGGCATCTTGCCGCGACGCCCGTCGCGTCCGAAGTGAAGGCGATGAGCGGTCAGGCCCGTGCAGCGCTGGGCTGCGCCGTGGCGCTGCAGCTCTCTGCATACCGGGAAGGCAACGGTCTCGCATTCCCTGAAGAGGTCAACATCGTGACCGCTAACGCTTGAATACCGGTCGGCCGACCAACCTCCGGTGATCGGCTCAGCACA
>Ga0335084_10001189_pt1 | contig 23818 bp, 20 predicted proteins | sample Lox_Sample_44_FD_206721 | JGI IMG/M metagenome (GOLD analysis project Ga0335084, IMG submission 206721) | Soil microbial communities from Loxahatchee National Wildlife Refuge, Florida, United States - Lox_Sample_4.4 | ecosystem: Environmental > Terrestrial > Soil > Wetlands | place: USA...
GCTGGGCGAAGGCGGTGCGATCGGCCCGCCCGCCGCGATCGCCAATGCCGTCGAGGATGCGCTCAAGGGGCTCGGCGTCGTGGTCCGCCGCGGACCGCTCAGTCCGTCCCGCGTTCGCGAACTGATCGGTACTTCTTCCAGGATGAAGGAGAGTCGATGAAGCGAATTACGTCCCTCGCCGCCGCGCTGCTCGGCGTCGTGCTCGCGGGCAACGCGCTCGCGCAGCAGTTCCCGACCAAGCCGGTGCGCATCGTGGTGTCGTATCCGCCCGGCGGCCCGGTCGACGTCCTGGCGCGCCCGCTCGCCGAGGGGCTGCAAAAGGCCTGGGGTGGGAACCCGGTGATCGTCGAGAACAAGCCAGGCGCGAACGCGATCATCGGTACCGACTACGTGGCGAAGCAGCCCGCCGACGGGCATACGCTGCTCCTCGCCAACGATCCGTCGCTGTCGTCCAACCAGTACCTCTTCAGCAAGCTGCCGTACGACCCGGTCAAGGACCTGGTCCCGGTCGCGACGATCGCCACCACGACGCTGATCCTGCTCGTGCCCGCGTCGCTGCCCGCGAACAATCTCCGCGAGCTGATCGCGATGGCGAAGAAGGACCCGGGCAAGCTCACCTACGGCAGCATCGGACCGGGCAGCGTGACGCACCTCGACGCCGAGGCATTCGCCTCCGCCGCGGGCATCAAGCTCACGCACGTGCCGTACAAGGGCACCGGCGAGGTCGTGCCGGCGCTCCTCGCCGGGCAGATCGACATGGCGCTCTCGGCCATCGGCCCGTCGCTCCCGCACATCCGGAGCGGCAAGATGAAGGCGCTCGCGGTCGCCCAGCCGCAGCGCTCGGCGCTCGTCCCCGAGGTGCCGACGTTCGCCGAAGGCGGCGTCCCGTTCGAGGCGAAGTCCTGGTTCGCGATCGCGGTGCCGGCCGGAACGCCGCGCCCGGTGATCGATCGCATCGCGGCGGACGTGAAGCGCGTCGTCGAGCAGCCGGAGTACCGCGAGAAGTACATCACCGGCATGGGGCTCGATGCCTTCTCGCTCGGCCCGGACGAGTTCGCGGCGTTCCTCGCCAAGGACCGCGAGAAGTACGCGCAGCGCGTCAAGCTCGCGAACGTCCGGCTCGACTGAACGACTTCGAAGTTACCTGGAGGAGTACCTGATGCGCTTCATCCCACGGTTTCTGCTGTGCACTTTCGCCGCTGCGGTTGCCATCGCGGCCGCCCCCGCGGCAGCGCAGCAGTACCCCACGAAGACCGTCACGATCATCGTGTCCTACCCGCCGGGCGGCGACACCGACGCGCTTGCGCGCGTCTTCGCCGAGAAACTCGCGCCGCGGCTGGGACAGCCGGTCATCGTCGAGAATCGCACCGGCGCGAGCGGCACGATCGGCAATGCCTACGTTTCGAAGGCAGCGCCCGACGGCCACACGCTGCTCTTCACGCCGAACACGATCTCGACCGCGCCGCTCGTGTTGAAGCCCGGCACCGGTACGCCCTACGACGTGGTCAACGGCTTCACGCCGATCATCCTGATCGGCACACAGTCGCTGTTCGCGGTGGCCACCACGGCGAGCGGCGTGAAGGACATGAAGGGGCTGGTGGCGAGCGCGAAGGCCGGCAAGATCGCCAATTACGCGAGCCCCGGCAGCGGCTCGCCGATGCACATCCTTGGCGAGCTTTTCAACAAGTCCGCCGGCGTGAAGCTGACCCAGGTGCCGTACCGCGGCAGCGGTCCCGCGATCAACGACATGATCGGCGGTCACGTCTCGTTCATGTACACCACCCTCGGGCCGGTGGCGCAGCACATCGCCTCGGGCAAGCTCGTCGTCCTCGGCGTGGCCGACTCGCGGCGCTCGCCGCTGCAACCCGGCGTACCGACGTTCGCCGAAGCGGGTTTCAAGGATGCCGAGGTCGGCGCCTGGCAGGGTTTCATGGGGCCGAAGGGGATGCCCGATCCGATCGTGAAGACCCTGAACGGCCACCTGAACGAGATCCTCAAGATGCCTGACGTGCGAGAGCGTCTGAACGCGCTGGCGACGATTCCGCGCGGCGGCGATCCGTCCGAGATCGGGAAGCGCAACGCGGACGACTATGTACGCTACGGCCGCGTCATCAAGGAGTTCGGCATCCAGGCCGACTGACGTCGCTCCCCGGCGCACGACGCAGATCACCGAGCAGGACGCCCAACACGTGAAACGAGAATTGGGACTGACTTTGCCGGAGAGATCGATCTTCGACCACCCACCAACGGACGCGCGCCGAGTCGCGCGGCAGATCGTGTTCGACCAATGAGGGCGTCATGAGCATTCTCGGCATCGACCGCATCACCTACGGCGTCGCGGACGTCGCGAAGTGCCGCAAGTTCTTCCTGGACTGGGGGCTGAAGCTCGTGCGCGAGTCGGGCGACGCGCTCGACTTCGAAACGCTGAACGGCTGCGAGGTCCACGTCCGCGGCCTCGAGGATCCGACGCTGCCGCCCGCGATCGAGGACGGCTCCACGCTGCGCGAGGTCGTATGGGCGGTGGAGTCGCCGGCGGATATCGAACGGCTGCGCAAGGTGCTCGGCGCCGACGCGCACTACGCCGAGCGCTTCGAGTCGCTCCATGCGACCGATCCCAACGGCCTCGCCCTCGCCTTCCGGGTCACGCACAAGCGCAAGATCGACGTGAAGGGCGTGCCGATCAATGCGTGGGGTCAGCCCGGTCGCGGCGTGAATCTGCGCAGCCACTTCTACGAGCGCGCCGAGCCGGTCGAGGTCGGCCACGTCGTGTTCTTCACCGACCGCCTCGCCGACATGGAGCGCTTCTACCTCGAGAAGCTCGGCTTCGCGGTGTCCGACCGGTATCCGGGGCGCGGGGTCTTCCTGCGCTGTGCGCCGGAGGGCGGCCATCATGACCTCTTCCTGCTGCAGCCGCCGGTGGCGAAGCGCGGCCTCAACCACGTCGCGTTCGCGGTGCGCGACATCCACGAGGTGTTCGGCGGCGGGATGCACGTCAGCCGCTGCGGCTGGGACACCGAGCTCGGCCCCGGCCGGCACCCGATCTCGTCGGCGTACTTCTGGTACGTGAAGAATCCCGCAGGCGGGCTGATCGAGTACTACACCGACGAGGACCAGCTCGACGCCGCCTGGCAGCCGCGCGAGTTCCAGCAGTCGACCGAGCTGTTCGCCGAGTGGGCGGTGGTCGGCGGCATCGACGGCAAGAGCCGGCGTGCGAAGGCCGCACCATGAGCGCGGGGACCATCGTCATCGTCGGCGCGGGCCAGGCGGGCGGCTGGGCGGCGAAGACCCTGCGCGCCGAAGGGTACGGGGGCGCGATCGTGCTGATCGGCGCCGAGCGGCACCCGGCGCACGAGCGCCCGCCGCTCTCGAAGGCGGTGCTCTCGGGCGAGGCGGCGCCGGAAGCGACGCACCTCTTCAAGCCGGAGGAGCACGCCGCACTCGTCTTGGATTTCCGCGCCGAAGCGCGTGCGACCCGCATCGACCGCGCCGCGAAGCGCGTCGAGCTCGCCGGCGGCGCGAGTGTCGCCTACGACAAGCTGATCCTGACCACCGGCGGCACCGCGCGCAAGCTGCCGATCCCCGGCGGCGACCTGCCGCGCGTGTTCTACCTGCGCACGATCGAGGACTCACTCGCGATCCGCGATGCGATCGGCCCCGGGAAGAAACTCGCGGTGATCGGCGGCGGCTGGATCGGCCTCGAGGTCGCGGCGACCGCGCGGAAGCGCGGAACGTCGGTGGTGGTCATCGAGGCGCTCGAGCGCCTCTGTGCCCGCACCGTCCCACCCGCGATTTCCACGTTCCTGCGCACCCGGCACGAACGTGAGGGCGTCGACATCCGCCTCGGCGTCGGCGTGAAGGCGATCGAGGACCGCGGCCAGCTCGTGGTTCGCCTCGCCGACGGAAGCACCGTCGAGGCCGACGCAGTCGTGGCGGGCATCGGCCTCGAGCCGGACGTTGCGCTCGCGCGCGACGCCGGTCTCGCCGTCGACAACGGCGTCGTCGTCGACGAGCAGGGCCGCACCTCCGATCCCGACATCTTCGCCGCCGGGGACTGCGCCAACACGCCGCTCCCCTGCCTTGGCCGGCGGGTGCGCCTCGAGTCGTGGGCAAACGCGCAGAACCAGGCGATCGTCGCGGCGAAGGCGGCGCTCGGCGAGGACGCCCGCTACGACGAGCTGCCGTGGTTCTGGTCCGACCAGTACGACGTCAACCTGCAGATCCTCGGCCTCCCGGCGCGCTGGCCGGAGCCGGTCGTGCGCGGCGATCCCGCGAGCGGCAGCTTCTCGCACTTCTATCTCGACGGCGAGCGCATCGCCGCGATCGTCTCGGTCAACGCGCCGCGGGACCTCCGCGCCGCGAAGAAACTCGTGCAGACCCGCAAGCCCGTGAGCGCCGCCAGCCTCGCGGACCCGGCGGTCCAGCTGCAACGCCTGTGACTCGGATCTTGCTGTTCTCACCAGGAGACGCGACATGATTTCAGGCAGTAGTCCAGCGGAATTAGGGGAACTGCAGGCGGGATCTTTGCCGCCGCAGCAGGCAGAGGAGCTGACGCCGCAGGCGCGCAAGGCGATCTGGGGAGCCTTCGTGGGGTTCTTCGTCGACAACTACGACATCTTCCTCCCGGTCATCGCGCTCGCCCCGGCCATCGTCTACTTCATCCCGCAGACCATCTCTCCGACGACCGCGGCGATCGCGTCGGCGATGATCTTCGCGACCACGCTCATCGGCCGACCGCTGGGCGCCCTCATCTTCGGCCATTTCGCGGACACCATAGGCCGGAAGCGCATGACCGTGATCTCCGTGACCGGCTTCGGCGTGGTGACGTTGCTGATCGCCATGCTGCCGGGCTATGAGCAATGGGGCGTGGCGGTGATCTTCGTGTTCATCGCCCTGCGGTTGATCGACGGCATCTTCCTCGGCGGCGAATACACGTCGGCGAATCCGCTGGCGATGGAGCACTGCCCGAAGGCAAAGAGAGGGTTCTACGGTGCCTTCATCCAGAGCGCGGCCTCGGTCGGCACGGCCGCAATCTCTCTTGTCACGCTCGCGGTGCTGTTCGTGGTACCGGTCGGGGGGCCCCACTCACCCTATGTGCAATGGGGCTGGAGGATACCGTTCGTGGTCGGAGCGGTAATGGCCTTCGCGCTCGCGATCTACTACCACCGCTCGGTGGAGGAATCGCAGGTGTGGCGCAAATCCGCCCACGGCGGATCGCCGATCAAGGCGCTGTTCAAAGGCGAGAACCTGAAGAGCTTCCTGCAGGTGTTCGTGGTGATGACCGGTTTCTGGTTGTCGCTGAACGCGGCGCTGGCGGTGATGCCCGGGCTGCTCGCCTCCGAGAAGGGGGTGACCGGTCCGAACCTCACGCTCGCGCTGGTCATCGCCTACGTCGCGCTCGCCGTCGTCTACATGATCGGCGGCGCGATTAGCCAGCGCATCGGCCGCCGCAGATATCTCATGCTGACGAGCGTGGTGAGCGGCGTCCTCGGCACGTTCTTCTACTACCTGCTCATCAGTGCGCCCCGGGGCAGCAGCCTGACCGAGGTCATTTTGCTGACGACCGTGACGACAGTCCTCGTCGTCGCGCCGGGGGCGCTCGGCACCGTTTACATCAACGAGCGGTTTCAGACCGATGTCCGGGCTTCGGGCTTCGGGTTGGGGTACAGCCTCGCGATCGTCCTCCCGGCCTTCTACGTCTTCTACCAGGCCGGGCTGGGCGCGTTCATGCCCTTCAAGTACACCGTCCTCGTCTTGGTCGTCGTCGGGGCGCTCCTGATATTCGTCGGAGCGGCTTGGGGGCCCGAAACCAAGGACGTCGACTTCGCGTCACCTGGATCCCGTTCCTGATTACCGCCAACGACCCTAACCGCTCGCACCAGGAGAAAACGAAAATGACCCGTCGATCGACTGCCGGGCTCGCCGCGCTCGCGGCGACGCTCGCACTTGCCTGCACCCACGCTCATCAAGGCGGCGAAGACTTTCGAAGTCGCGACCAAGGTCGCGCCGCTCGGCGTCGAGGTCGTCGCAAGCTCGTCGCCGGAGCTCCAGAAGCGCGTGGCGAGGGAGCGCGAGCACTGGTCGAAGGAGATCAAGGCCCTCGGCATCAAGGTTGACTAGCCATGATCCTGCGACGGCAGTTCGCCGCGGCGCTCGCGGCGGTGGTGGCACTCGCTGTGCCCGCTGCGGCGGGCGCCCAGGGCGCCTATCCGAACAAGCCGATCACCATCATCGTGACGGTCTCCGCGGGCGGGTCCATCGACACGATCGCGCGGACGATCGCCGAGGAGCTGGCGAGGAGCCTCGGCCAGCCGGTGATCGTCGAGAATCGCCCGGGCGCGAACGGCAACCTCGCCGCGTCAGCGGTCGCGCGCGCGGCGCCGGACGGCCACACCCTGCTTGCGACCGGCGGCAGCACGCTCAATCTCAACCCGCATCTCTACAAGCAGCTGCCGTTCGACCCGCTGAAGAGCTTCGTGCCGATCACCATGACCGCGCGGACGAATCTGATCCTGGTGGTCCATCCCAAGCTGAAGGTGGACACGGTGGAAGCGTTCGTCGCGCTCGCCAAAGCGCAGCCGGGCAAGCTCAATTACGGCTCGGCCGGTAACGGCAGCCTGCTCCACATCGCGGGTGAGCTTTTCAACGGCGCGGCCGGCGTGGACACCAACCACGTGCCGTACAAGGGACTCGCCCCGGCGGTCAACGATCTGCTCGCGGGGCAGATCGACTTCATGTTCGATTCCGCGACGACTGTCCCCCACATCAAGGCCGGCAAGCTGAAGGGACTGGCGGTCGTCGGACCCAACCGCCTCGCGGCGCTGCCCGAGCTGAAAGTGTTGTCAGCGCACGGTATCAAGGGAATGGAAGTCGCATCGGGTTGGCACGGCCTGTTCGCGCCGGCCGGCACGCCGCCCGAGATCGTCGCGCGCCTGAACGCGGAGACGGTGAAGGTGCTCGCGATGGCGAAGGTGAGGAAGCGGATCAGCGCGCTCGGGGCGGAGCCGGTGTCGAGCTCGTCGGCCGAGCTCTCGAAGCGCCTCGCCTCCGACATCGAGCGCCTCGGCCCGATCGTCAGGAAGACCGGCGCGACGCTCGACTGAACGCCATGACCTCCGCGTCGCAAATCCACACCGCCGACGGCCGCTTTCTCGCGCTGCTCGGTCGGGCGGTGCAGCAGCCGCAGCCGCTTGGCGACTACGTGCCGGCACGCCGGGTCGGCAACCTCGTCTACCTCTCGACGACGCCCGCCAAGACCGGGCGGGCGGTCACCTTCCCCGGCGTCGTCGGCCGCGATCTCGACGTCGCCGCGGCCACGGTCTCCGCGCGCTGGGCCGCGCTGACGCTGCTCGAGTACCTCTGGAACGAGCTCGACGGCACGTTCGCACGGGTCCGGCAGTTCGTGAGCCTCACCGGCTACGTCGCCTCCGCGGACGGATTCTACGACCAGGCCGACGTCCTGAACGGTGCATCCGCGGTGCTGATCGAGGTCTTCGGCGCCGAGATCGGCAAGCCCTCGCGCTCGGCGATCGGCGTGCGCCACATGCCGCGCAACGCGTCGGTCGCGGTCGGCGGCCTGGTCGAGATCGCGCTCTGAAGAGGGTGCACGGTCGCCCGCCGCCGCGGCGAGGGTCAGCGCGCCGCCGGACCCGCGCGCCCGATCGCCGCGTCGAGGCGCGGCAGCACCTGCTCGGCCATGAGCTGCATCGAGCGCCGGCCGAGAGCGGGATCGAGCCAGTCGTGGCACGCATACACGAGCGTGCCGAAGTCGCCGATCTGCTCGCGGAACGCGAGCAGCTGGTCGACGACGCTGTTGACCGTGCCGGCGACGACCAGCTTGTTCGTGATGTAGTCCGGCGTGATCTTCTCGTCCGGCTCGCTCTGGTCGAGCTTGAAGAGGTTCGAGCGGCCGAACATGATCAGTTTGCGCGCGAGCTGCTTGAAGTAGAACTGATACGGCCCTTCCGCCCCCAGCCCGTAGCGCTTCGCGGTCGTCTCGTCGTCGGCGACGAAGATCGACTTCGCCACGCGCCATTCCGCCGGGCTCGGCGCCGCACCCACCGCCTGCCGGCCCTCGACGTAGCGCGGCCAGTGACTCGCCACCCACTCCGGCAGCAGGAAGTTCGCCGAGATCGGCTGCCAACCCCGCTTCGCCGCCTCGGTCACGCCCTTCGAGTGCGGCGCCACTGCGGTGACCACGATCGGCGGGTGCGGTTTCTGGTACGGCTTGAGGATCGCCCCCTGCCCGATGTCGAGGATCTTCGTCTTCTCGGTCGAGACGTTGAAGTACTGACCCGACAGGTTGTACGGCGCCTCGCCCTTCCAGATGTCGAGCACCATGTTGATCGACTCGAGGAAGATCGCGTTGCGGTCCTTCTGGTAGTTGCCGAACACCTCCGCGTCCGACATCAGCCCGCCCGGGCTGATGCCCATGATGAAGCGCCCCTTCAGGATGTGGTCGAGCATCGCCACCTGCGCCGCGACCGTCGCCGGGTGCGTGTTCGGCATGTTGATCGTGCCGCTCCCGAGGACGATGCTCTTCGTCTCGTGCGCGACGCTCGCAAGGAACATCAGGCACGAGGTCACGTTCTCGGCGAGATCGGTGACGTGCTCGCCGACGTAGGCCTCGGCGAAGCCGAGCCGGTCGCCGAGCAGGATCGCCTCGCGGTCCTCGGCGAGCGTCTCCCACGGGTTCCGCGACGCCGGGTGCAGCGGCATCATGAACATCGCGAGCTTCATCGGACGTCCTCCGGAGCGATCGGGAGATTCACCGGCCGGCGCAGCCGCGCCGACAGGTCGAACGCCTTGGTCAGCATCAGCCGGTTGTGCCCGTCGGCCGCGGTCGCGTGCTGCGTCGGCAGGCCGAGGGCGAGTCGGTTGAGCCACGACTCGGTCTCCTCGCGCATCGGCCCGCGCAGCTCGCCGAGCGCGATGTCGCCCGGCGGATAGCTGGTCAGGAAATCGACCCGCCGCGACTGCTCGGGCGCGTAGCCCTCGCCCTGCGATTGCGAGGTCGCAAGCACGATGTCCCGGTGCGTGTCGTCGATCGTCAGCACGCCCTCGGTACCGACGATGCCGACCTCGAGGCTGTACACCGCGCCCGGCCATACCACCGGGAGCGCCCAAGAGATGGCGGCGTGATAGAGCGCGCCGTCGGCAAAGATGATCGTCCCCGCCGTCGCGTCGATCCCGCGGCACTCGGGCCCGAGGGCCTTGTCGACCGAACGCGCGTAGATCTCGGCCGGGGTCTTCGCCTCCATCATCCACATCACGATGTCGAGCGCGTGCGTCCCCGAGATCACCATCGGCGAGATCCGGCTGGGGTCATTGGTCCGCTTGTAATTGTCGAGCGCGACCAGCCGGTTCATGAACGCGCGCGAGGTCACGAGCGAGACGTCGCCGAGACTGCCGGCACGCACTTTCTCCTTCGCCACCAGCCAGCGGCGGCGAAAGCGCTGCGTATACCCGATCACGGCGTCGATGCCGGCCTGCTGGATCGCCTTCAGAACCCGTTCCGATTCGTCCAGCTCGGTGGCGAGCGGCTTCTCGATGAAGAGCGGGAGCTTGCGCTCGAGCCCCGCCATGATCGGCGCAACGTGCAGATGCTCGTCGGTGGCGATGATCGCCGCGGTCGCTTCGGGCCGTGCGAGCAGCTCGCGGTGATCGCCGGTGACGAAGTCGGCGCCGATCTTCTCGGCCACGAGCTTCGCCCGCTCGGGGTTCTTCTCGGCGAGGCCGATCCAGTCGACCTGCGGGTGCCGCTTGGCGATCTCGCCGCGGATGAGGCCGATCCGCCCGCCGCCGACGATCGCGAGGCCGATGCGCTTCGGGTTCTTCTTCGGCATGCGCCTTCAGGCCGCTGCGCGCTTGGCCGCCTGCCCTGCAAGCGGCAGGTCGACCGGCGCGTTGCGCTCGGCGGAGAGGTCGGCCGCCATGTAGACCTCCATCACCATCCGGGCGTGCTCCGGCGTGACGACCACCGGACGGTCGTAGGCGACCGCTTCCAGGAAGCTCACCGTCTCGGCCGCCATCGGTCCGGCGTAGACGTGCTCCACCGGCTCGCCCGGCATCGTCGACATCGGCAGCTGCATGCCCGACTTCATCGTGTTGAGGACGACGTCCTTGTGGCTGTCGTCGACGAGGAGCGCGCCTTCGGTCCCGAGGAACTCGATCCAGGTGCTCGAGAAGTTGGGATAGCCCGGCGGCAGGCTCCAGCCGCCGCCGACGACGAACGCAAGGCCGTTGTCCATCGTCACGGTGATCCACTGGCAGTCCGGGATGTCGGCGCCGGTTGCGGCCCGCATCGCGCCGAAAGCGAGCTGCGAATACACCCGCGCCGGCTTTGCCGGCTCGAGGCACCACAGCACGAAGTCGAGATCGTGCGTCGATTCCATCGCCGCCGGCGAAAGCTTCGACCGGCCGGTGATCTTCTTGCCCAGGCCGCGGGTGATGTGCCGGCTGACGAGCGCGCTCACCGGCTTGCCGATCGTGCCGTCCCGCACGCACTGCTTCACGTACGCGTACTTCGGGTTGAAGCGCTGCGAATAGCCGATCGTGAACTTGAGCTTGTTCCGCCGCGCGAGCGCGATCAGCTCGTCGGCCTCGGCGAGCTCGATGGCGATCGGCTTCTCGAGCAGGACGTGCTTGCCCGCGGCCAGTGCATCGCGCGCCATCGGGTAGTGCGTCGACTCCGGTGTGGCCGAGATCATCACCGCGTCGATCCCGTCGGTTCGCAGCAGCTCACGGTAGTCCGCAGTGGCGCTCTTCGCGCCGGTCTTGTGCGCGATCTCGCGCAGCCGCTCGGGGCGATTCTCCGCGACGTGCAGGCTCTTCACGAGCGGATGGCCGGCGCAGGTCTCCGCGCGGATGCCGCCGCACCACCCGGTGCCGATGACGCCCACTCCGATCTGTCTCATGTCCATCTCCTGTGCGCGTGACGCATTGCCGCGCCCGCCATGAAATCATACGGCCAAACGGCGCACAAATGCGCGCGGGTTATCATCGCCATGCTCTCTCTGCATGGCTGAGTCCGGTGGACATCTGGAGCATGAAGTGTTTCGTGCAGGTCGCCGACCGCGGCAGCATCACGCACGCGGCCGACGACCTCGGCATCACGCAGCCGGCGCTCACCCGGCGGATTCTCCAGCTCGAGCGCGAGCTCGGCGTCGCCCTGCTCGAGCGCCGGCCGCGCGGCATCCGGCTTACCGGGCCCGGGCGCGAGCTCGTCGAGCACTCGCGCCGGATCCTGCGCGAGGTCGCGCTCGCCGAGGCCCAGGTCAAGCGCGCGCGCAGCGCGCAGCGCGGCCGGGTCGTCCTCGGTACGTCGCCCACGCTCGCGCCGCTCCTCCTGCCGGGGTGCGTCGCGCGCGCGCGCACCGAGTGCCCCTCGGTGACGCTCAAGGTGGTGGAGGAGTTCAGCACGCAACTCTTCGACGACCTCTTGAGCGCGAAGGTGGACGTCGCCGTCCTCACGAATCCGCCCCACTCGCGCAGCCTCGCGATGTCGCCGCTCCTCGCCGAGCCGATCGTCGTCTTCGCCGGCGCGGCCGAGCGCGGCATGAAGCGCGGGTACAGCCTGACCGAGCTCCGCCGCACGCCGGTGATCGTGACCTCGGCGATCCGCACCCTCGTCGACCGCCAGCTCGCGCGCCTCGGCGCACACCTCACGGTCGAGGCCGAGATCGACTCGGTGGAGGCGATCCGCCGCATGGTGCTCGCGGGCGCGGGCGTCACCGTCCTGCCGGTCTCGACCTTCCACGACGACATCGTGGCCGGCCGCTGCGCCGCGTATCCCGTCGAGGGCGCAAACCTGCATCGGATGCTGGTGCTTGCACATGCGGGGCCCCCGCAGGGCGGCGCGGCAGTGGACGAAGTCCTGCGCCTTGTCCGCACCGAGATCGACCGGCTCGCCCAGCGCGAAGTCTTCAACCTCCCCGCCCCGGGACGCGAGCGGAAGCGCACCGGGCGACGTTGACCGCTATCCCGGGATCACCGGCAGCAGCAGGTGCGATGCCCGGGTCCCGCCGGTATAGATGGTGTTGCGGCCCGCGTTGTAGTCGGCGGCATAGTGCGTGTACGGCGCGGCGCCCAGCCCGTCCCGCGGCTCGATGTCGATGCGGATCCGATGCCCGCGCGCGAACACCATGGACGTCGGCCAGATCTCGACATCCATCCTGACGACCTCGTCCTTGCCCAGCCACTGGCGCGTCATGTGCCGATGGTACGGCCGGAACGGCAGCGAGAGCTTCTCGTCGAGTTCCCGATGGGACGCGCGCAGCCAGCCCTTCGCGACCGGCACCGGCTGTCCCTGCTGGCCGATCTCGAACACGTCCTTGCCGTCGCGGCCGATGTTCCGGATCGTCGCGAAGACGTCCATGTCCTCGGTCGTGCTCGCGACCCACAGCACCAGGACGACCGGTCCGGTGATCTCGAGCGGCGCCGCCAGCGGCGCCGTCTCGAAGGACACGCCCATCCGCGGCAAGCTTCCCGCGAGCGCGGTCGACGTCCAGGACGCGGTCGCGACGCCCGCCTTCGTCATGCCGCTCGCGGCGTACGAGACCGAGCCGCCCTTGCGCGGCATCTCGGCGACGAGCGCACCCTCGAGGTCGCGACCTTGCGCGCTCGATTCCGGCCGGAGATAGAACTTCGTCCAGCGCGTCCGGGCAAGCGGCCACTCCTTCTCGCTACGCCATTCGGCGTTGCCGTGGCCGCCCTTGCGGATCAGGAGCTTCACCGGCGGCTCGCGCACGGCCCCCGTGTCGACGCCCTTCAGCCAGTGATCGAGGAAGCGGAGCTGATCGTGGCGGCCCTCCTCGGTGTAGAAGCCGTGATAGTGCGTCCCGGCGTGGACGCGCAGCCTCTTGTGCCGCGAAGCGGCGCGCAGGTAGCCCTCGGTGTTGCCGCGCAGGTGCAGGCCCATCCCGCTCCAGTTGCCGGCGCTGTAGAGCGGGACGTCGATGTTCTCCCAGATCGGCCGGCGCCCGTGATACCAGTCGCTGTCCAGGCTGTGGCGCATGTACTCCCACACCCACGGCGTCGCGAACGCGTCCGGCGAGGTCGCCTGCGGCCCGCCGAGCAGGTGGTGGGCCATGTGGTTGTTGTACCAGTTGACGACGAACCCGAACGAGAAGATCCCGCCGTGATAGCCGAAGTCCCGGTACATGTCGGCGGCGCCTTCCCACGGGATCATCGCCGCGAGCGACGGCGGCCGCAGGCTCGCGACGAGCCACTGCGTCATCGCGAAGTACGAGATCCCGCTCAGTCCGACGCGGCCATTGCACCACGGCTGCCGCGCCGCCCACTCGATCACGTCGTAGAAGTCGCGGGCTTCGCTCGGCGAGAACGGGTCGGTGCGGCCGGGCGACTTGCCGGTGCCCCGCGTGTCGACCCGCAACGCGGCGTACCCGCGCGGCACCCACCATAGTGGGTTCACCGTCTCCCAGTTCATGTAGGGATTCGGCGCCTCCTCGAGGTCGGCGGGCGGCACCCAGACCTTGTCCTTCTGGTAGGCGCCGATGCTGACGATCACCGGGAAGCGCCCGCCCGACTTCGGCCGGAAGAGATCGGCCGCGAGCCGCGCGCGGTCGCGCACCGGCACGGCGAGGTCCTTCTCGATCGCGAGGTCGTACCGCGGCTGCGAGAGGCGGGCGGTGCGTTTCGCCATCGGCGCGGTGACGGGCGCGATCAGTCGATCTTGACCTGGTTCTCGCGCACCACTCTCGCCCACTCGCCCGTCTCCTTCTGCACGAGCGCGTTGAACTCCTCGGGCGACGCCGAGAGCGTCACCGTCATCATCTGCTTCGCCAGCATTTCCTTCATCTCGGGCTGCGACAGCACCTGGACGAGCGACGCGTAGAGCTTGTCGATGACGGGTTTTGGGGTCGCCGCGGGAGCGAACAGCCCCTGCCAGGCGTTCGTCCCGATGCCGGGATATCCCTGCTCCGCCATCGTCGCCACGTCGGGCAGCTCGGGAAGCCGTGCCGGCGCGGTGGTCGCGAGCGCTTTCAGCTTGCCGGCCCGCACCTGCGCGAGCGATGACGCGAGGTTGATGAACGCAACCTGGGTCTCGCCGGCCATCAGGCTCGGGAGCATCTGCCCGGCGCCGCCCTTGTACGGCACGTGCGTCAGTTTGATGCCGGCGGCCTTCTCGAGCACCACCATGTCGAGATGCGGATAGGTCCCCAGTCCGGCCGAAGCGTAATTGAGCTTGCCCGGGTTCTCCTTCGCCAGCGCGACGAGCTCGGCCACGGTGGCGGCGGGAAGCGAAGGCGTCGCGACGACGATGTGCGGGATCTCGACCAGCTTGGTGATGCCGACGAGGTCGCGCGAGGGCTTCGACTGCAGCGTGCCGGCAAACGTCGTCTCGTTGATCGCATTCGTCGACACGTTCCCGCAGAGGAGCGTGTATCCGTCGGCCGGCGACTTCGCCGTCGCATCGAGCGCCACGTTGCCCGATGCGCCCGCGCGATTCTCGACCACCACGCTCTGCCCGAGGACATCGTTCAGCTTCGCGGCGACGTGCCGCGCGATGATGTCGGTCGCACCCCCCGGGGCGTACGGCACCAGGATCTTCACCGGACGGCTGGGATAGTCCGATTGCGCAGTGGCGACGACCGGCAGCGCGCAGAGCGCCGCGGCAAGCGCACCGATCCCGATCGCGAGCCTGGTCATGGCCTCTTCCTTCTCCTTGGTCTCGTGCGAGCATAGCCCGCGTTCCGGAGCGGCACAAACGGCATGCCGCCCCGGCATGCGAGCCATAGAGCACCGGCATGGATCGCGACCAGCGTGATTTGTGCGGGCACCGCGAAGCCGTTACCATCCGCCGCCTCGCCCGATTCCGGAGACGCCGATGACCGCCCCAGCCGAGCGCCGCGCACGCACCGTCGACATCCACGCCCACTGGTACCCCGCCGAGTGGCTGCGGCTGTTCGAGCGCGACGGCGCTTGCGAGGGCGCGGAGCTCAAGCGCTCCGACAAGGGCTACGCGCTCCGCACGGAGCGGCTCACGAACGCCTTCACCGAGGAGTTCGTCGATCTCGACCGGCGGCTTGCGGCGATGGACCAGGCGGGCGTCGACGTGCACGCACTGTCGCTCACGACCCCGATGGTCTACTGGGCGTCGCCGGCGCTCGGCCTCGCGCTGGCGCAGGCGTTCAACGACGCCGCCGCCGCGGCGCACGCGCGGCACCCCGCGCGCTTCGTCGGGCTCGCGATGCTGCCGATGCAGGCACCGGAGCTCGCGCTGAAGGAGCTCGAGCGGGCGTCGAAGCTCCCCGGCATGCGCGGGATGTATCTCGCCACCAACGTGAACGGCGTCGAGCTCGACGACAAGCGTTTCTGGGACCTCTACGCAAAGGCGGAGGCGCTCGGCTGGCCGGTCTTCCTGCACCCCGTGGACACCATCGGGCGCGACCGGACCGCCAACTACTATCTCCGGAACCTGCTCGGCAACCCGTACGACACCGGCGTCGCGGCCGCATCGCTGATCTTCGGCGGCGTGCTCGACGCCTTTCCGCGGCTCGAGGTGAACCTGCCGCACGCCGGCGGCGCGTTCCCGGGATTGATCGGCCGGCTCGACCACGGCACGAAGGTCCGCCCGGAGCTCAAGCACATGAAGCGGCTGCCGAGCGAGTACCTGCGCCGGTTCACCTACGACACGATCGGCCACGACGACCGGATCAACCTGAACCTCGTGCGCCTGGTCGGCGCCGACCGCGTCGTGCTCGGCAGCGACTACTGCTTCGACATGGGGCTCGCGGATCCGGTCGGGACCGTGCAGCGCCTCGAGGCGGTGCCGGCGGCGGAGCGCGCGCTCATCCTCGGGAAGACGGCGGCGAGACTCCTGCGGCTCGACTGACCCGCCCGGTCACCCGTTCGAGCACCGCGCGCGCATCGGCGCGTTCGTCGCCGCGCCACGCGAGGTGCTGGTCCGGGCGAACGAGGCCAAGGTCGGCGCCGTAGAGCGCCCGAAGCTCGCTCGCCGCAGGCTCGCGCGAGAGGTCGAGCTGCGCGAGCGGAATGCCCAGACCGCGCGCCGCGTCCGCGAACCCGGACTCGTCCGCCGCTGCGAACCTGATCAACGTGAAGTCCCGGCCGAGGCGGTCGTAGAGCGAGCTGCCGTCGGCGAGCCAGGCGTGCGGCGCGCGCCCGCCCGGGACGCCCGACGGCACGTAGCGGTTGATCTCGTCGGGCGGCGGCGGCGCCTCTGCGAGCACGATCGGCGAGGCGTCGTAGCGCACCCCGAACGTGACGCCCGGGATGCTGAACTCCCGGCGCGCGTGATCGAGGAGGTACGCACCCGCCTCGGCGCGCACCCGGTCGCCCTCCGGTCCCGGTGCCTCGATCGCCTCGTGCGCAGTGTAGCGGCCGATGCTGTCGGCGAATCCGCGGGCGATCGCGGTGTTGCGCTCTGCCACCGGCCGGCGCTCCGATTCGTAGGTCGCGAGGAGCCCCGGCCCGCCCCAGCCCTGCACCACCGCCGCGAGCTTCCAGCCGAGGTTCACTGCGTCCTCGACCGCGGTGTTGTAGCCGAGCCCGCCGGTCGGCGTGAAGAGATGCGCCGCATCGCCGCCGATGAACGCGCGGTCTGCGCCGAAACGCTCCGCAACCAGCGTGTAGCCGGCGTTCCAGCTGGCGCAGAACAGCACCTCGATCGGAACCTCCGTACCGAGCGCCTGGCGCAGATAGGTCTCGCCCGCGTCGGCCCGAGCGGCGAAGTCTTCCTCGCCGGGGCGGATCTGCGTGTGGAACGCGAAGCGCTCGCGGCCATCGAGCGCGGCCATGAAGCTCCGCCGCTCGCGGTTGAACGCCCAGTACATCCAGGCGCGGTCGTGCGGAATGACGCGATAGAGCTCCGGCGCGCGGAGATACGTCGCGTGCATCGGCCCGCCCATGAAGTCGCGCACGACGCCGCTCTCGCCGGCGTAGTCGATCTCGAGCGTGCGGCGCACGAGGCTCCGCGGCCCGTCGGCGCCGACGAGATAGTCGCCGTGCCACGATTCGCGCACGCGGCCGTCGGCGCGCTCGGCGTGCGCGATCGCCCCGCCGGCAGAGAGCTCGACTCCGGTCACCGTCCAGCCGAAGCGCAGGCTCACCGCGGGGTAGCGGGCGGCGGTGCGTTTCAGCACGCGTTCGATGTAGAGCTGCGAGCACCGATGCGGCAGCTCGGGCGTGCTCCACGACCCGGTCGACGCGCGGGCGATCTCCGCGGTCCGCGCCGATGCCGGCTGGCGAAAGCGCGCGAGCTCGTAGCCGGTGTAGCGGGTGAAGTACGCGATGTCTGTCGGATAGTCGCCGGGCAGGCCCTGGTTGCGGATCTCGGCGGCGATCCCGAGGCGGCGGAAGTGCTCCATCGTCCGCGCCTGGGTCGCGTTCGCCTGCGGATGGGGCGTGGTGTCCGGCCGGTCGTTGAACACGACGCAGCCGACGCCGCGCCGGCCGAGCTCGATCGCGAGCACGAGCCCGCACGGCCCGCCGCCGACGATCAGTACCGGCGCACGCTCGGCCACGCCGTCGCCGTCCCGTCGGCGCTCAATCGGCCTTGATCTTCGCCTCGCGGACAACCTTCCCCCACCGGTCGAGCTCGCGCTTCAGGAGCGCTGCGAGCTCGTCCGGCCCGCCGGGCGTCGGCACGAGGCCCTGCTTCGTGAGCGCTTGGCGCACGTCGGGCAGGGCGAGAACCTGGGCGACGTCCTGGCCGATCTTCGCGACGATCTCGGGTGGCGTGCCGGCCGGCGCCCAGTAGCCGAACCAGAGATCGGCCTCGATTCCCGGGAAGCCCTGCTCGCCGAGCGTGGGGACGTCGGGCCAGAGCGGCGTGCGCGCGCCGCTCACCACGCCTAGGACGCGCACCTTGCCGCCGTCGACGTGCGACTTCGCCTGGTGCACCGGCAGCAGCGACGCGTCGACCTGGCCGCCGAGGAGGTCGGTGACCGCGCCGGCCGCGCCCTTGTACGGCACGTGCAGCAGATCGGTCCCGGTCTGCAGCCGGAAGAGCTCCATCGCCACGTGCTGCGGCGTGCCGCTGCCGGGCGAGCTGTACTTGATCGCGCCCGGCTTCGCCCTCGCGAGCGCCACAAACTCCTGCACGTTCTTGACCGGCACTGCAGCGTTCGTCACGAGAACGATGTTCCCGGTCGCGATGAGGCAGATCGGCGCGAAGCTCTTCACCGGGTCGAAGGGTAGCGACGGGTACATTGCCGGCGTGATCGCTAGCGTCGTCACGTTGAGCATGAGCGTGTAGCCGTCGGGCGCCGCCGTGGCGACCGCCTCGGCACCGATGTTCCCGGACGCGCCGGGGCGGTTCTCGACGACGAGCGGCTGCTTCCAGCGGTCCGAAAGCTTCGCGCCAATGGTGCGCGCGAGTAGATCGGGTCCGGTCGCGGTCGTGTAGGGCACGATCGTCCGCACGACGCGGTTGGGATAGTCGGCCGCGGCGCCTTGCGCCGCGGCGTTGCCGGCGCACGCGACCGCGGCGAGCACTGCGAACAGCTCCTTTGTCATTGTCTCTCCTGGTCGGGCAATTTGAACTTCAGCAGGCGCATCGCATTGCCGAAGTAGATCTTGCGCTTGTCGGCCTCCGCGAGCGCGAGGTCCTCGATCGAGCGGATCCCCTCCCGGATGAACATCGGCCCGCCCTCCGGGTCGAACGGGCAGTCGCTCGCGAACACCACGCGATCGGCGCCGAAGAACGCGAGCCCGCATGCGAGCGGCGCCGACGCGCCGCCGAGCACGGTGTCGCCGTAGAACATCCGGAAGTATTCGAGCGGCGGCCTGGCGAGATCCTTGAGCACCGCCGAGTAATCCTCGTCCGCGGAGCGCGAACCGAGCTGCGCCCAGAGCGTCTCCGCGCGGCCGGCGAAGTACGGGATCATGCCGCCGCAGTGATGGGTGATGATGCGCGCGTTCGGCAGCCGGGCGAGGAGCCCCGAGAAGACGATGCGCGCCATCGCAACGCTCGTCTCGTAGGGCCAGCCGAGCACCTGCCAGATCTCGTACTTCGACTTCTGTTCCGTGCGGTAATCGGCAAACGCGGCCGGGCGGGCCGGATGCATCCAGATCGGGACGTCATGATGGTTCGTCGCCCGCTCGAGCACCGGGAAGAACTCCGGCTCGTCGAGCGGCCGCCCCGCCACGTTGGTGCAGATCTGGATGCCGCGCGCGCCGAGACCGGCGATCGCGCGGTCCGTCTCGGCGAGAGCCGCCGGCACGTTGTTCATCGGCAGCGACGCGACGAAGGCCGGAAAGCGTTCCGGCCAGCGGCGGCAGATCTCGGCCATGCCGTCGTTCGCGACGCGCGCGAGCTCGGGCGCGAGATCGGGCCCGCCGAGCGCCTCCGGCGGTGGCAGCGAGAGCGTCAGCACCTGCTGCACCTCCGGGAATTTCTCGGCGAGCATCGCGACGCGGGCGTCGATGTCCCAGAGCATGCGCAGGGACGACATGCGCTTGACGAGGCCGGCGTCCTTCGAGTGCTGCTTCACGAGCTCGAGGTAACCCAGGGGCATCACGTGGTTGAAGAGGTCGATTTTCACTTGCAGCTCCGCTCTGCCAGGCCGGGCGCAGATGGTAAGCCGCCCCGCGGCCTTCGGCCCGCGCGCCGGCTTGCTGCGGCACAGGCGCGGGGCTGACGAAAGGGCGCCACATGAGGGAAAGGCCGTCACGCACGATTTGTAAATCTTGTAACAACTCGTTTCGGGTGGTGCACCGGATCGGGTTCCGGAGCATTATTGGCATCATGAAACTGTTGCACGCCGTCGTGGGAACCGTGGCGATGCTCGCGATGATTTTCGCGAGCGGATCGGCATTTGCCGGAGGTGGCCATGGCGGCGGCCACGGTGGCGGCGGCCACAGTGGCGTCCGCGTCGGCGTCGTCGTCGGTGGCCCGGTCTGGGGAGCAGGGTGGGGCTGGCGAGCGGGCTGGGGCCCCGGTTGGGGTTGGGGCCCGGCTTGGGGCGTCGGTTGGGGTTGGGGTCCGGGTTGGTGGGGCCCCGGTTGGGGCCCGGGCTGGGGTTGGGGTCCTGGCGCGGCCGTCCCGGTCGGCATTCCGGTTGGAGTGCCGCAGCAAACCCCGGTGTTTGTCGAGCGTAGCGACGTCGCGCCGGCGCCGCAGCAGTCCCCGCCGCAACAGCAGCAACCCCAGCAGAGCCACTACTGGTACTACTGCCCGGCATCGAAGGCGTACTACCCGTACGTCAGGGAATGCGCCGGCGGCTGGCAGGCGGTCTCGCCCCAACCGCCGTCCTGATCATGCCGCCCCTCTCCAGGCGGCTCGCCCCCGCTGCCGCGGCGTTACTCGCCGCCTGCGCCACGTTCCCGTCGGGGCCCGGCATTCTCGTTCTTCCCGGCAGCACCAAGACCTTCGAGGCTTTTCGCGCCGACGACGAGGTGTGCCGGCAGTTCGCAACCGTGCAGATCGGTGGTGGGACGCCGGCCCAGGCCGCGACGGCGGCCGGCGTCGGCGGCGCCGCCGTGGGAGCGGCAGTCGGTGCGCTCGCCGGCGCGGCGTTCGGCGGGAGCAGCGGCGCGGCCGTGGGCGCGGGCGCCGGTTTGCTCACCGGGACCGCGGTCGGAGCGGGATACGGCTATGACTCGTGGTGGGTGCTGCAGCAGCGCTACGACAACGCCTACCTGCAGTGCATGTACGCGAAGGGCAACAAGGTACCGCTGTCGACTGGCTACACCTCGGCGCCGCGCCCGCAGGTGAGCAGTGCCCCGCCCGCCTCGTCGCCCTACCCGCCGCCGAACCAGCCGCCGCCTCCGCCGCCGAACCAGCCGCCGCCGCCGCCGGCGAACCAGCCCCCGCCTCCACCGCCGCCGCCGAACCAGCCGCCGCCGCCGACCCGCTGAGCCGGCCGGGCAGGCAGATGAGCGTCACGCGTCGAGGATCCGCTCGACCTCGGCGAGATGCTCGCGCGCACGGAGCTCGGCGCCGACCGAGTGCGAGCACGCTTCGTCCAGGATCCGCCTGATCGAATTCAGACTGCCGGCAAGCCACGCGCGCTTCGGATTCTCCGCGTACAGGGTGCGCTTCAGCGTCGTCAATTCGTCGTGGAGTTCCCGCGCGAGCGGGTCGTCGGTCCGGGCCCGGTTGACCTGCTTCGACAGGACTTCGACGAGTCGCCGCGTCGCTTCGGTGTCGAGGTCCGCATAGGGTTCATCGACCTCCTCCGGCGGCGGTGGCGGCGGCTCGAACCGAGCGGGCGGTGGTTCGGGCGGTGGCTCGAACCGGGCAGGCGCAGCGCGAGGGGGCTCCGGCGGCGGTGGGGGTGGCGGCGGCTCGGGCCGGGTAGCCCGAGCTGGCGGCGGTTCCGGCGGTGCCTCGGCCCGGGCTGCACGAGGCGGCGGCTCGGTCGCTGCTGGAGGCGGCGGCGGAGCGGGCACCCGCGGCGGCTCGACACGAGCTTGCGCTTCGGGCTCGCCGACCGCCGGCGCACGCGGCGCGGACGATCTGCGCTCGGACCCGGCGCGCCGGTCCGACCCGGCTCGCCGCTCGGGCTCGAGGCGCTGCTCGGGCGCGGCCCGGCGGTCCGGTGTGATGCGCCGGTCGGCTGCGGCGCGCCGCTCGACTGCGACGCGTGACTGGGGTACCGCCGCGGCGGGAGCCGGAGCGGGGGCAGAAGCCTCCAGCGGCAGCGGCGGATACTTCTCCGCGTTGCGCGCGAGCTTGCGCCGAATCGCATCGTCGAGGTCGATGCCGAGCCGGTCGGCGAGATGGATCGCGTGCAGGACCGAATCGGCGAGAGCATCGGCAGCCTCGTTGCGCTCCGCGGGCGCCGCCAGGCTCGGTGCGCCGTCGTCCGCGAGCCACTTGAAAAGCGCCAGCAGCGTCCCGGCCTCGGCCGCGAGGGCCATCGACAGGTTCTTGGGCGTGTGCAACGGGTCGAGGCCGCGATCGACGACGAACGCGGCGAGCTCCCATTGCAGTGCCTTGATGTCCATCGGTTTCTCCCTGGCGCCAAGAGCGCCCCGCCATCATGCCCGCTCCGGGGCCGACCGCGCCAGTGACGGATGCCCGGGACCTTACCAAATCTCGCGCCGCCGCTAGATCTCCCGCCACCCCGAAAGGAGCGGGAAGTACAGGCCCAGGCGGCTCGTTCCGCCGAGCGCTTTAGCGTAACGCTCGAGCTGGGCGGCGTAACGAGCCCGCTCCTGATCGAGGAAGCCCTCCGGGTCCGCGCCCTCGTGCGTACTCGTCTTGTAGTCGACGATCCAGCGCTCGCCCGGTCCCATGTCGAACAGCCGGTCGATGACGAGCCGCTGGACCGCCCCGTCCACGACCGCCGTCAATCGGTGCTCGGTCGCCGCGTACGGGTGCGGACCCAGCACCCAGCGGCCGCGTGGATCGGCGATGGCCGCCCGCAGCGCCGATAGTGCCCGCCGCGTCGCCCCGTCGAGCTCGACCGCACGCACGCCGCGCACTGCAAGCTCGCTCCGGACACTGCTACGAAGCCGCTCCACGCGCGCCTCGTCCCAGCCCTCGAGGCGATCGTCGGCGAGGTGCTGCAGCCATCGATGCACGACGCTCCCGACGTGCCGCGCCGTCTCGCCGACCCACGAGTACTGGATCGCCTCGAGCGCGTGCGCAGGCGCCGGCGGGGCGCCCCACGCCGGCCCGGGGGGCGGCTCGGGCGGTCGCCAGCCCGCCGCGAGCCGCGCGACGTCCTGCTGCAGCGGCGCGGGCGCGGGTGGCGCCCCGGTCGCGACCGATGCGGTGACCGCAGCCACGTCTTCGAAGCGTCGGGCCACGGCCGGCCAGAGCTTCGCCAGCAGCGTCCGTGCGCCCGGCGCGCGCGGCGCCGCCCTGCCCGGCTCGTCGCGCTTCACGTCGCCGAGGAGATGCAGCCGCTCGCGCGCGCGGGTGGCTGCCACGTACAGCAGGCGCGCCGCTTCGTGGTCCTCGCGTTCGGCGTCGATCTGCGCGAGCCGCTCGTAGACCGGATCGGCATCCACGCCGGCCTCCGCGATCGGCGCAACGAGCAACTCCCCGCCGCCGCCGCTCTCGCGCTCCGTCCACAGGAAGAGCCGCGCGTCTTCGCCGCGCGGCGGGCGCCCGAGCCCGGGAACGATCACGTGATCGAACTCGAGGCCTTTCGCCTTGTGGATCGTCATGATCTGCACGTCGGTTGCGCCGGCGTGAACGTCGGGGAGCGCCCACAGCGCCGAAACGCGCGCCTCGAACCATGCCCGGTCGTCGATCGCGCCGGCGACCTCGGCCTCCTCCAGCACGTCGAGGTAGGCCGCGGCATCCTCGAGCGCGGTGTCGTCCACGCACGCCGGGCCGCCGAGCGCGAGCCACGCGCCCTCGACCCGGTCGCGGAGGCTGCCGCGGAAGCGGCCGGCGGTGAACTCGCCGAGCACCGCCCCCGTTTGCTCGAGCCGCGCCCTGCCACCGGCGCTCAGGTTTGCGATGCGCGCCGCGTCCGTCATCAGCTCCCAGACGGTGCGCCCCGCGGTGCCCTCGGCGAGCGCACAGAGGTCGGCGAGTTCGAGTCCGCACCACGGCGCGCGCAGCACGGCGAGCCAGGCAAGACGGTCGGCCGGATGCGCTGCGGCGCGCGTCAGCGCGAGGAGGTCCTGCACCACCGGCCGCAGGCCGAGCTGTTCGATCTCGATCGCGCGGAAGCGCAGGCCCGCCGCGCGGAAGCGCGGCACGATCCGCTCGAGATGGTTGCGGTTGCGCACGAGCACCGCGACCGTCGCGTCCGGCGCATGCCGCCTGAGGCTTGCGACCAGCTCGACCACTCGCGCCGCCTCGCCCTCGTCGTCGCTGTCGAAGAACGGGTGCACTTCCACCGCGCTGCCGGGCAGCGGCGGGTGCACCGCC
>Ga0335084_10001191_pt1 | contig 23808 bp, 23 predicted proteins | sample Lox_Sample_44_FD_206721 | JGI IMG/M metagenome (GOLD analysis project Ga0335084, IMG submission 206721) | Soil microbial communities from Loxahatchee National Wildlife Refuge, Florida, United States - Lox_Sample_4.4 | ecosystem: Environmental > Terrestrial > Soil > Wetlands | place: USA...
GTCCTTCATGAATTATCCAGGCTCAAGCTGAAGACGCAAATCAACGCCGGGGTGCTCCCCGGCGTGTTTGTTTCTATCAACCGGCGAGCGTCCGCAGTACCAGCGTTGCGTCGAGGTAATCCAGAGCGATCTCGCGTGCTGTACCGGCAGCCAGGGCTTCGAGCAACGGCAGCGCGCGCCCGGTCGGATTCCCGCTACGCAGCGTCTCCAGCTCGGCGTTCCCCATTCGGGTCGGATTCTGCGCCCGCGGATTCAACTCGACTTCCAGCCTAGCCAATCCCTTCCCTTTTCCCGGCTCGCCCAGGACCAATGCGATGCCGAGCATGTCATGAAGTGGTCGCACTTGCTGCAGAGGCGGCGGGTTAGGTACGTCGTAGGAGATGAGCAGCACCGGCTGAGTGGCGGTCGATGCCTGGGCACAAGCTTCGAGCAGTCCGGCCGCAAAGCTCCAATCGAACGCACACAGGCTGGTGGATGCGGCGTGCGAACGCGTGGCGATGCCCCAGTAGCCGGCGGGCGCGTTGTGCACCGAGTTGTGGAAGCGAGTGGGAGAGACGTCGCGCTGATCGGCTGCGAGCGCTTCGCAGATCGCGTGGATCACTTGCCCGTCGCCGCCTGATGAGGTGAAGACGGTCACGACCTCCGACGCGCTGAGCCCGCTGCCCGCGAGCGCCTGCAGGCCGGTCGACAGAGCGAGCCGCACGGGTGGCCCGGTGCGCCGCCGCTCCGCGGGCGGCAGAGCCTCTACCGAGGCAAGCTGCACCGGTGAGGGGAGATAGGCCGCCTCTCCACGTAACACAGGCATGCTTCGCGACCAGTCGGGCAGACCCGGACCGATCAGACCAACCGCCCGGATCAAAACGCGCATACACCCGCTCGCGCGAAGATCAGGCTACAGTTGCTGCCGCCGAAGCCGAAAGAATTGCTCATGGCGCGCGCGGGCGCGTGGGCTGCACTCTCCAGCAGATAGCGCACACGCATGGCGGGGTCGAGCTGTCGCGTGTTGGGGCTGCCCGGCATGAAACCTTCACGCAGTGCGAGCGCGCAGACCAGGGCCTCGACGATGCCGCCGGCACCGAGCAGATGGCCCGTTGCGCCCTTGGTCGAGCTGCACGGTGTGCTGGCGCCGAACAGCTCGTACACCGCCCGTTCTTCGGCCGCATCGTTGCTGCGCGTGGCGGTGCCATGCAGATTGAGGTAATCGATGTCCGCGGCGGCGATGTCGGCGCTCGCCAAGGCCCGCGCCATCGCCGCCCTTGCACCCGCACCCTCGGGGTGCGGTGTGGACATGTGATAAGCATCGCTGCTCTCGCCGGCACCGATCAGCACGATGGCATCGTCCGACAGGGCGGCATGAGCGCGCTCCAGCAGCGCGAAGCCCGCCCCTTCGCCGATGGAAATGCCGCTGCGCTGCGCATCGAACGGGCGGCAGGGCTCGTGCGACAGAAGCTCCAGCGAGCCAAAGCCGTACAACGTGGTCAGGCAAAGGCTGTCGGCCCCGCCGACCACTGCCGCATCGCACACGCCGGCGGCGACCATCCGCGCGGCACTGGCGAAGACTTTGGCGCTCGACGAGCACGCTGTAGACACGGTGAATGCCGGTCCTGCGAGCGCCAGATGCGCGCGCATGTATGCGGCGAGCGAGTAGCTGTTATGGGTTCCCGCATAGTGAAAGTTCGCAGGCAGAGCGCCGCTTGCGGCGTCGCGATGCCGATAGGCGAGCTCGGTCTGCAAGATCCCGGAAGTGCTGGTACCCATGAAAAGACCGATCCGGTGGGCGCCGTAGCGACTGCGTGCATCGGCCACCGCCGCCTCGAAGCCATCCTGGCGCGAGGCGAGCAGGGCGAGCCGGTTGTTGCGGCAGTCGAAGAGCGATAACGCAGGCTCCAGCTCCACCAACTGCGCATCGGGCACCTGTCCTGTCCAGGTGTCCAGGCGCACGGTCTCGAAGCCGCAGGGCGCGAGCCCCGAGCGATTGCCCGCGAGCGCGCGTACATGATCAGAGAGACCCGCCCCCAGGCTGGTGGTCAGTGTATAGCGGCTGAGAACGAGTGGCTGCATGTGGAGTTGTGAGTGAACAGCGATACGCTTGCGGGCACGCGATTCGCATGGGGTGAAGCGATCGGCGGAGCGAAGGCGGGTGCGTCCGCGCATCGCTCTGCGCCGCTATAATAGCCTGGTAATGAATGCGTAAGCTTTTTTCGAGTCGTGCCGCTGCGGCGGACCACCGCCGTCGCGTCCGCCCACAAACCTGGTGTAGCGAATTACAGCTCAACGGATGGATAGAATCGAAATCATGACTGCGCAGGAGCGCGAGTTGGCGGAGTTGATCGTCACCACGCTCAATCTGGAGATGTCCGCCGCTGAGATCGATCCTGCGGCGCCATTGTATCGCGAGGGCCTGGGCCTGGACTCGATCGACATTCTGGAAATCGCCATGGCGGTTTCCAAGACCTACGGGTTTCAGCTGCGCTCCGACGACAGCGACAATGTGAAGATCTTCAGCTCGCTGCGCAGCCTGAGCGAACATGTCCAGCACAGCCGCACCAAATGATGCCTCACCACATGGCCATGTGGTCAAAATCATCCTAGCCGCGCTCGGCGTGCTGGTGTACGAAGGCCTGGTGCACTGGGCCGTGCTGTCGGGCAATGCGCTCCGGGTAGGGCCGCTTTTTTCTCTGGCGCCGATATTCATGCTGCCGTGCTTGCTGGTGTGGCGCAAGTCGCCTGTGGCGTGCGTGGCCGGACTGCTGATTCTTGGAATCGGCATGATCGCGCTCGCGAGCGGTCACCGGCCGGCGCTCGATCTCAAGGTGTTCTACCCCGCGCCGCATATCACGGTCTACCTGCTGTTGCTCTGGTTCTTCGGTCGGACGTTGCGCGCTGGCCGTGAGCCGCTCGTCACGCGCATCGCGCGTCACGAGCACGGCACGCTGCCGGCGGAAATCGAGCTCTATACGCGGCACGTCACCTGGGCCTGGTGCATCTTCTTTGCGATCATGGCCGGGACTTCGGCCCTGCTGTTCGCGTTTGCACCGCTCGCGGCATGGTCGTGGTTTGCCAACGTGCTAAACATCCCACTACTCATACTGATGTTCGTTGCCGAGTACACGTTTCGAGTACTGCGCTTTCCCGCCTTCTCCCACGCCTCGTTTTTCACGGCAATCCGTGCATTTCGGGACCTGAGGCGCGCAGCGATGATGCAGCGAGAGAACGTGCTCGGGGCGCGCACCTGTCGCGTGCTCGATTCGAGCGTAGACCAGGATGCAGGCTAGGCGCAACGACCGGACACCATGGCGAGCGTTCCACTTCTTGGACATCGCAGCGCCGCCGATCTGGTCGCGATCCGCGCTGGCATAGCGCTGAGCGTTGAGAATTACCTGCGGGATGTAACGCAACTCAGCGAGCTGCTGCCGGATCGTCAGTACGTGGTCAACCTTTGCAGCGATCGCTACGAATTTGCGGTGGCTCTGGCTGCGGCCATGTGCCGTCAGCAGATCTGTCTGCTGCCGCCGGCGCAGACGCCGCAACTGCTGTTGTCGCTGGCCCAGCGCTACCCGGGCGTGTACGCACTGTGCGATGGACAGGTCGAAGTGCCGCTCGTGTGTGTGAGTCGTCCGCGCACCGGCGCGTCGTCCGGCGGCGCTGTGCGTGAGCTGACGTTCCCGGCTTCGCAGATCGCTGCTGTGGTTTTCACCTCTGGGTCGACCGGCGAGCCAGCCCCGTACCCGAAGACGTGGGGCCACCTCATGGCCGGCGCGACGGCAGAAGCGCAGCGATTCGGCCTGTTCGGCTCAGAATGGATCACGCTGGTCGGCACCGTGCCTGCCCAGCATATGTATGGATTCGAATCCACCGTGCTGATGGGACTGCACAATGGACACACGCTGTACGCGGGCCGGCCGTTCTATCCGGCCGATGTACGCAGCGTGCTCGCCGAGCAACCCGGCGAGTGTGTGCTGGTGACCACGCCGGTGCATCTGCGCGCCCTGCTGGCCGAAGAGAGGTCGTTGCCGCCGCTGCGGCTCATCATCTGTGCGACTGCGCCGCTCCCCCTCGCGATGGCAACCGAAGCCGAAGCGCGCTACGGCACGCCGGTGCACGAAGTGTATGGCTTCACCGAAGCGGGGATGGTTGCCACGCGCCGCACCACCGAAGGTCCCGCCTGGCACGCGCTGCCGGGCGTCGAGCTGCGTGAGAACGATGGCAGCGTGTGGGTAAGCGGCGGGCATGTGCCCGCACCGGTGACCGCCACCGACGTGCTCGAGTTGCTGGACGCCCGTACGTTCGTGCTGCATGGACGCAATGCCGACCTCATCAACGTGGCGGGGAAGCGCACCTCGCTCGCCTACCTCGACCAGCAGGCGATCGGGATCGAGGGCGTACGCGACGCGGTGTTCTACATGCCGGATGAGCGCGAGGGAGTAGTCACCCGCGTGATGGCGTTCGTGGTGGCACCCGGTCTGTCTCGCGCCGCCTTCCTGAGCGCGCTGCGCAGCCGTATCGATGCCGCGTTTCTGCCGCGCCCGCTGTATCTGGTCGATGCGTTGCCGCGCAACGCGACCGGAAAGATCGCGCGAGAGGCGTTGGCGGAGCTCGCCCGGCAATGTGCTCAGGCCTCGTCTGCGCGGTGAGCAGGGTGGATCTTTGGCGCGCGCGCTGCGTCCAACCGAGCTTACGATTTTTGTGGCGCGTGTGCTATCTGATCGTGCTCGCAACAGGGTGCTGGGTCGCCGACGCAGTCGCGCAAGCCACGGAAGCGTGGGGGATCGAGCAGCTGATGGCAGAGCTTGGCCAGGTCGGGCGCGCACAGGCGCAGTTCAGCGAACGCAAATACATGAAGGTTCTGAAGACACCGCTCGAGAGCAGCGGCACGCTCACCTATGAGGCGCCCGATCGCATGATCAAGCGCACGGTGAAACCCAAGCCGGAAACGATGACCGTGGAGGGTGGACGGCTGACCCTCGAGCGTCAGGGGCGCACCCGCACGCTGCGGCTGGAAGACTATCCACTGCTGTGGGCGTTCATCGAGAGCATCCGCTCTACGCTGAAGGGGGACCTCGATGCGCTCAGACGCTTCTACGACGTCGAGCTCTCCGGCGGCCCGCAGCGCTGGTCGCTCGCCATGAAGCCCAAGGACGCGAAGATGAGCCGGGTCATCACCTCGGTCGAGATCTCGGGCGTCCAGGGCAAGATCCGCACCGTCAAAGTGCAGGAGGCACAAGGCGACCGCTCAGTGATGACGATCACCGAGGAAAACTGAGCATGCGTCACGTGCGCGTGGCCATCGTCCTGTGGCTCGCGTTCCTGGCGCTGTGCGGATGGATTGCGGCACGCTCGCACTACACCGCGGACATGAGCGCATTCCTGCCGCGCTCGCCCACAGCTGCCCAGCAGATTCTGGTCGATCAATTGCGAGAAGGCGTGGTGTCGCGTGTGCTCCTGGTCGGCATCGAAGGCGCGCAGCCGCAGATACTCGCCCGACTGAGCGCTGCTTTGGCGCAACGCCTTGCACAGGCGCACGAGCTCGCGTACGTGAACAACGGCAACGAGGAGCGCCTGAGCGCCGATGGCGAATTCCTATTCCGGCATCGCTATCGCATGAGCCCTGGCGTGACGCCCGAGCGCTTTACCCCCGAGGGCCTGCGCGAAGCGTTGAGTGACGATCTCGATCTGCTCGCCTCGCCGCTCGGAACGCTGGTGAGCCGTCTATTGCCCTCAGACCCGACCGGCGAGCTGCTGCGCCTGCTCGATGACCTGCAGCCGCAGGGCGGGCCGCAGAAACGCGACGGCGTATGGTTCAGTGCGGACGGCAAGCGTGCATTGCTGGTGATGCAGACACTCGCTGCCGGCTTCGACCTGGATGCACAGGAGCGCGTGCACGCGCTGATCCGTGCAGAGCTTGCCAACGTGGCGCGCGAGTACCACGCCGAGCAGGCACGCGTGGTGATGTCCGGCCCCGGCGTGTTTGCCGTGGCTTCGCGCGCCTCGATCAAGGCGGACGTATCGCGCATTTCGCTCGCTGCATTGATCATCGTCGTTGCGACTCTGCTCTTCGTGTATCGCTCGCTGCGGGTGGTTGCATTGATGCTGGTACCTGTGGTGAGCGGCGTGGTGGCAGGCATCGCCGCAGTAAGTGTCGCATTCGGATCGGTGCACGGCATCACGCTCGGCTTCGGCGCCACGCTGCTCGGCGAGGGCGTCGACTACGCCATCTACTACTTCACCAATGCGACCGGAACCGCACGCGAGCGCGGGTTGGAGCGGATCTGGCCGACGCTACGTCTGGGCGTGCTCACATCGGTGGTCGGCTTCAGCGTTCTGGTGTTCTCGCAGTTCAGCGGGCTCGCCCAGCTCGGCGTGTTCTCGATCACCGGTCTGGTCGTGGCGTTTCTCGTCACACGCTTCGTCTTGCCGCATCTTGCCCCTCTTCATCTCGATGCGACGCCGATTGCGGCGGTTGCGCCCGTGCTCGCAGGCATGATTGCGCGTGCACGAGCATTGCGCTGGCCGATGCTCGCGCTGGTTTTGAGCGCGCTCGTATGGGTCGCGCTCAGAGCTGACACGCTGTGGGACGATCGTCTGGAAAGCTTGAGTCCGGCGTCGGCCGACGCGAGGCGGCTCGACGAAAGCCTGCGCAGGGATTTGGCCGCACCCGATGCGCGCTATCTGCTGGTGGTCGAGGGAAGCTCCATGCAGGATGCGCTCGAGCGTACCGAGCGCGTCGGTACGCGGCTGGACCAACTGCAAGGCTCGAATGCGCTGGCCGGCTACGATTCTCCCGCGCGCATCCTGCCCAGTGACAAGCTGCAACGCGAGCGACAGGCCGCGCTGCCGCCCGCGGACTCGTTACGCAATGCGCTGGAGCAGGCCGCTCGCGGGCTGCCGTTTCAAGCGAACCTCTTCGAGCCGTTCCTCAAGGATGCGGGCGCTGCGCGCGAGGCAGCGCCGCTGACCCGCTCCGATTTCAAGGGGACCGGGCTCGCGCTCAAGCTCGATACACTGCTGCTAGAGCGGCGCGGCGCCTGGTTCGCGCTGCTGCCGCTGCGCGGTGTGCAGGATGCCAGTCGGCTTGCCGATGCGGCGGCCGCAATCGATGGCGTTCGCCTGATGGATCTCAAGCAGGAAGCCAACTCGTTGTATGGCGGCTATCGTGCGCAGGCCATGCTGTCCGCATTGCTTGGCGCGATCGCGATCGTTCTGCTGCTGCTCGGAACCCTGCGCTCACCGCGGCGTGCGGCCGATGTCGTGCTGCCGCTGGCGGCTGCCGTCATCGTCACGTGTGCAGCTTTCACGATCGGCGACAGACAGCTGACGATGTTTCACTTGATTGGATTGCTGCTCGTGGTGGGCGTAGGCTCCAACTACAGCCTGTTCTTCGAGCGCGAAACTTTGGCACGCACCGACCGGGAACTCACCATCGTGTCCGTAGCCCTGTGCAATTTCTCGACGATCGTGGGGTTCGGTCTATTGTCCGCGGCGCGTGCGCCGGTGCTGAGCGCAATCGGCGGGACAGTGGCGCTGGGTGCCTGGCTCAGCCTGGTATTCGCGGCGATCCTCGCTTCGAGCCGGTCACAGTCACGGTCCGGCTTGTGACTTGTGCACCGAATGCGAGGTGCTGACGTTAGTACCGGGAGATGGGACCCGCGTGCCCGGCGTCGTCGTTCGGGTGCGACGCAAAGGCGTGCGTCAGGTTTGGCTTTGCCGATCGGCATATGGGAACGTTGAACCGAAGGCTTGGGAACGAGGTCTGCTAATTGTGTCCCCTGCATTGCATTGTCATGCAGGTGGAAAGCGAGGTGCGAGGTGTTGCGAAAAGCGATGAACGGCGTGGGCCGCGTGCTGGGCCGCTACCTGAGCGAGCCGGTCAAGCATTACCGGCCGTTGACGACTTCCGCTCCCAACCTGTTGCGCCCCACGCTGCAGCCTGGCGACGTGCTGCTGGTCGAAGGGAACACCCGCGTGAGCGGTGCCATCAAATATCTGACGCAATCGACCTGGTCGCATGCCGCGCTCTACGTCGGCGACGTGCTCGCTCAGCATCCCGATGACCCCGATCCGCCTTCGCTCGTCGAGGTGGACATGGTCGGCGGCGTATGGGCGATACCGCTCAGCAAGTATGCGGCCTTCCATACCCGAATCTGCCGTCCGGTCGCATTGACCAGTCAGGACGCCGAGCGTGTGATCGCCTATGCACTCTCGCGTCTGGGGCACGCCTACGATCTCAAGAACATGATCGACCTCGCGCGCTACCTCTTGCCGATGCCGCCTTTGCCGAGCCGCTGGCGCAGGCGCATCCTGGCGCTTGGCAGCGGCGATCCGACCAAGGCGATTTGCTCGACGCTGATCGCGCAGGCGTTCCAGTCGGTCGGCTATCCCATCCTCCCCGAGATGGTGCGCAGGCACAGCGATCCAGGCGCCGAGGATCACAACCGCGAGCTTCTGTACATCCGGCATTTCAGTCTGTACACGCCGCGCGACTTCGACATCTCGCCTTATTTCGATGTGGTGAAGCCATCTGTCGAGCACGGCTTCACGTACAAGACGACGGCGCGCAATCCACGCGCGGATCTTACGCGTAAGGATATTGCGCCGGCCGCGCAGCCCGCTCAGGAGCACGTCGCCGCACTGGAACGAGAGGCGCTCGGGACGCAAGTCAGCCTCTGAGTCGACCGTCCCTGCTCGCGGTATACCTCATGGAGCAACAGCAATGCAGCGGCATGGCCGCTCAAGCCCGCCAGGACTGTATGCATCTCGCTAAGGTGCGCTACGAAGGCTGGGCGATCATGCAATGTCAGCTCGTCGCCGGCACGAACCAGCAGCGCTGCTACCAGAATATTCAGGCGGCGGTGTCGAGCAATCGTGACGCCGGCGGCACGGCGAGCTCGGATAAGAATGCCGCCCCTCAGACTGGACAGACGGTGCCTCGGGACGGAGACAAGACCAGTCGGTAAGAAGTTTTGCACTAGGGGCGGATCGCTGATTCGCCCTTAGTCTGCAGCGCGCGGGGACGCCAGCCGATCAGGGCAAGCGGTGTGCGACGCCGCCGTGCGTCCTGCAATCCTTCTCGGCAAGCGTGAGCCAGCCCTGACCCTTGCAGGCATTCTGGCCCGCGCAGCCGTTCTTGGCGCTCGCGCATTCGCTCTTGCCCTCAGCGGTCGGCGCGCGGCCGCCGCGCGCGGTATATTGCCCGGAAGGAGGCTGGGTACATGAGATTGTTGTCCGATGAGGAACGCGTGCGCTTGCTGCCGGCCGAAACGGCCGCTTTCGATTCACCGATACCCACGCAGGTGGTATCGAGCGACGAGTTCGCGCCGATTGCGCAAACACCAAGGCAGCGCGAGGTCGAAGCGCGATTGATCGCCATGGCCGATGAGCTGGCGCATCGCCACCGTCTGACGCGCCGCAGATTTCTGCGCACGGCGGCGGGGATGGCCGCCGCTTTCGCCGCGATGAACCAGGTATACGGGCCGCTGTTCGAGGTCGGCGCAGCCGAGGCCGCATCGTCCGATGCGGCGGAGGAGCGTGCAGCGGGGCTCGCAGGGCAGTTCATCTTCGATGGCCACACGCATTTCCTGCGCGACGATACGCAGCTCGAGGGCTTCGTGCGCATGCGCGAGGCGGTCGGCAAAGCAGGCTGGAACCCGGAGCTCGTGGGCAAGCCGCAAACACTCGAGGAGCTGAAGTTCGACAACTACCTGAAGGAAATCTACCTCGACAGCGACACGAAGATCGCGATCATCAGCAGTGCACCCTCGGATGTGCGCGCGGACTGGTTTCTCACCAATCCGATGACGGCGCAGGCTCGTGAGCGCGTCAATCAGCTGTTCGGCTCGCAACGGATGCTGAGCCACGCGATCTTCACGCCGGGGCAGCCGGGATGGTTGGACGAGGTCGATCGCGCCCTGGCAGAGGATCGTCCGGATTCCTTCAAGGGTTACACGATCGGCGACAACACCCACAAGGACCTGAGCCGCTTCCCCTGGCGGCTGGATGATGAAAAGCTCCTCTATCCCTTCTACGAAAAGGCGCTGCGCGCGGGCATCATCAACATCTGCGTGCACAAGGGTCTGTTTCCGCCCTCGGTGGAGCGCCAGTATCCGCACTTGCGGGACTACTGCGATGTACGCGACGTGGGCAAAGCGGCGCGCGACTGGCCACGCCTCAACTTTATCGTCTATCACTCGGCGTATCGCTTCCCGGGTGGCGGTACCCCAGAGGAGGCTCTGCGTCAGTTCGAGGCAACCGGCCGCATCGAGTGGGTGAGCGACCTTGCCGAGATTCCAGCACGATTCGGCGTGGACAACGTCTACGGCGATCTCGGTCAGGTATTCGCCACGACGACGGTGTCCCAGCCGAAGCTGTGCGCGGCGATCATGGGGACGCTGCTGAAAGGACTCGGTGCGCAACGCGTGGTATGGGGCTCGGATGCGGTGTGGACTGGAGCGCCGCAGTGGCAGATCGAAGGACTGCGCCGTCTGGAGATTCCCGAGGACATGCAGCGTAGGTTCGGCTTCAGCGGGCTCGGCCCCGCGACCGGTCCGGTGAAGAGCGCAATCTTGGGAGAGAACTCTGCGCGACTCTACGGTCTCGAGCCGCGCGCACTCGCGGCCGAGAGCGATCGGCTGGCCGCCATGAAGAGGGAGTATCGCGCGGCGGGTGGTCTGCCCAGCAATCTGCGCTATGGGTATATTGCGCGTGAAGAGTGAAGAGTGAAGGGTGAAGACTGAAGAGACGTTCGCCAGTGGCCGTCGTTCGTAATCACCGTCAGAACGATTCGCTGTACGGGCGCAGCTCGAGCTCCCAGGTCCAGGCGCTGGGGTGCTGGCGGATGAGATGCAGATACTCGCGCGCAATCGCATCGGGATCGAGGAAGCGATCCGACCCGCGATCCTCGGCGCTCTTCGCGTAGCTCGATGCGATACCGCCATCGATCACGATATGCGCGACGTGAATGTTCTTCGGTGCGAGCTCGCGTGCCATCGACTGCGCAAGAGCGCGCAGCCCGAATTTGCCGATCGCGAAGGCCGCCGATTGCGGGAACGCTTTCACGCTCGCGGTCGCGCCTGTGAACAGAATCGTCCCGGATCCGGCTGCCAGCATCCGGCGCGCAGCCTGCTGAGCAACCAGAAAGCCGCCGAAGCAGCTTGCCAACCAGGCCTGCTGCACTTCTGCCGGATCGAGCGTCTCGATCGAGCCGCGCAGGCGCCTTCCCGCGTTGTACACCACCACCGTGGGGTCGCCGAGCTTGTGTCCGACTTCCCTGAACAGCGCGTCTACCTCGGCCGGTTCGGTAGTGTCGCACGTCACAGCGATGGCGCCGGTATCGGCGCTCAGCGCACCCAGCTTATCGATATTGCGAGCAGCGAGCGCCACGCGCATGCCATTGGATGCGAACAGCCTCGCCAGTGAGGCGCTCAACCCAGCGCCCGCGCCGACGATCAGAGCGATCTCGGTTTTCATCGTGCTACCGCGCGCTGCGCTGGTCAGTGCAGGTGTTTGCGGCCTTTGAGGTTGGGCATCGGCTCGGAAGCGATGCCCGTTTCACCAGCGGCGCTTTTCTGTATCCAGCTGCGCGAGAACAGGTCGTTTACCAGCGTGACGACCTCGGCAACTTCGGGCTGGCCGAAATGGCGTGCGAGGATGTTGGACAGATCCTCCACCATGCGCCGGCGTTGCGCCTCATGGATCGAATCAGCGGTTGGACCCACGAATACGATGCCGATCTCGTCGCGTCCGTCTTCGTGGTAGTAGGACAGCTGTACTTCGGCGGCCTGCTCGCAATAGCGGCACAGCGTCTGCAGCGATTCCTCGATGACTTTGCGGAAGTTGCGCCCCACGTCGCCGGTCCAGCACAGCTCGAGCTGGCGGCGCCGCGAGTCATAGACGATGCCGGGCTCGTCACGGTGCACGCTCTTTGCCTCGTCGATGTTTTCGACGTCGAGATAGTCGAGCCAGGGTTGCAGGGCGGCTTCGAGCTGGGCCAGCGTAACGCCGGCGCGCAGTTGTATATTGCCGTGTACATGTACTTCTACTCGCATAAGACACTCCCCGATGGCTCTATTGGCTTCACCCGGAAGTGAGCTGTTACGCCCCGCCTGGGTGCCGGTGTCCCCGATAGTCTACTCGGATCGCGCCCGCAAAGGCCACTTACGAATACCGGTTGACGTTTGTATAGCTTTTTGTCGATGTCTTTGCGCCCCGACGCGCGCAAGCTTTTGAAAGGACAAGTTTCCCGACTGGGCGATCGAGCAGGTGAAAAGGTGAATAGGTGAAGAAGTGAACAATTGCGGTGTGCTCTCCGACGGCCGCGCCACTTCACCTTTTTCACCTCTTCACTTTTTCACGCCCTACTGCACCGTAAACTTCAACTCCTTGAGTACCTGATCATTCGCGTCGGTGACTGTGACCGTCCATTCGCCGGCCTGGTACGCGGTCTTCGACGCATGGGTGCGCCACGGATTGCCGCCGACCTTGAGGGTGTACGGCTCGACTTTATCGCCGATCTTCCAGTTCACCTTGACGGTATCGGCCGGACTGCCGGCGAGCTTCAGCCACAGATACACTCTTTCGTTGACTGCAAACGTGGTCGCCTCTTCGGTGATCTTGCGATCCTGCACCCCCTTGCCGAGCTTGGCATCCACGACCTGCAGGCCCTCGGCTCGCGCTGCCAGCGGAGCCGACACGAGTGCAGCCGCTACCACCATTGCCCCGAACTTGTTCACGATGCTCCTCCTTCTCGAGTTTCGACATGACGCACGGGTACAAACAACGGAGCCGTTTGAAGCAAGGTTTATGCGCAAAAAACGTGAAGAGTGAAGGGCGAAGAGTGATCCCCCCTCACCCCGGCCCTCTCCCCCGGTGGTTGGGGGAGAGGGAGATTTAATAGGCGCGTTAGCGCTCGCCCTTCACCCTTCACCCTTCACTCTTCACCAGCTTCACGAAACTATCTGACATCCGAGGGTGAAAATGGCGCAGAGGACGCATCGATCTCGGACGCCTCCTCGCGGTCCTGCTCGAGCAGACCTTCGAGCTCGCGCGCGGCATCCTTGACCGTCTGAATGAGCTGCGTCTCGTCGTGATAGACGGCATGCTGACGCGCCAGGTTCTTCTCGTCGTGCACCTGGAATCGCGACACGGTGGTTTCCGCATCCCAGGCCGGGACGTCGAGTGCGATCAGCACTTGCTTCGCCAGATACAGCGAAGATTGCAAGGTCTCGCGCTCGATCAGCTCGCAGTTCAAATCCATCAGACGATAGGCATGGAAGCGGTTGCGTGCACGCGCGTAAATCTTGAGATCGGGGAAATGGCGGCGCAGCGTCTCGGCGGTGCGCAATGATGCTTCGACGTCGTCGATCGCCAGCACGAACAGCTTCGCCTGGTCCGCTTTCGCCGCACGCAGCAGATCGAGTCGCGACGCATCGCCGTAATACACCTTCCTGCCGAAGCGGCGCACGGTTTCCACCTGCTCGGCGTTGCGATCGAGCGCGGTATACGGGATCTTCTTCAAATTCAGAATGCGGCCCACGATCTGTCCTACGCGCCCGAACCCGGCAATGATCACGGGTGTGGCTTCGTCGTTTATCTCGTCGTAGCGCTCGCGTGCGCGCGGCTTGATGAGCCAGCGGTTGAGAGCGTCGTTCAACTTCAGAACAAAGGGCGTCGCCGCCATGGATAAAGTAACGATTACGATCAGCCGATCGACCAATGGCGCGTCCATGATCTTGTAATTGCCGGCCAGCGTAAAAAGCACGAACGCGAACTCGCCCCCTTGCGCCAAGGCCGCGGCAAGATTGCGCGCCGAATGAGAGCTGTGGCCTGCCAGCCGCGCGATGGCGAAGACGATCAACGCTTTGATCGTCAACAGCGCGATCACCGCGCCGACGATCAAGAGCGGCTCGCGCGCAATGACACTTAGGTCAGCGGACATACCTACCGAGATGAAGAACAGCCCCAGCAGCAGTCCCTTGAAGGGCTCGATGGCAGCTTCGAGCTCGTGGCGATACTCGGAGTCCGCGAGCAGCACACCGGCCAGAAAGGCGCCGAGCGACATCGACAACCCGACCGCCGTCATCAGCAGCGCTACACCGATGATGACCAGCAGAGCGGCTGCGGTGAAAATCTCCTCGAGCGCGGTGCGGGCGATGACGTCGAGGACTTTGCGCAGGAGAATGCGGCCGCCGAAGATCACCGCCAGGATCACGCCGATCGCCTTGGCCGCGGCCAGCCATGGGTTCTGTACCTCCGCGTGAGCGGGGCCCGAGGCGAGCAGGGGGATCAGTGCCAGCAACGGGATAACGGACAAATCCTGGAACAACAGAATGGCGAACGCGGAACGCCCATAGCGTGTGGTCAGCTCGCGACGCTCCGCGAGGACCTGGAGCACGAACGCGGTGGATGACATCGCGAGGCCGAACCCCAGCACGAGGCCGGCTTGCCAGTTCATACCAATTGCGACCGCGATGGCGCCGAGGACCACCGCAGTGGCGATGACCTGTGCGGAGCCCAGCCCGAACACCGAACGTCGCAGCACCCACAAGCGCGAGGGTTGCAGCTCGAGGCCGATGACGAATAACAGCAATACCACCCCGAGCTCGGCGAAGCTCAAGATGTTGTCAACCTCGGTCACCAGCCGCAGCACCGAGGGGCCGATCACCACGCCTGCAGCGAGGTAGCCCAGGACCGCGCCCAGCTTGAGACGCCTGAAGAGCGGCACCGCCAACACAGCGGCGCCCAGGAAGATAGCGGTCTCGGAGAGGAGGGACATGGGCGTACCGTGCTAAGAGGTGGTGATGCTCATTCTACGAACAAGGAACTGAAGAGGTGAACAGTTGAAGAGGTGAATAGGTGAACAGGGTGAGGTGTCGGTGTGAGACTTCCTCACCCTTCCGGGGAGATGGGTAAGTTAGATCCAGGCCTCGCTCGCGCCGGTGCAACGTCCCCTTCCATGTTCACCTCTTCACCTCTTCACCTTTTTCACTTCTTCACCCTCCTCACCTCGGAGATTGGATACGCGTTACTTTGCCGCCACGATCCGTATCTCCACCAGATACTTCGGCGCAGCGAGCCGCCCTTCGATGCACGCCCGCGCAGGCGCTGCATCGCGCGGCACCCACTTGTCCCACACCGAGTTCATCTCATCGTAATAGCGGATATCGGCAAGCCAGATCGTGGCCGACAGCATCTTGGTCTTGTCGCTGCCGGCTTCCTTGAGATACTGATCGATCTTGTCGAGGATCTGGCCGGTCTGGCCGGCCACGTCTGGAACTGGATGATCGGCGACGATGCCCGCGAGATAGATCGTGTCGCCGTGAATCACCATCTGACTCAGGCGCGGCCCGACATATTTGCGTTCGATGCTCATAGCTCCCCCCTTGAGGATGTGTCGTGAAAGAGCGCTATTTCACCACTTTCGGGCACGCGCCGTATACAGCGACCATGCCGAGCCTGCAGGTAGAATTCAATCGTGATCAAACGGCAGGGTCGAACATTCGATGTGGATCGAAGTGTGCAATCTCGATGCATTCCCGGAGCGTACCGTACGCACCATCGAAGTCGAAGGCTTATCGATCGCGGTGTTTCGCCTTGCCGACGGCCGCCTGTGTGCAATCGAGGATCGCTGTCCGCATCGCGGTGCGCGGCTGTCGCGCGGACTGGTGTACGGCGATGACAAGGTCGCGTGCCTCGATCACGGGTGGAGCGTGCGTCTGACCGATGGCGGCGTCGAAGACCCGGAGCAGGGGTGCGTGAAGACGTTTGCGGTCGTGATCGACAATGGGGTGGTGAGGGTGCTGGTTTCGTAAACCCAACACGGAGGCACAGAGGACACGGAGGAGACAGAGGAAGCGAACACCTCAAGCTACAGATACGCCTCAATGTGTGAGTCGTTATTGAAGCCTCTCTCTGTGCACCTCTGTGCTTTCTGTACCTTCCGTGTTGAGGTTTAGTCAAGCCATAGCTTGGCGAGCGGTCTTCAACGTCACCAGCTCCTCCGCCACCGTCGGATGAATCGCCACGGTCTCGTCGAAGTCCCGTTTAGTGGCTCCCATCTGCACTGCCACGGCGAAGCCCTGCAGCAGCTCATCGCTGCCCGGTCCGATCACGTGAATGCCGACCACTCTTTCGTCTGCGCCGGCAACCACGAGTTTGATTGCCATCTTCACTTTGCGCGTGGTGAACGCGTGATACATCGGTGTGAACGCCGCCTCATAGATCTTGACTGCTCCCGCTCCGTAAGCGGCGATCGCTTCGGATTCGGTAAAGCCTATAGTACCGATCGGTGGATGACTGAACACTACAGTCGGGATGTTGCGGTACGTCAGGTGCCGGCTCTGTTGCCCGCCGAAGATACGATCGGCGAGACGGCGTCCGGCGGCGATGGCCACCGGCGTCAGCGCGGCGCGTCCGGTGATGTCTCCGAGCGCGTAGAGTCCCGGCACGCCGGTCTCCTGGAACAGGTCCGTGACGACGTGACGCAGCTCATCGGCCTGCAGGCCGGTCGCGGCGAGATCGAGCTGTGCCGAATTCGCGCGTCGCCCGATCGCCCACAACACGCAATCGAACCCGCCGATGCGCATGCCGCTTTCGCACAGGATGGTAAGCGTCGCATCACGCTCACGTTGCAGGCCTGCGATCGGCGCATTGGTAACGAACTCGATGCCGTCTTCGCGCATCTGCTGCATCAGGACGTTGCGCAGCATGCTGTCGAAGCTCATCAGCGGCTGCTCCCGGCGCACGATCAGCGTCACGTGCGAGCCCAGCGCACGCAGTACGCCGCCAAGCTCGGTTGCGATGTACCCGGCACCGACGATGGCGACCTTATCGGGCCGGTGCTCGAGATCGAAAAAGCCGTCCGATGTGATGCCAAGCTCCGCGCCCGCGACATCGGGCACGATGGGATGACCCCCGGTGGCGATCACGACATGCTTGGCGCTCAAGCGCTGCCCGTTCACGTCAACGGTCTTTGGGCCGACGAACCGTGCACTGCCCTGCACGAAGGTGACGCGATTGGAGTTGAGCCTGGCGGCATAAGCCTGATTCAAATCGCGCACGTGCTGGTCGCGGTTGCTCTTCAGGGTGGCCCAGTCATGCGCATGCGCAGTAACGGTGAAGCCGTAGTCGGCCGCATCCTCCAGGGTGTGCGCGATATGGCCCGCGTTCCACATGATCTTTTTCGGGACGCAGCCGACGTTCACGCAAGTGCCGCCCAGGCGCCCGCGCTCGATCAGCACGCAACGCGCGCCGTACTGGGCCGCGCGATTGGAGACGGCCACGCCGCCGCTGCCCCCGCCAATAGTGAGAAGATCGAATGGTTCGGACATCGATGGAGTTCCCTCAAGGCAAATCACGTGAGTTTGCCGGACACGGCGTGATCCCTCAAGATATGTTCCTGCGGCTGTTTACGCAGTTTCAAGAACAGAGCATCATTTCCCTAGGTTTTCGGCACGCTCACGAACCACGGACTTTTTATGATCGATCTCCACTACTGGCCAACACCCAACGGGCACAAGATCACCATTTTTCTCGAAGAGACCGGCCTGCCTTATCGCCTCATTCCGGTCAACATCGGCCGCGGCGAGCAGTTCAAGCCGGACTTCCTGGCCATTGCGCCCAACAACCGCATGCCGGCCATCGTCGACACCGAGCCGAAAGACGGCGGCGGCCCGCTATCCATCTTCGAATCGGGCGCGATCCTCATGTACCTGGCGGAAAAGAGCGGACGCTTTCTGCCAGGCGAAACCAGGGACAAGTACGCTGTGCTGCAGTGGCTCTTCTGGCAGATGGCGGGCCTGGGCCCGATGGCCGGACAGAATCACCATTTTTCCAACTATGCGCAGGAGAAGCTGTCCTATGCGATCGATCGCTATGTGAATGAGACGGCGCGCCTGTATGCAGTGCTCGATGCGCAGCTGAAAGGACGCGAGTACGTTGCCGGCGAGTACTCCATTGCCGATATGGCGTGCTATCCATGGATCGTCCCCTACGAGCGGCAGCGGCAGAAACTCGAGGACTTTCCCGACTTGCGCCGCTGGTTCGAAGCGATTCGCGCGCGGCCTGCGGTGGTACGCGCCTACGAGAAGGGCAAGCAGGTGAATACGCAACCGACGGTCGACGAGGAGGCACGCAAGTTCCTCTTCGGGCAGAGCGCGGCGACCGTGCGCAGATAATCAGGCCGGGCTCAACATGCACGCGCTGCAGATCGTGAAGCCGGGCGCAGCTCACTGATTGCGGGCCTTCCGGGGAGGGAGCGCATGCGTCGACTGGGGTATGTAGCGGGATCGTTGTTTCTGCTGCTCTACGCGGCGCCGGTCGCTGCGGTGGTGGTGATCGATAATCTGTCGGTACGCCCTAATCCCGTGCACCTCACGCGCGATAATCCCGCCGAACTGGAGGTCGAGGTGGCCGTACGCGATCGTGGCATGACGCGTATCCTCGGTTGTCAGCTTGCCCTGGATTTCGGCGACGGCACACCCGACCTCGTGCAGCAATTCATGGATGGCGGCCCGCGCAAGGCAACGGTCAAGCACGTGTATCGCAAGCCCGGCATCTACAACGTGCACGTGCACGGTGCGACGACCGGTCGCGAGCGGGCGTGCGAAGGGGAGAAACGTGTGCAGGTGATTGTAGTCGGTGAATCCGAAGGCGGCGGCAGCGAAGTGGCCAGAGAGGCAGCGACGCTGACGTTGTGCCCGCAGGGCTGGTCGCTGATTCCCGGGTCGCAGAATGGCCCCCGGTTCAAGTGCCGCCCTGACAAGCCGCTCATGAAGATCGAATGCCAGGGCGGCACGAAGTATATTGAGCAGGATGGGCTCATCGGGTGCCAGTGAAGGGTGAAGGTGAAGAGTGAAGGGTGAAGAGCAGGGAGAACAATAAATAATGTATGAGTGCAGCGCATTGCGCACAACCGCTTTCCCTGACTAGTTTTTGTCAGAATCCTCTCATACGAGGGAGACGGCAAGGCCGACGCGGCCACATCCGAACGTAAACTCCAATTCACCGCCTCCATCCGCTGCGCGTCAATCACCAGCAAGGTAATTGCCGGACTGCGCCCGTGCCCTTATCTGCTGTTCGCGAATCCCTTCCTGAGCATGGTAAGCGCGCATTGAGCCGGCCTCCTCACGATACTGTGTTCAGGTAAGTTGAGTCGCGCATGCGTAACAAGCCCTCATCCCTCCGGCATCTGCGCATGAAGCTTCCATAGGCGCGTATGCCGCGCTCACGGCTTGCGCACCCACGCTCCAGCGGTTAACCACAGCCAGCGCGCAATAGGTTCAATCGCGGAACGAATTGAACCCTTCGATCCCAATTCGACGTTTACCGGAGCACTGTAAGACATCGCGGCGCTGTTGAGATCGCTCGATCCATTGTGACGCTTGATTTCCATGTGCACGCGGTAGGCGCGCAGCGCCGAGTGCATTGCGCTTTGGTCCGGCGGGCTGATGCTCCAATAGAGCAGCAGCCTATTGCTCAATCGAACAGTATGGTGAAGGGAGAATCAGATGAAGGAGCTCAGCAGCAAAGAGGGCGAAGTGCTGTGCCTGCAATCGGCTACCGGCACGCGCTGGTGCGCTATCGCGCTCTCGATACTGGCCCTGTGCGTGCCGGCTATGACGCACGCGGCCGATCAAGACTGCCATTCCAATCCAAACGCGGCAACGGATATGCAAACCGTGTTGAATCGGGTCGACGTCACGAATCTGCCGGATCCACTGAAGAACCGGCTGGCTGAGATCGCCGGGCGTCCCCACAGTGTGCTTCCGGTGCAGACGTTCGCCGAAGCCGATCAACCCAGTCAGCTGTTTCAGTATTACCTGCTTGATACCAGCGGATTCGAGCCCAACGTGTTCACCGCTGTCATCCCGGGCCTCAACGACACCGCCATGAAAACTGCGACGGGTGCGAACTGCGGTCTGCCCACCATCGCCAGCGTGCGTCTGGTGGTCGAGCCCAAGCCGGGGTTGCCGACGGCTCCGAACGATCCAGGCGCTTTCATCGACGTGTTCACCGATATATCGGGCCTGTTCGTCATCAACAACGAGAGCGGCTGGTACGAAGGCTGGATGATCCACGATCTACAGGTGCCGGATGTGGCCCCGCCGCGCGACGATGGGCATGCACGATTCGGCAAGATCACGGCGCAGGACGCCATGTTCTGGCGTCACACTCATAACCTGCCCGGCGAGATCTTCACCATCAATGGCGGGCCGGTTCGCTTCCCGAGCGCCCACGATCACTTCCCGGACGTGCAAAGCAATGTCGTGCCGATTCAGCTCAGCATGGGTGCGTACAACTGCCTGCAGCAGAGCGACTGCCATGCATACTGGGAGTTCAACTATCAGACCAACTGGATTCATCCGCTCTACGAGTTGCCGGTGACCGGTGGGTTCCCGGACCGGTTCGGCAGCGCACCCGATGCGTTGCGCGACGGCGAGATCGGCAAGCGCCAATCGATCGTTCCGGGCTCAGGTCCGGCCGGAGTGCAGAACGATCCGCGCAAGTATGGCGACAGTCCTGACCGTCCGCGCGATCCCGATCTGTTCGACGCCGACAACGACGCGCAGCGGGAGTTTCGCCAACGCTTCATCCCGAGCGGGCTTGCCAATGAGATCCTGCTTGACGTCTATGTGCGCCGCGCCTCGTTCATGCCGCAGGAACAGAACCTGGAAAAGCGTCTGTACCAGGCGTATGCGCAAGAGGTGCGGAGAGTCGACGCGAACCATGACGGTGTGATTTCCGCGGCGGAGGGCGATATCGACACCGGATCGGACGGCTTCAAAGACAATTCGCGGCTGTTCCTGCCGGCCACCAGCTTCAATCGCTTCGCGGTCACGCGTGAGATCAACGATGGGCTGCTTGCTCCACGCTTCGCACCCAGTCAGCGCGCGTGGTTGCTGCAAGGGCGTCAGGTCTTGGTGAGCCCCGCGGTACCCGCTTCGAACGGACGCGATACCGACGACCGTTGATCGCAGCAGCGCTTGATTGCCGAACTCACCGCCGGCTGGCGACGCCAGGCGAAACACCGTCCCCGATGTTTCGCATGCCAGCCGGAGGTGACCTCTGCCAGCCGCAAACAGGCGATGCACTGCAGCTACGCGTGGCGCGGCCTGGCCTGGTTACCGATTGGCCGAGGTGCTGCTGCCGGTGTTCTCAGCGTTCCGCTCGGCACCGTCTTCCTCTGCATACCGATAACGCATCCAGCCTACGTTCATCTCGTCCCAAGTTTGTTCGCCCCAATGCACTACCCGATTCGGGTCGGGGTTGGCTGGATTTTGCGCGGAATTGTCCCAGGTCATGTCGAGCACGATGTGCGTGCCTGCTGGAATGGGCTTCGGCGGATCGAGCGCATACGTGGTCTGCCAGTTGAAATCGTACTTGGGTACCGACAACAGAATTTCCTTGCGACCATTCGGATACACGGCGGTGAACCTGGCGGCGCGTCCGCGCAGATGCGCGTGCGGCAGCAGAGTGTAGAGCACGATATTGCGGTCGAGCACGTGCTCGAGTCGCGCCTTGTACTCTTTGGTGTTCGCGGGAATCGCAAGCGCCGTATCCAGCATCAACGCCATGTGCATCGAGTACTTTGGCGGCTTGTCATAGAAGAACAGACCGACACGGGTCACATCGGTTGCCGCCTTGCCGTTGGGTGTGTAGTGCATCTGGAAGCGGAAGCCTGCTTCCTTGCGCAGGAAGATACCGCTGTCCTCGGGGTAGGGCACCGCATTCTTGCCGGGCGCGTAGCCGCCGAGCTCGCCGATCTGGCCGCGGATGGCGCGCTGCGCGCCGTTGCCCGGGTCGTCGAGGCCGACCAGTACGTGATGCACGATGGAGCGATTGCCCGGCAGGATCTCGATCGCGCGAATCCACACATCGCGGCCGAGCGGATTGGCAGCGCGCGGATACTGATAGTTGATGACGCCGGTCGCAGGCACGTCGTACGCAGGGACTTCGACGATGAGATCGGGCTTGCCGAGCGTCCATTCGGAGGTGCTCGGCTCCAGCTTGAGCAGCGGATCCGGACCGCTGCCGCGCGGCGCACCGGCTTCGATCCAATGCACCAGCATGCGCGTGTCTTCGACCGACATCGTGCGCTCGCCGACGAAGCTGCCATAGTGCGGATCGGCGTGCCAGGGCGGCATGCGCTGCGTGCGCACGACTTCGCGGATCATCGGCGCGAAGCCGCGAATCATGTCGTAGCCCGACATCGCCCAGGGCGCGCCTCCGCCGGCGCGGTGGCAGCTCGCGCATTTCGCGGTCAGCAGAGGAGCGATCTGCTCGGAGTACGAGATCTGCGCGTGCTCCTGGCGACGATCCCGCTCCGGGAGATTGACCAGGCACCCGAGCGCCTCCACCTGCGCGACGGCAGGCGGCTTGCCGCTTAGAGCGGCGTTGAGGGCATCGGCGAGATACGGCTTGGTGGCGGCGGGGCGCTGTGCACCGTATGCCAGGCGATCATCCACCGGACCGCGGTAGGTGAGCTTCCAGGTCTTGGGATCGATCACCAGCACATCCGCGGTACGGGCGATGCCGAGCGCTTCGCCGATCAGTTGCGACTCATCTACCAGAATCGGGAAGTCGATGCCGAATTCGGCCGCTTCCTCGGCGATCGCGTCGCGGCCGTCCTGGAGGTTGGAATCGATCAGCAAAAACTCGACGCCTTGTGCCCGATACTTTTCGCGGATCTCTTTGAGCGTGGGCAGCGTGTTGCGCACGATGTCGCAGCCGTTGCCATAGGTCATGAGCACGATGGCTTTCGCGTCGGAAAGATAATACAGCTCGTGGGAGGCGCCGTTGTGATCGAGCAGGCGGAAGTTGTCCACGCGCTCGCCCGGGCTCAGGGCGAACGCCGACCCGGTGCAGCTCAGCCCGGACAAGAGGGATATCAGGAAAAGCAAGGCGCGCTTCATCATCAATCTCCACGACTCGCCCGCACCAGGAGCGGGCGGCACGAACAGATAATACTTCCTCGTCCGAGCTCCGGGTAGCCGCAAGTGCGCGACAGCGATGCTCGACGCCACCAGGCCCAGCCGCCGCGGGCGGTGTCTCTGTCGATTGTATTCGGGGGTATCATTTCCCGCTCCCACGGGCGTTAGACTGAAGAGGAAACCGCAATGGAACCTCATGTCTCTCCCACCGCCGTCCACGCGGCCGATGTACCACCGCGGGTGAAGGCGACGAATTATCCTGAGCCGTTCGCCTCACGGATCGCCGGTCGAGAGAAGCGCGTACTGGGGGATCTGTTCGGTCTGACCAACTTCGGAGTCAACCTCACGCGCCTGAGACCTGGTGCGATCTCCGCCCTTCGACATGCCCATTCCAAGCAAGACGAGTTCATCTACGTTCTGGAGGGGCATCCCGTTCTGGTTACCAACACCGGCGAAATCAACCTCGAACCGGGAATGTGTGCCGGGTTTCGGGCGGGGACGGGAAATGCCCACCATTTGGTCAACCGCAGCGAGGACGAAGTCCTTTACCTTGAAGTAGGAGACCGCACTGCGGGCGACAGTGCCGTCTACCCAGACGATGATCTAGCAATCATGCGAGGAGCGGACGGCAAGTGGTCGTACACCCGAAAGGATGGGAGCGCATACTGAACTCAGCAGTATTTTCCAAGTTTCAGACCCGGTCCGGATGCTACGATCTCATCCCATGAGTGCGCCCCAGTTTGCGTTGTTCGATTCGCCGGTCGGTCGTTGCGCCATTGCATGGGGCGAGCGGGGCGTGATCGCCGTGCAACTTCCAGAGGCGCGGGAGTTGCAGACTCGCGCGCGCATTCTGGAACGATTCCCCGGTGCGCAGGAACGTGAGCCG
>Ga0335084_10001193_pt1 | contig 23798 bp, 20 predicted proteins | sample Lox_Sample_44_FD_206721 | JGI IMG/M metagenome (GOLD analysis project Ga0335084, IMG submission 206721) | Soil microbial communities from Loxahatchee National Wildlife Refuge, Florida, United States - Lox_Sample_4.4 | ecosystem: Environmental > Terrestrial > Soil > Wetlands | place: USA...
GATTGCCGTTCGCCAGGTTCGTGCGGATGATCTCGCCGACGGCCGTCACCCGGTCGGCCAGACTGAGCGTGTTGCCCGGCCCTTCGGCCAGGAACACGTTCGAGTTGCTGTGCACGCGGCCGCCGAAGTTGAAGTTCGGACCGGCGAAGAAGCTCAGGTCGTTCTCCGAGTAGATGCCGAACTGGAAGACCGGGATCGCGACGGTCTGGAGCGTGCGCGTGAGGCTCGCCTCGGACCCGTCGGCCAGCCGCGCCGTCGCAGTCATGGTGTACGGGGTAGCCAGTCCGACCAGGCCCTGGAACGCGCCCGACTGCACGGTCATGACCGACGCCGTGGGATTGCCCTGGGCGTCGGCCGGAAACGCGACGGTGTAGCCCGGCGTGCCGTCCGGCTGCAGCCACTGCGCGCCGAGATTCGGCGCCTGCTGCGTGAGGGCGTTGATCTGCGCGCCGGTCGGCGCGAAGTTCGTGTCGAACAGGTTGCCCAGGTCGGCCGTCAGCTTCTCGAGCCCCGCGTGCGCGGTATAGAACGCCTGCGTGCGCGTGCCGTCGAGGTACCGGACGCGCGAGTCGGTGATGACGAGCGCGGTGAAGCCGGCCGTAATGGCCGCCATCAGCAGCGTCACGAGCATCGCGCCCGTCAGCGCCGCGCCGGCGTCATCCGCCTGTTTGAAGATCCGTCGCCGCATGGTCTTGGCTCCCGGGCCGACCGGCCCTGTTACTGATAGCGATTCCTGAAGGTCAGGCTGCGCAGCCCAATCTCGGTGGCCATGGAATTCCGGAAGTAGTCGCCCGTGCGCACGTTCATGTCGAGCGACCGCGTGCCCAGGAAGAGGTTGACCTTGCGAATCTGATTGGGGCTGTTGCCGACCGGCGTGTTCTTCTGGTTCACCGGGTTGTTGACGCCGTCGATGAAGTCGTAAGACAGCTGCAGGTTCTCGGCCCCGAGCGCGATCGCGAGCGGCGCGCCGTCGTTGATCTGCCGCACGAGGCGCGGCAGCGTCGGGTCCGTCGTGTTGTCGATGTAGTACGAGATCATCCACACGCGCGTCGCGCTCGTCGGCGGATACACGCCGGGTGCCTGCTGCAGGTTGAGGATCGTCCCCTGCGGCGCGTTCGGCTGATTGAGCAGCATCGGGTCGCCCGGGCCCAATGTCACGTCCTGTCCACCCGGCAGGTCCGTCACCATCCCCAGCGCGCTGCCGAACGCGTTGCTGAAGAGAATGAGATCGCCGACGTGCAGGCCCGCGGCGCCGCCGATGTTCGTGCGGTTGTCGACCGTGATCGTCTGGCCGTTGGCCGAGATCGCGGCCAGCGGATACTGACTCAGGTTCAAGGTCTGGTCCGCGTACAGCAGGTTGACGAGGTCGGTCTGCGGGCCGATGACCGCCGGCCCGAGGTTCCCGCCGGGCGAAATCGCCGGCACGGTCGTCAGGGCGCCGAAGTCCAGGTTGCCGGGCCCGGGTCGCAGCACGGGCACCGAACCGTTGCCGGACGGAATCGGGATGCCGCCGAGCGGGACCCCGCGGCCCGTCTGGATGAAGTCGCGCACCATTAGGCTCATCGCGGCCTGGAGCGTCTCGTCCGTCTCCGAGACGGTGCGCGACGTGCCGAACAGCCCGATGGCGCGGTTGAAGGTTTCGATCGCGGCGCCGATGACCATCGCCGTCAGCGCCATCGCGACCAGCGTCTCTGCCAGCGTGAAGCCGGCGTCGGATTGTTTACGCATAGGAAGAGAGATAGGTCGTCAGGATGTACGTGCCGGGCGCCGTCGAGGTGTGGTAGCGCACGATCACGCGGAGCTGACGGAGATTGGGACCAAGATCGCGGATCTCGATCTCGCGTGTGAAGCCGAAGTAGGGCACCGAGATGTCGTCTCCGGTGCCGAGGATGCCGTCCGGCCCGGGCTTGATCATCGTGAGCAGCGCGCCATCGTCGGCGGTGTTGACGAGGCCGTCCGCCCCGGGATCCTTGATCGGCTGCGGGCCGTCGAGGAACACGCCGCCGTCGTTGCCCGACGCGCCCTGCACGTTGCGGATCTGCGCCCACGCGAGCACGGCGTTGTCCCGCGCCTTGAACACCGTCTCGGCCGCTTCGGCCGCGCGCTCGCTCGCCAGCAGCTGGTCCTGCGAGCCGGTGATCTGCCGCGCGCCCAGCGCGATGCCGCCGGCGAGCGCGAGCACGCCCACCATCAGCATGATCATCGCGATCGTGACTTCGATCAGCGTGAAGCCGGAATCGTCGTGCCGCACGTCGTGCATCTCAGTGCCTCCAGGAAGAGCCCGTCCAGCGATACGTGCGGATGCCCGCCGTCGGCGCAAACACCGTCACCGCGCGGGCCGACAGGGGCTTGTTCACCTCGCCGATGAACACGCTGCCGTTGACCGGATTGCCCGTCGCGTCGGTGAACAGGCCGTCGGCCGTGAACATCACCTGCTGCGCGTTGTTGAAGTCGACCGCCGTCGCGTTGCCGAACCCGTCCGGTGTGTCCGGCATCCCCGCGAAGAGCATGAACGACGTGCGGTGCTCGAGCACGGCGGTCGACACGACCGTCGTGCCGTTCGGGAGGTTGTGCCGCACGAGGCTGATGAAGTTCGGCGGCGTGAACACCACCTCGACCGACCGCCGCTGGTTGATCGCGATTTCGCGCGCCAGCTTCAGCTGCCAGTAGACGATGTTCATGTCGGCGTCGCCCTGGACCGTCGCCATCTCGTTCGAGAAGCTGCCGATCCCGATCCCCATCACGACCGCCATCAGGGCCAGGACCACGAGGATTTCGGGCAGGGCAAAGCCCGCTTGTCGCAAATCCGTAAGACGAGAGTGCCTGAACACGTCGGAAACCGAGCGCAACCACTATGCCAACCGGCCCGGGAGAAAATCTCCCCGGTTCGGGGGCCTCGCGGCGGAAGGACGCCCGACTGGCGCGAGGGCCTCACAGATTTTGCGGGGTCAGTGACAAGGATCGCAGGGAGGGCGATGACAGATCCGTGCGAGGTGCTGGGTGCTGGGTGCTACGTGCTGGGTGCGCTCTCGTCGGGGACCCTGGCGACCGGCCATGGCCGGCCCGTGCGCCTTCCCTCGGAAGCGCCTGGCACCCCGTACCGGGCACTGATCTATGATTCGCCCGGGGGGAGTCATGCGAACCATGCGCGCGCTGTTCGTCGTCCTGGTCGGTGCCGTCCTCGCGGGAGGCACGGCGAGGCCCCTGGCCGAGACCGCCACCGGCCAGGCGCCGGCGATGGCGCCCGTCAACGACCTGCCGAATCCCTACGAAACGATCGAAGGCTGGGCGAAGATGCCCGCCGGACGGCCGTGGGGCGCGACCAGCTCGGTCGGGATCGACAAGGACGGCAAGAGCGTGTGGGTCGCCGAGCGGTGCGGCGCCAACTCGTGCTGGAACGCCCAGGCAGGCAAGACGTCGGACGTCGACGTCATCATGAAGTTCGACGCCACCGGCACGATGGTCAAGAGCTTCGGGGCCGGCATGTTCATCTTCCCCCACGGCATGTTCGTCGATCGCGACGGCAACATCTGGATGACGGATGGTCAGGACAATCTGCCGCGGCGTCCGCGCGGTGCGGCGGCTGACGCGCCGATGCCGGCGCCGCCGGCGAAGATCATCGGCCACCAGGTCACCAAGTTCAGTCCAGACGGCAAGGTGCTGATGACGCTCGGCAAGGCCGGCGGCGCGCGGGATCCCGAGTTCTTCTATCAACCCAACGCCGTCTACGTCGCGCCCGACGGCACGATTTTCGTGGCCGAGGGCCACTCGTCCGCGCCAGGATCGACGGCGCGACTGCTGAAGTTCACGAAGGACGGGGCGTTGATCAAGACGTTCGGCAAGCTCGGCAGCGGTCCGGACGAGCTCGACCAGCCCCATGCGCTTGCGATGGATTCGCGCGGCCGGCTCTTCGTGGGCGATCGCAACAACAACCGCGTGCAGATCTTCGACCAGGATTTTAGGCTGCTCGCCTCGTGGCCGCAGTTCAGCCGCCCGAGCGGGATGGTCATCGACGCGCAGGACGTGATCTACGTCGCCGATTCGGAGTCAGAGTCCGTCTCGCGGAACAACGGCATGCACGGCCACGAGGGCTGGAAGCGCGGCATCCGCATCGGCAGCGCGAAGGACGGAACGGTGAAGTACTTCATCCCGGATCCCAATGCCAACGCGACGAACACCAGCTCGGCCGAGGGCATCGCCGTGGATCCGTCGGGCGTCATCTACGGAGCCGAGGTCGGGCAGCGGGACGTCAAGAGATACGTCAAGAAATGAGCCGTCGACAATCGGGGAATCGGTAATTTCGATCCTCGATGTCGATGATCGATCGTCAATGCCGATGGCCCGATTGTCGATATCGATGATCGATCATCGATGCCGATGGCCCGATTGTCGATGTCGATGATCGATCATCGATGCTCTTCGATTCCCCGATTATCGATTCCCCGATTGCCGATGGCCTGGGTTGCCCAATACTGCCGGTGAGCGTAGAATCGGCCGGTTAGCGTTCAAAAGGAGCGTCCCATGCCGGTCTCACGCCGGGGGTTCTTCAGTCTGATCGGAGCGCGCGACAGTGCGTTTTCTGGGGCGGCGCTGGCAGCCCGGGGGCTTGAAGCCCAGCTCGCGGAGGCCCAGCAGCAGGCCCAGACCCAGGGCGGCGGCCGGGCCGGCGGCGCCGGCCAGGGCGGGCGCGGGGGCGGCCAGGGCGGGCGCGGCGGGGGTCGTCCTCAGCTGCCGCCTGGCGTCGAAGAGATTCGCATCAACAGCAACGAGAATCCGCTGGGGCCGGGCAAGGTCGCGCTCGATGCGATTCTGGGCAAGTTCCCGGAGGCGGGTCGCTATCCTTTTAATAGCTCGCCCAGGGACGGCGACCTCGTCGACACGCTCGCGAAAAAGCACGCGACCAAGGCCGACAACATCGTCCTGGGCGCGGGCTCGCAGGAGATCCTGAAGTCGGCGATCCGCGCGTTCGTGTCGCCGTCCCGGCACCTCGTCACCGCCGCGCCGACGTTCGAGAACTGCACGAACTTCTCGCGCAAGATGAAATTCCCGGTGACGGAGATCAAGGTCGACTCGACGTTCCACCTCGACCTCGAGGGCATGATCGCGACGGTCCGCGGCGCGGGGCTCGTGTTCCTGAACAACCCGAACAACCCGACGGCGACGGTCCACGGGATCAAGGTCGTCACCGACTTCGTCGAGCGCGTGCGGCGCATCTCGCCGGACACCGTCATCCTGATCGACGAGGCGTATCACGACTACGTCACCGACCCGGCGTACTCGACAGCGGTGCCCCTCGCGCTCGCGACGCCGAACGTGTTCGTCGCGCGCACGTTCTCGAAGGCGTACGGCATGGCCGGCATGCGCATCGGCTACGCGGTCGGTCAGAGCGACTCGGTGAAGCCGCTGGCCCGCCTCAAGATGCCGTACAACGTGAGCGTCTTCGGCGTGGCGGCGACGATCGCGTCGCTCAACGATCCGGCGCACATCGAGGCCGAGCGCGCGCGGAACACGCAAGTGCGGGCGTTCACGGTCAAGGCCCTCGAAGACCTGGGCTGTAAGTGCACCGACTCGCAGGCGAACTTCATCTTCGTGGACGTCGGGCGGCCGGCGCGCGAGTTCCGCGACGCCTGCGCCAAGACCGGCATCATGGTCGGACGCGACTTCCCGCCGTTCGAGAACTCGCACTGCCGCATCTCGATCGGCACCGCCGACGAGATGAAGAAAGCGGTCGACACCTTCCGTGAAGTTCTGAGGCCCGTGGCGCCCATCGCCGGCACGAAGTCCGGCGGCGGCCGATAAGAGGAGCGAGCCATGCTGACACGACGCAGATTCGTTCAGGCCGTGGGAGCCGGCGCCGCCGGCGCGTATGCGAGCTCCTGGATTGGCGCGCGCGGCCGCGAGAACAGCCTCTGGAATGCGTTTGAGCCGACCCTGCAGGCGATCGAGCCCGGTGTCATCTGCCTGTCGAGCAACGAGAACCCGACGGGGCCGGGGACGACGGTGCTCGACGCCGTGAAGAAGGCGTTCGGCCCGACCGGCGCCGCGCCGGGACGCTACTCGAGCGCGTCGGGCGCGCTCGTCGAGGCGATCACGAAGAAGTTCAACATCAAGCCCGAGAACGTCGTCCTCGGCTGCGGCTCGACCCAGATCCTGCGGTCGGCCACCCACCTCTTCACGGAACGGACGAAGCCGCTCGTCGGCACGATCCCGACCTACGAGGAGTGCGCGGGCTACGCGGACATGCTGGGCAACCCGGTCCGGCCGGTCGCGCTCAACTCGGAGTTCAAGATCGATCTCGACCGCATGGCGGACGCGGCCAGGGGCGCCGGCCTGGTCTTCTACTGCAACCCGAACAACCCGACGGCGACCTACGTCGGCGCGCGCGCCACGCGTGAGTTCCTGTTCAAAGTCAACCGGACGTCGCCGGACACGACGATCCTCATCGACGAGGCCTACTTCGACTACGTGACCGATCCCGACCACGACACGCACATTCCGCTCGCCGTCGAGGACCCTCGCATCATCGTCGCCCGGACGTTCTCGAAGGCGTACGGCATGGCGGGCCTCCGGATGGGCTACTGCGTCGGGCACCCGGACACGATCCGCAAGATGGCCGACTGGGACGCGGGCTCGGGCACGAGCTCGCTCAACGTGCTGGCCATGCAGGCCGGGATCGCGGCGATCGAACAGGACCCCGGCTACATCGCCAACGAGCGCGCGCGGAACAAGGACGTGCGCGAATTCACGATGAAGTGGTTCATGGACCGCGGCATGAAGCCGACCGACTCGCAGGCCAACTTCATGTTCGTCAACATCGGCCGGCCCGCGAAGGACTTCCGCGACGCGTGCAAGGCCAAGAACGTGCTCGTCGCGCGAGACTTCCCGCCCTTCGAGAAGACACACTGCCGGATCTCGTTCGGCACCATGGACGAGATGAAGAAGGCGGTAGCGGTGTTCGGCGAGGTGCTCGGCAAGCCGGCGGCCACGGCCGCGGCATAGTCAAGTTGGAAGCCGGAAGTCGAAGTTAGGAGTTCGGAGCGCCCGGTGCGCTCTGAACTTCCAACTTCTGGTGTTCACCGCTCGCTTGATCCGTGTCTTCTCTCACTTCGGCCACACGACGCCCTGATCCCTGGGCACCTTCTGCACGCCCTTGAACACGAACTTCTGCAGGCGCCGGCCCTGGTACGTCTCGGTCGTGTAGAGATTCCCCTTCGAGTCGATCGCGATGCTGTGCACGGCGAAGAACTCGCCGGGCTGGCGGCCGCCGTCCCCGAAGCTCGAGAGGATCTCCAGCGTGTCGCGCAGCATGATGTAGACCTTCTCGTTCTTGCCGTCGGCCAGGAAGATGTACTTCTGCTGCGGGTCCTTGGAGAAGGCGATGTCCCACGTCGAGCCGTCGCCGAGCGTCTTCTTCTTGACGAAGACCTCCTTGACGAACTTGCCCTCTTCGGTGAAGACCTGGATGCGGTCGTTGGGGCGATCGCACACGTACACGAGCCGATCCACCGAGAGCATCGCGCAGTGCACGGGGTTCCGGAACTGCTGCGCCGGCGGCGCGTCGGGATTGTACGGGCCGAGGTTCGTGTCGTCCGGTTTGTTGCCGTACGCGCCCCAGTACCGCTTGAACTTGCCGGTGTCGGCGTCGATGACGGCGACGCGCTTGTTGCCGTAGCCGTCGGCGATGTACGCCTCGTTGTTCTTGGGGTCGACGAAGATCTTCGCGGGGCGCCCGAAGTTCTCGGTGTCGCTGCTGCCGGTGTTCTTGCCCGAGTGCCCGAACTGGGCGATGAACTTGCCGTCTTGCGTGAACTTCAGCAGCTGCGAGTCCGGCCCGACGTTGCCGCCGATCCAGACGATGCCCTTGTAGTCGATCGTGATGCCGTGATTCGACGTCGGCCACTCGTAGTCCGGGCTCGGGCCGCCGAAGTGCGCGATGACGTTGCCCTGCTGGTCGAAGGCCAGGATCGGCGGCGCCTTCGCGCAGCATGACGCCGTCGGCGGGTTCTGATCGAGGCCCGTCTCGCCGCCCACGACCTGGTCCGCGCGGTGCACGATCCACACGTGATCCTGCGCGTCCACGTCGACGCCGATCGTCTCGCCGAGCTGCCAGTGATTGGGCAGCTGCTTCGGGAAGTTCGGATCGACCTCGAATTTCGGCGCGTCGACGAGCTCGTTCTGCGCCTCGAGCGCGGTTCGATCGAGCGTGCGCTCCACGAGGCCCAGCGCGACCAGTACGGCGACGAGCGCCGCCGGCGTCGTCCAGCGCCGCCTTACCCCTGACGCACGAGTGTCACGATAGTCAGTCATCGCCCGTTGGCCTCCGCCTATTTCTTGACGAACTTCTGGACGCGCTTCCCTTCGAACGTCTCGCCGGTGTACAGGTTGCCCTTCGAGTCCATGCCGACGCTGCCGACCAGCCGGAACGCGCCCGGCAGCCCGCCGCCGTCGCCGAAGCTGCCGAGGGTCTGGAGCGAGGACCGGTCCAGCGTGAAGACCTTGTCGTCCTGGCCGTCGGCGACGAAGAGGTAGCGCTGCGCCGCGTCGTTCGAGAACGCAACGTCCCACACCGACCCCGCCATCTGCGTCTCCTTGGACACGAGACCTTCCTTCACGAACGTCCCGTCCTTTTTGAAGACCTGGATGCGATCGTTCTTGCGATCGCAGACGTACACCATGCCGTCCTTCGAGAGCGCGACGCAACTCAGCCGCCCGAAGTCGCTCCCATGGCCGGTCCACTGCCGCTTGAACGCGCCCGTGTTCGCGTCAAACACGACGATGCGCTGGTTGGCGCCGCCGTCGGCGACGTACACCTCGTTGGCCGTCGAATCAACGGCGACGTCGGCCGGACGATCGAGCCCTGTCTGACTGGTCTTGTCACCGGGCTGCCCGGCTTTGCCGATCTGCAGCAGGAACTCTCCGGCGCGCGAGAACTTGAGCACGTGGGCGTCCTGAGGACGCGGCGGCCCGGCGTTGCCCCGTCCGCCTCGCTGCGGCGGCGCCGCTTCGACGTCCGGCGCACCCGCGCCGCGCGCCGTCCCGGCGGCGCCCGCGGCTCGACCACCTGCGCCCGCGGCCCCGCCCGCTGCGCCTCCACCCGCGGCCGCCGCGCCGGCGGTTCCGCCGGTCGCACCCCCTCCGGCAGCCCGGCCTCGTCCACCTCCACCGGCGGCGCCGCCGCCCCCGCGGCCCGCGCCCGGCACGGCGAACGGCACATCAGGCGGTCCGGCCGCCGCGATCCACACGTTGCCCTTCGCGTCGACGTCGATCCCGCCCGGCGAGACCGGCCAGTCGAAGCCCTGCCCCGGTCCGCCCCAGTGACTGACGAGCGTCCCGGCCGCATCGAATTCGAGAATCGGCGGCGCCGGCACGCAGCAATCCTCGGCGGTCGGCGGGGTCGTGCCGGTGCCCGCCTCGGTCCGCGCGGTCAGCGAATCGATGCCGCGGTGGACAATCCAGATGTGATCCTGGCTGTCGACCGCGAGCCCGGTCACCGATCCCAGAATCCAGTGATTCGGCAGCGGCTTCGGCCACAGCTTCTCGACCTGAAAGGCCGGCGCCTGGGCGCCGCCGCGGGCCTGCGCGGCCGACACTGGACCGGAGATTCTGGAGCCGACCCCAAACGCCGCGACGAGGGTGAGAGCGATCGCACCGGACCTGAACCGCATAGAGTCCCTCTCGGAGGGCGTCAGTATACTTCGGAGTGCTTGGTGCTGAGTGCTTGGTGCTGGGTGCTTCGTGCTGGGTGCTGGGTGCGTACGGAGAAGCTGATGCCGCCAGTTCGTTCCTCGGACCCGACGTACCCGACGTACCCGACGTACCTGACGTACCTGACGTACCCGACCTACGTGGCTTGGGTCCTCGCGGCGCTCGTGTTTCTGCAGGCGCCGGTGGCCGCCCACGACATCCCCGCCGACATTCTGGTGCAGCTGCTCGTCAAGCCCGAGGGGCAGCGCCTGCACGTGCTCGCCCGCGTCCCCATGGGCGCGCTGCGCGACGTCGAGTTTCCGCTGAGCGGGCCGGGCTACCTGCAGCTCGACCGGCTCGATCCCGCGCTGCTCGCGCAGGGCGCGGACACGTGGCTCGCGCACGACCTCGCGGTCTTCGAGGGCGCGACGCGGCTCGGCGCGCCTCGTCTGGTCGCCGCGCGCGTGTCGCTCCCCTCCGACAAATCCTTCGCGTCCTACGACGACGCCCTGGCGCATCTGCGCGGGCCGCCGCTCGCGGGCGACACCCAGCTCATCTGGAATCAGGCGCTCTTCGACGCCGAGTTCGAGTACGCGATCGCCTCCGATCGCTCGCGGTTCTCGATCAATCCGACGTTCGCGCGCCTGGGCGTGCGCACCGTCACGACGCTGCGATTCCTGCCGCCGGGCGGCGGCGTCGCCGCCTTCGAGCTTATCGGCGACCCGGGCCTCGTGCGTATCGACCCCGAGTGGTACCAGGCCGCCTGGCGCTTCGTCGCGCTCGGGTTCGAGCACATTCTGAGCGGCACCGATCACCTGCTGTTCCTCTTCTGCCTCGTGATTCCGTTCCGCCAGTTCCGCCAGCTCGTGATCATCGTCACCTCGTTCACCGTCGCGCATTCGGCGACGCTCATCGCGTCCGCGTTCGGCCTGGCGCCGGATGCGCTGTGGTTTCCGCCGCTCATCGAGACGTTGATCGCCGTGTCCATCGTCTACATGGCGCTCGAGAACATCGTCATCGCGACGGACGGCGCGCCGGGCGGGCCGAGCGACCGCTCGGGATCCTCGCGGCACCCGCCGGCGCTGCGGCACCGGTGGGTGATCACGTTCGCGTTCGGCCTGGTGCACGGCTTCGGTTTTTCGTTCGCGCTGCGACAGACGTTGCAGTTCGCGGGCAAGTACATGCTGACGTCGCTCCTGTCGTTCAACGTCGGCGTCGAACTGGGCCAACTGCTCGTGCTGGCTGTGCTGCTGCCGGCCCTCGCCGTCTTCTTCAGATACGTCGTCGTCGAGCGCGTGGGGATTGTGATCCTCTCGGCGCTCGTCGGACACACGGCGTGGCATTGGATGCTCGATCGGGCCGACGCCCTCAGCGCCTTTTCCTGGCCAGCGTTCGACGCGGCAAGCGTCGCGCGGCTCATCCGGTGGGTGATGGCTGGCATCATCGTGGTCGCCGGACTCCGCATGATCTCGAGCCGCGTCCGCCGGGCCGGGCTGGAGGCCGTCGAGTCCGATACGCCGCTCACGACGAAAGAATGAGGACCGGGACTGAGGACCCAGGACTTGTTACAATCTGCCCCCATGTCGTCCAGGTGGGCGGGTCTCGCGGGGCTGTGGTTGGTGGTCTTCTGCCTCCGCGCCGGCGCCGCCACGCCCGGCCAGGAAGCGGCCGCCGATCCCGCGATGCGCAGTACCGCGGCGGGCGTCTACTCGGACGCGCAGGCCAAGGCCGGCCAGGAGATTTTCGCGGTCACCTGCATCGGCGGCTGCCATAACATGGCGGACCACCGCGGCCTGGCGTTCAAGCAGCGTTGGGACGGGCGCCTCGTGTGGGATCTGTTCAACACGATCCTCGTGAAGATGCCGAAGGACGACCCGGGCAGTCTGTCGGATGACGATGCGATCCAGCTGGTTGCGTATCTGCTCAAGCTCAACGGCCTGCCCGCCGGCAAGGACGATCTGTCGACCGACCCGACGGCCCTGAAGAAGATCAAGATCGAACTGCCCGCAACGTACGAGGAGACACATCAATGGTGAGACGCCTGCTGACCCGGCGAACGCTCGGCATGACCTTCATCCTCCTGGCGCCCATGGTCTTCCTCGCCTGGGCGCCGCAAACGGCGTCGCCGCCGAAGTCCAGCCTCGTGCGCGGCAACGCGCCCGGCGAATGGCGGTACTGGGGCGCCGACGCATGGAGCACCCGTTACTCGCCACTCGATCAGATCAACGCCGCCAATTTCGATTCACTGCAGATCGCGTGGCAGTACAAGGTCCCGGAAGAGTTCGGCGTCGACGAATACTTCCGGTCCACGCCGCTCATGGCGAACGGCAAGATCATCAGCGTCGCCGGCGGCAAGCGCGGCGTCATCGCGCTCAATCCCGGGACCGGCGAGCTGCTCTGGAAGTACTCCCTCGAAGAGGGCATCCGGTACCAGAAGTCGCCGCGCCCGTACTCCGGCCGCGGGCTCGCCTACTGGACCGACGGGACGAGCGAGCGCGCGATCCTCGTGACCCCCGGCTACCACCTCGTCTCGATCGACGCCAAGACGGGGAAGGGCGACCAGAAGTTCGGCAAGGACGGCGTCGTCGACCTGATGGACGGCCTCGGCTATCCGCTCGTGCCGTGGGCCGTCGATGACACGGGGCCGCTCATCATCAGCGAAGCCGCGCCCCCGCGCAAAGCGAAGCCCGGCGAAACCTGGGATCCCGTCAAGAAAATCGGCGCGGACGGCAGCGTCGGCATCGATCCCGCGCTCGGCCAGCTCGGCGCCAGCTCGCCGGCGATCGTCGTCAATGACGTCATCGTCGTCGGCAACTCCGCGATTCACGGCTACTACCCGCTGCACTTGAGCAACCTCGCGGGCACGATTCGCGGCTTCGACGTGCGCACGGGCAAGCAGCTGTGGAAATTCAACCTCGCGCCCCAGCCCGGCGAGTTCGGCGCCGGGACCTGGGAGAACGGCTCGAAGCCCGGCACGCCCGGCCTCGGCAAGGTCGACGCGTGGGCGCCGTACGCGGCCGATCCGGAGCTGGGTCTCGTCTACATTCCGGTCGGCGAAGGCGTTGACGACGACTACGGCGGCCATCGTCCCGGCGACAACCTGTTTGCCAACAGCATCGTCGCGATCGACGTGAAGACCGGGAAGCGGAAGTGGCACTACCAGACGACACACCATGACGTCTGGGACTATGACCTCCCGATGGCGCCCAACGTGCTCGACGTCACCGTCAACGGTCAGCGCCGCAAGATTCTCGCGATGGCCGGCAAGCAGGGCTGGGTGTACACGCTCGATCGGGTAACCGGCGAGCCGATCTGGCCGATTCCCGAGACGCCCGTGCTGCAGAGCGACGTGCCGGGCGAGAAGACGTCGCCGACGCAGCCGATTCCGTCGAAGCCCGCGCCGTTCTCCCAGATGGGCCTGGTCGAATCTGATCTGATCGACTACACGCCGGAGATCAAGGCCGCGGCCCTGGCGATCGCGCAGCAGTGCCGGATGGGTCCGTACTACGTTCCGCCGTCGACCAACGACGGGTCGAGCAAGCTCCCGTGTTCGTGGTACGCGCCTGGCGCCAATGGCGGGGTGAATATCTTCGGCGGCACGGCGGCGGATCCGGAGACGGGCATGATCTACGTGGGCTCGCAGACCGGCATCCAGCGTCTGACCATCACGAAGGATCCGTGCTCGGAGTTCCGATACACCGAGCAGCACAACAGCTGCGGGCTGCCCGGAGCGCTGCCCCCACCGCCGGGATACACACCGCCTGCCGGCGGCGGCGGTCGTCGCGCCGGCGGTGCCGGACCGCCAGCCGCTGGTGGCGGTGCCGGTGCCGCGCGCGGCGCGGGCGCCGGCGAGGCCGGTGCGGCCCCGCAGCGTGGCGCGGGCGCAGCCGGCGGCGGCGGGCGCGGCGGCGGGCAGGCCGTCGGCGGCGTCTCCATCGTGAAGCCGAAGGAGTACGGCGGGCTCACGGCCTACAACATGAACACCGGCGACAAGGCCTGGTGGATTCCCAACGGCGGCTTCGACCAGGTGCGGCCGGCCGATCCAAACGATCCGATGTTTGCGGGCGTGAAGCTGCCGCCGGTCGGCGCGGCCGGCCAGCCGCAGGTCATCACGACCAAGACGCTGGTCGTGTACGGGACGGGTCGCAACGGCGGGCCTCGCGGCGCGCCGCCGCAGCTCCTCGCGGTGGACAAGTCCACGGGCAAGCAGGTGGGCGCCGTGCAGATTCCCGGCAAGACGACCGCCGTGCCGATGACGTACCTCTACCAGGGCAAGCAGTACATCGTGTTCGCGGTGGGCACGGGCGGCTCGCAGCTCGAGCCGACGCTCGTCGCGCTCACGTTACCCTCGCCCGGCGGGCGCGGCGGCGGCGCGGGGCCGCGCTGAACGAAGACGGATCAAGGAAGACAGATCAAGCAGGAAGTCAGAAGCCAGAAGTTAGAAGGTCGAACTGAGAAGTACGCAGTCTTAGCAATCCCCCCGAAGCGAGCACGTTGCAGAATCTGCAACGTGCTCGCGAATTCCTCCAGTTTTCGCGTCCCATTCCGGCCGTCGCCTTGCATCCCTCAGGGGCATGGCCGATTCACATTCGAACCACGCCCTCAAACATCCCCAACACCCCGGGCTCCCGCCGCTCGTCCCGGGCATCTACAACTACTGCGACTCGCGGTGCGCAAAGTGCCGATTCAGCCAGCGCTGTCTCAGCCATCTCGCCCGCGAGCGATTCGAGGCCGACGATTCGGAACGCGACGTGATCGGAGAGATCCTCCGCGAGCGCGAAGGCGAGCCACGCGAGCCCCCGGAGGAATTCCTGCAGATGATCTCCGAGGCCAACGCGTTCGTAGAAGCGATGACCCCCGAGGAGGCCGAGGAGATCGGCCGCGAGCACGACGTGCTGATCGAGCGCGCGAACGCCGATCGATTCGTCGTCGCCGCGCACAACTATGCGATGACCTGCTGGAACATCATCCAGGCCCTGCAGCCGATCGTCGCCGAGCGCGGCGATCCCGTGGTCATCGAGGCGGCCGAGACGATCGCCGAGCTGGCAGGCGTCGTCTCGAGCAAGACGTTCCGCGCGGTCTCAGGGTCCCTGGACAGCGACTACGACCCGTTCGACCTCGAACACGACGCGCATGGTTCGGCCAAGGTCGCGCGGCTGGCGGTCGCCGAATCGAAGCGCGCCTGGACCGTGCTGATGGAGATCGGCCGGGCCACGGCCGACGGCGTACCGGCTCGCCTGCTGCGCGTGCTCGAGGAGATCGACGCGGGCCTGGCCGCGAGGTTCCCGCGGGCGATGTCGTTCGTGCGACCGGGATTCGACACGGAGGGTCGATGAACTTCTAACTTCTGGCTCTCACTTCTGACTTGTCGTCCAGCCGCTCCTTGTCACTGCGCTGAAAGGACGAGCCGGCGGCGGGGATAGTCGATCGTCAGTGTGAACTGCTTCAGCAGCTCGGCGCCGACGATGCCGTCGAAGTCTGTGCTGGCGTCGAGGCCGGCCGTGGCCTGCGACAGTGCAGCGTTCGGCGCGCGGATGACGGCGTCGCCGAACGCCAGCGCCGCCAGGGCGACGACCGGCGACGTGGCCGTGCCGTTGATGCCAATGGCCAGGTTCATCTGCCGGCTCGGAAAGCGCGCGACCAGATTGTGCCGGCGCACGAAAGGGCTCGTCAGCGTGAGCGCGCCATTGCTGCCCGTATCGACCAGCAGGCGCGCGATCACGCGCTCGCCGTCTGGCAGCGTGAGAGTCCCCGGGGCAATCAGGACGTTGCCCTCGAGCGAGAACACCACGCTCGCCTTCCGATTGGGTGGATCCGCGCCAGTCGACGGGCGGACGCGGACGCGCGCGCCGCCGTAGTCGAACTCGACCACGCGCCCGCTGAGGACGTCCGTGCCAAGGACGCCGTCGATCGCGTGGCCGAGTGGGCCGGCGCTCGCACGGACCGGGACGACATAGAGCGTCGGCGGCGAGAACGGCGGCAGGCCCGGGATATCGATCCGCGCGCCGGCCGTGGTCGCCATCGAGGTATCAGCGGACGCGATGCCGACGTTCGATCGCCGCCCGGCGTCACGGACCGGGAGACCGGCCCGCCGCGCCGCCGCGGGATCGATCACGGTCAGCGTCGCGCCGGTGTCAATCGTGAACCAGAAGGGCCCCGCGCCGTTGATCGTGGCGCGCGCAAAGAACACGTTCGACGCAGACTCGGTGCGGAGGATGGTTGACGCGGCCGGCGATGCTCCGCGCGTTTGTCCGGCGGGGCCGAGGGCCAGAGCCGCGACGCTGACGACGCACCATCCCCGCACGGGCGCCAGTCTACCGGAGCCGGATGGTCGGCGTGTACGGGCCGAGCAGTTCTCGCGTCCACCAGGCGCCGGTGCGGCGGTGCTCGTCCGGCGTCGTGAAGCGGTAGCGATACAGCAGCGCCCGCACGTACCTCGGCGGCTGATCCGGGAAGGGGTTGCTGCCGAGCAGCGAAAGCGTGGGTCCGTCGCCCTCGAGCAGCCGGAGCATCAGCACCTGGAACCATGGGTGCTCGTTCGGCGTGGACATCGCGGCGAACCACATGAGCCAGTCGATCCGGAGGTGATAGGGTGCGATCTGGATCGGCCGGCGCGCCGGGTCGCCCGGCTTCCCCTTGAACTCGTACTCGCGCCAGACGGTCTGGTCGGTGATCTCGGTGTCGGCCGTGCCCTGGATGACGATCTCATCGCGATCGCGCGTCACGCTGCCGAACGCGCCGTAGGTGTTGACGAGGTGCAGCGGCTCGAACGAGGCGTTCATCATCTGACCGGCCGAGACCAGATTCAGCACGGGATTCACGCTGAGGAGCGCCACGACCGCGACGAGTCCGTAGGTGACCGCGCGGTGGACGGCCTCGGGCTCGTGGAGCGGCGGCGCGGGCAGCCAGGCGAACCAGCGCGGGTCGAGCGTCGGAATCGCGATCGCGATCGTGAGCCAGTTGAGCCAGGAGAGGTTGCCGCTCAGAATGAGCGTGCCCTGAAACCCCATCGTCACGAGCCCTGCGATGCCGGCGAACGGCTGCGGCAGGAAATACGCGAACGGCACGCCGAGCTCCACCGCGTGGTTGACGGCGACGCCCGCCGTGTGGAACCCGCTCGGCAGGTGGTGGAAGAACCAGCTGAGCGGATTGGGAATCGGCTGCGTCTCGAAGTACGAATTCAGACAGGTGAAGTCGCGCCAGCACGAGTCGCCGCGCAGCTTGATGAGCCCCGCGCCGAACATCACGCGGAACAGCAGCCAGCGGTACAGCCAGCCGACGGCGACGCTCGGCGCGGCGGCTCGGCCGCCGAGGAACATCGCGAGGAAGCCGGCCTCGAGCAGCAGCGTCTCCCAGCCAAAGGCGTAGAACGTCTGGCCGACGTTGACGAGCGACAGGTAGAGCACCCACAACGCGCCCCAGACAGCCGCCGCCGCGAGGCCGCCGGCGCGGCCCGCGATGCCCGAGAGCGCGACGCACGACAGCGCCACGCCCGCCCACGAGGCGATGCGGAACGTCAGGTCCGAATGCGCGAGATAGAAGAGGCTCGGCGAGCGGACGAACGGGACGTCGCGGATGAAATCCCCCGCCGGCAGCAGGCCGTGCTGCCCGACGAGCGGCACGTACTGATTGACCGCGTTGATGAACGCGATCAGATAGATGAGCGCGAGGGCGCGCTCGAAGACGAAGCGCACCCACCAGTCGCCCGCGAGTCCGTCCGCCATGCGCTCTCCCCGGCGCGCCGGCCGGGCCGGCGCGTCAGAATTGTCGGAACGTCAGGTTCAGCCGGCCCTCGAACGGGAGGCCCGCCGGCGCGGTTCCCGGTAGGATGCGCGCGACCCCGTGATAGCGCAAGCGGGCCGGGCCGCCGAAGACAAAGGCGTCGCCGGACTCGAGCAGGATCGTCTCCACCGGGTCCCGCCGCCGCTCGCCGCCGAACAGGAACTTCGCCGTGTCGCCGATCGATACCGACACGACGGGCGCGCCGATCGCGAGCGACTCGGGACTCTCGTCCTTGTCCTGGTGCAGCCCCATGCGGCTGTGCGCGCCGTACCAGTTGACGATGCAGATGTCCGGCTCGATCGCAAGGCCGGCCTCACGCGCGATGCCGCGCGCGAGGTCCGCAAATTCGGCCGGCAGCTCGGGAACGGGCCGGCCGTCAACGTCCGACCGCACCGGCTCGTAACGATACTCGCGGGCGTTCCAGTGGCGGCCCAGGCACAACATCCGGACGCTCATGGGATGGCCGCCGCGCACGATGGGCGTGTAGAAGCCGGCGTCGGCGGCGCCAAGGGCCAGACACCGAGCAGCAATCGCCTGCTGGCGATCGAAGGTCAGCCAGCCGGTCAGATGCACGGCGCCAACGGCCTTCGCGACGGCGTGCATCTGCCCTTTGCCCTCGATGCCCTGCAGGATCTACTTGTCCGGCGTCGCGACGTACGTTCTTCGCGCGCGCGCGGTCAAGCCCGGATGGCGCAGGCGCACTTCGAGCTGGTGCGTCTTGCCGTCGAGCGTGGCGGCCGTGAACGCCAGCAGGTACTGATGATGCAGCTCGTCGGCAACGCGCTTGAACGTCGCCGTGAGGTTGTCGGTGCCGTGGAGCTCGAAGTAGCCGCCGCCGCCGACCTCGGCGAGCTCGGCCAAACCCGGATCGGGCTCGGACCGGGCGCACGGGCCGTGACCCGTGGACGTGCCGCCGCTCGGATCGCTCGGCGGAGTGCTGCCGGGTCCGCCCGCCGGCGGCGGCGGGGGCGGCGGCATGCGCGGCATTCCAATCGGCGGCATGCCAATCGGCGGAAAGCGCCCGCCGATCGGCGGGAAGCGCAACGGCCCGCGGGGCAGGCCGCCGCGACGCTGCGCGCGCAGGCCGGACGACGGCGCGGACGCCGCCGGTGCGATCGCCTCGGGGGACGGGGCGCAGCCATCCGCCAACCCGATCGCGTACACCATGATCTCTTCCTTTTGCGATCGGTCGCGCACCTGCCAGAGCGTGGCATTGCCGAACGGATTCGGCGGGCTGTCCTTGCCGTCCGTGAAGAGCAGCACGACGCGGCGGCCTTCCTGACTGGCGAGCGCGTTCATCGCCGCCGACGTCGCGTTCCACAGCGGCGTCGGGCCGCCGTCCTGCAGGTTCTCGTGGAGGATCCGCACGAGCTCCCGCCCGTCGCTCGTGAACGTCGGCGGATCGATCTCGATCCGCTCGCTGAAGTTGCCCAGCCGGACCTTGTCCTGGGGCAGCAGATCGCCGACGAACTCTTCAGCGGCATCGCGCACGAGCCCGAAATTCCGCGTCATGCTGCCGCTCCGGTCGAGCATGATGACGATCGTGATCGGCTGGATGTCGCTGGCGAAGACCGTCAGGTCCTGCGGCTTGCCGTTGTCGAGAACTTCGAAGTCGTCACGCGCGAGGTCGGTGACCAGGCGGTCCGTCGAATCGAGGACGGTGGCGTAGATCGAGACAGTGTGCGTGCCGGCGCGGAATTGGGGCTCCTGCCAGGCCCCGAGACAGAAGGCGGCCAAGGCAAGCGCCAGAACGGGGGCAAGACGGACACGCGGCATGAGAACCCCGGCAGGCTGGCAACACCTATTGTAGCGTGGGAGGGGCCTCTTCCTCAGTGCAGCCGGAACTCCAGGATGATCGTGACGCGCGTCTCCACCGGCTGCCCCATCCGGAGCCCCGGTTTGAACCGCCACTGTCTGGCTGCGGCAACCGCCCGATCGTCGAGGCCGTAGCGCTGGTCGAGCGATCCGACGACCTCGACGTCCCCGACGGCCCCGTCCGCGCGGACGACCACTGACAGCCGGACGCTGCCCTGAATCTTCGCGACCATCGCCTCGCTGGTGTAGGTCGGCTCGACCTGTTTGAGCAGGACGGGCGCCGTGACGTCATTCCCGGGGCCAGCCGGGCCACCGCCGCGGCCGCCGTTCGTGCCGTCGCCGAGCCCTGGACCGGCGCCCGGGCCAAGGCCACTGCCGCGTCCGCCGCCCCCTCCGCTGAGAGACACGCTGTTCACTCCGACGGCGCGCAGCAGATCGCCCGCATCCGTCTGGATCTGTGCGTCGAGCGTCGGCGGAGGGGGCTCGACGGGCGGCGGCGTGGACGCCACGGGCACCGGGGGGGTCGCCTCGTGCGGCGGCACACTCAGCGGTTGCTTCGGCGCGGGGGCTGGACGACCGCCCCCGCCGCCGCTCGGTCCCGGCGCGGGCAAGTACACGACGTTCAGCGGAACGGGCGGCTCCGGGCTCGAGGCCGTGGCCGGCGGAAAACTCAGGACAAACAGGATCGCCACGGCCAGACCGAGGTGGAGCGCGAGCGACGCGCCCAGTGCGCCGCCGAGGCGCCGAGGCCGCTGGTTCTTGTCCATGGCGATTTAGACGGCGCGCCGTCGGGACGGCTTGAGCGACGTCGCGCCGATCAGTCAGCGCACGCCGGCCGGCGGGCGACCAACCCTTGGGCGCGCCGCCTCGTCCAATATGCATTACCATTACATATCGCTATGAAACATACCTTCCTCGCCACGCTCGACCGCGAGCTCAAGAAGGGCAGCGCGGAGCTGCTCGCGCTGTCGCTCGTCGAACATCGCGCCCGCCACGGCTACGAAATCGGCAAGCTCATCGAGCAGCGATCGCTCGGCCGGGTGCGGTTCAAGGCGGCCTCGCTCTATCCGCTGCTCTACCGGCTGGAGGAGCGCGGGTGGATCCAGGGGCGCTGGACCGAGCGCGCCGGCGAGCGGCGCCGCCACTTCTATCGGATCACGGCCGCGGGCCGCACGGTGCTTCGCGCGCAGCGATCGACGTGGGAGGGCTTCGTCAGCGCCATTCGCCGGATCACGGAGCTCGAGCATGCCTGAATGGAAGACCGAGCTGAAGCAGCGTCTGGCCGACCTCGATCTGCCGGCCTCGCGTGAAGCGGAGATCGTCGAGGAGCTCTCGCAGCACCTCGACGACCGGTACGCGGAGCTTCGGCGCGCCGGGGCCGACGAGGGGGAAGCGCGGCGCGCGGCGCTCGACGAGCTTGCCGAGAGCCATCGGATGCGCATGGAGCTCGCGCGCCTGCGCCGGTCCCGTCGGGCCGCGGTCCCGGTCGCCGGCGAACCGACCCGCGGGCGATTCGGCGTGCGTCTGTGGCAGGACGTGCGCGTCGGCGCACGCACGCTCCTCCGGCGCCCTGGATTCACCCTGGCCGCGACGCTGGCGCTGGGGCTCGGCATCGGCGCGACCTCGGCGATCTTCGCCGCCGTCGACGCCGTGCTCCTGCGACCGATGCCCTTTCCGCACGCCGACCGCCTGTACGTGCCGGTCAGCGTCAATCAGGCCCGGCACATCGACAGCGCGAGCGTGACGTTTGCCGACGTTCAGGACTGGCGAGGCGCGACGGAGACGTTCGCCGCGGTCGCCCTGCTCCGGCCGCTGGAGCTCGATCTGGCCGAGGGCGGCGATCCCGAGCGCGTGCACGTGTCGCAGGTTTCGGAGGATTTCTTCCGCGTGCTCGACATCACGCCGGCGGCAGGTCGCACGTTCGTCGCCGAGGATCACGACCCGAAGTCCACGCTCGTCGGCCTGATCACCGATGGCCTCTGGCGGCGGCGCTTCGGCGGGACCGACGTGATCGGCCGGACGATTCACTTGGCAGAGATGCCGGTGCAGATCGTCGGCGTCCTGCCGCCGCGCGTGGTGTGGCCTGAGTCGACGGAGGTCGTGCTGCCGATGCGGTCGGCGCTGTTCGGCGAGGACGTCCGGACCCGCCGCGACAATATGATCTTCGGCGCGATCGCCCGACTCAAGGACGGCGTCAGCGCGCAGGCGGCCGATGCCGCGGTCGCGGCCATGGCGGCCCGGCTCGCGCAGGCCGAACCGGTCATCCGCAAGGGCTGGACGAACGCCCTCGTGCCGATCCGCGACGATCTCGTCGACCGCGATCTGCGCGTCGCGCTCCTCGTCCTGCTCGGCGCGGTCGCCGCCGTGCTGCTCATCGCGTGCGCGAACGTCGCCAACCTCGCGCTCGTCCGCGCGAGCGGGCGAGCCCGCGAGTTTGCCCTGCGGCTGTCGCTGGGCGCGAGCCGCGCGCGACTGATCCAACAGCTCGTGGCCGAAAGCGTGCTCCTCACGGCGGCCGGCGCGCTCGTCGGCGCGGCGCTCGCGGTCCCGGCGATGCGCGCCCTGGTCGCCATGGCGCCGGAGGGCACGCCGTTCCTCGACGCGGTCCACCTCAATCCGCGGATGCTCCTGGCGACGGCCGCGGCCGGGGCCATCGCGGTGCTGATCTCCGGCCTGCTGCCGGCGCTCTCGACGTCGGTCGTGCAGTTGGGCGATGCGCTCCGCGACGGCACCGGCGGCAGCGGCGTCTCACGCCGCTCGGCGCGCCTCCGCGGTCTGCTCGTCATTGGCGAGGTCGGCGCGACGGTCGTGCTGCTCACGATGGCTGCCCTCCTCATCCGCAGCTTCGGCCGGCTGGTGCGGGTCGATCCCGGCGTCAGCATCGACCGCGTGATCAGCGGGCGCCTGTCGATCCCGAGCGCGCGGTATCAGGACGATGCCGCGCGATCGCGGTTCGTGCGGGCCATTGCGGACCGGCTCGAGGCCCTGCCCGAGATCGAGGCCGCGGCGCTCACGTCGTTCGTGCCGGTGGGCGGTGGAGGATTCGGCCTCGGCCGCGTGTTCCTCGCCGAAGGCCGGCCCGAACCGCCGGCCGGACCCGACATCGGCGCGCAGTGGAACGTCGTCACACCCGAGTACTTCCGGACGCTCGGCATTCCGTTGAGGGAAGGGCGCGTTTTCACCAGCCGCGACACGGCCGCCAGCCCGCCCGTGATCATCGTCTCGCAGAGCTTCGCGAAGCGGATGTTTCCCGGACAGACCGCCGTCGGCCAGCGGATTCGATCGTGGCGCGACGAGAATCTGTACCGCGAAATCGTCGGGGTCGTCGATGACGTGAAATACACGGGACTGTCCGAGCAGGAGATCCCGCTCGTCTACGTGCCGCACACGCAGAACAGCTGGGGCGCGATGCTGGTCGTGGCGCGCGCGCGGCACGGCGATCCCGCGGCGCTCGCTCCCGTCCTGCAAAGGACGATCGCCGAGCTCGATCCGGGCCTGGCCGTCGCGCAGATTCGAACGCTTCGTGAATCCGCCGACCGATCGATTGCGAGCCAGCGTTACGCGATGTTGTTGCTCTCGGTCCTCGCGGCTGCCGCACTCGGACTGGCCGCGCTCGGCATCTACGGGGTCACGAGCTACGTCTTCGCGCTGCGCCGGCGCGAGCTCGGCATCCGCCTGGCGCTCGGCGCGACCCGCGCCAATCTGTACGGCCTCGTCCTCCGGCACGGGCTCCGGCTCACGGCCGCCGGGCTGGCGATTGGCGCCGCCGGCTCGGTCGTCGCCACGCGGCTCGTGCAGGATCTGCTCTTCGATACCGCGGCCACGGACGTCGCCTCGTGGGCGGCGATGGTCGCGACGCTCGGCGCCGCGGCGCTCGCCGCGTGCCTGCTGCCCGCACGGCGCGCCGCGTCGGCGGCACCGACGGGCGCGCTTCGCGCCGAGTAACGAACGGCGGGCCGACCTTACTGCCCCGGCGCCCGGTACGCGGTCTTCGTGCTGGCGGCGTGGTCCATTTCCGGCGACGTGAGCAGCGGCGTGGTCTTGCATCTGGCGCCGCCACTCGACGCCACCGCAAGGCTCAGGCCCGCCGCGGCCGCGGCGTTTGGAAAGTCCGCGATCACGATCGCGTCCTGGTCGCCGAACGAGAAGTAGAACGCTTCGACTTTCCCGCCGAGGCTCTCGGCGGCCGAGCGGGCCGCCTGTTCGCGGGCGGATCCGCCTTCTTTCCGGACGCCTCGGGCGCCTTCAGGCGTGTAGGACACGGTGATCAGGAACTTCGGCATGGCTCACCTCATCGGCCCGCGATACGAGCGAGCGGGGCGGCAAGGATAGCGCACTCCGGGGCACGTTGGACGACCGGAGTCCCGGAGCTGAAGCCGCGGCGGGCAGGTCAGCAGCGCGGTGCGCGATCGATGCCGGTACAAAGAAAAGGGCCGCGCGACTCTTGATCGCGCGGCCTCGAGAATAATCCCGGCAGTGACCTACTCTCCCACACAGTTACCCATGCAGTGACTTCG
>Ga0335084_10001195_pt1 | contig 23778 bp, 21 predicted proteins | sample Lox_Sample_44_FD_206721 | JGI IMG/M metagenome (GOLD analysis project Ga0335084, IMG submission 206721) | Soil microbial communities from Loxahatchee National Wildlife Refuge, Florida, United States - Lox_Sample_4.4 | ecosystem: Environmental > Terrestrial > Soil > Wetlands | place: USA...
GGCGGACGGGGCGATCCGCAGCTACACCGAGACCCAGCTGCTGGTGGACCGCGCGAGCGAGAACGGCCTGAGCGTGGGGGGAGCGCGCGCGCTCGCCTTCGACGCCGACGGGAACCTCTGGGCCACGTTCTCCGACGGGGTGCGCATGTTCACTCCCGAGACGCTGGCCAGTGACGGGAGCACGCCCAGCAGGACCATCTCCCTGGCCGACGCCACCGGCATCGCCATCCGGGGCGACACCATCGCCGTGGCGAGCTGCAGCGGGAACTCGGTCTCGACCTTCTCGCGCAGCGACGCCAACGCCACGCCCTCGAAGATCATCACCGTGACCTGCCCCTGGGGCATCAGCTACGACAGCGGGAACACCGGGAAGCTCTGGGTGGCCTCCAAGCAGGCCGGGGTGAACGGCCACGTCTTTCGCTACCCCGCCGGCGGCGGCACGGCGGAGAGCGGGGTTGGCGCCGCAGTGGCCGACGCCTACGGCATCGTGGTGGACGCGAGCAACCCGCCGAAGGTCTGGGCGAGCAGCTGCAGCGGGAACTTCATCCAGCAGGTCAGCCCGACGGTGGGCAGTGCCCTCGCGCTGCCGGACTTCGCTTGCCCGGGCGGCATGGCCTTCGACAAGCTGGGCAACCTCTGGGTGATCTCCGGCGGGAACCAGAGCAACCCCAGCGGGAACCTGGTGCAGGTGTCCGAGTCCAGCGGCGTCGTTCAGCTCAACTCGCTCACCCAGGTGACGTTCGGCGGGCTGGCGTTCGATCCCGGCGCAGCCGGCCTCCCCGTTCACCAGTAGCGGAACCGGCGCCGAGGCGCTTGCCAACCGGCGCGGCAAGGCACACCTCGTCAGCACCGATGACAGGCCGAGCGAAGTCGAACCGATGATCCGCGGCCTGCGCCTGTGGAAGCGCCCGCTCGCGCTGGCGCTCTCGCTGCTCTCCGTCTGGGCCGTCTGGCTGGGACTGGTCAAGGCCCAGAACGTCTTCCTCCTCGGGTTCCTGGCGATCCTCGTCGCGGCGATGTTCTCCTTCCCGGTGGGCTGGCTCTCCCGGGTGATGCCCCGGGCGGTGGCGGTGGTGGTCACCGTGCTGCTCACCTTCGGGATGGTGGGCGGGGTGGTGGCGATCGCCGCACCGGTGGTGGTCGACCAGGGCAAGCAGCTCCTCGACGGCCTCCCCGATGCGACGCGGAAGGCGGAGAACTGGCTCCGTCGCGCCCAGCGAGACAGGACCGTGCGCCAGCTCACCAACGGCAAGGACGTGGCCGGGATGGTGAAGGCCAAGGTCCCGCAGGCGATGGAGACCGTGGCCACCTTCACCCCGATGGCGGTGGGGCACGTGGTGGAGCTGGTCTCCACCTTCGTCCTGCTGATCGTCCTCGCGGCCTTCCTGGTGTACTGCCCTTCACTCTACGAGCGAGGGATCCGCTCGCTGCTCCCTCGCAGCTTCGAGCCGGCGTTCGACGAGCTGTGGACGCGGCTCGGGCGCGGGCTCCGGGGGTGGGTCGGGGGGACTGTGACGGCGATGTTCCTGATGGGCTCGGTGACGGCGGTGGGCCTGTTCTTCGCCGGCATCCAGGGCTGGGCGCTGCTCGGCCTGCTGACCTTCTTCGGGACCTTCGTGCCCTACGTGGGCGCGGTGTCCAGCTCGGTGCCGGGGCTCCTCATCGGGCTCTCGCAGTCACCGCACCATTTCCTGCTGGCGCTGGGGGTGTACGTCGGGGTGCACGTCATCGAGGGCTACCTGGTGCAGCCCTACGTGATGCGGCGGGCGGTGGAGGCGAACCCGGCGCTGCTCCTGTTCTTCCAGGCGATCATGGGCGCGCTCTTCGGGCTCCTGGGCCTGATGGTGGCGACCCCGCTGCTCACCGTCATCCAGATCATCGTCACCACGCTCTGGATCGAGGGACGGCTGCGCAAGAAGCCGCCGACCGACGCGACAGCTGAGGAGTCGACGCCTTCGACCGGCGCGGCCGTTCCGGCGCTCCAATGAGCGAGGCCGGGGCGGCACCGCTCCGGGGCGGCCGCGGTGCTCTCAGCGCGCGGGGCGAGAACCGCCGGATGGGGTGCGGCCCGGCTGCACCCGGAAGCGCAGCCCGTACTGCCGTGCGCACGGGTTGGAGCAGAACCACCCCGCCACCGGATCCAGGACGGCTCCGGCGAGGAACAGCTCCTCGTTCGTGGTCGCGGGAATGACGGTGCGGCACCACAGGCAGGTGGTGCCCTCCTTCTCCTCGTCGCGCGCTGACCGGCGCTTCAGGAAGCGCAGCATGCCGGCACGCTGTAACTTGGCCGCACGAGCGGCAAGAGGGCGGGGGAAGCCCTGCTCAGCGGTGGACGCTTGACTGGTCCCCTGGGTCATCCTCGACCCGTCTGACTCTGGCCCAGGCCACGACCGCCCGGACGCAGACGGCTCCGAGCAGGAAGGCGAAGAGGCCACGGGCCAGCGGTCCGCGCGGGAGGAGGACCAGCGCCAGCAGGCCGAGGAGGAGCACCGCTCCGGCGAACCTGGAGGGCAGCCCGGACCGGGCCAACCCTTCGCGCGCGGCGACCTGCCGGGCGATCTCCTCGCCCAGGGCCTGGCGCTCCTGCTGGAGCCGACGCGCTGCCTCGAGCTCCTGCTGCCGTGTGCGCCGATGCTCCGCCTCGTGCCGGGCGAGCTCCTCGCGGTGCGCGTCCCAGAGCGCGGTGTTGAAGGCCACCGCCTCCAGCGTGTCCAGCGCGGTGCCGCACCCACAGCGCCTCGACCCGAGCGGGGAGTCCACGCCGCACGCCGGGCAGCGGACGAAGGGCTGGGCGTCCGATCGGGGCAGAAGCTCGAGCGGCGCCTCGACCGGCGGGGCGAAGCGTTCCAGCCCTGCCGGGTGTACCTCGGGGAGCGGCGCGCTCGGCTCGATCGCCTGGAAGCGGTCTCCGGTGGCGGGGCGGGAGGCGCCGCTGGTGGTGCGCGAGCGCTCCAGCCGCTGGAACCGGGTGAGGAACTTCACCGGCTCACCGCGCGGGAGGCGGGCCGGGTGCGCTCGCGGGCCCACTCGCGGATCCGCGAGATCTCCTCACGCAGGGTCACCGCCAGCGGGACGGTCTCGGAGATGGCCCGGGCGAGGTGGACGTCCCCGAGCTGGGTGCGGGCATCGAACGCAGCATGGAGGCCCTCGACCACCACCTGCTCCAGCTCGGCGCCGCTGAACTGCTCGGCCCGGGCCGCGAGGCCGGCGAGGTCGAACGTCTCCGGGGCACGGGCGCGCCGGGCGAGGTGGATGCGGAGGATCTCCTGGCGCTCGGCGGCGTCGGGCAGGTCGATGAAGAAGATCTCGTCGAAGCGGCCCTTGCGGAGCAGCTCGGGTGGAAGGCCCTCGACGCGGTTGGCGGTGGCGACCACGAAGACCGGCGCGGTCTTCTCCTGGAGCCAGGTGAGGAAGGTGCCCAGCACCCGGGCGGTGGTGCCGCCGTCGCTGACGTTGGACGAGGCCGAGCCGGAGAGCGCCTTGTCGATCTCGTCCAGCCAGAGCACGGCCGGGGCGGCGCTCTCGGCGACCCGGATGGCGCGGCGGAGATTCTCCTCGCTCGAGCCCACCAGCCCGCTGAAGACCCGGCCCATGTCCAGCCGGAGCAGCGGCAGCGCCCACTGGGAGGCGATGGCCTTGGCGGTGAGGCTCTTGCCGCAGCCCTGGACGCCGAGGAGCAGCAGCCCCTTCGGTTCGGGCAGCCCGAAGGCGTGGGCCTCGGCGGTGAAGGCGCGGGCGCGACGGTGCAGCCAGTCCTTCAGGCTCTGTAGCCCGCCCACCGCGGCCAGCGAGTGGTCCACCGGGTAGTACTCGAGGAGACCGCTCTTGCGGATGACCTGCCGCTTCTCGTCCATCACCCGCTGGATGTCGGATGCGTCGAGCCGGTCGTCGTCGGCGATGGCCTTGGCAAAGGCGTTCTCCGCCTCCTGGAGCGTGAGCCCCAGCGCGGCCTTGATCAGCTGCTCTCCCTCCTCGCGCTTGAGGTCCACCGCGACGCGGCCGGCCTTGCGGAGGACGCCCACGATGTCGCGGAGCAGGTCGGCCAGCTCGGCGAAGGTGGGGAGCGGGACGTCGAGGACCGCGATCTCCTTTTCCAGCTCCACCGGCAGCTGGAGCACCGGGGCGAGGACGATCACCGTGGTGTAGCTGCTCTTCAGCGCTTGGCCGAGCTCGCGGAGCGCGCGGACCAGGCGACGGTCGTCCAGCCAGGCGTGCAGGTCCTTGAGCACGACCAGCGCCGGTTCCTGAAGCCCGCGGAGCGCCTGCAGCGCGGCGAACGGATCCTCGGTCTGATCGGCGAGCACGACGCCCCGGGTCTCGTCGAGGCGGTGGAGCCCGCGCACTGCGGACCACCCGATGAGCGACTTGCCGTGGCCGCTGGCGATGCCCCGGAGCAGCTCGTCGACCCGCGCCTCCTCGGACGAGACGAGCCACACCAGCGGGTACCGGGCACGGATGAGCGTGTCCAGCTCGCCGACGAACCGGGGCCGGCGAGGTGGGGCGACGGGACGCTCTGCGGTCTGCGGCACGGGGTGCCCCGCAGCATAGACGAGCGGCCTCCGTCCGAAACCTTGCGGCCGGTCTGCGGGCCGCGTTGAGACCTCGACCACATCTCGCTACCTGGCGGCGGGGGACATCTGCGCGCTGTGCCGGCGCTTCACCCTGGGGTTCGCCGCCGGCACCTGCTGCGGGAGCTGGTGGCCGATGGAATGGTCGACCGGCTTGCGCGTACGTACGACAGCGAGTCCTTCCAGCGCGCGATCCCCTGGATCGTCGGGGCGGCGCTGACGGGTCCACCTCGCAGGAGGCACCTGGCGCGTATGCCGAACCGAGGAACGAGGGAGTGGAGCCGGAGGGCAACGAGTCCCGGGTGGCGCGAAGGGGGTCGATGTCTGGTCTTGGTCCTGGGGGTGCTGTCCGCGTTCCAGGCCAGGGCCGGAGAGACGTGGGCCATCGAGCACGCGCGGGTGATGCCCTCGGCGACCGCTGCAGCGATCGAGGACGGCACGGTCGTGGTGCGGGACGGGAAGATCGCCGCGCTCGGTCCCGCGAAGTCGACCCCGGTTCCCGCCGGAGCACGCCGGGTGGATGGCGGCGGAGGGACGGTACTCCCGGGCTTCTGGAACGTGCACGTTCACTTCACGGACGAGCGCTTCACCGATGCGGAGCACCGGCCGGCGGAGGCGCTGAGCGAGGCGTGCCGGGACATGCTGACCTCGCATGGATTCACGACAGTGGTGGATCTCGGGTCCTGGCCACAGAACACAGTCGCCTTGAGGACCAGGGCGCCGGCGCTGGACTGCCCGCGCATCCTGACCACCGGCCTCTCGATGTACCCGGTGGGCGGCGTGCCCATCTACGTGCGGAAGGCGCTCGGGGACGCGGTGGCGGACGGCCTGCCGCAGCCGAAGACGGGGGCGGAGGCAGCGCACCTGGTGCAGAAGGACGTCCGGCTCGGAGCGCGAGGGGTGAAGCTCTTCGTCGGGACGTGGCTCGGCGGGAGCAAGACCGGACTGATGGATGCGGCGGTGGTGCGGGGTGCGGTGGCCGAGGCCCGCAAGCACGGGCTGGTGGTCTTCGCGCATCCGGGAACGACGGAGGGGATCAACGTGGCCCTCGAGGGAGGCGTGAACGTGCTCGCGCACACGGCGCCCGAAGGTGGCCCCTGGACGCCCGCGCTGATCGACCGGATGCTGGCGAAGAAGGTGTCGCTCGCGCCGACGTTGAGCCTGTGGCGGGTGGAGATGACCCGGGGCGGCGTGCCCAAGGAGGCCGCGGAGCGGTTCATCCAGACGGGGGCGGATCAGCTCCGTGCCTTCGTCGCGCGCGGGGGCGACGTCGTGTTCGGGACGGACGTCGGCTACATCCCGGAGAAGGATGCGGACGAGGAGGTCGGGCGGATGGCAAGTGCGGGGATGGACTGGCGCGCCATCTTGGTGAGCCTCACCTCGGCGCCGGCCCGCCGGATGAAGAACACGACGCGGGCGGCGCTCCGGGTGGGGGCGCCCGCGGACCTGGTGCTGGTGGACGGGAGCCCCGAAGTCGACGTGCAGGCCCTGGCGCGGGTCCGGCAGACGTGGGTGGCGGGGAAGTCCGTCTTCGCCCGCTAGTCGCGTCTCAACCCCCCAAGACTGCAGCCGAAAAATTGGGGGTGTCGCTACAGACCGGTAGTCTGTTGGTGGGCGATGTACGGGAGGAGCAGGTAGTGGACGACCTCGACAGGGCCAGGCTTCAGGACTTCTACGACGAGCTGGAGCGCTTCCGGGCGGTGTTCGCCAAGGCGCAGGCGCTGGTGGCGCCGATGATCGGCGAGGACGCCAGTCGACTGGAGGCGATGGGGAAGGCGATCCGGAAGCTGTACGGCCCCGCGGTCGAGCCGCTGATGGCGCACGTGGACGAGGTGCTGGGCCAGGCGAAGCGGATGGTGGAGGCACTCCCCGAGAACCCGTTGCATCGGGCGTTCGAGCGCCGCACCGGCGCCGATCGCCGCAAGTCCGACCGCGCGCTGCTCGGCCCTTCCTTCCGCGCGCCGACCGGGGTGACCAAGCCGGTCATCGAGTCCGTTCCCCTTCCCGCGCCGGACCGGCGCTTCGACGATGCGAACCTCCCCACGGTGCGGACCCGTGCGCTACGGGCCCGCGAGATCCCGGTCGCCGCGTCACGGAGCGTGACCAACGGCGCTCACCCCGCCGAGGAGGACAGCCCGGCCCGCGCTGCGATCCGCGGATTCGCGGCGAGCAACGGCCCCGACCCCCGTCCCCCGCGCCCCCCGACCGTGGCTCAGACGGCGCCCAGCGTCCGCCGCGAGATCCCCCGCCCGCCTGCACCGGAGTCCGAGATTCGGATCACCTACGAGGACCCCGGCGGCTGGGGCGTGCTGTAGCTTCCCCGCAGCGCTCAGCCCGCGCGGAGGCTCCGGCGCTCGAGCTCAGCGGACGATCGGCCGGTCCTCGAGGTTCGGGGCGAGCGGTCCGTTCAGCACGTCGTGGAACGGCTGCTGGAGCGCGGGCTCGCCCGGAACCGCCATCACGATCGACCGGTCGGCGGTGGTCTCGTCCCACCACGCGAAACCGTGCAGCTCCGGCCAGCGGCCGCCGAGCAGGTCCTGCAGCGTCTGCCTCACCCACCCGCCCGGATCGCACTGTGTCGACCCTGCAGACGTCCCCAGCTCGAAGACGAACAGCGGCTTGCTCGTCGCGGCTGCGCCCAGCTCGGCCTCGCGGTCAGCGAGCAGCTGGCTGATGTCGCGGCAACGCGGGTCGCCCGCCCCGTAGTTCTGGTAGAGCGAGAACCCGATCCAGTCGACCACGTCGTCGCCCGGGTAGTACGCGCCGGCGTTGTTGCGCGGGTCGTCGCCCGGCCAGTTCTCGCCGTTGATGTGCAGCGCCCAGGTGATGTTGGTCGCCCCCGCGGCGCGCATCACCTCGACGATGTGCCGGTACGCCTTCCGGAACTTCTCCGGTCCCGCGTCCAGCCCGCCGTTGTACGGGGCGCTCCAGGGGTTCCAGTCGCCGTTCACCTCGGTCCCGTACTGCACGACGAGCGGCGCGCCGAACGCCTTCGCCCCGTCCGCCCAGGCACGCAGGTCCGCGTCGAACTGACCGGCGATGATGTTGTCCAGCGTGTACAGCGGGTCAGTCACCAGCTGCCGCTGCTGGCTGCGCAGGTGCAGCCGGATGAACGGCACGGCCCCGCGGGCGCGGATGCCCTCCGCGGTCACCCGGGGGAACGCCTTGGTCTGGTACCACTCATTGCTGAGGTAGACGTAGGCCAGCGGCCTGCCCACCGCGTCCCGGTATGCGTCGGCGGCCTGCATCGAGATGTCGCTGTCCGGCAGCGTGCTCCCTGCGGGGAAGACCCCGTGGTACAGCCGGCCGGCCGGCGGCACGTCGATCCGCCGTCCCGTCCCGCCGCCCCCATCCGCAGGGCTCCCGCCGTCCGAGGGGAGACCCGCGTCGGTCCCGGCGTCGAGCGAGGGGCCCCCATCCGCCGGCGGCAGTCCGTCGGGCGCCCCCGAGTCGCGTGGCCCGGCGTCCACCGCCCCGGCGCCGCGCCCTTCGCCGCAGGCGACCGCGAGCCCGAGCACGCACAGACACGCCCACCCCAGCCCCCGTCCCTTTCGCGTCGTCGCCACCGTGAGCGCGAAGCTGTGGCGTGACCAGGTGAGGCGCCACCCGGACAGGTGTCGAGGCGGCGCAACAGAGGCGCCGCCAGGAACGATTTCGGCTCGCGGACATCGTCCTTGTTCCGCCGTCGAATCGGTTTCGCGGCGCGCGCGGGTCCGTTGCGCTAGAAGACGCCGTCCTGCCGCTGACGGAGGTTGCAAGAGTGAAGGTTCTGGTCGTCGTCCAGGCGCGAACGGGCTCCACCCGGCTGCCGGGCAAGGTGCTGATGCCGCTCGCCGGGAAGCCGCTGCTGGTCCGCATGCTGGAGAGGCTCCAGGCCGCCCGGACCCCGGCGCAGATCATCGTCGCCACCACCACCGCCGCCTCGGACGACCCGGTGGTCGAGCTGGCGAAGCAGGCCGGCGTCGCCTGCGTCCGCGGCCATCCCACCGACCTGCTCGACCGGCACATCGCCGCCGTGCGCACCACCGACTGCGAGGCGGTCTCGAAGATCCCCTCCGACTGCCCGCTGATCGATCCCCCGGTGGTCGACCGGATCATCGGCGCGTTCCTGGAAGATCCCTCGGTCGACTACGTCTCCAACCTCCACCCCGCCACCTGGCCGGACGGCTACGACGTGGAGGTCATGCGCCGCGACACCCTGGAGACCGCCTGGCGCGAGGCGAAGCTCCCGATGGAGCGCGAGCACACCACCCCGTTCATCTGGGAGCGCCCCGAGCGGTTCAAGCTCAAGAACGTCGTCTGGGACCGCGACCTCCAGATGACCCACCGGCTGACCATCGACTACGCCGAGGACTACGAGCTCATCCGCCGCGTGTACGACGCACTGTCCGTCGAGGGGGAGCCGCCGTTCGGGCTTCAGGCGATCCTCGACTATCTGCAGGCGCACCCCGAGGTCTTCGCCCTCAACCAGAAGTTCGCCGGGGTGAACTGGTACCGGCACCACCTGGGCGAGCTGAAGACGGTCGACGCCTCGCGCACCCGGATCCCCGAGCACGAGCGCAAGGCGCCCCCGAAGTAGCCGACGGCCCCCGCTGTCAGGCCAGCCGGGCGAAGCCGGTGTGCTTCACCGGTCCGAGCAGCCTCGAGCGCACGTCGCCCTTCGCCCGCGCATCGGCGATGCGGCCAAACGCGGCCTCGACCGCGTCCAGGTACGCGGACAGGTGCTGCTCCTCGTGCCGCACCGTCGGATAGAAGCGGTCCGAGGCGAGGAAGCCGCGGCCCAGCATCTCCTGGATGAAGAGGGTCATCAGGGCCGGCGCGTCCTTGTCCTGGATGCCGAAGCTCGCCAGCGCCGGGATGCCAGTCACGGTCAGGGGCACGCCGGTGCGCTCGGCCGCCTTCTTCCAGCCCTCCTGCACCCGGGTGCCGATCTCGGTGAGCGTCTTCCCGGCGTCGATGCGGCGGTGCTTGCTGGTCGAGGCGAGCGCCGCGGCCGGGCCGACCCGCTCGGTGAAGTAGGCGCTGGAGATGAAGGTCTTCTGCACCGCCTCCATCACCGACCGGCGGCCGACGATGGCCGCCATCGCGAAACCGTTGGAGAGCGCCTTGGCGTAGGTCGCCATGTCCGGCTCGATGCCGTAGACCAGGTGCACCCCACCGGTGTTCATCCGGAAGCCGGCGGTGATCTCGTCGAACAGGAGCACCGAGTCGTTCCTGGTGGCGATCTCCCGCGCGCCCTCGAGGAAGCCCGGAATGCGCCCTGCGCCACGGACCGGCTCCATCACGATGGCGGCGAGCTTGTTCCCCCGCGCGGCGACGATCTTCCGCAACGCGTCCAGGTCACCGTAGGCGAAGGGGTGAGTGGTTCCAGCCAGACCCTTCGGCACACCGTTGGGCTCGAGGCCCGGCAAGAGGTGGCCCTGGAGCCCGTCGCCACCGGCCAGGTTCACCGACAGGTACCAGTCGTGCCAGCCGTGGTAGCCGCAGAAGGCGACCTCGTCACGGCCGGTGGCGGCGCGGGCGATGCGCACCGCCTTGGCCATCACCTCGCCGCCGCTCCGGGCGTAGCTCACCATGTCCGCCCAGGGGTGGAGCTCGAGCAGCAGCTCGGCCAGCGAGACGTCCTCGGGAGGGTTGAGGGTGCACATCGGGCCGGACTTCACCGCGTCGATGACCGCCTTCTCCACGTCCGGGTCGGCGTAGCCGAGGGTCGAGGCGCCGATGCCCACCATGGTGAAATCCAGGTAGCGACGGCCGTCCAGGTCCCACACCTCGCAGCCCGAGGCGCGCGAGTAGTACGCGGGCCACAGCTCCGGCAGGTACATCTCGGCGCGCTTGCCGAGAAGCTGCGCCCCGCCGGGGAGGATCTGCTTCGCCCGCGCGTACAGACGCTGCCCGGTGCCGTTCTTGAAGTCCTCGATGCCCATCGTCGTGTCTTTCTCCGTCAGGACGCGATTCGTTGCGCGCCCGATCCGACCTCCGGCGCCCGGCCCCGAGCGCGGAGGATTCCCCGTATCACGTCCGCGATCTCCCCGGCGGCGCGCCGGTTCTGTACCGGTAGCAGCGCCTCGACCTGTTCCAGGGGAAGGTTGGTGTGGACCTCCTTGCCCAGGGCCAGACCGCAGAAGGTGAGCGAGCTGTGCTCGGTGATCAGCACCTCGCAGTTGGCCACCATCTCCTCGGCATTGCCGTCGGCGTAGACCAGCGCCTTCGGTGCGATGGCCAGGATCTCCCGGGTGGCCCGCTCCGCGTTCTCGTTGGGATGGAGCTTGAAGATGAGCTGCCGGCCGGCGGCGATGTGCACCGACCGCTCGAGCAGCGCCGGCCGGTCCACCGCCATCATCGTCTCGCGGCCGTCGCTGGTGCAGACCAGCACGTACCCCCGGTGGGGGAAGGTGTTGTCGCGGAACCGGGCGAAGTCGTCGAAGTTGGGGATGCCGGTCACCACCAGCTTCCCCGGGGGAATCCCCTCGGCCATGAACTGCGTGCGGTACCCCTCGCTGGCCACGCAGAACTTCTCGTACTGCTGGGTGAGCCCGAACACGGCGGTGGTGGCGAGCGGCCTCGGCATCAACCGGGTGACGCGCCAGACCCAGGTGCGCCAGTTGGGCTGCTCCATGATGCCCTCCTGCACCAGCACCATCGGAGTCCGGGCCAGGGCGCGCGGGAGGACCGCGTCGTTGGGGCACACCCAGAGGTCGTAGTCGTTGCGCTCCGCTCCCAGGTCGATTCTCTGGCCGTTCGCGTTCAGCTCGTCGGCACAGATGCCACGCCGCTTGTGGCCGTTGATGGCGGGCTCGAGCAACCCGACCTTGAGGAGCGCCACGTGGTGCGGCCAGTCCGAGTAGTAGGGGCTGAACCAGGCCTCCACCTCGGGCAGCGCCCGGGCGATCTGCTGCATCTGCCCGGTCTGGTTGGGTGAGCCGCAGACGAAGAGCACCCGCGGCACCCGGCCAACCGGCGTCTTGCGATGCCGAGGCATCACCCGCATCGCGCCGGGCCCGGCCCGCAGCATCCGCCGGGCCGTCCAGATGGCCAGCGCCGCCCCGAGAGCGGCCCCGACCGCCAGCCCAAGGCCGATTTCACCAGGAGCGAAGACCGACGCCACGGCCCCGCCGACGCCCAGACCGAACCCGGCAAGCACCCAGAACAGGAGGGTGGGCAGCCCGTACCGGAGCGAGGCCGGCTTCCCGGTGATACCGGCCCAGCGCTCGGGATCGCGCGGGTAGATGCGGGGACGGTCGTATTCCGGGGTACGGACCCAGGCCGCCACGGCCACCACGCCAGCGAGCGCTGCGAGAAGGAGGAACGGGACGGTCATCGGCGGGAGATGACACCCCTTTCACCAGCAAAGTGGCCCACGTCAAGTCGGCGTCCAGGCGAGGGGGACGAGGGGTGAGAAATTTGCTGCGCAGCGTGTCGCCCGCTGATAACTCCTTGGACTTTGCTCCCCACGGTCTTCATCGTTCTCTGGGCGTTCCTGATGATCGCCCTCGAGCGCCGGTTCCCGTACGAGCCGCAGCCGTTCCTCCGCCGCGAGTTCTGGACGGATCTGCTCTGGTTCAGCACCGTCTTCTCGGTGCTCATGGGGTTCCTGGCGGCCAAGTTCGTCATCCCTTCGATCGACCACCTCACCGGCTGGAGCCAGACCCGGGGAATCCGCGGGTGGCCCCTCTGGTCACAGATCATGGTGTCCCTCTTTACCCACGACCTGTTCATCTACCTCTTTCACCGGTGGATGCACGTGAACCCTTATCTGTGGCGTCTGCACGAGGCCCACCACTCGACACCCGACGTCGACTGGGTGGGTGGCTCGCGCGGGCACGTGTTCGAGAACCTGATCACCGGGACGGCGGAGCTGGCGCCCATCGTGCTGTTCATGTCTCCCGAGGTGGCGGCCATCAAGTCGGTCATCGATGCCTGCTGGGGGATGTGGATCCACTCCAACATCGACTGGGACATGGGGAAGCTGAAGTACGTGATCAACGGGCCGTACTTGCACCGGTGGCATCACGCCCGCGAGGTCCATGACGTGAACTTCGCCACGAAGTTCGCGTTCTGGGACTGGCTGCTCGGAACGGCTTACCTGCCTGACCGGAAGCCAGAGAGCTACGGTCTGGACGTGGAGTGGCCGCAGAACATCGTCGTCCAGCAGGCATTCGCCTTCCGGAAGTTTCGCCCCAAGGCAGTGCTCCGGCCCCGTGGGCCGAAGGAAGCGGCCAGGTTGCACCAGGGCGACCCGGAGTTCGTGCGTCCGGCCGAGGAGTACACGCGCCGGATGCAGTCGCAGTCGCGGCCGACCGAACGCCCGGCAGCGCCAGGCATCGCGGCGTAAGTTCGCTCAGGACGGATGGACGGTGACGGCCCTTCGTTCGGCCCGGAGGACCCTGTGACGCGGGCCTTTGACCGGGCGAGCATCTCGAGTCGGCGCGCAGTCGTCGCCCTGGCGGTGGCCGCCCTCGCGGCGGTGCTTCTCTGGACCCGGCCCGATCTGGCCCTCCGGACCGCGGTGGGCCTCACCGCCCACACCCTCTGCGGTGCGGCGTTCACCCAGCACGTGGACGTCGACGCCACCTTCGGCGAGCTCGTCCAGCCGATGGCCTCCGTCGCCGGGCCCTTCCTCCGGTATGAGGTCGATCGGCAGGGGAGCACCGTCTCCGCGAGCATCCTGGGGCTGCTGACCAGGAAGGCGGAGTGGACCGAGGGCTATGGCTGTCGGCTGATCATCGACTCCCGGTACCGCTCGCCTCCCCCCGTCGCGCCCGGGGGAGTGTCTCCGAACGATGAGCCCTGGCCTCCGACGCTGGTCCCTTCGGTCGATCCGCGCCTGCGTGCAGCCGTGGAAGAACTGTTCCGCGAACCCGGCGACCACCACCGCTACCTGAAGGCCCTGGTGATCGTGAAGGAGAGGCGGATCATCGCCGAGCGCTACGCGCCCGGATTCGGTGTGGAGACGCCGCTGCTCAGCTACTCGGTGGCCAAGTCCTTCACCAACGCGTTCCTCGGCATCCTGGTGCGCCAGGGCCGGCTCCGGGTGGACCAGGCGGTCGGCGCACCGGAATGGTCAGGCCCCGGCGATCCCCGCCACGCGATCACCCTCGAGGATCTCCTGCGGATGGAGTCCGGAACCAGCGCGGTGGAGACCGGATCCGGCTTCGATCCGGCATCGCAGATGCTCTACGTGCACGATGACATGGCGGGCTACGTCGCGAGCTTCGCGCTCGCGCGCCCGCCCCGCACCGCCTGGGAGTACACCTCGGCCAACACCCTCGTCCTCGACCGGGCGCTCGGGGCGGCGGTGGGCGGTGGCGCTCCCGGTTTCCGGGCCTTTGCGGAGCGCGAGCTGTTCCAGCCGCTGCACATGAACGGCGTGACGCTCGAGTTCGATGGAACGGGGGTGTTCGTGGGGTCGACCCACGTCTACGCACCGGCGCGGGCCTTCGCCCGGTTCGGGCTGCTGTACCTGAACGACGGCGTGGCGCCCGACGGCCGGCGCATCCTGCCCGAGGGCTGGGTCGGGTTCTCCCGCCGCTCGACGCTGGGCGCCCCGTACGGAGCCGGGTTCTGGACCAACGACGGGCCGAGCCGGCAGGCGGCGCGGCTGGTGGATCTCGGATTGCCGAAGGACGGCTTCTTCGCCTCGGGCAACCGGGGCCAGAGAATCTATGTCGTGCCCTCCGAGCGGATGGTGATGGTGCGCTTCGGATACACCGCGGGGGACACCTTCGACATCGCCGCGGACCTCGCCGTGCTCAGGACCGCGATCGAGGTCTCGAGGCGTCCGAGCACCGATTGAGATTGCTGCACCGGGAGCGCGATGGGGCAACACCCGCTCCGACCCCTGCCGATGGTCCGCCTTCGCTGAGGCGGTGGTAGAGCCCGCACCTCCGCCGGGCGCTCCTGACTCGATGTGACCTGGAGGGAAGCCGACTACAACCTGCCGGCCGCGGCCTTGAGCAGCGCGCTCACCTGGTCCTTCTGGGCCCGCGCGTCCTTCGACTCGAACGTCACGGTGAGCACCTTGCCCTTGACGAAGGCCGTCGCTTCCACCCGGATCGGGTCATCCGATGCCCAGGTCGCAGCATCGCCGACGCCGTTGATGACCCCCGCGACCGCAGGCGCGTGCGCCATCTTCACTCGTGCGAGCAACGATTCCTTCAGCGTCTCCAGATCGGTTCCCGGAAACGCCTTCGACGTCTCGGTCACGCTGACGTTGATCGAGGACCTGCCGGCGTGCACGTTTCCGCCGGTTCCCCAGGTGTACTGGCAATGACGGGAGCCGAGCGCGTCCGTACTGGCGACAGCACTGACCTTTGCGCCGCCAGCAAGGGCCTGGATCTCGGCGGTCTTCAGGATGTTGCACCCATCGGCCGGCATCTCTGCTGCCAGCGAGGACCCGATGGCTCCCATATTGGCGAGCACCACTCCGACGACGAAGGTGTGCGTTCTCATTTGCCGCCGATTCTATCTCCGGCGGGGCACCACCTTCGCCGAGCCCTTTCCGCCAGCCTCGTCCTGCCCCCACCGGCCCGGCGACTCGGGTCCTCTGCCCGGGCTCCGCCACGAAAGCCCCGTTTGTTCCTCCTTGGACCTGGCGCGATCCTGGGACGAGGAGTCCCGGGGGCGGACGGTTCAATTCTGGGGCCAAGACTAGTTAAGGAAGTTGCTTAACTACTTTCCGAAACTGGTTAAGGAACTTCCTTCACCAGTTCTGGTTCTCCTCGTTCTCTGAGGCCGTCCGCCACCGTGAGCACGGGCTGCCCCGGGGAACGGGAGTTGCACGTGCTTCCCGGGCCGTGACGCTCCTCCAGGACCTCCGCCACACCCTCCGCGGGCTCCGCAAGGCCCCGGGATTCACCGCGGTGGCGGTCCTCACCATCGCGCTCGGTGTGGGCGCCAACACGGCGCTCTTCTCGATGGTGAACGGGGTGCTGCTCAGCCCGCTTCCCTTCCCCGAGCCGGACCGCCTGGTGGGAGTGCACGCCTCGAAGCCCAACTTCGCCCGGGGCTCGATCTCGTACCCGAACTTTCGCGACTGGCGGCGCGCGAATTCCGTCTTCTCCGAGCTGGGCGTCTCGCGAAACACGAGCTTCATCGTCACCGAGCAGGGCCCGCCGGATCAGCTGGTGGGGACCTTCCTCTCCTCGAACTTCCTGCCGTTGCTTGGCGTCCACACGCTGCTCGGGCGCGACCTCGCCGCCGGTGAAGACGAGGTCGGCTCGGCTCCGGTGGTGCTGATCAGCGCAGGGCTGTGGCAGCGACGCTTCGGTTCCAGTCGCGACGTCCTCGGCAAGACCCTCACCCTCGACGGAAGGCCGTACACCATCGTGGGCGTCCTTCCCCCGTTTCCGCTCTCCGCACCGAACCTCCCGCGAACGAGCGACGTCTACGTCCCCATCGGCCAGTGGCCGAACGACCTGCTCCTCTCCCGTGGGGCGGGGCTCGGCATCCACGGCATCGGGCGACTGAAGCCCGGGGTCACGTTCGCCCAGGCGCAGGCGGACATGGACGGCGTCACCCGCGCTCTCGCCGAGACCTACCCCGAGGCGAACAAGGGCGTGGGCGCGACGCTGGTCCCGCTGAAGGAGCAGGTGGTCGGCCCGGTCCGCCCGGTGCTCCTGGTGCTCTTCGCCGCGGTCGCCCTCGTGCTGCTGATCGCCTGCGTCAACGTGGCGAATCTCCTGCTCGCCCGCTGCAGCGGGAGGGCGCGCGAGTTCGCAGTCCGCGTCGCGCTCGGGGCCGGACGGGGGCGGGTGGTGCAGCAGCTGCTCACCGAGAGCATCGTGCTCGGGGCGCTGGGCGGCGTCCTGGGGATCCTGCTCGCCGTGCTCGGCACCGGTTCCCTCGTCGGTCTCTCCGGCGATGGGCTTCCACGGACCTCGGAGGTCCACGTCGATGCGCGGGTGCTGGGGTTCACGCTGCTGCTCTCGCTTCTCTCCGGCACCCTCTTCGGGCTCGCCCCGGCGCTGGCCACCGTCCGGGCCTCGCCCCACGAGTCGTTCCGGGGAACGGCCGGCCTCCCTGGTGGACACCGCCGCTCGCAGGACGTCTTCGTGGTGCTCGAGGTGGCGCTGGCGCTGGTCCTCCTGGTGGGCGCCGGCCTGATGGTCCGGACCCTGACCCGGCTCTGGAGCGTCGACCCCGGCTTCGATCCGGAGCGGGTCCTCACCTTCGGCGTCTCCCTCCCCCCGGCGATGACCCGGGAGTCGCCGGAGGCGATCCGGGCTGCGCTCCGCGACCTCGAGACGACGACCGGCTCGACCTCGGGAGTGCGGGCGGTGTCCCTGTTCGGCGGCGCCTTTCCCCTCGCCGGCGACGATGAGGAGCTCTTCTGGCTCGACGGCCAACCCCGTCCCACGAGCCAGCACGACATGAAGTGGACGCTGAGCTACGTCGTCGGCCCGGGCTACCTGGACACGATGGCGATCCGCCTGCTCCGGGGCCGCTTCCTCGGCCCGCAGGATGAGCCCCGGAGCGCACCGGTGGCGGTGGTGGACGACGTCTTCGCCCGGACGTACTTCCCCGACGGCGAGGTGGTCGGCCGGCGCATCCACCTCGAACGAAGGCCGGAGCCGATCGAGATCGTGGGCGTGGTCGGGCACGTCAAGCAGTGGGGGCTGGACACCGATGACCGGAACTCGCTCCGCGCCCAGCTCTATGTCCCGTGGACCCAGGCGTCCGACGGACTGACCGCGCTGCTCGCCACCGGCGTGGGGGTCGCCGTCCGGACCGAGGGGGAGCCCCGGCAGACCCTGGTCCCCCTGCGGGGTTCCATCGGACGGATGGGGAGCCAGTACGCCGTGTTCGGGGCGCAGACGATGCCGGAGATCGTCACCGATTCACTGGGCCGCCAGCGCTTCGCGATGGTCCTCTTCGCCATCTTCGGCGGGCTCGCGCTGGTCCTGGCGAGCATCGGCATCTACGGAGTGGTCTCGTATCTGGTCGGGCAGCGGACGGGCGAGCTCGGCCTCCGCATGGCCCTCGGCGCACAGCGGGGAGACATCCTCCGGATGGTCCTCGCCGGCGGTGGGCGACTGACGGTCGTCGGGATCGTCCTGGGAACCGGGTGCGCGCTCGGCCTCACCCGGCTGATGGAGGGACTGCTCTACCAGGTGAAGCCCGCCGATCCGCCGACCTTCATCGCGGTCGGGGTGGGGCTCCTCGGTGTGGCGCTCGCCGCCTGCGCGGTGCCGGCCCGGCGCGCCTCGCGCGTCGATCCGATGGTCGCCTTGCGGCAGGGGTAGCCCTGGAGCGGGCCGCTAGTGGGTGGCGGCCTTCTTCTTGCCCTTGGCCTTCTCCCAGACGTTCTTGCAGGACTTGCTCAGCGAGGCCTCGTTGTCCTTGAGGCACTGCATCACCCGGCCCTCGCCTCGCTCCACCGTGGCGCAGAGCTTGTCCGCGTCCGGCTTGCACGCCTTGTAGAAGGCAGTGAGCTTCTTGCTCACGTCGTCCTTGCAGGCCGGGGAGAGCTGGTCCGTCTTGCCCTCGAGGCAGGCGAGGATGCGGCCGTGCCCGGGTTCGACTCCAGGGCAGATCTTCTCCAGGTCTGCCTTGCAGGGCTTTCCGGGCTCGGAGCTCTGGGCGAAGGCAACGGGAGCGGCAAGCAAGACGCCGGAGCCGACCAGCGCCGACCACCAGGACAGATGACGGGACAGCATGGATCTCCTCGCTCCTGGCGGAAGCGAGCACACGGAGTCCCCGGGCAAGCACCTCTCGCCGTGCCGCTGAGTCGCGCGGCAAGGGTGGATTGTCCACACCTTTCGTGAATCGTCCTCGCCGCCCGTCCAGCGCTCGACGGTCAGCGTGGCGCAGCCGAGGCGCTGGCCGCATGGCAACCCGAGGCCGGGCAGCGCCGGATGAAGACCCCGGCGAGGTGACCCGAGTCGACGCTGTTCGGCGGAGCCCAGGCCTGTGGGGGCACCGGAGCGACCAGGGCGTCCGCCCCGAGCGCGCAGCCCTGATCGAAGAGCGCCCGGATCGAGGTGTCGGTGGTATTGTCGGAGAACCCCTGGCCGAGCACCTCGTACGGCGTCTGCGGTGGAAGCAGGAGGACTTCGATCCGGCAAGACCCCGACGCGTACGAGGGGATCGGGGGCGTCCGGGTGACCGTCGCGCCGCAGCCTGACACGACCGTCAGGAGCGTCAGGAGCCTGGGCCAACCGATGCGCATGCAACGATGGTAGCGGACCGCGCCTGGCCGATCGAGTCGCAGGGGACGCGCATCGCTGCGCCGCCGGGCGCGAAGCTCGAGGTTGCGGCTCGCAACCGCTCGAGATCGCTCGCAGAAAAAAATCCGCATCGCGGTTGTCGATCCGCGGCGCGCTGATCGTCGCTCGGGTGCAGCAACCGAGTCACAAGGAGACAGCCGATGAAGGTCATGATGTTGGCGAAGGCGACCAAGCAAACCGAAGCGAGCCAGCCGCCGACCGCCGAGGCGCTGCTGGCGATGCACAAGTTCAACGAAGAGCTGGAGAAGGCCGGCGTGCTGCTCGATCTCGGCGGCCTCACGCCGACCAGCCGCGGGGTGCGCGTGCGGTACAGCCGGGGCAAGTGCACGGTGATCGATGGGCCGTTCCCCGAAAGCAAGGAGCTGATCGCCGGCTACTCGCTGCTCGAAGTCAAGACGCTCGCCGAGGCGGTCGAGTGGGCCAAGCGCGCGCCGTTTGGTGTCGGCGTGCGCGACGGCGAGGAGCTGGAGGTCGAGATCCGGCCGCTGTTCGACCCGGCGGACTTCGACGTGCCGGGCGAGGCCGAGGAGCGCGCAAAGCGGCTCGGCGAGAAGCTCGGCAAGGCGTAGCCGCCGCGCGGCGCGGTAAGCTCGCGGAGTGACCGATCCCCACGCCGCGATCGCCGCCGTGTTTCGCATCGAGTTCCCGCGCCTCGTCGCCGGGCTCGCGCGGCTCACGCGCGAGGTCGGGCGCGCCGAGGAGCTCGCGCAGGACGCGCTGGTCGTCGCGCTCGAGCGCTGGCCGACCGAGGGCGTGCCGGATAACCCGGGCGCATGGCTGATGACGACCGCGAAGCGGCGCGCGCTCGACGGCGTGCGCCACGCGCGCATTGTCGATGCCAAGCACGTGCAGCTCGCGCGCGATCGCGACGCCGACCCGCGCGACGTCGCCGGCGAGCTCGCCGACGCCCTCGACGACGCCGTCGGCGACGACCTGCTGCGGCTGGTGTTCACCGCGTGTCACCCGGTGCTGCCGACCGAGGCGCGGGTCGCGCTCACCCTGCGGTTCGTCGGCGGGCTCGCGACCTCGGAAATCGCGCGCGCGTTCCTCGTCCCCGAGTCGACGATCGCCCAGCGGATCGTCCGCGCCAAGCGCACCCTCGCCGAGGCGCGCGTGCCCTTCGAGGTGCCGCGCGCCGCCGAGCGCGAAGAGCGCCTCGAGTCGGTGCTCGAGGTGATCTATCTGGTGTTCAACGAGGGCCACGTCGCGACCGCGGGCGCGAGCTTGACGCGGCCCGAGCTGTGCCACGATGCGCTGCGCATCGCGCGCGTGCTCGCCGGCCTCGCGCCCGACGAGCCCGAAGTTCACGGGTTGGTCGCGCTGCTCGAGCTCTCGGCGTCGCGGCTCGCCGCTCGCATCGATCGCGACGGCGCGCCGGTGTTGCTCGCGGATCAGGATCGCGCGCGCTGGGATCGCGTGCTCGTTCGCCGCGGGCTCGCGGCGCTTGCCCGGGCAGAGGAGCTCGTCGCGACGCAAGGTGCCGCCGCCGGTCCGTACCAGCTCCAAGCCGCGATCGCCGCGCATCACGCGCGCGCCGCGACCGCCGAGGCGACGGAGTGGCCGCGGATCGCCGCGCTCTACGCGCTGCTCGCCCAGCGCGCGCCGTCGCCGATCGTCGAGCTCAATCGCGCGGTCGCGGTCGCGATGGCGTTCGGGCCCGGCGCCGGCCTCGAGCTCGTCGACGCGCTCGTCGCCGACGGCGCGCTCGCCGCGTATCACCTGCTGCCTGCGGTGCGCGGCGACCTGCTCGCGAAGCTCGGACGCGGCGACGAGGCGCGCACGGAATTTCAGCGCGCGGCGGAGCTGACCCGCAACGAGCGCGAGCGCGACGTCCTGCTCGCGAGAGCTCGCGATTCTGCGGTCAGCGCGTCGCGTCGTTCGTGAACCCGCGGCGGTGGCCCTCGAGGATGAAGAAGTCAGCTCGAAGGCCGGGGGCCACGACCCGGGCCGCGTCCTCCCGCGCGCCGGTCTGCCCGCCGCTGTCTACTGGCCGCAGGTGTCTCGCTGCCCGACGTGATGATGCGCGAGGGCATCCATCCGGAGACGCCCCGGGTTCCCTTCACGCCCGGCTGGGATCTGGTCGGAGTGGTGGACCGCGTCGGGGAGGGGGTCACCGGATTCGAGCCCGCCGAGGTCGTTGCAGCGCTGCCGATCCACGGCGCTTGGGCGGAGTTCGTCTGCCTCCGGCGAGATCAGCTGGTCTCGGTGCCACCGGGGCTGGACCCCGCCGAGGCGGTGAGCCTGATCCTGAACTACGTCACCGCGTACCAGATGCTGCATCGCTCCGCGAAGGTCAGGGAGGGCCAGCGGGTGCTGATCCACGGGGCATCGGGCGGTGTCGGCACGGCACTCCTGCAGCTCGGCCGGCTCGCCGGCCTGCAGATGTACGGGACCGGCTCGGCGCGAGGCGCTTCCGCCATCACCAGCCTGGGCGGTGTTCCAATCGACTATCAGCACGAGGACTTCGTCGAGAGGATCCACCGCCTGACCGGGGACGGCGTGGACGTGGTCTTCGACGGACTCGGTGGAGATCAGATCTGGCGATCGGCCAAGACGCTGCGTCCTGGCGGAAGGGTCGTGGCCTACGGCCTGACCGCGTCGCTCGAGGGCGGACGGCTGGCGGCGGGCCGGTCGGGTGGTGGTCGTCACCGGCTCCGGGCCATCGCGATGTTCGGGCTGTACAGCGTGCGCGGTCTGTTCCTGGCAGGCCGACGGCGAGTGGTTCCCTACAGCATCCAGTGGCTCGAGCGGTTGAGGCCGGAACTGTTCCGACGAGATCTCGCGGCGCTCTTCGAGCTCCTGCGAAGGAGGCAGATCGAGCCGCTCATCGCGGCGCGCTTTCCCCTGGCCGAGGCGAGGCACGCGCAGGAAGTGCTCGGGAAGGGGGGCGTCGTCGGGAAGATCGTCCTCGTCGCCTGACGTCCATCGAGCGGACCGATGAGGCGAGCCGGTCCCGCCAGGCCGTTCCTCGGGCCGTCAGCTCGCGCCGCTCGGGCGAGCGAGCGGGGCCGGGGCCGGGGCCGGGGCGCGGCCGTAGCGCATGGTGGCGTAGCCGGTGAGCACACCCACGAGCGTGCCGGGGAGGAGGATCTCCAGGTAGTGGCCGTGCTGCATCAGGGCGATGACCAGCGCCAGCAGTGCGCCCACGATCGTTCCGAAGACCAGCGTCGGCCCCATCCGGTTCACCTTGCGCGCGAAGAAGCCGATCAGCAGGCCGGCGATCAGCCCCTTGATGGTGGAGCCCACCACGATGCCCGCCAGCATCGGGCGGACCTCCGGCGTGAACCAGGCCGTCAGCCCATCGAGACTCCCCAGCAGCGCTCCCACCACCAGTGCAGTCACTACCCGTGTCATGCGTCGTTCCTCCTGGACCCTGGACCTCTTCAGCGCGCGGCCGGATTCCTTTAGGTGCGCCGGACCAGAAAGAGGAGCACTCGCACCACCGCATAGGTGAGGAGGAGGGCCAGGGCGACCCGGTGGCGGCGGGCCTGTCGCACCGTCCAGCGCCAGGGGCCCTCTGGCAGGACGCTCACTGCCTCACCGGCGAGGTGGCGCTCCACGTCGGCCGCCAGCGCCGCGACCTCCGGGTACCGGTCGCCCGGGGCCTGGGCCATCGCCCGGGCGGCAATGGCCCCCAGGGGCGCCGGAAGGTCCTCGCCGCTCCCTGCGCCGCGGAGGAGGAACTGGAGGAGCGCTCCCAACGAGTAGACGTCGGCCCGGGGGTCGTCGGCGCCCGGCGCACCGGCGGCCTGCTCTGGCGCCATGTACCCCGGGGTTCCCAGCGCGGCACCCGGAGCAGTGTCCCCGGGCTGCCCGGTCACCCCGTGCCCCGCGGGCCCCTCGCGCACGCCCACTCGCTTGGCCAGACCCCAATCCAGCACCAGCACCTCGCCGAACGGACCGAGCATCACGTTCTGGGGCTTGAGGTCGCGATGGACGATGCCCCGGGCGTGGGCGAAGGCCACCGTCTCGGCCAGCTTGAGGAAGATCCGCAGCCGCTCGGCCAGCGTCAGGGTCCGCACCGACGCGGCGTCCAGCCGGGTCCCCACCACCCGCTTCATCGCGTAGAAGGTCCGCCCGTCGACCAGCGTTCCCACGGCGTGGATCGGCACCACCCCCGGATGTTCCAGGGTCGCCAGCACCTCCGCCTCACGGCGCAGCCGCTGCTCGGCGTCCTCGCCCGGGAGATCGAGGATCTTGAGCGCCAGGCGCCGCTGCAGCGCGGACTCCTCCACCTCGTACACCGAGCCCATCCCGCCGCGGCCGAGGAGCCCCACCAGCCGGTAGCCGGTCCCCTCCAGATCAGGCTCGCGCAGTACCCGCTGCAGCCGTTCCACGGCCAGGTCGTCGAGCGCGGTCATTCAGGGCTCCACCCCGAGCAGGGCGCGCGCCTCCTGGCGGAACTCCGTCTCGTCCTGGGTGAGATCGCGCAGGACCTCCAGCGTCTGCTGGCGCAGGATCCGCCGGGCGAACGAAAGGCGGTTGGTGACCTCGGTGACCGAGAGCCCGAGGCGCTGGCCCAGCTCGGCATACGAGGGTCGCTCGCCGCCCGGAGGGTCGAGGTCGAAGCCCTCCAGCACCGCCCAGTGCGGCTCCTTCCCCCGGGCGAGCAGGGTGCTCCGGGTGCGGTCCACCGCCAGGGAGAGGACGCTCCTCCGCCACTCCTGCTCGAACAGCGCCTCCGGTGAATCGCCTCCCGGCGCCTCCAGCACCTCCGCCACCGACTCCAGCGCAACGGGGAGCTGCCCGCCGCCGCGCTTCTCTCGCCGCCGGGCGGCGTCGGCATTGCGCACCATGGCGTCGATGCAGAGGCGGAGGTAGGTCCGGAGCCGGGCCCGCCGGCCGTCGTAGGCCACGAGCAGGTCCCGCTCCGACGCCGCGCGGAAGAACTCCTGGGCCAGCTCGGAGGCCTCGTCGGGCGAGCGGCGCCAGCGAATCGCCAGATACCTCTGGACCGGGCGGAGGTAGGCCAGGGCCAGCGT
>Ga0335084_10001196_pt1 | contig 23777 bp, 22 predicted proteins | sample Lox_Sample_44_FD_206721 | JGI IMG/M metagenome (GOLD analysis project Ga0335084, IMG submission 206721) | Soil microbial communities from Loxahatchee National Wildlife Refuge, Florida, United States - Lox_Sample_4.4 | ecosystem: Environmental > Terrestrial > Soil > Wetlands | place: USA...
CATCGCGAAATCTCCATCAAAGACAGCCTGCCTCACGCAGCGCTGCGCGCAGCGCGTCGTGGTGCTGCGCGGCGAGCGGTGTCAGCGGCAGGCGCAGATCACCACCGATCAGCCCCATTTCCGTCAACGCCCACTTCACCGGAATCGGGTTCGCTTCCACGAACAGCCGCCGATGCAGCGGCAACAGCCTGTCGTTCACTGCGCGCGCGCCGACGGCGTCGCCGGCCCGTGCCTTCGCACACATCTCGGCCATCAGCCTCGGGGCCACGTTGGCCGTCACCGAGATCACACCATGCCCGCCCATCAGCATCAGGGCGAGCCCGGCAATATCGTCGCCACTGTAGACCGCAAACTCGGACTTGCCCGCCGCGGCGAGGGCACGCAGCAGCTCGCTGCCGCGGCCGAGGTCGGCGGTCGCATCCTTGATGCCGACGATCCCCGGAACCTGCGCCAACCGCATCACCGTGTCGTTCGCCAGATCGGCGACCGTGCGCGAGGGCACGTTGTAGAGGATCAACGGCAGGTCGACACTCTCGGCGATGCTGCGGAAGTGCCGGTACAGCCCTTCCTGCGTGGGCTTGTTGTAGTACGGCACGACCGACAGCCCGCTCGCCGCGCCAACCTTCTTCGCGAACGCCGAAAGCTCGATTGCCTCGGAGGTTGCGTTGCCGCCGGTGCCCGCGATCACCGGGATCCGTCCGGCGGCGTGCTTCACGGTGGTTTCGATCAGGAGGCAATGCTCCTCCACATCCACGGTTGGCGACTCGCCGGTCGTACCGACCACCACGATCGCGCTGGTGCCGTTCGCAACGTGGAAGTCGATCAGCTTGCGCAGTCCCGCGAGATCGAGCGCCCCGCCTGGCTGCATTGGCGTAACGATCGCGACGAGACTGCCTGTCAACATCAGGGCCGATCCGAAAAATGCGCCATTTTACCCGAATCGTTTGGGGCGGCGCGTCGGCGACAGAGGCCGGGCGGTGGCGACCGCCGTCAGACAGCAATGGTCGGCGGCAAGTTCAGGCGGACAGGGGCGGCGGCCAGCACCGCGCAGGGCCCACGGCGGCAAGACGCTGCACGACGCAGGCGCGCTCGCCTCCGATCAGGCCCTGCTCGAAGGCGACGATTGTCAGGGACCCGCGCGTACGCTCCAGCAACTCGTCGCGAACGAGAAGGAAGTCCGGGTTGGTTGGCTTGCCGAAGGCTTCGTTGCCCTCCGCAAAAGTCTCGTAGAGAAGGACGCCGTCGCTGGCGAGCGCCGCCAGCAGCCACACGAAGAGCGGACGATGAAGGTAGTTCGTCACCACTATGGCATCGAAGCGCTCGCCGGGGAACGGCCACGCGCCACTTTCGAGGTCGACGACTTGCGTCCGCACCCCGGGAGTCGTGGCGAAGGACGCCAGCGCCGCCGCGTCGCTATCGACGGCGAGGACGCGCGCGCCGCGCCCCGCGAGGAACACCGCGTGCCTGCCGGACCCGGCGGCAACATCGAGCACGCGCCCGCCCGGCGCGACGAGCGCCGCAAAGCGCACGATCCACGGCGACGGTTCAAGACCGGAGTGGCCGCTCGACGCTGCATTCATCGGCGACGCTTTCGGCGCGCCGGCTGCGCCGCGGCGCCCCCGGCCTCGGCCTGTGTTTCGACGGCGTCGTTGCGCGCCTCCTCAATCAACCACTCGACGAACGCCCCGGCGGCAGGTCGCTTCGCCGCCTGGCTGGAAGTGATCACGTAGTAGCCGTGGTCGGTCGCGTGTCTGTCCCGGAAAGGGGCGACAAGCCTGCGCTGCTGCAGCAAGCTGTTGATCAAGGGCACCCGTCCCAGCGCAACGCCCTGCCCATCGAGGGCAGCTTGCACCACCTGGTCGAAGTGATTGAAGCGCAGCGACCCGGCGGGTTTCAGGTCGTGAATGCCGATCGCCGCCAGCCATGCCGACCAGTTGAGCCAGGTGAAGCGGCCCCGCTCGTCGTCGATATGCAGCAGCACGTGGCGAACGAGATCCTCGGGGCGCTTGAGCGGCCGAGTCGGGTCGCGTGCGAGCGAAGGCGAGCAAACCGGCAGGAGTCGCTCGCCGAACAGTCGCGGCGCTCCCGCGGGCGCCGATGCCTGGCCGCAGTAGCGTACGGCGAGGTCGATGCGCTCGCGCTCGAGATCTACGATCCGGTTGTCGGCCGATATGAACACGTCGACGGTCGGCTGGCGCGCCCGGAACCGAGACAGGCGGGGGATCAGCCACAGGGACGCGAACGGCAGGTTCGTCGAGACGGTGAGCGCCTGCGAGCCCTCATCGCGGCGGATCTTGGCCAGCGCGCGGGAGAACTCCTCGAGCATGCTCTTGGCCGTCGCGTGCAGCAGCTGGCCCGCATCGGTAAGGCGCAGATCCCGGTGCCGCCGCTCGAAAAGACGCGCGCCGAGCTGCTCCTCGAGCGCGAGGATCTGGCGGGAGAGCGCCGACTGCGTGAGGAATATCTCCTCTGCGGCGCGCGTGAAGCTCAGGTGGCGCGCTGCAGCCTCGAAGCCCCGCAACAGATCGAGCGATGGCAGGCGCCCGCCGGCCGCTGGGGGTTTAGCCATTCCGATTATGCATGTTAAGCATGCACCGAAATCGTTTGTTCGGCACTCCGCTGGAGTCGATAATTCGCTCGCGTCGATCGGTGATGGACGCAGTGGATGGGACGATCGATGCATGCATGATACGCATAACTTAGGAGCAACACCATGCCCTACGATGCCCCCGCAACACAAGCAGGCCGCAGCTTCGTGCTCCCCAGGCGCAGCACGCTCGTGCTCGACGGAGCCCGCGGGACCACCATCGCCGTTGTTCGAGGGTCCCTGTGGGTGACGCAGGAACACGACATGCGCGACATCATCCTCGAGGACGGCGCGCGCTTCGTGATCGACCGCAGCGGGCGCACGATCATCGCGGCGGAAGAAGAGTCCCGCCTGCGGCTGAAGCGAGCCAAGACACGCCTCGACCTGGTTCTCGCCTGGCTGAAGCGCGTTAGCGCCGCTGTCACGCAGATCCTCGCTGCGTCCGCTACCGCCGAAGGCTCGGTCGCGCTGCTGAGCCAGCGCAAGCAGGTACCGTACTACTGACAAGGGAAGAGATCATGCGCGCCTACCGTCCTTCGGCGCCGCGATTCGCTCTGGCCCTGGTCGCGGCGGCAATGTCGGCCGCAACGGTCGGGACGCTCGTCGTCGTGCCGGCCGGACTCGAGCCCGGCGGCAAGCGCCAGGCCATGCTGGCCGCGATCGGTGCTCGTGCAGGAATCTCGAGCCGAATGTCGAGCGTCGAGACCGCCGCGTCGAATTGCCTCGACACGCCGGCGGCATCACAGGTCGGTCCTGCGGGCGCACCGGAGCTCGAGCGCAGCTGAGCGCTTCGGGCGTCCGGCGGCGCTCGCAGCGGCCGCCTTACCTCTTCGAGAAGCAGATCTCGCCCCCGCTCCCAGCCACGCGGATGGTGTCGCCCGCGCTGAACTTGCCGGCGAGGATATCCTTTGCGAGCGGGTTTTCGATCTGCTGCTGGATCGCACGCTTGAGCGGGCGTGCGCCGTACACGGGATCGAATCCTTCCTTTGCGACCTCGGAGAGCGCCTCGGGCGCCACGTCGAGCTTGATCTCCAGCTTGGCGAGCCGCGCCTCGAGCGCCTTGAGCTGGATCCTCGCGATCGACTCGATGTTCTTCTCCGATAGCGCGTGGAAGACCACGATCTCGTCGATGCGGTTGATGAACTCGGGCCGGAATGTCGTCTTCACTTCGGCCATGACCGCGAGCTTGATCACGCCGTAGTCGTCGCCGGCCATCTGCTGGATCATCTGCGAGCCCAGATTCGACGTCATCACGATCACCGTGTTCTTGAAGTCGACGGTGCGTCCCTGGCCGTCCGTCATCCGGCCGTCGTCGAGCACCTGCAGCAGCACGTTGAACACGTCGGGGTGCGCCTTCTCCACCTCGTCGAGCAGGATCACGCTGTAGGGCTTGCGCCGCACCGCTTCGGTGAGATAACCCCCTTCCTCGTAGCCGACATAGCCCGGCGGGGCGCCGATCAACCGCGCGACCGAGTGCTTCTCCATGAATTCCGACATGTCGATGCGTATCAGGTGCGATTCCGAGTCGAACAGGAACTCGGCGAGCGCCTTGCAGAGCTCGGTCTTGCCCACGCCCGTAGGCCCCAGAAACAGAAACGACCCGTAGGGCCGATTCGGATCGGCCAGCCCTGAGCGCGAGCGGCGGATCGCGTCGGAGACGAGCCGCACTGCCTCGTCCTGGCCGACGACGCGCCTGTGCAGCGCCTCTTCCATGTGCAGAAGCTTGTCGCGCTCGCCCTGCATCATCTTCGACACGGGAATGCCGGTTGCGCGCGAGACAACCTCCGCGATCTCCTCCGCACCGACCTGCGTGCGCAGGAGCTGCGGCTTCTTCGCCTGCTCCTTGGCGAGCTTCGTGTCGGCCTTCTTCAGCTGCGCCTCGAGCGCAGGCAGCTTTCCGTACTGCAGCTCGGACATCTTCTGCCAGTCGCCCTTGCGCTTCGCCTCCTCCATCTGGAGCTTGATCTTGTCGATCTCCTCCTTGATGTGCTGCGCGCCCTGCACCTGCGCCTTCTCGGCCTGCCAGATCTCGTCGAGATCCGCGTATTCGCGCTCGAGGCGCTTTATCTCCTCCTCGATTGCACCGAGGCGCTTCTTCGAGGCTTCGTCCTTCTCCTTCTTGACCGCCTCGCGCTCGATCTTGAGCTGGATCAGGCGCCGGTCGAGCCGATCCATCGCCTCGGGCTTGGAGTCGATCTCCATCTTGATCCGCGCCGCCGCTTCGTCGATCAGATCGATGGCCTTGTCGGGCAGGAAGCGGTCGGTGATGTAGCGGTGCGAAAGCTCCGCCGCGGCAACGATCGCCGGGTCGGTGATCTCGACGCCGTGGTGAATCTCGTAGCGCTCCTGCAAGCCCCGGAGAATCGCAATGGTCGCCTCGACCGAAGGCTCACCGACCAGCACCTTCTGGAAGCGGCGCTCGAGCGCGGCGTCCTTCTCGATGTACTTGCGGTATTCGTCGAGCGTGGTCGCGCCCACGCAGTGCAGCTCGCCGCGCGCGAGCGCGGGCTTGAGCATGTTGCCGGCGTCGATCGCGCCTTCGGCCTTGCCGGCGCCGACCATCGTGTGCAGCTCGTCGATGAAGACGATCGTCCGGCCCTCGTCGGCGGCGATGTCCTTGAGCACCGCCTTCAGGCGCTCCTCGAACTCGCCGCGGTACTTTGCGCCCGCGAGCAGCGCCGCCATGTCGAGCGACAAAACCCGCTTGTTCTTGAGCCCCTCGGGCACCTCGCCGTTGACGATGCGCTGGGCAAGGCCCTCGACGATCGCCGTCTTGCCCACGCCGGGCTCGCCGATGAGAACCGGGTTGTTCTTGGTGCGCCGCTGCAACACCTGGATGACGCGGCGGATCTCGTCGTCGCGTCCGATGACCGGGTCCAGCTTGCCGCTGCGAGCGCGTTCGGTGAGATCAACCGTGTACTTCTTCAGCGCTTCGCGCTGGCCTTCCGCTTCCTGCGTGTCGACGCCAGCGCCGCCGCGAACCGCCTCGATCGCCTTCTCGAGCGCCTTGCGGGTCAGGCCGTACTCCTTGGCAAGCCGCCCGGTGTCGCCCTTGTCGTCGGCGAGCGCGAGCAGGAAGAGCTCGCTCGCGATGAACTGGTCGCCGCGCTTGGTCGCTTCCTTGTCGGTGAGGTTGAGCAGGTTGTTGAGATCGCGCGAGATCGAGATCTCGCCGCCCTGGCCTTCAACCTTCGGCAGCCGCGCGATCGCTTTTGCAAGCGCGGTCTTCAGCGCCGCGACGTTGACGCCGGCGCGCGCGAGCAGCGACGCGCTGCCGCCGTCCTCCTGCTGGAGCAACGCCTGGAGCAGGTGCTGTGGGTCGATAAATCCGTTGTCGTTGCCCAGCGCGAGGCTCTGCGCATCGCCGAGCGCCTGCTGGAATTTGGTCGTTAGCTTGTCCAACCGCATGAAAGACCCCTCGGGGCGCCAATGTACTCCAACGTTGGGGAGCCGAGCGGGTTTTCAAGGCGCAACCGAGCCGTAGCCGTTTGATTTCGCTTAAGGTTCTCGATGCGCCCGGCCCGACTCGGAAGCGCATGCGAGCGCCAGGCCGAGGTCGGGCCGGGTCGAGTCGCTTATTGCCCCACGATCTGCGGCTTCAGCGAGCCCAGGGCGCCGAGCAGCTCGCCCTGCTCCTTGGCCGGAACCTTGAACTTGTCGAGCGACTTCTTCAGGTCCTCCACCAGCGCATTGAAATCGGCGTCGGTGATACCCATGCCCTTGTGCGCTGTTTTCATGTCCTTGCCGGTGTAGGTGCACGGCCCGCCCGTGGCCTGGCAAATTTGGTCGACCAGGTTACGCTTGAGCCGCGCAATGTCGGCCTTGGCGAAAAAGCCGTTGATGCGCTTGTCTGCTGCGACGTTGGCTACGAAGTCGTCGACCACCGCCGTGATCGCTTCCTTTCCGCCGAGGCGGTCGTAGAGCGATTTCTGCGGCGCCATGCCCATATCCTGGCAGGCGGCGAGCAGGAGGGCGGCAAGGAATAGCGTGGGAAATGCGAGCCTTCTCAGCATACCGTTCATCGTTTCCTCTCCTTGGGGTAAAGGGCCTTCGCTTGTTGCAAACGCCTATACGGCAGGAGAGGCATGCTGGATGCACTGGCCGCGGCGTCCGGTTCCCGGGCGCCGTGCTAGCATCGCCCGAAGGTCGCACGATGCCGTCTAACCCGATGTCCCAGCCCCCGGAGCCGCGGCGCGAGGCGGGGTTTCTCCAGGTCATGGGGGCCGTCTTCTGGAGCTTCTTCGGCGTCCGCAAGCGCTCGTCTGGCGAGCGCGACTCTGTCTCCATCAAGCCCGTGCACGTGATCCTCGCCGGGCTGCTCGGCGCGGCAATGCTGGTCGCGGCTGTCGCCACGCTCGTGCACTTCGTCGTCAACCGGGGCTGACGCGCGCCGCAGGCGCGTCAGCCGCGCAAGGCGGAACGGGCGAGCTCGACGCGTTCGGCGGCGACGGCGAGCTCCGCCTCTGTCGACAGCACGTCCGGACAGAGGCGAAGGAACTCGCCCCGCGCATCGCAGCACACGCCTCGCTCCTCGAGCGCCCGCGCGATCGCAGAGGCGTCGGGGTCGCGTATCACCACGAAGGCGCCGCGATCCTCGCGCGCCCCTTCCGCTTCGACGCGCCGCTCGGCGAGTAGCGAGACGAGCCTTCGCTGCTGCTGCAGCGAGTACGCGCGCAGCCGTGCCGGGCCGATCGCCAGCGTGAACACCTGCCCTGCGCGCGCCTGGTACCAGGGCAGCACCGCGGGCGTCGATTCGAGAAAGGCGTCACCGCCAGGCGCGAACTCCGCCGGATCGGGCCGCTCGTAGAGGAATGGATTCTTCTTGGCGAACCAGCCGATGTCGAGCGTGGTGAGCGAGCCGTCGAGATGCCGGGGATGCAAATAGAGGTAGCAAGCGCCGGGGCCGCCGCGCAGGTATTTGTAGCTGCCGCCGACCGCGAAGTCGACGTCGAGCGCGGCCAGGTCGACCGGAAGCACGCCGAGCGAGTGGTAGACGTCGAGCATCACGCGTGCCCCGGTCGCGTGCGCCGCCGCAACCAGCGCCGCGAGTCCCGGGATGACCTGCCCGGTGTTGAATGCGACCTGTGAGACGACAACGAGATCGGTGCCGCGCTCGACTGCGGCGAGAAGGTCTTCCGCCGCGAGCAATCCCTGCTCGCGCGGTTCGACGAACGAAAGTTGGATGCGCCGCCGCCGGGCGTAGTGCCGCAGGATGACGTCGATCGAGTCGAACTCCGCGCGCGTCGCGAGCACGTGCGGCGGACGCTCGTACGAGTTGAGGATCGCGCGCAGGCCCTGGCCGGCGCTCGTCTTGGGTACGATGCAATCGACGCGCGGTGCGCCGAGCAAGCGTGCCAGCCGCGCGCGATAGGCATCCATCTCCGCGGACCACTCATCCCACGCGTCCCCCATGCGCGTCTGCCAGAGCGCGATCGCCTCCGCGACATCGTCGGCGGTGGCGTCGAGCGGCCGGCCCAGCGAGTGATTGGCGAGGTCGATCGTGCCGCGCCGGCGCTCGAGAACGCGCGAGAATAACGGCGCGACGCGCTCGCGGATCGCCGCTTCGCTCAGCGGAGCGCTGCCCAGCGCCGCGACGGCGCTCTCGATGACCCCGATCGTCGTCGGCGGCTTCGCTCCCGCGTCGCGGCGCTCGTTCATGCCTGCTCCTCAGCGCGCGATCGCTGTGCGCACGTCGATCAGCTCGGGAAAAAACGCGTGATCAAGCGCGCGCTTGAGGAAGGCGACGCCCGACGACCCTCCGGTGCCCGGCTTGTGGCCGATGATCCGCTCGACCGTCTTCAGATGCCGGAAGCGCCAGAGCTGGAACCCCTCCTCGACGTCGACGAGCTTCTCGCACATGTCGTAGGCGTCCCACCAGCGCTGGGGGTCGTCGTAGATCGTCTTGAGCACCGGCACCAGCTCGACGTTGCGCGCATAGGGCTGCGTGAAATCGCGCTCGAGGCAGGCGCGCGGAACCGGCAAGCCGCGCCGCGCGAGGTGGCGCAGGAACTCGTCGTAGAGCGAGGGTGCGCGCAGCAGCGCCTCGAGCTCGGCGAGCGCCGCCCGGTCGTGGCGGAAGACCTCGAGCGTCGCGGCGTTCTTGTTCCCGAGCAGGAATTCGATGGCGCGGTACTGCGCCGACTGGAAGCCCGAGGAGCTGCCCAGCACCGGCCGAAACGCGTCGTACTCCGACGGCGTCAGCGTCTCCAGCACGGCCCATTGCTCGAAGAGCTGCTTCTGAATGAGCTTCACGCGCGCCAGTATCTTGAAGTTGGCGGCGAGCGCGTCGGCCTGCACGTGGCGCACGGCGGCCTTGAGCTCGTGAATCAGCAGCTTCATCCACAGCTCGGACGTCTGATGCTGGATGATGAAGAGCATCTCGTCGTGGCGCGGCGATGCACCTTGCCGGCCGGAAAGCGGTTGCTGAGCCGCGAGCAGCAAGTCGAGGCGCAGATAACCCGCGTAGCTCAACCGGTCGCGGAAGTCGGTGACGATGCCTGGCTCGAGGCGATCCTGAGTCATGTTGGGATACCCATTGGCGCAAAGTCCTTGCAATGCCGGTTCAGCCGAGATGGCGCAGGACCGTCAGCGGGGGCTGGCGCAGTGTGCTGCGCGTGCCGAGCCAGCCCGCGACCGCCACGCAGGCCGCGGCCCCGACGACACCGACCACCCACAGGCGGGCGTTCCAATCGAACGGGATCTGGAAGACGCGATCGGCGAGCACGTAACCGACGGCGGTCGCGCCCGCCGCAGCGAGCAGCCCTGCGAGGGCGCCGAGCGCGAGGAACTCGGTGACCTGTGCGGCGGTGAGCTGACGCTGGCTCGCGCCGAGCGTGCGCAGCACGGCGGCGTCGAAGCGACGTTCGTCCTGAGTGGCGGCGATCGCGGCTTCCAAGACGAGCACGCCGCCGGCGAGAGTGAACAGGAAGACGAACTCGACGGCGAGCGCGACGTCATCCATGATCGTCTGCACCTGGCGCAGGAGCTCGCCGACGTCGATCACCAGCACATTGGGGAACTCACGCACCAGAGCCGTGAGCCAGCCGGCGCTCGGCGCGTCTGCGCGCAGCGCGGCGATATAGGTCTTCGGCAGCGCATCGAGCGGGCCGGGCGGAAACAGCGCGAAGAAATTCACTCGGAAGCTGTCCCAGTCGACCTTGCGCAGGTTGGTGACCTTCGCGCTCACCTGCGTCCCGGCGACGTCGTAGGTCAGCGTGTCGCCAAGCTTGATGCCGAGCGTCTCGGCGATCCCCTCCTCGAGCGATGCGCCGCCTGCCTCGCCTGCTTTCCACCACTGCCCCGCTACGACCCGATTGCCGCGCGGCAGGCTCTCGCTCCATGAGAGGTTGAATTCGCGCTCGCCGAGCGCCCGCGCGCGCCCTTCGGGCAGTTGCGCGGTAACGAAGGGCTTGTCGTTCACCGCCACCAGTCGCCCCCGCACCATCGGCAGCAGCGGCGCGTCGAGCTTGAGCTCGCGTTGGAGCAACGCGTGAATGCCCTCGACCTGATCGGCCAGGACGTTGACGAGGAACGTGTTCGGCGCATCCGGCGGCAGGCTCGCGCGCCAGTTGCGCAGCAGATCGCCGCGCACCATCGTGAGCAGCAGCAGTGCCATCACGCCCATGCCGAGCGCCCCGATCTGCAGGCTCGAGCCAAGCGGTCGCCGCCGCAGATTGGCTAGACCATAGCGCCAGCTGTAGCCGCGTTGCGGCAGCAAGCGCAGCAGCGCGATGGCGATCCACGCGGCACCCGCCGCCGCAGCGAGCAGCGCGAGGATGCCGCCGATCATGATCCCGCCCGTCTTCAGATCCTGCGCCTGCCAGGCGATCAGCGCTGCGATCGTCGTTGCGCCCGCGATGTAGGCGAGCGCCCCGCCTGCCCGCGGCAGGCCGAGGTCACGGCGCAGCACGCGCAGCGGCGGAACGCGCGAGAGTGCGATGAGCGGCGGCAGCGCGAAGCCGAGCAGCAGCGCCAGCGCCGTGACCGTGGCTCCCAGCGCCGGCCTCCAGCCCGGCAGCGGCAGCTCCGTGCGCAGCAGCGCACCGAGCAGCGTCACGAGAAGCTGCTGCCCGGCGAGCGCGAGCGCTGCGCCGATCAGGCTGGCGCCGAGCCCGAGCACCACGAACTGGATCGCGAAGAGCGCGAGTATCTGTCGTTGCGGGGCGCCCATGCACCGCATCATGGCGGCCGCGTCGAGATGGCGGCGCAGATAGCGCGACGCGCCGAGCGCGACCGCGACGGCGGCCAGGATGACCGCGACCAGCGCGGCGAGACCGAGGAAGCGGTCGGCACGCTCGAGCGTCTGCCGCAACTCGGGACGGAGATCGCGCACGGATTCGAGGCGCTGGCCGCGCTCGAGGTGCGTCGCCGCCCAATCGCGAAACGCGTTTGTCGCGGCTCCTGCAACGAGCAGGCGATAGGTCGCACGATTGCCCGGCTGCAGCAGATTGGTCGCAGGCACGTCGTCGATATTCATGAGCATGCGCGGACCGAGGCTGAGCAACCCCCCCGCGACCTCCGGATCCTGTTGCACGATCTCGGCCACGACGAGCTTGCTGTCGCCCACGGCCAGACGCGAGCCTTTCTGCAGGCCCAGACGTGCCGCGAGGCGGACGTCGACCCACGCTTCCCCGGTCGCGGGTATGGAGTGCGCCGCCCTCCCCTCTGGGTTCGCGGCCTCCGCGAGCGTGACCGCGCCGCGCAACGGGTAGCCCGCACCCACCGCCTTGACATCGGTCAGCACGGCATCGCCTTCTCCGGCGCCAGCCTGCCGCACCATGCTGTTGAAGCGGATCACCGAAACGATGGCGAGCCCGCGCGCTCGCGCCTCACTCGAGAGCGTCGGCGCGAGCGGATGATCGCCGGATACCATCAAATCCGCGCCGAGCAGTAGATTCGCCTGCGAGGCGAGCGCGCCCTTCACGCGATCAGCGAAGAAACCCACCGTGCCCACGCTCGCTGCGGCGAGCACGAGCGCCGCGATCAGCACCGAGAGCTCGCCCGCGCGCCAGTCGCGCGAGAGCATGCGAAGCGCCAGGCGGACGGTGTTCATCGCGCGCTCACTGCCCCCGCTCGTCGCCCACGAGCTTGCCTCCCGCGAGCGAAAGGCGTCGCGCGCAGCGTGACGCGATTACGGGATCGTGAGTCACCAGCAGGAGCGTCGTGCCCCGTTCGCGGTTGAGACGAAACATCACCTCGGCGACCTCCGCGCCAGTCGCGCCGTCGAGATTCCCCGTCGGCTCGTCGGCCATGAGAATCTGCGCTTCGCCGGCGAAGGCGCGCGCGATGGCCACGCGCTGCTGCTCTCCGCCCGAGAGCTGCTTCGGATAATGCGTCAGGCGTCCGGCGAGACCGACCCGCTCGAGCCAGGACATCGCGCGCGACGGCGCATCGCGGGCGCCCGCGAGCTCGAGCGGCAGCATCACGTTCTCGAGCGCGGTGAGCGCCGGCAGCAGCTGAAAGGATTGAAACACGAAGCCCACCCAGCGCTGCCGCAGTGCCGCCCGGTCGTCTTCGGACAGGCCGTTCAAGGCACGATCACCGAGCCAAATTTCCCCGGCGCTCGGGCGGTCGAGCCCGGCGAGCAATCCAAGCAGCGTGGTCTTCCCCGAACCCGAAGCGCCGAGGATCGCCACGGTCTCGCCGCGCTCGACTTCAAAAGTGACTCCGTCGAGGATCGTCAGCGGCGAATCGCCGCTCAGTACGGTCTTCGAAAGGGCTTCCGTGCGAATGATCGAGTCCGGCATGACAGGTCGCGCATTCTACTCCCCGCTCGCGCCGCTTTGCTTCGCGCCGCGCCGCCCTCATACAATGCGGCATGGTCTGCGGCTTCTCAAGCCCGATGGCAAGGCACGTGCGTCTGTTGCGGATCGCCGCGCTCACGCTCCTGCTCGCATGCGCGGGCGCATTCGCGCAGACAAAGCCGCCCGTCATCCTGATCGTCGGCGACAGCATCTCCGCGGGCTACGGCCTGCCTTCGGGAACGGGCTGGGCTGCGCTGCTGCAGGAGCGGCTCGCAGCCGAGCGCTACCCCTATCACGTGATGAATGCGAGCATCAGCGGCGACACGACCGCGGGCGGACGCGCCAGGCTGCCCGGATTGCTCGAAGCGACTCGCCCGCAAATCACGGTCATCGAACTGGGCGGCAACGACGGGCTGCGCGGAGGCAGCCTCGACGCAATGGCGCACAATCTCGACGCGATGGTCACCGCCGCACAGCAGGCGGGTTCCCGCGTCCTGCTGCTCGGCATGCGGCTGCCGCCCAACTACGGTCCGGATTACGTGCGGAGGTTCGTCGCTACCTACGCCGAGATCGCGCAAAAACGCAAAACTGCGCTCGTGCCTTTCATCTTCGAAGGCTTCGGCGACGACAGCGCGATGTTTCAGCCCGATCGCATCCATCCGGTCGCCGCCGCACAGGCAAAGCTGCTCGATAATGTCTGGCGCGAGCTCAAGCCTCTGCTCGCCACTCACGGCAAGGGCCGATGAGCACCGGGCATCCGGGCGTGCATCGCGTCGGGATCGCGGCGCTCGCCGACTACCGCGATCGCATCGACGTGCGCAGCCCAGCCGAATACGCGCTCGATCATGCACCAGGGGCCCTCAACCACGCAGTCCTCGACGACGCGCAGCGCGCGCGCATCGGCACGCTTTACGCGGAGTCGCCCTTCGCCGCGCGAAGGTTGGGCGCCGCGCTGGTCGCGCGCAACATCGCCGACATGCTGGAGACGGCATTCAACGCGCATCCGCGCGAGTGGCGACCTCTCGTGTACTGCTGGCGCGGCGGGCAGCGCAGTCGCGCCCTCGTGCAGGTGCTGCAGGAAGTCGGCTGGCGCGCAGCGCAGCTCGAGGGCGGATATCGCGCCTACCGACGTCATGTCATCGCCGAGCTCGAGCGCCGGCCCCTGCAGTTCGACTTCGTCGTCCTGCGCGGTCTCACCGGGTCGGGGAAGAGCCGACTGCTCGCCGCGCTGGCGAGCGAGGGCGCTCAGACGCTCGATCTCGAGGGCATCGCCCGGCACCGCGGCTCGCTGCTCGGCGGGCTGCCCGATGATTCGCAGCCCTCGCAGAAGTCTTTCGAGAGCCAGCTGCTCGACGCGCTTGGCCGGCTCGATCCCGCGCGTCCCGTGTATGTCGAGTCCGAGAGTCGCCGCATCGGCAGCGTGCAGATGCCCGACGCGCTGCTCTCCCGCATGCGCGCAGGTCGGACGGTCAGCCTCGTCACGCCGGTCGACCAGCGCGTCGCGCTGCTCAAGGAGGAGTACGCACACTACCTCGCCCGGCCGCCGCTGCTCGTAAGCCGGCTGGAAGCGCTGACCGAGCTGCGCGGCAGGGAAACGATCGGCCGCTGGAGCGCGATGGCGGCGGTAGGCGACTGGGACACTCTGATCGCGGAGCTCCTCGAGGTGCACTACGATCCGACCTACGGCCGCTCGCTCGAGCGCAACTTCCCGGAGGGAGCGGAGGCAGTTACCGTCGAAGCGAGCGACGTCTCGCGCAGCGGCTTCGCAGCGCTCGCACGCGAACTTCGCTCACGCCTCGAAGCCGCCGAGCGCGCCGGGAGCCAATCGTGACCAGCTACGCCTTTCGCATCGTCAACGTCTTCGCCGAGACGCGGCTCGCGGGAAATCCACTCGCGGTCTTCGAGGACGGACGCGGCCTCGACGAAGCGACAATGCAGGCTCTGGCGCTGCAGTTCAACCTGTCGGAGACGACCTTCGTCCTGCCTTCAGATGCTGCGACGGCTCGCGTGCGCATCTTCACGCCGACGTTCGAGATGCCGTTCGCCGGCCATCCCACGCTCGGCACGGCCCATGTCGTGCGCGCGCTCAAGAGCGCCGGCGACGCGATCACGCTTGAGATGCGCGCCGGAGTGATTCCCGTGCGCGCCGACGGAGACCTGTGGACTCTCACCGCCAACGCGCCACGCACACGCGCGGTCGCGGCATCGCCGCGGGAGCTTGCCGAGATGCTTGGGCTCCAGCTCGCGGACCTTGCACCGGGCGAGCGGTGGGTCGATACCGGGAGCGAGCAGCTTGTGATCCCGATTGCGACCGCGGCTGCCGTGCGCCGCGCCGCGCCGCGCGCCGAGTTGATCGCCCGCCACGCGAGCGTCTCTGTGCCGGGCGGCGTCTCACGCGCGATGGCCTACCTCTGGGCCGAGGACGGCGCCGATCGCATCCTCGCGCGCTTCTTCTTCCTCAAGCAGGGCATGCTGACAGAAGACCCTGGTACGGGCTCTGCTTGCGCCAACCTCGGCGGCTGGCTGGTCGCGACCGGAGCTGCACGACCGCGCACGCTGACGATCGATCAGGGCGAATACGTCGGCCGACGCTGCCGGCTCCAGCTCACCGTCGACGCTGCAGGCACGATCTCGGTTGGCGGCCGCGTGATCGAGCTCGGTCGGGGCGCGATCGAGTTGTAGCACACGCCGGCCCGTCCACGATTCGCCGCCACGTAATGCGCCGTTACATCTTGCGACGGCCGAGCCGTCAACACGCGCGTAGAGTTGAACGTTGGAGCCAGCATGAGGGTGCCGGATGTTGCGGCCGGCGCCGACGAGTTGCAAGATGCGGTTAACTCTTACCATCGCCACGCTGCTTTCGCCTGCGCTGCTCGCCTCCGCGGCCGGCGCCTCGGCGCCGTTGTCCTACGACGACGCGCGCCAGCTTCTCAACCGCACCGGCTTCGGCGCCACCAACGAGGAGATCGCTCGCTACGTCGGCATGAGCCGCGAGGATGCGGTGCGCAAGCTCATCGGCGCCACGCGCACGACGGCCGAGCTCCCCCCGCCGGCCTGGACCTCCGCGCCGGGCCCTCTGCGCTACCCGCGCGCCGAGAATGCTTCCGAGGCCGAGCGGAAGAACTTCCAGCAGGAGCAGATTCGCAAGGGGCTGGAGCTGCGCGGCTGGTGGATCGAGCAGATGCTGACCACAGCTTCGCCGCTCACCGAGCGGATGACGCTGTTCTGGCACAACCACTTCGTGTCCGCGCAGCAGAAGGTACGCTTGGCCGAGCTCATGTATCGACAGAACGTCACGCTGCGCGCCAACGCGCTCGGCAACTTCGGCGTGCTGCTGCACTCGATCGCCCGCGATCCCGCGATGGTCATCTATCTCGACAGCGCTCAGAACCGCAAGGGCACGCCGAACGAGAATTTCGCCCGTGAGGTGATGGAGCTTTTCACGCTGGGCGAAGGCCATTACACGGAACGCGACATCAAGGAAGCGGCGCGCGCGTTTACCGGCTGGAGCCTCGATCGCGACACCGGCAGCTTCGTCTTCCGGCGCTTCATCCACGATTATGGCGAGAAGACCGTCCTCGGACGGTCGGGGAACCTCGATGGCGACGACGTGCTCGACATCCTGCTCGCGCGGCCCGAGACCGCCGAGTTCATCACGCGCAAGCTTTGGCGCGAGTTCATCTCGCCGGATCCCGACGAGGCCGAGGTGCGGCGCATCGCCGCACGCTTCAGAAGCTCGGGCTACGACATCGGCGTCGCACTGTATGCGCTGCTCACCTCGGACGCGTTCTACGCAGCGGAGAGTCGCGGTGCGCTCATCAAGTCCCCCATCGATCTCGTCGTCGGAACGCTGCACCAGTTCGCGCTGCGGCCCGGCGAGCCCGTGCCCTTCGCGATCGCCGTCGCGGGCATGGGACAGAACCTGTTCTCGCCACCGAACGTCAAGGGCTGGCCCGGTGGCGAGGCCTGGATCACGTCCGGAACGCTGCTCGCGCGCAAGCAGTTTCTCGACCGCCTTTTGCGGGCCGACGATCCGCTGCGCGCGACGCAGAGCGGCGGCGGCCTGCTCACGCTCGCTTCGATGCCGATACAGGCTGAGGGCCCGAACAGGGCGCAGGACGAAGACAAGGCGCGGCAGCTCCGCCTCATGCGCACGATGGAGCGCGGCTTCGCGAGCGTGCACTTCGACAGCGAAGCGTGGTTCGAGCGGCTTCACGTGCGCGACGATGCACGCGCGAGGAAGGAGGCCGCCGCCCGCGTGCTGCTGGCCGTCGCCCCGCAGGCGACGCCGGTTGCGACCGACGATGCGCTCGTCATCGTCCGTCAGCTCGTGCTCGATGCCGCCTACCAGGTGAAGTGATCGCTGCAATGAATCGCCGCAGGTTCCTCCGTCTCGCCGCAGCGGCAACGCCCTGGGCGATGTTGCCCGGTCTCGGTCCCCGCGTCGTCTGGGCGGCAGCGCCGGCCGCCGCTGCGGATTACCGCCGCCTGCTGGTGCTGATCGAGCTCAAGGGCGGAAACGACGGCCTGAACACGGTCGTGCCGTATAGGAGCCCCGACTACTACGAGCTGCGTCCCAAGCTGGCCGTTCCGCGCGATCAGGTCGTGCAGCTCTCGGACACGATCGGTCTGCACCCCGCGCTCGCTCCTGTCCTGCCGCTGTGGATGGCTCGCGAGCTCGCAGTGCTGCAGGGCGTGGGCTATCCGCAGCCGAACCTCTCGCACTTCCGCTCGATCGAGATCTGGGACACGGCGTCGAAGAGCGACGAGTACTTGCAGGATGGCTGGCTCACACGCACCTTCTCGGCGGTCCCCACACCGGCGAGCTTCGCCGCGGACGGCGTCATCGTCGGCTCGCCGGACCTGGGCCCGCTCGCCGGCGGCGGAACGCGCGCGATCGCGCTCGCGAACACCGAGCAGTTCCTGCGTCGCGCCAGGCTCGCTGCGCCCGAGGGGCACTCGGCGAACAAGGCGTTGCAGCACATTCTCAAGGTCGAGGCGGATATCGTGCAGGCGGCCGGACAACTGAACGCGGACCGCGTATTCGCGACCGAGTTTCCTCAGGGCGCATTCGGCAATGCCATCAGATCGGCCTGCCAGGTCATTGCCAACCGGGCGGGGATCGCCGTCGTGCGCGTGACGCTCAGCGGCTTCGACACGCACAGTGGACAGCTCGCGACCCAGGCGCGGCTGCTCGGCGAGTTGGCCGGAGGGGTCGTTGCGCTGCGCGCTGCGCTCGTCGAGCTCGGGCGGTGGCGCGACACGCTGGTGCTCACCTACGCCGAATTCGGCCGCCGGCCCAGGGAGAATCAGTCCAACGGAACCGATCACGGCACCGCGAGCGCGCACTTTGCATTCGGCGGGCGCGTCGCCGGCGGTCTCTACGGCGAGCAGCCAGTGCTCGATCGGCTTTCGGCCGATGGCAATCCTGCATTCGCGATCGACTTTCGGAGCGTCTACGCGACGGTGCTCGATCGCTGGTGGGGAGTGCCCTCGGCCGGTCCTCTCGGCGGCTCGTTCACCACGCTGCCGGTGCTCAAGACGTAGTCAGGCGCCCGCCGTGGCCGCATCCCAGGCCGCGATGAACTCGCGCCAGTGCGGCTCCTTCGACGCCGCGATCCTTTCGCGCGCGAGAGAGACCTCGCTCGCGTACTGCCCCGCAGAGACGCTGCCGCGAAGCAGCTGGAAGCGAAGGTAGAGCAGATATGTGTTCAGTGCGTCGGTCTCGCAGTAGCGGCGGATATCGTCGATGCGGCCCGCTTCGTGCGCGGCGCGCACCTGTGCGCCGCCAAGCCCGAGCTTGCCGGGAAACCCGGCGAGGCGGGCCATCGCATCGAGGCTCGCGTTGTTCCGCGGCTGATACATCGCGAGCACGTCCATCAGATCGACGTGCCGCGTGTGGTAGCGACTCAGGTAGTTGTTGTACTTGAAGTCCCGATCCTCATCGCCCCAGTCCCAGAATCGCGGCGCGGCTACGCCGTGGATGAGCGCGCGGTGATTCAGCACGGGCAGATCGAATCCGCTGCCGTTCCACGATACGAGCTGGGGCGTGTGCCTGTCGATGAGGTCGAAGAAGCGGCGAACGAGCTCGGGCTCGGGATCTTCGGCGGCACCGACCGAGGCGATCCGCAGCCCGGCGTCCTCGCGCAGCGCGCAGGCGATGGCCACGACTCTCTGGAAGTGTGGCGGCAGAAAATCATTGCCGGTTGCGGCGCGCCGCTGCTGCAGCGCCCAGTCGAGCACATCGCCGTCGCCGAGCTCAGCCGGCAACCCGTGCACGCGGCGCAGGCCGCCGACGTCGGGGATGGTCTCGATGTCGAAGACGAGAGTCGGGGTCATTGCATCGATCGCTCGGGTCGACTGCGGGCACGGACGGAAGCGGTTACCCGCGCGGACTCACCCGGGGAAGACGCCGGTCGAAAGGTAGCGGTCGCCACGGTCGCAGACGATGAACACGATCGTCGCATTCTCCACCTCGCGCGAGATTCTCAGCGCCACCGCGCATGCGCCTCCCGACGAGATCCCGACGAAGATCCCCTCGACGCTCGCCAGCTTCCGAGCCATCTCCTCGGCGTCGGCCTGCGAGATGGATTCGAGGCGATCGACCCGCTTCGCATCGTAGATCTTCGGAAGATAGGCCTCCGGCCACTTGCGAATGCCGGGAATCTGCGAGCCTTCCTCGGGCTGGCAGCCGACGATCTGGATTGCCGGATTCTTCTCCTTGAGGAATTTCCCGGCGCCCATGATCGTGCCCGTCGTCCCCATGCTGGAGACGAAGTGGGTGATGCGTCCTTCGGTGTCGCGCCAGATCTCCGGGCCCGTACCCTTGTAGTGCGACAGCGGATTGTCGGGGTTCGCGAACTGGTCGAGGATGATGCCCTGCCCGTCGGCGCGCATCTTCTCCGCCACATCGCGCGCGGTCTCCATGCCGCCCGCTTTCGGCGTGAGGATTATCTCGGCACCGAAGGCGCGCATCGTCTGCCTGCGCTCCAGCGACAGGTGCTCCGGCATCACCAGCACCATCCTGTAACCCCGCATCGCCGCTGCCATCGCCAGCGCGATACCGGTGTTTCCCGAGGTAGCCTCGATCAGCGTGTCCCCGGGTTTGATCGTGCCGCGCTTTTCGGCCTCGACGACCATCGACAGCGCGGGGCGATCCTTTACCGAACCGGCAGGATTGTTGCCCTCGAGCTTGGCGAGAAGGACGTTGGACGTCTGCCCGGGCAGGCGCTGCAGCTGCACGAGCGGCGTGTTGCCGACAGTGTCTTCGATGGTGCGGTACACGGCGAGACGGAGATGACTGGACGCGCCTATTGTACCGCCGACAAAAACCCCGCCTCACGGGCGGGGTCGCAATCGGTGCGTTGACAGGCCGCTACTTCTTCGCCTTGTCGTCCGCGGTCTTGGTGTCCTTGTCGCTCTTGGCGGACTTGTCTTTCTTCGCGGCAGCCTTGTCCTCCTTGGCCTTCTTTTTCGCGGAAGCCTCGTCCTCCTTGGCTTTCTTCTTCGCTGCCGCTTCGTCCTCCTTGGCTTTCTTCTTCGCTGCCGCTTCGTCGTCCTTCGTCTTCTTCTTCGCCGCCGCCTCGTCTTCCTTCGCCTTCTTCTCGTCGGCCGCCTTCTTCGCCTTGTCGTCCTTGGCCTTGTCTTCCTTGCCCGTGCCGGCCTTCTTGTCCTCGGCCTTCATCGCCCTTTCGTCCTTCTTGGCCTCGCTCTTCGCTGCGGCGGGCGCTGCGGCGGCAGCCGGAGCAGCTGCCGGTGCGGCGGGAGCGGCCGCCTTCGCCGGAGCCGCAGGGGCTGGCGGCGGCGGTGTCGCCGCGGGCGCGGCCGCCTTCGACTCCTTCGCCGCGGGGGCGGCGAGCGGCGTCGATGCACCGCTCACGCTGATCTTGTCCTTGAGCGGCCCGAAGGTGCCTTCCTTGATCCCGGGCACCTTCATGATGTCTTCGATGCTCTTGAACGGACCGTTCTTCGTCCGGTAATCGACGATCGCCTGCGCCTTGACCGGACCGATGCCCGGCAGCGCGTCGAGCTCTTCCTTGGTTGCCGTATTGATGTTGACGGCCGCCAGCGCGAACGCCGAGAAGAGCAGCGCCGCGAAAAACAGCAAGATCTTCTTCATGATCCCTCCCAGCGAGTTTGATCGAGCGCCTTCGCGTCGCGCTCGTCGCGCCGCCGGCGTCTAGGTCGAAGCGGATGAATGTTACGGTCTGCTCGATGCCTTGGCAAGCAAGCTGCGCACGCAGCGCGGAACGCCGTCCTGGATCGTCAACATCGGGGCGGCGTAGCCTGCCGAGCGTAGCCGCGACAGATCCGCCTCGGTAAAGCTCTGGTACTTCCCCGCAAGCTGCGGCGGAAATTCGATGTACTCGATCGCACCTGAGCGGTGCAGCTCCGCGAACGGCACCGACTCCTGACCTTCGGTGGCACGGCAGGCGTTGATCGTGGCGGCCGCGACGGCGTTGAAGCTCGCCGCAGCTCCCGTGCCGAGGTTATAGATGCCGGAGCGCTGCGGATGATCGAGAAAGTCGAGATTCGCGCGCACTACGTCCTCGACGCTTACGAAGTCGCGCCGCTGCTCGCCGGCGGCGTAGCCGTCGGAGCCCTCGAACAGGCGCACCTTTCCGTCACGCCGGTACTGATTGAAGAAATGCCAGACGACCGACGCCATGCGTCCCTTGTGTCCTTCGCGTGCGCCGTATACGTTGAAGTAGCGAAGGCCCACGACCTGCACGCCGCGCTCGGGCAGGATGCGGCGCACGTGCTGATCGAAGAGCAGCTTCGAGTAACCGTATACGTTGAGCGGGGTCTCGCACGACGGCTCCTCCCGGAAGTCGGTGCCAGCACCGTAAACCGCTGCCGACGACGCGTACAGGAACGGGACGTCGTTCTCCTGGCAGTGGTCGAGCAGGCGCACCGAATAGCGGTAGTTGTTGGCGAGCATGTAGCGACCGTCCGTCGCCATGGTGTCGGAGCACGCCCCCTGATGGAAAATCGCCGCGATGTCGTCGTCGAAGTCGCCCTCTGCGAGACGGACGAGAAATTCCTCCTTGTCGAGATACTCGGCGATCTCGCAATCCACCAGATTGCGGAACTTGTCTCCCTGCGTCAGGTTGTCGACGGCGATGATGCGTCGCTCGCCGCGCTCGTTGAGCGCCTTGACCAGATGCGAGCCGATGAATCCTGCCGCGCCGGTTACGACGATGTACATGGACTCCTCGCCTCAGAGCTCGATATCGACGCGGCCGATTTCGGTGGTCAGGAAGCGCACGCGGCGCGAGACGGCGCAGAGAAGCTGGTAGCCGACCGTGCTCGCCGCCGCAGCCACATCGTCGACGGGCAGCCCCTCGCCCCAAAGCACCACCGGGCTGCCGACGCCCGCCTCGGGCGCGTCGCCCAGGTCGACCGTCATCATGTCCATCGATACCCGGCCAGCGGTACGCACTTTCTTTCCGCAAACGAGCACTGGCGTGCCGTTGGGCGCGTGACGCGGATAGCCGTCCGCGTAACCGCAGGCGATGACGCCGACCCGGTGCGCGCGCGAAGCAGTGTACGTACCGCCATACCCGACGCTGTCGTTCGGCTTGATGTCCTGAATTGCGACGATTGCGCTCTTGAGCGTCATCACCGGCACGAGGCCGAGCATGTCGGCGGTGTCGTAGGGAAATGGCGATGAGCCGTAGAGCATGATCCCGGGGCGAACGTACTCGCCGCCAACTTCAGCGTAGCGCAAGACGCCGGCGGAGTTGGCGATCGAGCGCGGGTACGGCAATCCCTGGCAGGCATCTTCGAACCTCTCGAGCTGCTCATGTGCGCCCTCCTCCTCGTCGGCGCGCGCGAGATGCGTCATCAATCGCAGCACGGCGACGCTGCTCGTGCGCGACAAGCGCTCCACGATGTCGTGCACCGCAGCCGTGCTGAAGCCGAGCCGGTTCATCCCCGTGTTGATCTTCACGAAGACCTCGATCGGGCGCGCGAGCTGCGCCGTCTCGAGCATTCGCACTTGTTCTTCATGGTGCACTACAACTGCGAGCCGGCGCGCAGCGATCTCCGGCAGCTCGTCGGCACTGAAAAAACCCTCGAGCAGCAGCACTCGTCGCGCGTAATGTCGCTCGCGCAGAGCGATCGCAGCATCGAGCTCGAGCAATGCGAGGCCGTCGGCTTCGGATAGAGCCGGCAGGACTCGCGTGAGGCCGTGACCGTAGGCATCCGCCTTCACGACAGCGAGCACTTGCGTTCCCGGTGCCCGCTCGCGCGCTTTGCGCAGATTCGCGCGCAGCGCGGACAGATTTATCTGAGCGACGAGAGGTCGAGACATGGCGGCAGAGATGCGCGCTTCTCGCGCGGGCGATTCACCCCTGGCGGAACGGGTTTGGTCGGGGGTGGAAAACGTGGTATAAGGCGCGAGCCGCATGCGCCGGCTGATTGCCCAATTATTATACATACACGAGCGCACAGAACGCTCCCTGGCTCCCGCCGCCAAGTGAGATAGTGTTTCAAGAGCGTTCGCGCTAGCGAGGACCATGCAGGCCGGGTTCTACACGATCATGGCGGCGCAGTTCTTCTCGTCGCTCGCCGACAATGCGCTGCTGGTCGCGGCCATCCAGTTGCTCAGGGATCTCGAGTCGCCGGGTTGGATGACGCCGTCGCTCAAGCAATGCTTCGTCGTGTCCTACGTGCTGTTCGCTCCGCTGGTCGGAGCGTTCGCGGACTCGATGCCGAAGGGGCGGGTGATGCTCGTGACGAACGCGCTCAAGTTCGTTGGCTGCGGCCTCATGCTGTTCAAGCTACATCCGCTGGCGGCCTATGCGATCGTGGGCCTCGGCGCCGCAGCGTACTCGCCGGCGAAGTACGGGATCCTGACCGAGCTGCTGCCGCCACGGCAGCTGGTGATCGCGAATGGATGGATCGAAGGAACGACCGTCCTGTCGATCATTCTTGGCTTTCTGCTCGGCGGCATGCTGATCAGCGGTCCCGTCTCGGGCTGGCTCCTGGCGATCGACGTTCCGAAGATCGATACCGGAGTCGAGACGCCGCCGCAGGCCGCAATCTCCGTGATCATGGGCTGTTATGCGATAGCGGCGCTCTTCAACTGGTACATCCCGGACACCGGTGTGGAGCGGCGCGTGCCGAGCAAGAGCCCCTGGTTCCTGATCCGCGAGTTCGAGCATTGCTGCGCGCTCCTCTGGCGCGACAAGCTCGGCCAGATCTCGCTCGCCACCACCACGCTGTTCTGGGGTGCCGGCGCGACGCTCCAGTTCATCGTCATCGATTGGGCCGCGACGCACCTGTGCTACAGCCTGTCGCGGGCGGCCTACCTACAGGGCGTGGTGGCTCTGGGAATCGCCTTGGGCGCGGCCCTGGCGGCGCTGCTCGTGTCGCTGCGCCACGCAGTGAAGGTGCTGCCGCTCGGCGTAGCAATGGGTGTGGTCGTGATGGTGATGGTCTTT
>Ga0335084_10001197_pt1 | contig 23771 bp, 22 predicted proteins | sample Lox_Sample_44_FD_206721 | JGI IMG/M metagenome (GOLD analysis project Ga0335084, IMG submission 206721) | Soil microbial communities from Loxahatchee National Wildlife Refuge, Florida, United States - Lox_Sample_4.4 | ecosystem: Environmental > Terrestrial > Soil > Wetlands | place: USA...
TCTTTTTCGACCTGATCATGGTGAAGTTCCTGCTCGACTATTCGACTCGTCCGCTGCAGTTCTTTGGGTTGCTGGGTCTGGCTGGGACCGGTACGGGCTTCGTCATCGGCAGCTTCCTTGTGGCGAAGAAGCTCATCCTGCACAATGACGTAATCGCCGAGCACGGGCCACTCTTGATGCTCGCCGCCGTGGCATTCGTCAGCGGCATTCAATTTATTTCGATGGGCTTATTGGGAGAGATCAGTTCGCGCACCTATTACGAATCGCAGAACAAGCCGATCTACGCGCTACGTGAAGTAAAGAGCCACCGCAAAGAACTGGGTGATTCCGCCGAGCCGGCGCGCCCCAGCGGCAGCTCCGATCGCTAGCAAATACGCTTCCCTCAACGCTGAATCGTGTGATATTTCCCGCGGAAGTATACCAGCGGCTCACCCTCGTTCACTTCAAGGCTCTCCACTTCCGCCACGAAGATCGTGTGATCCCCCGAGGTATGTTCTGCTGCCACGTTGCAGCCCAGATGGACCAGTCCGTCTTCCAACAACGGAATGCCGGATTCCGTCCAGCGGAAGTGAACCCCCAACCTTGCCTGTTCATGTGGGTCGAGCTGCGGGCGCGCAAAGTGCTCCGAAAGAACTTGCTGCGACTCCTTGAGGACATTGACCCCAAACCGGCGTTGCCCCTTTAGGTAGGACAGTAGTCGCGCATTGTGGTCGACGCATACGAGAACCATGAGCGGATCGAGTGAGACCGAAGTGAGAGAGTTCGCCGTCATGCCGTGAACTTGCCCAGGCTCGCGCTCTACCGTCAGCACGGTGATGCCAGTGGGGAAATTGCCCATGGCGCGCCGAAACAGAGCCGGAGAAATGGAAGCAAGCGGCATAAGCCAGGTCTTTCTTTCAAGATACCACAGGGTAGGCGTGCAGAAAAAAGGCGCGAGCTGCCCACCCGCGCCTGAACCTCCTGTTTTCTCCGTGCCTCAGTGGTGCGACTTGTCTTTGTCCTCGTGAGGCTGCGGTTTTGGGTTGCTGGCCGGCTCTTTGTAGGTCCTTTGGTGCTCCGACTGCTGCTTCTGCTGCAGCACTTCCTGCTGCTTCTGCTGCTTTTGCTCCATATGCTGCAGCTGTTGCTGGTGTTTCTCTTCCACCTGGCGGTTCTGAGGATGCTTTTGTTCCTCCTGCACCTGCTTCTGCTGGAGCTTTTGGTATTGCTGATCCTGCTTCTGTTGAAGTTGCTCAATCTGTTGCTGATGTTTCTGTTCGAGCTGCGGGTTCACCTGCGTGTTTGAGCGCGACGTGGGCGGACGGTCATTGTAGCTCCTCGTATTGGGAGCATTTCCCTGGTTCGGATTCGCTGTGTTTGCAGGCCGGTTCCCTTGGCTAGCTTGCGGACTAACTGGATTCCCCGGGTTCTGCGGGTTCATCGTGTTCGCCGGCCGATTCGCGTTCACAGGCCCAGGTTCGTTGCCGGTGCGGCCGGTATTGACGCGATTGTTGGTTACGGGTGGGTTGACTGCGCGCGCCGGTGGAGCTACGCGCACCTGTGCATTCGCGGCGCGGCCTTCCGAAGCCTCCATCTGGTGCACTTGCGAGATGGGGACTGGCCGCCCCTGGTTTCTCTCTATGGCTTGCTGTCTTTGCGCAAATGGGATCGGCGAGGGCGGTGGCGCTGTCTTCGCCACTACGGCGCGCGACTGTACGGCGGCCGGCGGCTGATAGCGCACACTCGTGCCGGCGCCCAGCACCGCCTGCCTCGGCGGCACCGCGGCAGGTGCTTGGACAGCAACTGGCGCCGAGACAACCTCGCGCTGGTTCACCGTCACCATATTCCGGCCTACCGGTTGGGCCGACGCGAACGCACGCCCGGATGTCGCTGTGACTCCGCCCGGGACCCCTTGGTTCACATACTTCACGTTATTGACGTTGACGTTCTTATTTACGATTGTCGTGTTGTAGTAATTGTTGATCACTGTCTGGTTCACGGTGGTGTTCGAGATATTCACGTTGTTGATGTACGTGCGGCTCACGCGGTAGGACGGTACGTAAACTTCGCGCGGACCCAGTGGGAACCAGCCCACATTCACGCCTACCCCCACCCCGCCGCCGAATGCAACGCCTGCAGCAAAGTGCGGCCCACCGACCCACGCGACAAGTGCGGGCGCATAGACCGGCCGGACGTATGCCACGGCGACGGCTCTTGGCGGACACGGGACCCATCCCCACCCTCCGCCAACGAATACCCATCTTCCGTAGTGGAACGGCGCAAATCCCCACGGCGCGTCATCGACCCATGTCCAGCCCCACGGCGAAACCCAAACCCAATGCCCATAGCGATACGGCGCCCAATTCACCACCGTGACATGCGGGAACCAGACTGTCCCGTAGTCAGGCACCGATCGCCAGCCGCCATATTCATCAAGATCTTCGTAGCCTATGACGTCATCCGAAACATAGCGTCGGGCGGCCGCGTGATCTTCGCGCAAGTCGCGCTCGTTGCACCAGGAATCGAAAGTATCCTCCGACGGAAGTGGTTCGATGTCCGGCGTCAATGCGTCGGTGCCGGTGAAATAGCCTTGCTGATCCGGATGAATCGTGAAGGCCGATCCTCCTCCGGTGACTTCGCCCTCCCCGTCCCGCACGTTGATGATCGTCGTGTCGCCGGCTTCATTGACACTGATGCGATAACGACCCGGCCGCAAAATCGAAAACGCCAAATTCGGCGTATCGACTTCGATGGTCTCGTCTTGCTCCATGCGCCGTACGCGGAGGCCAATCGTTCCCTCGGTCAGCCGTATTTGCATGACACGGTCATCGAGGTTCAAGAACGAGAAACCGGTTTGATCACCTAGGCGAATAGCCGCGGAGCCGACCTGTAATTCCGCGCGCGCCAGATTGTCAGTCCAAAGTTTGTCGCCGATCGTGATCGGCCGATTCAACACGGCGGAGACCCAATCGTCCGTCCCCGACGGGCTGAAGGAAACCTGGCCTTGTGTGTAGCTCAAACGGGCGACACGCGTGGGTGGATCGTCGTCGTCCGCCAAAGTCGGTTTCGGTGCTATGCCAAGCAACGCGAGCAAGAGGCCGAGAAGCGCTAGGCCGGGTCGTGTGCGTATCTTCATGTAGTGTTCTCTCCTGAGAGCCTCTCCCAAGCCACAACCGGGAAGGTTCACATGATGCCGGGGAAGTTCAGCTGATTGGCCTGACTCGTTAGGAGGAGCACCCCGACATCACTATGTCTAACACGAACGGAACCACAGAGTTGCAGTACCAGAGGACAGGGGAAGCGAAAGGTGCACTTGCACCTCTCCGAAAAAAAAAGAAACCCGATCCGCAGAAAGGATCGGGCTTCTCAACTCATCAGTCGTTCCGGTTCGCGTTAGTGATGACCACCGCCAGCATGACCTCCACCGCCACCGGCGTGACCGCCACCACCACCGCCGCTGCGTGGCGCACTGCCGCCGCCACCGTGGTACCCACCCCCTCCCCCGCCTCGGCTTCCGCCGAAGCTTCCGCTGGACCGCGGCGCGGAGGGCGCCGAGTAGGCGCGTGGAGCAGAGTATCCGCCGCCACGTGAACCGTACGAGGGAGCGCTATACGTCCGGTTAGGCGCGCTGTAGCTTCTATTCGACGACGGTCCGCGCCCACCGTTATACGAGGGTGGATTGTTAGATCTGCCTCCGTTGTAACTGGGAGGAGTGTAGGACCGGCCATTGCTATTGTTGTTCGTGACCGGCGGACGATTTGTGACATTGCCCCGCGGAGCCCCGGAGGAGTTTCCCGCAAAAGGCGGACGATCCGCGGCATTGTTCCTCTGTTGACCCATCGCACTGTTCGGCCGGTTCGCTCCAAAACCGTTCGGCTCTCTTCCGGAATCGGTAGCATTGCCTTGGGCGTTCCAACTGCGCACAGAGTTGTTCGGACGGTTGGAATTGTTGAACGAGCCGTTTTCCCTACCTGCTGGGCTGCCGTTCTTGGTCGTGGCGCCCGCACGGCCGCCCGGCGACATTGCGTAGGGTGGACGATTCGATGAGAGCTGCGACGCCCGATTCTGGCTCATTCCCTGCTGCTGCATCGTTCGAGGGCTCTGCCCGCTGTTTGGCGACGGCCGTGCCGCCACCATATTGTTGTGCGCCCCGAACGTTGACGGATTCAAGGTGCGAACTGGCATGTGAGAGGCTGCTGAAGCTGGCGCGGTGCGTGCCATCACGCTGCGGTTCTGAATGGCCGACGAAGGCGTGTTCACACGGCCATGTTGCGCCGAGGCGGCGCCAAAGTAGCTTTCACGAGTCGGCTTGGCGCCGACGCGATCCGTCACCTGTGCATTTCGAAGACTTGTTTCGGTCAGACGTTGATTGCCGCGATTGATCGCGTGCCCGTTTACAAAATCGTTGTGTGAAGCGGTGGTCACCGCTCGCGGGTTGCGCGCATAAGCATAGTTGAAGTTGTGATACGCCCGCGGATTGTTCGAGCGGAAATTATTGATATAGGTGTTATGGACGTTGACGTTGTTCCAATATCGATAGCCGCAGTGGTACCACGGGTGGTAAGGTTCGCCCCAGCGAAGCGGGAACCAACCATACCCTCCGCCCCAGCCGAATCCAAATCCGACGCCGAAGCCGAAACCTCCGCCGATGAAGCCGACGAACGCCGGACCGTAGTAGGGGTAAGAGTAGATCGGTCCAGGGCACCAGCCCCAATAGCTGCCGAACCAATTCCATCGGCCGTAGTGGTACGGAGCGAAACCCCATGGGGCGTAGTCAACCCACGTCCATCCCCAAGGGCCTACCCACGACCAATAACCGTTGCTGTAGGGTGCCCAATCGCTAGGAGCGTTATTTGGGACCCAGACGTTGCCGTACGTGGGCTCCTGTTTCCAAGTTCCGTAATCATCCAGATCGCTGTAGCCAACCATGTCGCGGTTGACGTACTTCGACGAAACAGAATTGTCTTCCGCCAGGTCCCGTTGCTGCGCCCACTGGTCAAGTGCATCGCTCTGGGGCGCAGGGCCGGTGGTTATCTGCACGGAGCCGTCGGTGCCGCTGATGTCCACGTGCTGGCCAGCGCTCACAGAACTAACTTGCCCCGACGCAGCCACGTCACCGGCACCGCGAATCACGGTGAGTCCGGTGTAGTCGCCGTTCTCATTCACATCGACTCGGAACGCTCCAGCCTGCGACACGGTAAAAGCCATGTTCGGGGTGTCAATCTCGTAGGTTTCGCCCTGCCGGATCTCGCGCACGCGAAAGTTGATCCTGCCTTCCGGCAGGCGTATCTGGATGATGTTTTGGTCCAAGTTCAGGAATGACACGGCCGTCATCGAACCCACGTGAACGGAAGCCTGTCCAGCCTGCAGCTCTGCCCGAGAATCCTTGTCGACCCACAGCTTGTCGCCAATGGTCACCGGGCGATTCTTGACGGCATTGCCCCAGTCTCCCGTGCCGCCAGGCTGCATCGAAACCGAGCCTTCGATGACGCTTAGCCGTGCCACACGCGAAGGTGGATCTTGTGAGTCGTCCGCTGTTACGTTGTCGTCCACCGTCGACAGATTTGCGATGTTCTCTTGGGCCTGCGCTCGCGAACCCGGGACGAAGCAAATCAGCAGGGCGGCAACGCAAGCACCCATCGCCAGCAACCCACGACGCTTCAAAATGGAATTCATGACCATACCTCATTAGAGCTCAACACCGACCTTCGAGCTCGGGCGGCCCAACCGCCAGTATGAGGGGATGGACGCTCACTGGGTAGAACACAGCTGTGGGGAAGAAGTTGCCAAGGCCCTAAATAGTACTAGTACGGAATCACCTTGCACCCATTCTGTCCTTCCGGCCAGCACCCCCCTCCTCTTGATTTCCGTAGACTTACGACTTGTGGGCGCACCTGCCCTCTGGGAGAATTTCAAACTATGAAACGTGCACTCATTGGTCTTGCGGCTTTGGCCCTGGGTTGGGCTGGTTCGCTCCAGGCACAGGCTTGGCGCCAGGTTGGCCCTCCGGGGGGTACTGTAATCTCTCTGGCGGCTGACCCGAAGAACTCAGACCGCTTGTTCCTGGGTACGGCGGACGGTCACGTGTTCGCTTCTGCGGACGGCGGCAATCACTGGCAGCTCGTTAGCCGGATTGGCAGCGGCCAGGACGATGTGATTACTCACATCATCATAGACCCCCGCGACAAGAATCGCCTTTACGCCAGCACCTGGACCCTTTACTCAGGTGGCGGCGGCGTCTATCGCAGCGACGATGCAGGGCAGACATGGAATATTATCGGTTTGCCGCACGAGACGGTTCGTGCGCTTGCCCAGTCAAACACAAACCCTGATCTCATGCTGGCAGGTTCCCTCACGGGCGTCTATCGCTCGCAGGACAGCGGCGCGAGCTGGGTCAAGATCACTCCGGACAACCACCCGGACCTGAACCGCTTTGACTCGGTGGCCTTCGACCATAACGATAACAACACGATTTATGCCGGCACGTACCACTTGCCCTGGAAAACTTCCAATGGTGGCAAGGACTGGTTTCCGATCGTAAAGGGCATGATCGACGACTCCGACGTGATGAGCATCATCGTCGACCCCGGCAATTCGCAAAACGTTCACGCGACGGCCTGCTCGGGCATTTACCACAGCACGAACGGTGGCACGCAGTGGGTCAAGTACCAGGGCATTCCGAACGTGTTCCGGCGAACTCAGCTGATCCGCATGGATCCCACGGACGCGAACACGTTGTATGCCGGCACCACCAGCGGCTTGTGGAAGACGGTCAATGAGAAAGATTTCAAGCGCGTAACTCCGGGCGACTGGATTATCAACGCGCTGATCATCGACCAGAAGAATCCCAAGAAACTTATCATTGGCACCGAACGAGAAGGTGTGCAAATCAGCAACGATGGCGGCGCGACGTTCACCTCCGCCAATGCTGGCTTCCAGCACCATCACGTTTCCGACGTGGCGGTTGACCGCGAACATCCGGAGCGCGCTCTGGTTGTCCTCACTTTCGACAATGACGCATTCATGGCCACGAAGGACGGCGGAAACAGCTGGACCACTCTCGGCCCTGGACTCAAGCGTACTGAAGTTCGCCACGTCTACGCTTCTTCGAACGGCTGGTGGGCGACACTCAGCAAGGGTGGTTGGTCCAAGTACGATGAGACGACCAAGAAGTGGGTGCGTGCCGGCCTGTACGTCAGCGAGCCTGTAACCACCACTGTCGCCGCGAAAACCACCGCCACCACCAAGGGGAAGAAATCTACGCCCCCCAAGACTACGACGGTTACAAAACAGCCGGCGCCGGTCCAAGCCGCGTTTCTTGTGAATGACATGTCGTTCAGTGATGGGCCCTGGTATGCCGCAACGGCCGCCGGACTGCTCATTTCGAACGACAAGGGCGCCACTTGGAAGCTGGCTTCCAAGGATCCCGTCACGCGTAAGCCGGCGCAGTCGGTCGATGTTACGGATCACGGCGGCCAAGTGTGGGCCATCGTCGAGAAGAATTTGTTGTTCTCGTCCGACAAGGGCACCACATGGGAAGCGCAAGAACTGTCGTTCGCTTCCGCAGGTAATCTCCGTTTGCACCAGATCGACGATTCAACGATCTTCATCACCACGAACATGGGGCTGTACAGTTCGAAGGACGCGGGCAAGAGCTGGAACCGCGCCGAAGTCCGCGAACTGTCGTTCCAGTCCGTCGCCGGCAACGGCACCGCGTTTGTTGCAGCGTTGCAAAAGCGCGGCGTGGTGGCCTCGTTCGACGGCGGCAAGTCCTGGCAGAGAATGGATGACCCGCTCTCGCAGGGCTACTTCCCCTTAATCCGCACCCGTCGTGACGGCTCGATCGTCGCGGTGTCGGCAACGGAAGGCCTGCTCAACCTGGATCCCAATGCCAAATCTGCCAGTTCCTCGGGCGGCAGCGGCTTGCGCTAGTCCTTAAAACAAACTGCTTCTGCGAGGGGCGCTCCGCATGTATGGGGCGCCCCTTCACTTTTTCGTGACCGACTGGGTCCTGCAGGCTTCTTGGCGTACCGCGCTTTAGCGGGCAATGTGGTTGCCGCCGATTTGGTACCCGACTCCCCGGATTGTGCGAATGAGCGGCCGGTCCGAGTCGGAATCGATCTTTCGCCTCAAATAGTTGATGTACACGTCCACAACATTCGTGAGGGAATCTCCGTTCATTCGCCACACTTGCTCAATGATGCTGGATCGGGAGACCGGTTGCCCTGGATTCCTGAGCAAAAACTCCAGCAGCGCATATTCCTTCGGGCTAAGTTCAATCGAGTGGCCCGCGCGTTTGACCTCGTGCGACACTCGATTGACCTCGAGATCCTCAAATACACAAAGATCGCCCGGCGTTCGATTGCACCTTCGATGCATCGCATGGACTCGCGCAACCAGTTCAGTCTCGGCGAAGGGCTTCGCCAGAAAGTCGTCCGCTCCGGCATTTAGCCCTTTCACCCGGTCTTCCACCGAAGCTTCGGTTGAAAGCAGGATTACTGGCATTCCGGGCCATCGGCGCTGCAAAAGTTTGAGTCCCGTCGTGGCGGCTGGAGCGGCAACATTCGTGTCCAACAATGCTACGTCGAACGAAGTGCTCTCCCGAATACCCGACAATTGGTTCAGATCAGAAACGGTCTGCACCGAGAAATCTTCTTGCTGTAACCTCGACAAAAGAGATTCGGCCAGAGAAGCGTCTGCCTCGGCCACAAGTACGCGCATGGTCGTTCGCTCACACGTTTTCTGGAAGGGGATAAGTTAATTGTTAGCCTACGATACCGACCTGTCAACGGACCTCACGGTGTTGACACCGCGTCGGTTAACCGGCTAGGGCCGGTTTCCGGAACTCGGGCTTGCAGCGCTGGAAGCCGGACCCGACAAAGGATTCATTGCCGGTCCCGGCGAGAGGATAGAAGCTCTGTCCTGAAACACTGGATTTAAGATCACGATGTCCACGCGGCGATTTCTGGCTCGCCCCGTGGCTGAGGAGTTGTCATCAACAGGGTGGTATTCAGCGTACCCGGCGGCCGACAGGCGTCCGGGCATCACATGGTATCGGTCGATAAATACCTGGACTAACTTGGTGGCCCGGGTGCTGGAAAGCTCCCAGTTCGAAGGAAATTGAGCCGTGTGGATCGGAACGTTGTCCGTGTGCCCTTCAATACGCAGATTCTCGCTACGGTTCGCCACCACGGCCGCCAAGCGGTCGACCGCGTCCATTGCCGAAGGCCGAATCGTCGCGGCACCGCTGTCGTAGAAACCCACTTCACGCAAACTGACAACCACTCCTTCCTTTCTCGCCTGGACGGACACAGTGCGGTCGCGAATCTCTGGCGCCAGAACTTTTTCGAGCGCCTCCTGGATGTCCTTCAGTGAACCGGAACTCGCTGAAACCGCTAACACGCCCTTCGTTGGCTGAACGAACCTCTGCATATCCCCCGATCTCCGCGCGTTCTCCACCGCCTGGACAGTCGTGAACGGCATCGGCTCGGTGTTGCTGAGGGGAATCTTCGTATTCGACGTCTCGAAAACACCCAGTTCCTGGAATGCCACCTGTATGGCCAGCGCCAGCCGCCCCACTTTGCGTTTGTCCACTTGCGACGATGAGTACAACACCACGAAGAATGCGAAAAGCAGTGTGATGAAATCGGCGTAACTCACCAGCCACCGCTCGTGCGAAACGTGCTCGTCGCGCTTCTTCCTTCTCATGTGGGGTTATTCCTCTCTGACTGCCGATTTGCCTCAGCAAAGAAACCTAGTAGTTTCGCCTCGAGCATGCGCGGATTCATGCCTTCGAGAATCGAAATCACGCCCTCCAGCATCATTTCACGAAGGATCTGCTCCTGCCTGATGCGGATTTTGATCTTCCCGGAAGCCGGCAGGAAAAAAAGATTCGCTGAACCGACGCCGTAGATGGTTGCCACAAACGCCACGGCGATTCCCTTGCCCACTTCGCTGATATCATCAAGGTGCTGCATCACCTGGATTAGGCCGAGCACCGCGCCAATGATTCCGATGGTAGGCGCGAATCCGCCGGCTGATTCGAATACACGCGGCAGGTGGTCCTCATGCTCGCTCTGGTTGTCCAGCTCCAGCTCCATCATCTTTCGGATTTCCTGAGGCTCCGTGCCATCGACGGCGAGCATCAGGCTCTTCTTGAGAAATGGATCTCGAATCGTTTCAAGGTCGCGGTCCAGCGAGACGATTCCCTCCTTGCGCGCCTTTTGCGCAAATCCCACGATCTCTTGGATCATCACATTCGGGTCCTTCGTGTTGTCCACGAATACCTGGCCGAGGCGCAAGCTGGCTGCGAAGATCACGCGCAGAGGGAACTGAATCATGACGGCACCCAGCGTACCTCCGAAGACAATCATCGCTGCCGTCGGCTGCACGATCTGGGAGATACTTCCACCTTCAAGCATCAGCCCCAGTAAGATTCCACCGATCGCGACGGCCACACCCAGCAAGCTGCTTTTGTCCATGGCTTCCTCAGGTGGTGCCGGAACTCTGGGGGCTCAAAAGCAGTCCGCCCGGAGCGCCACTTGCCGGTTCCCCTGGGCTGGGCGCGAGTCCCGCCAGGATGGCTCGACGAAAGGCGATCACCCGCTCCAGCACCTGCTCTGTGGTCTCGCGAACAATAATCTTTTCCCCGGTCACCAGGGTCAGAACCGTGTCATGGGCGTTTTCGACACACTTGATCAGGTCCGAATTGACGATCAACGGTTGGTTGTTCAGTCGCGTCAGTCGAATCATTCTCAGACCTTCTCTGCACAGATTTCCTGCGCCCCTCTACAACTTTCATCGGCAAATTCTGAAGAAATTCAAGGAATCCTCTTTCCCCGACGATCGCTGTTTGGCGCTATACGTGCACCTGAATGGGGTGTGCAACGTCTGTACACGAAGACGCGGTGGGGATGAGATAAAACTGGCGTGTCATCAGCGTGCATCTGGGACTTCGCAGATCGCGCGTTGAAAATCATGGCCCAATTTGAAAGGCCAGTTTCGTATTGAAACGGTCCCTCCTCTTCCGTCAAGAATCAACAACACGGAATCCAATGACATGAATCGAATCGCAATCGTTAGCTGTGAAGGCGTCATCAATCAGCGGCAGCGGATCGTGGGTAATCCTGCATGGGATAGGCCGGAATTCTTGCCGGGAGCACTCGACGGACTGAAATTATTAGCCCGAGAGGGATATCAAGTTGTAGTGATTTCTGAGCCAATACGCCGGGCGGCGGTTGGGCCCGATCGCGAACTGAGGAAGCGCTGGCGGCAACGCTGGCTCCTGGAAATAGCCCTATACGGCGGAAGAGTTGAGCGCTTCTATGATCGCCCAGTCGCCCCGGCGGTAGGGCCTTCGCCGCATCATGTGGAAATCATGACAAGTTTCGTGCGCTGGGTATTCTCTACTCATCGTGCATCTGCTGAGGACAGTTTTTTTGTGGCCGATTCGTTAGAAGATGCGCAAGTCGCCGCGAACTTGGGTTGCATTGCCTTTGTCGTGCGGCGAGAAGCGTTTCTCTGCTTCCAGCCCGCCGCTGGGGTTGTCGAGACCGCCTCCAACTTGATGGATACTGCTGAACGAGTCCTGTTTCGCCGCGCGAACCCGTTGTTGCACGCGCTGAAAGGTGCTCCGACGGGCCTTGTTGCCGACTCGTAAAATTCGATGAACATTCTAGTCATTCACGAAACGGTGCCGTTCCACGATTGCGGTGGCGCAGACCTGCGCATTTTTGAACTGCTCAGAGAGTTGCGTGCGGCAGAACACTCGGTGACTCTCGTTGCTCGTCTCGCCCGAGGCGTGGATCAGTATGGCCCCGAATTGGAAGCGATGGGTGTCACCGTGGTTGCCGGTGATTCCAAACGATTGTGTTACTTAGGACTGGAATTCCACCAAGAGTGGGATTTTCGCACCCTGCTTGAGGGCCGTCAGTTTGATATAGCGATTCTTATGCACTGGTACTGGAACGGTATCCCTGTCACGGAACACTATATCGACGCGATCCGCAGGTGGTCCCCTAATACCTGCGTCATGGTCCTTTCCGAAGACCGTCACGGAGAACGGGAACGTCGTGCGTATGAGCTTTCTCATCTCCTTTCCGACTGGGAGCGCGGTCTCGATTTCGAACAGCGTGAAGCGGAAGTCTATCGTCGCTCGGACCTCGTGCTATTTGTGAGCGAGGCCGATCACCGCCACTTCGAGAAACTCGTGCCTGGCGTTCCGATGGCGCATTTGCCAACACAAGCTACGCTTGGAGACACGGGCCTCCCTCTCGAGCAGAGAAGCGGAATCCTCTATCTCGGCAATTTCGAAAATCTCGCCAATCGGGACTCGTTCGCGTGGTTTCGGGATCAGGTTTTTCCCCTTCTCGAGCGGCGCCTCACTGGCTTGACGTTATATGTCGCAGGCAACGGCGCCGGCGAACAACTCTGCCGGAGACGACCCAACATCGTCTCGCTCGGAAAGGTTGGCGAATTGGCCCCCGTATTTGCCGAACGTCGCGTCTTTGTCGGCCCGGTTCGCTATGGCACGGGAATCATCACCAAGAACATGATCGCTCTCGCGCACGGGATCCCCGTTGTTACGACGACCGTAGGAGCTGAAGGGCTCGGCCTGCGCGACGGCGAACAAGCCTTCGTTGCGGATTCGCCCGAGATCTTCGCCCAAGGCGTCTTTCGTCTCCTGACCGACGGCGCTCTCTGGCAATTGATGAGCGATGTAGGTCGCGATTATATTCGCGAGAATTTCTCAATTGAGCATCTGCGCGAGCAACTCGACAAGGTCCTTGTGTCGGGTCGAACGATGCCGCGGCACAAGTATGAGCCCGATCACGTTTGGTCTTACCGGCGGGTCGAAAACTCGCTCCCCCAATGCTTGACGCAGGTTCCGGCCCACTACCGGCCTTCATTGCGGGAATTCGGTTATTGGCAGTTGGGCCAAGAAGAGATGCAACACGGCAACTATCCGGAGGCGCTAGGGCAATTTCGTCACATTTTCGCAATGCTGCGCGGCCCGGTGCCTCAAACCGTTCTCCATCAGCGGCTACTCCACGACATGGAACAGTGCTATACCCGACTGGGTGACAACGAAGCCGCCCAGCGCTGCAGATCTGCTCTTCCCGAAGAAAGGCTACCAGCCGGTTCCGGCGGCAGAACTGGCACGAACGCCCGGAAGTCGAAGAACTCTGCTGTCAACACGATCGAGATTTCAATCATCGTGCCCACGTTCAACCGTCTCCCCATTCTCCAGCTTTGCCTTGTGGGTCTCTCCTACCAGACTCTGCCCGCGTCACAGTGGGAATTGATTGTGATCGACGATGGATCCACCGACGGCACCGAACGCTTCTTACAACACGCAAGTCTTCCCTTCCCAAATCTTGTCTATCTGCGGCAACAGAATATGGGGGCAGGGGCTGCCCGCCGGGCCGGAGTGGCCGCCGCTCGAGGGCGGCTGGCGTTGTTCTTGAACGACGATTCGATTCCCACCCCGTCGTTGCTGGCTGAACACCTGAGTGCTCACCGCGCACACGCCTCAGAACGATTCGCGGTCCTGGGTGCGTTCCACCCCACCGAAGAGTGCAACCGCAACGCGCTCTCCCTCTGGCTGCAGCGCTCGACCTTCCTCTTTCCGCAAAATGCTCTGAAAGCCGGCGACGTTCGCGATTCCCGTTATTTCATCACGTGCAATGTCAGCCTTCCCAGAATCGCAGTTGAGAAGGCCGGCTCATTCGATCCCGATCTGCCCGTCGGAGAAGACACCGAACTTGGCGCGCGGCTGTCTCGCCTCGGCTATCGCGTCATGTACCACCCCAATGCGGCCGCAATCCACGAGCACCCGGTCATCACCACTTCCAATTTGCTGAAACGTGCCGAGCAGTATGGACCGGCGAGCCTCCGCCTGTACCGTAAACATCCCGAATTGCTCTGTGGCGGAAGAAGTCCGTTTGGGACACTCTCCCCGGCCGATTTTATCCAGATGCGTGCATTCGTAGCCCAAAAGCAAGAGGCGGTGGACAGCGCCATTGCTGCGCTCACGGCCCTCGACCAGATCGACCTGTTCGAGCTCAACCGACGAAATCAGCTGACTGAGACTCAGCTTCGGCAGATTCTCTGGCAAATTGAGCAGCTCGCCCCGCTAGTCTACTGGCACACACTCGTCCGCAGCCTCCTCGCCGCGGTTTCCGCGGAAACGCCATCATGTTGCGCGAACTCCCCGGCCTCAGAGCCACAGGCGGTCCGCACATGAGATCTCTTGCCGTAACGATGATTGTTCGCAATGAGTCCGAGTTCCTCCCCGCATGCCTTGCCAGCATTCGGCCCGTAACGGACGAGATCATCGTCGCGGATACCGGTAGTTCCGACAACACCATTCACATCGCGAGACAGGGCGGCGCCAGGGTCATTCAGATTCCGTGGCATGACGACTTCGCCGAAGCACGCAACCTGGCCTTGGCGCAGGCACGCTCCGATTGGGTACTGTCGCTCGATGCCGATGAACAATTGGACCACACTGCGGTTGCGTCGATTCCTGATATTCTGGCCAACACTTCAGCCTTGGGCTGCCAGGTCACAATCCGCAACTACCTGATGAATGCACACGAACGCGTTTGGGACATCCCTCCGATCGCAAACGATGGCCTGCTGGCGTCCACTTCACGGTATCCGGTCTATGTCCCCCACGAGAATGTTCGTCTGTTCCGGCGCCGCCCCGGCATCTATTTTGTCGGCCGCGTGCATGAGAGCGTGGGACCACGTATCCGCGCGTCACGGGGAGCTATCGCCCAGGCTCCATTTGTGATTCACCATCTTGGCTTCGTCGTGAGTCAGGTGACGAAAGACAAAAAGAATCGCATGTACCGGGAAATGGGGCGGCGCAAAATCGAAGAGTTGCCCGGCGACTGGCAAGCTCACTTCGAGTTGGGGCTGCTGGAGCTCGAGCACTTCAAGAATCTCTCCGAGGCGCATCGTCTTCTTGCCCGCGCCTGCTCACTGAACCCGAATATGGGTGTGGCGTGGTTTTTCTACGGCCTCGCATGTTTTCGACTGAACCTCTTCGATGACGCTCTGCAGACTTTGCGGAAGGCGGAAAACTGCGGACACAAGACTGCTCCGGTCGCACAGACCCGGGGGGATGCGTGCTACAACCTGGGCCGGTTTGATGAGGCTCGTGCCGCCTATGAAGTCGCACTGAAGCGCGAGCCGGGCAACGCTGCCGTGCAGGCCAAACTGGGCCTCGCCATCGTGCGCTCCGGTTCACCACAAAAAGGCATCGCGCGGCTACAGGCTTGTCTGGCCAGCTCACCCGACACACCTGAACTTTACGAGGGCTTGATTCTTTCCTACGTTTTCCTGGACAAGATTCGCGAAGCAGCCGAAACAGCCGAGCGAAAAGTGCACATGATTTCCCATCTTTACGCAGGCGACTATCTGCGAGCCGCCAGTCTCTGGGCTCAACTGAATGATCTGCCTCGAGCTCTGGCTCTCCTGCAGGAAGGCTTGTGCGCTCATCCTGGCAATCCAGATCTGCTCAATGCTTTTAAGGAAGTGTGCCAAGGTCCGGCTTCCGGAGGCTTAGAGAATTCTCATTCCGCGGAAACCATTGGGAGGTAAAGCACCGCTCACCTGCGCCGATATACACAGTGAGTACGTTGGCTGATCCGTAGCGACGTGCGAGCATCTGGGCCAAGAGGGTTTGAGCCCCTCGCACCACAGGCTCCCGGACGCCAAACGGACAAAAAGCAACGAAAGGAGCCTCCTAAATGTCACTCAGTATTCTGAATAACATTCCCTCAATCGTGGCACAGAACCAGCTGTCGATCACGAACTCGAACCTTCAAAAGACGCTGTTCCGTCTGTCTTCAGGTTCGAGAATCAATTCCGGTGCGGACGACGCGGCGGGATTGGCGATCGCAGACGGGTTGAAGGCAAACATCACCGCTCTCACCCAGTCGGCGCAGAACGCCAGCGGCGGCGTTGGCGCGCTGCAGGTTTCAGACGGTGCCTTAGCCCAGGTAACGACCCTTCTCAACCGCGCTGTCACACTGGCGACCGAATCCGCCAACGGCACGGTGAGCTCGGGTCAGAGAGTCGCCCTGAACGCGGAGTTCACACAGATCAAGGCTGAAATTGACCGCATCGGCGGCAGCACCACGTTCAACGGCACGTCGGTCTTCACGGCCAACACCACGAGTATCTTCCTCACCGATGCCAGCTCGGCGCAAGCCAACAACGTGATTAGCGTAAACGTCGGCCTGCTCAGCCAATCCACCATCGCCTATAACGGCTCCACAGTCGATTTGTCGGCCGATACCCTGACATCCGACAGCGCAGCCACTACCGCACTTGGCCATGTGAACTCGGCCATCGCCAACGTTGCCGGCTTGCGCGGCTCCATCGGTGCCAGCATCAACCGGCTCCAATCGGCCGTCAACGTGATCAACGCCCAGGTCCAGAACCTGACTTCCGCTGAGGACGGCATCCGCGCCGCAGACATCCCCTCCGAAGTCGCGAACCTGTCGCGCTACACCATCTTGAACCAGTCCGGCATCTCGGCGCTGGCGCAGGCAAACTCCACGCAGCAGAGCATCCTCAACTTGCTGCGGTAGTTGGGATCGAGAGGAAATGGCGGCGGGCGGGATCCGGGCAAGGATCTCGCCCCGCCTGCATGTAGGAGGTCCAAATGAAAATCGTACCTGATCCCACGGCCGGCGCTGCGGCCAACGCATCTGCTGGTGCTTCCGCCTCCCCCAGCAAGCCTCGTGCGTCCCTCAGTGCGCATGCGGCGGCCTCATTGGAGACGTATTCCTCCTCTCCCGCATCGAGCGGCCGGGTGATTCCCGTACAGCCTGAGACGAATGTGACTTTCCGCCGCGATCAGAATGGCCGGATCTACTACGTCTTGACGGATGGCAAATCGGGCAAGGAATTGCAAGAGATTCCGCCGGAGCAGGTCCGCAGCGTGGGTCAAGGGATCGAAGAGTACCTCAAGCGCGAAGGCGCGCAAAAAGACACGGCGCGGGTGGAATTGAAGGCATAAGGAGCAACAAATGGCCACATCCTCCAACGGGATCAGTTCCACAAGCACGTCCGCTGGTCTTGGCACCGGCATCGATATCGCGACTTTCGTGAATCTTGCGCTGACCTACGATCAAGCAAACATCACCCGCGTGCAGGACCAGCAGACGACCCTGTCCGATCAGACTAAGGCTCTCACTCGAATCATGAGCGAACTTTCCGCCCTTGAAGATGCGGCCTACGCCCTGAACGATCCACTCGGTGCGCTCAACGCTCAGACAGCCACTTCTTCGAATTCCAGTGTGCTGTCGGCTACAGCAACGACCGCGGCGATGACCGCGGTGCACACGATCTCAGTCAACTCCCTCGCGACAACCTCGTCCTACTACACAAACGCGTTGGCTTCCAGCAGCACTGCCATCACGGCAGGGAGTTTCCAGGTCCAGGTTGGAACCAGTTCGCCTGTTACCGTCACTGTGGATTCCACCAACAACACATTGGCGGGGCTGGCTTCAGCCATCAACAACCAGAATTTCGGCGTGCGTGCGAGTGTTGTCAGCGACGCCAACGGCGCCCGCCTGGCTCTGGTCAGCGAAACAACTGGCGCCCCAGGCGATATTTCAATTTCTAGCAACACCACCAGCCTCAACTTTAATAAGGCCGTTTCGGGATCCAACGCCTCGCTGGTCGTTGATGGCATTCCTATTAGCAGCGCCACGAACACCGTCACCGGCGTCATCAATGGCGTCACGCTCAATCTCACCGCGCCTTCCTCAAACAACCCGATCACCCTTACCGTCGGCCAGGACACCGCCCAGTCGGTCAGTGCCATCAACCAGTTGGTCAGCGCTTACAACACCGCGATCAAGGACATCAATTCTCAGTTCACTGTCGCCGCCGACGGATCCGGGGGAGGTCCGCTTGAAGCCGATGGCTCTCTACGACAAGCTCAATCCTCTTTGCTTTCGGCGATTGCCTATGCCGCCACCGGGAACAACGGCATCGTCAATCTCGCCAGCATGGGAATCAATCTCAACAACGATGGCACACTGTCCGTCGACTCTGCTCAGCTGCAATCGGCCCTGGCCGGCAATAGTTCCGGGGTTCAGCAATTTCTGCAGGCAGCCACCACCGGCTTTGCCAGCAATCTCGTGAGTGTATTGAGTCAGCTGAACGACCCCGCCATCGGGGCGCTGGGCCTCGATTCGAAAAACATGGTGGCCAGTTCGCAAGACCTCTCTCAGCAACTCTCGGACCTGCAGGCGGCACTCAGTGTGAAACGGCAGAGTCTCATCCAGGTCTATTCTCAGGTCAATACCACGCTTCAGGAGTTGCCCCTTCTGCAATCTCAACTGTCTCAGCAGCTCTCGAGTCTCGGATGAACCCGGCCTACATCCAATCCGTCTATCGCCAGGGCGCCGCGCGAGGCGCTACCCCTGTGGGACAAGTCGTCGCTCTTTACGACACAATCTTGCGCGACTTTCGCCGGGCCTCTGCCGCGTTCGATTGCGCGGACATCGAAGCGCGAATCTTCGAAATGAATCACGCGCTGACCGTTATCGCCGAACTGCAAAACACCCTGGATTTCGGCCGGGGCGGTGATGCGGCCAAGCGTTTGAACAACTTCTACGAGCTGGCCCGCTATCTGATCCTTCAGGCCAACGTCTCCCCGGCTGCCTCGGCCTTCCAACGTCTCATCGATCTCTTCACGCCTTTGCGCCAGGCTTGGCAACAGATTGACGAGCAACTTCCTGTCGAGCCTCCTCGCGAGGCCGCACCTGCAGTCGCAATTGGTACTCCCGCCCATAACGCTTCCCCTCTGTCCTCAGACTCCGCCATTCCGACTGGCAGCTCCGCCGATTGGAGCGCCTGATGGCATCATCTTCTCTCGATACAGTGAAACGTGTGAACGCCACATTGCGGCGGCTTCTTGATCAGACTCGCGCTTGTCTCCGCGGCGAGCATGTTTTTGGAGTCGACGAAATCCGCCAGTTGCAACAACCGATCCAGGAGATGGAGCCCATCGTTAACGGTGTAGAGCCGGCAAAGCGGAACGAGCTGGCTTTAGGCGAGCACTTGGACGAATACAAGTGCCACATCAAGGAGTTGCAGACAACTCTGGAGCAGATCCGCATTATGCTCCTCGCGCGGCACGCGAGTCTGCAGGCCAGCCGCTCCCAGCTTGCCACGATTCATCAATGGTTCGAGGCTTTTCAGCAAACCCGCTAGCCTATTTCCGCAAGCCGCCCGGCGACTCTCCAACCCACCGCAACTTTCGCGTTGTATTGGCATTTGGCAAATCCTCGATTACAGTAAAACAGAATGAGCCACCCAGCCTCGCTCTTGCGCGACCGTAACCCACCCTTGACCACCAGCGCCCGGATCGCCGGACTGGCGTGGATTGCTTGCGGCTCGGTCGCCGCTTTCACCGTCGAAAATCTTTGGCTCGACGGTTGGCTCCGGCGGCGTTTCCACAGAATCCCGCCCCTTGTGCCTGAACCTCTGGGCGGCACATGGGCTCTGGCGCTTGCTGTGCTCGCGATCGTCCTGGTCTTCGCCGCGGTTTGCCAGATCATCTTGTTTCGCGATCGCGCTTTCCCGGCCTGGCGCAAGGTGCTCGGCGGAGTGAGCCTCTTCCTGGCAGCCCTGCTCTGTGCGGCATGGCTTATGGTGACGAGCGGATCGGATCTGACGGTGGCCCGGATGCTGCAGTTCAATCTTCGCAGCGTCACCCTGCAGTGGAATGCCAGCACAAGTCTGGTCGCTGGTTACAACGTCTATCGTGCAGACGATCGCAAGGGTGAGTATCGCCGGATCAACAAAGCCCTGGTAAAAGGGCTCATTTACATCGACAAGAACGCCGAAAGCGGCCACAAGTATTTCTATGTTGCTCGCGCCGTCAACTATCAAGGCAAAGAGAGCGTCGATTCAAACATATCGGAAATTGACGTGCCTTAGGCTCGGTGCTTTCACACCATGTAATCCAGTAGAGTCTTCTGCCCCAGGATCCGTCCCGCGGCACTGATTGTGGCCTGGTTCGCAACTTCGGCTTGCGAGTAATTCGCAACGACCGCTGCGAGATCAGCCCCGACCAGACCGTTTTCTTGCTCCCCTAGATTCACTTTGTCCTGATTCAGGAAAGATTCACTCAGATTGATCTGGTTCAGCACGTTGCCGTAGAAGACCCGTTGCGTGCCCAACTGCTTCAACGCGGACGATACTTCTGTCACTGCTGTGTCGACATTGTTACCGCTGACGAGCGCTGAATACAGATTCTGCAGTGATCCGAAGACGCTGCCGCTCGAATTCAAAAATAGTTGATCGCCCGGGACGTTGGCGTTCGTGAAATTGCCGGTCGTCAGCTGTATGGATGTCGTCTTGCTGTTCCCGCTATATGTGACCGCATTCGTTGCCGGGTCCAGCGTGAATGGCTGGCTGTTCACCGCCGTCCCACCGAACAGGAATGCTCCCTGGTAACTGGCATTCGCCAGGCCCAGCGTCTGCTTCAGCAAGCCCAGCACCTCGCCCGCCAAGGCCTGCCGGTCGGTGGAGCTCAGCGTGCCATTCGCGCCCTCCGTGCCCAGCGTTACCGCTCGCGTCATCACCTGGACGATGTTGCTCATCGTTGAATCCGCCACCTGAAATCGGCCTCGCAAATTGTTGAGGTTCTTCAGGAATTGCTCATCCTGTGCTGACTGGTCGTGGTTGCGGACCAGCGCGGCCGTCGCGGCGGGGTCCTCCGACGGTTGATTCACGCTGCGGCCGCTGGCCATTTGATTCGTCGCTGTCGCCTCGTTCATCTTGCTCTGTTGAATCGAGATGAGCAGGTTCGGCAGCAGGTCAGGATTTAGGCGGACGGTCATGTAATTACCCCATCATGTTCATTGTTACGTCCATCAGCCGGTTGATAATCGAGGACACCTGGGCGGAAGCCTGGTAGGCGTTTTGAAACCGCATCAGATTCGCGGCTTCTTCGTTGATATCTACACCGGATATTCCGCCCTGCAGGTTTTGTAGTTGCAGCAGAACCTGGCCGCCCGAGGATTGGTTCGTCTCCGCGCTCGAGATGTCGTTGCCGATCTTAAACACCAGGTTCGAATAGAAGTTCGTCGGCGTCAGCCCGGAAATGAAGTTCTGATTCTGCAGCGCCAACAGCGCGTTGGCATTGGTATTATCACCCGGAGTGCCCGGCGCGGGCCCTCCACTCGCGGCGATCTTGCCCGGATCGGTGATCGACACTCGTAGGCTGGCTGCCGCGCCGCCCTGTTGCGCCAGGGCGTTGAAAATGTTTCCCCCGGCCGATCCATTCAGGTCAAAGCCTGCCTGATTCTGCTGGTTCACCGCCGTCGACAGTTGAAAAGCCAGCGCATCGAGCGAATTCTGGATGCCGGGGATCTCCTGGTCCCGTATCTGCACCTGACCCGCCAGCTCGCCACCCATAATCTTCGAGGTGATGTTGTTTCCGTTCGAGTAGACGTTCTGGAATCCCGTGACAGGGTCCGCATTCGTTGTCAGTGCAAAGCTCTGCCCGCCGACCACAAGCGCCGAGCCCCCCGCCGTAGTCAATGTGAGGCTGTTGTTGCCGGCGTCGACTTCCGCCACGTCGATGTAGTTCGAGAGCTTGCCGATCAGTTGTTGCCGTTGATCTTCGAACGGCCCCGCGTTGCCGCCCGTGGTCGTTGCCGCCACAACTTGTTGGTTGACCTGCGCGATTTGAGTGATCAGGCTGTTGATTTGCGTTACGGACTGTTGCGCGGCAAGATCCGTATTGCGTTGCAACGTTGCCAGATTCGTCGAGGTCTGATTGAACGCGTTCGCCAGGTTCTGGGCCGCGGTAATAACGTTTTGCCGGGTGGTCAGGTCGCTGGGATTCGTGCTCAACTCCGATAGGCTGTTGAAGAAGTTCGACAAAGGCGCTTGCAGCCCGGTACCCGAGGTCTCGTTGAACAGCACCTGCACTTGCTGCCCCCCGCTGATGAATGAGTTAAGTTGGCCTTGTTGCTGGGTTTCCTGGTCAATGCGCAATTCCAGAACCTTGTCGCGCAAGCTCGACACCTGAGTCATCTGCACGCCGGCACCCAGCGTGATGCCCCCTAGTTTCACGGGCGGCATCTCTTCCAGATCCGGCCGCTGCCGTGAATACCCCGGTGTGTTGGCGTTGGCTATGTTGTTGCTCGTGGTTTCGATCGCGCCTTGCTCCGCCAGCATCGACTGCAACGCGATATTCAGGCTCGCAGAAAGGCTGCCCATCGTTACGCCTTCTCTCGTCGTTCCGTTTGTGCCGCCGGTTGCTGCAACGCGGCTTTCCTGTAGGTTCCTTCGAACGTGTGAAGCGAATTCAACAGGGCGGTCACCGTTCGTCTCGATCGCGTCAGCAGCGCCTGGTGTGCCGTGTTCAATTGCTTCACGGTGGCTTGCGCCTGATGCAGCCGCAACATCGTCGCCTCAAGTTCCGGAGAATCGGCCAGTGTCTCCTGTCCGCCTCGCAGGCGCAGGTGTGCCGCGCACTGATATTGCAGCCGCTCCATCTGCTCGTCGAGGTGTTCGATCTCCTGACAAAGCCCTTGCTGCTCCGTGATTCGGCGCTCTAGGCTGTCCACATCGAACCCCGTCATCGCCGTTCGCGCTGCCAGCAATGTTGCCGCCAGAGAGTTCAGCAACTCAATGCGCTGCTCAAGTAATTCAAGGTATGTTGTCGTTGCTTTCGTCATCTGTCAGGCCTGTTCGTCTAGTTGATGTTCCACTTGTTTGATTAAATCCGCCGTGGATTCCGTTTCCGGATCCGGCGGCATGGATCCTGGCGCAGCCTTGCGTTTAGGTGCCGGATATTCCCGTTGCCGGGCGTCCCGGTCCCCTGGCCGGAGCGGCTCCAATCGCGACGCGGGAGCGGGGCCAAGAGTGTTCATCGCGCACCCGCCAAATTTACGAATTCGTGACCTTCCGCGAGTGCTCGGTGATCATCGCGTCCGCCACTTTCCCGCTGTCCGGCTTGTACGTCTTCCGCTCGACCGCTGCCTTCAACGGCGCCACCTTTCCGGAGCGGACCTCCGGCACATGTGTCATTTGCTCTGTTAACTGCCGGACTTCCGCATGCTTGCTGGAGATCTCAATCGTGTCTCCAGAATGCGTTCCAGTAGCTTCGCTATTCGCCGTGGTGCCCCGGGCCGTTGCCTTCTTGGCGTCTTTCAACGCGTCCGCTTGCAATTGCCCGGAAGATTGGACTTTGGGGTCGATCTTCATGCCAGACTCCTCACTGCCGCGCCGGCTCCGAGGAAGAACCATGCGTTTGGAATGCCGATCGGCAGATCATGAGATAACTTTAATATCGCGCCTTACCTACTGCTCCTCTGCCAGTTCTATCGGCACATTTCCAGCCAAGTTTATTGCTCCCTCCCCTCCCCCCTCGGCGCCACCGCCCGAACAACCTGCCCTAAGTGCCTTATTATCAATTCGCCCAAGCCTAATCCTCCAGCCTTTGCCACCGCACCTGCCATCGCCTGTATGCCCAAGTCGTCCAACGTCGAATGCGCTGGGTCGGTTGCTTGCTCGTCGTCACCGGAGAATGATTCCTTCATTGATTTCCAGAAACTCGAGATCAGTATCGATTCGAACTCCATGGCAGCCTTCGAAAGTTTCCGCTTTTGAACAGCTGTGTTTCTATCTGAAAGCTCTGAGGCATTCGCCTCGCTTCCTTCAGCCATTCGGGTGGTCGCTCTCTCCGCTAACCCCCACGAATTCTCAAGCTGCATCATAGAACCTCCAGATCTGCATTCAGTGCG
>Ga0335084_10001198_pt1 | contig 23767 bp, 16 predicted proteins | sample Lox_Sample_44_FD_206721 | JGI IMG/M metagenome (GOLD analysis project Ga0335084, IMG submission 206721) | Soil microbial communities from Loxahatchee National Wildlife Refuge, Florida, United States - Lox_Sample_4.4 | ecosystem: Environmental > Terrestrial > Soil > Wetlands | place: USA...
GATCTGATCGACGATCTCGCTTGCGGTCTGGGTGGTGATCGGCTTTCCGCAACGGTGGCAATGCGGCCGACCGACGTTGGCGTAAAGCAAGCGCAGGTATTCGTAGATTTCAGTGGCGGTGGCAATTGTCGAGCGTGGATTGGTGGCCGCGGTGCGCTGCTCGATGGCGATGGCCGGTGACAGACCTTCAATGTGATCGACATCGGGTTTCTGAAGTTGCTCGAGGAACTGGCGAGCGTAGGCCGACAAACTCTCGACATATTTGCGTTGTCCTTCCGCGTAAATGGTGTCGAAGGCCAGGCTGGATTTGCCCGAGCCACTGAGGCCCGTAACCACAATGAGTTTCTCGCGCGGAAGCTGCAGGTGAATGTTCTTGAGGTTATGCTCCCGCGCGCCACTGATGATGATCGAGTCTTTCGACATGGTTAGCGTCCGATTCGCAATAACCCTAAAATTGCAAGTTTAGCAGGAACGGTTGCTTATCCCAGTAAAATCCGCGAGAGCCGATGGCATAGGGGCTGCTCAACGTATATCAAGCTCGTGACCGAGCAGGTCACGCCGAGACAGCAGACACACAACCGAGGGAACAAGGCACTATGGAAGCAACCGAGACAGCATTCGACGCGCAAGACACGAAACACGCCGGCAAGCAGGCCGAGCAGCTCCACAAACAGTTGGAGGCCTTGCATCAGAATCTGCGCACCGTACGGCACGCGATCAATAACAATGTCGCCGTCATCATGGCGATGGCCGAATTGAGCCAGCGCAACCCTGGCCAATGCCAGAAGCTCAGCCAAATTTGTCTGGAAAAGGCGCCGCAAATCGCTGCCGCCATCGGTGGGTTCACCGAGCTGTTTGACAGCGCTCTGTATCTCCAGGCCGAAATGGAAGGCCAATCCGCCGCGAGTCAACCGTGATCGATCGTGCGGCACGGCGGCAACAGCGCGGCGCACCGTCAGATATCGCGATGTCTACGCGCCCAAGCTTCCGGCATGAGCGGGACAACCAACAATTCGTCTCTTGAGCAAATCAGCCAGTTGGTTAGCGCGAATCGGCTGAAGACGGAACTTATTGCCAACGTCAGCCACGAGTTGCGCACTCCGGTGCATGCCATCATCGGCTACACCGAATTGTTGCTGGAAGGAGTCTACGGTTCCCTCACCGACGATCAAAAGGAAACCGTCAACTACATCCGCGAGAGCGCCAGTGATCTGCTCAGTCTCATCTCCAACCTCCTCGACATCTCAAAAATCGAAAGCGGCAAGACCGATCTGATCCTCGGCACGTTCGACCTCCGCGATTTGATTACCGAACTGTTCGGCCAGCTCAAGCCGCTCGCGGACGCCAAAGAACTGGCGCTCGACTCGAGAGTGCTGGTCAGCGACACCGTCGTTCGCACTGACCGCGGTAAGCTCAAACAAGTGTTCACCAACATCCTCGGAAACGCGCTGAAATTCACCGACAGCGGCACCGTCACTCTCACCATTGAGCCGGCGCGCGTGGACACATCCCCAGCCCCGCCGACGCACCGGGATCGACTCGTCGTTCGCATCCAGGACACGGGCATCGGCATTCCCGCGGACAAGCTCGACAGGATTTTCGAGAAGTTCTACCAAATCAACAGCTCGGCGAACCGCACCTATGGAGGCGCAGGACTGGGACTTTACATCACCAAGCAATTGCTCAATCTGCTCGCCGCCACCATTGACGTTGAGAGCGTCCCCGGCAAGGGCACGCTCGTCACGGTCACGCTTCCAAAGAACTTCGAGGAGATCGAAGGCATCCACCGCCTGCGTAGGCGCATTGCCGACGCCAGCGCCGGGAATACGGAAGCGCCGGCCGATGGAAGCCGTCTTGTGCTTGTCGTCAGCGACAACCCCGACACCGCGCGCATTTTGTCTGACGGGCTCGGCTCCGCGGAGTATAACGTGTACGTCACAGCCGCAAACTCCGAAGCGGTCGCCCTCGCCAGGAAACTTCGCCCGATCGTCATCCTGCTCAACTCCGAAGCATCGTCCTCCGAATTCTGGTCGGTGTTCCAGGAGTTGAAATCCCAGCCCGAAACCAAAGACATCCCGACGATCTTCCTCGGCAACGCCGGGGTGCATGGCTTAGGCGCGCCGCTGACGGTGGCTGCGCCACTCAAGCGCCACGAAGTGTTGCGCAGCATCCGCGCGGTGACGAAAACGGGGAAAAAAAACGTGTTGATTGTCGACGACGACGAAAGCTTTCGTGAAATTCTCAAGTGCGCCCTTTCCGAAGAAGGCTACCAGATCTCCGAAGCTGAGACGGGCACGCAAGCCATCGACCTGCTCACGAAACGCAAACCTGACGTGGTGCTGCTTGACCTGCACATCCCCGAAATCGACGGGTGGGGAGTGCTGCGTCTCATCACCCAGCATCCCGAACTGAAAGACGTCGAGGTCCTCGTGATTTCCGGCGATATGCTCGACGACAAAGAAGCCGCGGCCATCAACGCCCGTTCCAGTGGCTTTATCTGCAAGGCCGACTTCAAAGTCAACGCGGTGCTCGAAAAGGTCGCCAATCTACTCGAGGTGAACTGATCATGCCGCACCTTCTTCTCATCGAAGACAACCAGCACATCCGCCGCATCTACAGCGCAAAATTCCAGGCGGAAGGCTTCAAAGTCACCACCGCCGAAAACGGGGAACAGGGCCTGGTCTGGGCTGACGTCTGCCAGCCCGACGCCATCCTGCTCGACATCATGATGCCCAAGATGGACGGCTTCGAAGTCCTCAAACGGCTGCGCGCCGAGCCCCGGTTCAGCCGGATTCCCGTATTCATCCTGTCCCACAAGGCGTGGCCCGACGATGTCGCCTACGCCCTCTCGCTTGGCGCCCGGCAGTTCTATGCCAAAGGCTCCTCTTCCCTCCAGGACATCGTGGCCCAGATTCGCGGAGAATGCGGATTCAAGAAGGTGATGGTCCTTGGCAGTAACACCGAGTCCGTCAAGCCCGTGGTCCACTCGCTTCAGCACCCACGGCTGCTGTGCGCCATCAACACCGTCGTCGCCGAGGCCGTGACAGCCGTCGAGCGAGGCGCCCCCGACCTTGTGATCCTCGTTGCCGGGTCATCGGCAGGAAATGCGTTCGCGATCATCCAGCAATTGAAGACGACCCCCGCCACGCAGGCGCTTCCCATCATTGCCATCACCGACAATTCGGAACGTTTGCTGCGCGCCGACGGCTACGTGAAGCCAGAGGAGATCGAAGAGACGTTGCGTCCACTCGTTCTGAAGCAACTCGGTCTACCCGACGCCGTCCCGGCCGTGGCCGAGGCCGCGTCCCCGGCCACCGCGGGCTAAACGTCTAACCCACCGGACTGCCTGCACCGATCTCCTCGAGTCGTTCCTCGATCGTGACCGCCGTCGATTGCACGCGGCAGAGGTGCGCGTACAAGCCATCCAGCGCCATCAATTGCTCGTGCGATCCGCGCTCAATGATGCGCCCCGACTTCAACACGATGATCTGATCAGCATTCCGTACTGTGGACAACCGATGCGCGATGACGAAGCTCGTGCGGTGCGCCATCAACCGCTCCAGCGCTTCCTGGATCAATTTCTCCGTCGCCGTGTCCACACTCGCGGTCGCCTCATCCAGGATCAGAATCGGCGGATCCTTCAACAGCGCACGCGCGATGCTCACTCGCTGCTTCTCGCCGACGCTCAGCTTCACGCCGCGTTCGCCGACATGCGAGTCGTACTTCTCTGGAAGTTGTGTGACAAACTCGTGACAGTTCGCCGCCTTCGCCGCCTCGATCATCTCGACTTCGGTCGCGTCGAGCCGACCGTACAGAATGTTCTCGCGAATCGTGCCGTTGAACAGAAAGGCCTCTTGCGACACGATGCCGATTTGCCGGCGCAGCGATTCGAGTGTCACGTCACAGATATCGTGGCCGTCGATCATGACACGGCCGCCCGTCACATCGTAAAACCGCGGCAGCAGATTCGCCATCGTGGTCTTCCCTGCGCCCGTCGGGCCGACGAACGCAACGGTGTCGCCGGGCCGCGCGTGAATTGTGACCTCATGCAAGACAGGCAAGTTTCTGCGGTACTCGAAGCTCACGTTTCGATACTCGACTTCGCCGCGCACCCGGCCGTTCAACACGACGGCGCCAAGCCTCTCGCCCACCTCCACCGGTGCGTCGAGAATGTCGAAGACACGTTCGCCCGCCGCCCGGCCCGCCTGAAACATTTGGTTGAGTCCGTGCAACGCGCGCACGGGTTGATACAACATGCCGAGATAGGCCAGGAAACCGACGAGTTTGCCCAAACTGAGTTGATCCGCGATGACGGCCCGCCCGCCCAGCCAGAAGACGATGACATACCCGAGCCACGCGCTGAATTCCATTGCGGGCGAGTACATTGACCACGCGCCCATCACGCGCAGAGTCGCCCCACGCAAGGTCTGCGCGCGCGCGGAAAAGCGCTCCAGTTCATGTGACTCGCGACTGAAACCTTTGATCTGTCGGATGCCCTGCAGGTTATCGTGCAGCAGCGCGTTCAACGCCGACGTCGCCTCGCGCACCGCGCGGTACCGCCGGTGCGCCGTGGTCGTGTAAATCGCCGCCCCGAGCGTCAGCAGGGGAATCGGCAGCAACGACCACAACGTCAGACGCGCGTCGAAGCTGATCATCATGGCAATGACGCCGACCAACCCCAGCAACGCCGTGGTCCCCTGCTCGATACCGTCGATGAGCACGCGCTCCACCGCGTTGACGTCGTCAATGACGCGCGTCATCAAGTCGCCCGTGGCGCGCTGGTCGTAGTAGTTGACCGAGAGGCGCTGCAACTTGCCATACAGATCGCAGCGCATGTCGTAGATCACGCGCTGCTCGAACCGATTGTTGAGCTGGATGCGCAGGGCGTTGAACAGGTCGCGCAACAGGCACGCGAATAGCAATCCACCCGCCATCCACAACACCAACTCGAGACGCCGTTGCGCGATGACATTGTCGATCATCAGTTGCGTAAGTTTCGGAAACGCCAGACCTGCGCCCGTCGAGACAATCGCGCACACCATCGTGCCAACGCCGAACCACGGATAGCGTCGCAGGTAGGCGAACACGCGCGCGAAGATTTCGCTCGCGCTGCGCTTGCGCGCGACCATCGTCTCGTCGTTGACCGTGTCGTGATGGCGCATGAGCATCATGATACGCGAAGTCGCTGTCTCTTGCACGCCGTTTGCTCGCTGCGTGAGATGCTGGTTGCTTTCACGGGCGATATGTGGGACGCTACCTCGTCTACATGAACCAAACGGAGGAGGTTTTCATGAAAGCACCAAGAATCATTGCTGCGTTATCACTGGCAACTGCGATCACAATTGCTGTCGGCTGCAGCAAGACCGAAGAAACCCCGGCTCCGGCCAGCGCGCCGCCGGCGGAAGGGACCACTGAAAAGGCACCCGCCGAGATGCAGAAGCAGGCCGAGACAGCGGCTGCCACCGCGACCGAAGCGGCCGCTACGGCCAGCTCGCAGGCTCAGGGTCTTATTGATCAAGCCAAGTCACTTGTCGATTCCGGCAAGTACGCCGATGCCTCGAAGCTCGTCCAAGAGCTTGCCAGCATGAAGCTCACGCCCGAGCAGCAAAAGATCGTCGATGACCTGAAGGCGCTCATCCAACAGAAGATGGCCGACCAAGCCACGTCGGAAGGGGCCAAAGCCGCCGGCGAAATGCTCGGCAAGTAGTCGTCCAAAGAACGTGACAAGCGCGATCAGCAGAGGGCGGGCCGCACTCCCGCCCCTGCTTCGCGTTGACCAGCCCGCGCGCTCTCGCTAGTATCACCGAGGCATCAACTGCTGTCTCGGGAGAATCGCTCATGGCACAGACCGACATTACTTCGCTGCAAAAGGAGGGCCGCAAGTTTCAACCCGCGTCTGCGTTCACGCGGCAAGCGCACATCAAATCCCTCGCGCAGTATCGCAAGCTCTACGTCGCATCGATCCGCTCACCCCAGAAGTTCTGGGCGCGCATGGCCAAAGAAGAACTCCACTGGTTCAAGCCATGGAACAAGGCGCTCGACTGGCATGAGCCGTTTGCGAAATGGTTTGTCGGCGGCCGGATCAATCTCAGCTACAATTGCCTCGACCGCCATCTCGACAGCCCCCGTCACAACAAGGCCGCGCTCATTTGGGAAGGCGAACCCGCAGGCTTCGGTCACCCGGGCGAACAGCGCGTGCTCACCTACACGGACTTGCATCGCGAGACCTGCCGCTTTGCCAACGTGCTGAAGCGAAATGGCATCGTCAAAGGTGACCGCGTCATCATCTACATGCCGATGGTTCCCGAAGCCGCCATTGCGATGCTGGCCTGCGCGCGCATTGGCGCGACGCATTCGGTTGTCTTCGGCGGATTCAGCGCGCAAGCGCTCATCGACCGCATTCACGATTGCCACGCGAAGATGGTCGTCACCGCCGACGGAGGTTATCGCCGTGGGCAGGTCATCCAATTGAAAAAGAACGTCGACGACGCGCTTACGAAGTGTCCGACGGTCAAGCGCGTCATCGTGTTGCGCCGCGCCAACAATGAGATTCACATCCAGGAAGGACGCGACGTCTGGTGGCATCGCGAACTCGAATACGTCAACGCCGATTGTCCGGCGGCGCGGCTCGACAGCGAGCAGCCGCTGTTCATACTCTACACGAGCGGCTCGACCGGAAAACCGAAGGGCGTACTTCACACGACCGGCGGTTACTTGCTCGGTGTTCATCTAACGACGAAATATGTCTTCGACCTCAAGGAAGCTGACACCTATTGGTGCACCGCCGACATCGGGTGGGTCACAGGCCACAGTTACACCATCTACGGCGCGCTCTCCAACGGCGCGACCACTGTGCTCTACGAAGGCGCGCCCAACTGGCCCGAGCCGGATCGATTTTGGAGCATCATCGACAAGTACAAAGTCAGCGTTTTCTACACCGCGCCCACTGCCATTCGCGCGTTCATGCGTTGGGGCGACCAGTGGCCCGCCAAGCACGACCTGAGCTCACTGCGTCTGCTCGGCACGGTCGGCGAACCGATCAATCCCGAAGCCTGGATGTGGTATCACAACGTCATCGGCAAACAACGGTGCCCCATCGTCGACACGTGGTGGCAAACCGAAACCGGTTCGATTATGATCACGCCCTTGCCGGGCGCGACGCCGACCAAGCCCGGCAGCGGCACCCTGCCCTTCTTTGGCGTGGACGCCGCCGTCGTTAACAAGGAAGGCAAAGAGCTTCCCGCCAACGTCGGCGGCTACCTGGTCATTCGCAAGCCGTGGCCGGCGATGCTGCGCAACATCTACGGCGACTCCGAACGCTTCAAGCGGCAATACTGGAGTGAAATCCCGCACGTCTATTTCACTGGCGACGGCTGCCGCCGCGACAAGGACGGTTACTTCTGGATCGTGGGCCGCATCGACGACGTGCTCAACGTCGCTGGCCACCGCATCGGCACGGCCGAAGTCGAAAGCGCGCTCGTCAGCCACCCGAAAGTCGCCGAAGCCGCCGTGGTCGGCCGTCCCGATGAGTTCAAGGGCCAGGCGCTCGTCGCGTTCGTCACCCCGCGCAGCGGCGTGCAGGTCATTCCTGAATTGAAGGAGGAACTTCGCGCGCACGTGGCGCAGCAGATCGGCGCGCTCGCCAAGCCCGACGACATCCGGTTTACCGACTCGCTGCCCAAAACGCGGAGCGGCAAAATCATGCGCCGCCTCCTCAAAGAAATCGCCGGAGGCGGCGACGTCAAAGGCGACACCACCACACTCGAAGACTTCTCCGTGATCGCCAAACTGCGAGCCGACGAAGAGTAGACCGAGCGACGGGCACGTTGACAAACTCAGTCGAGGCCTGTCACGAGTGCAGTCCTCCCACTGCTGTGATGAACAATGAAGCAGGCTATGTTCCCGGACTTGGAGGAGTCGGCTCCCCTGATGGCGGTGGTGATTCGGGAGACGGTGCTGGTTTCGACTCCTGTGCCGGTGGCTCTGGTGCTTCCGAAGGCGTCTCTGCCTTGGGCGGCGGTACTGGTTCTCCCGGCGGTCCCGTAGTCGTTTCCGGCTTCGGGGGCTCGGCGGGATGCTCCACCACCTTCGGCGGCGGCGCGTTGGCGACTCGGCTCAAGATCTCCTTGGCGATGTACACGCCCAATGGACGCCCGACCTTGTCCAGCAACAAGGGTGTGACGTTGTCGTCGTATCGGACAAAAACGATGCCGCCGACGAACGCGATGATTCCGACTTCCAGCCAACTGATCTCCGTCCAGGTGCGGTTGATGTTCGCCTGCCGGACGCTCAGATAGATCGGCAGGCTGAAGGAATCGATTCGCTCGCCACCCGGCCGTCGCGTCAGCGAAACATCGACGTCATAGTAGACATTGTAGACGTAGCCATGCCAAGCGGGCGTAAAGATGAGGAACCCGGGAAAATTGATCAAGAAGTTGATGCCCGACCCTTTATACTTCGATGCTATCCCGATGTCGGCAACGAACTGAACATCGTTGCTGCCCATGTAAGGGAACGTCACGTCAGCGTATTTGGACAACTCCCCATCAACTTCCCTCACCAGTCGCGCGGACGTGATGTCGAGCGCCGTCGACACGATCCCTATCGTTGGACGTTTTGGAAGCGGCTGAACATTTGGCGGCTCATAACGGCTGAGGTTCTTTACTTCCAGCGTGTGTGCGCATCCTGAGCCGAGGAGTACGATCAAGGCGCCCCCCAGAAACACCAGCTTGCTCGACCTTTTCATACCGAGCCTCCTGTGCGGGGTGAACGAAGCATTCATTAACGCGCCGGACGCCGTTCTGTCAATGGCAATTCTCGCGTTGTACTCGTGGCCGGTGGGAAGGTATCAAAGCCTGCACTACTGCCGTGGAAGATTGCTGCATGACCCGAAACTACGCCGACGATGAGTCGGGGACGACATACCACACCGCCACAACCTCGCTTCAGGTTTGGCTCTGGGCGTAGCGCAGCCGGGCAGGGTCGACTCAGCCATTGGGCAAGCGGCTGCATTTCCCGCGTCAACGATTGCTTGCGTGGTCACACAGCGCTATAAAGGCTCTTCGTGCCTTCCGACCAAAGAGGCCCGCAATCCGCTACCCGCGTACGCCACGGCGTTTTGGGCTTCACGCTGGTGCTGACGGCGGTCGCGTACCTCGACCGCGTCTGCATTTCCACCGCGGCGCCCGCGATGAAGGCTGATCTTGGGTTGAGCGATGCGCAGATGGGGTACGTGTTCAGCGCATTCACATTCGCTTACGCGCTGATGGAAGTGCCGAGCGGGTGGCTCGCCGACCGGTTCGGACCACGGTTGATGCTCACGCGCATCGTGATCTGGTGGTCGGTAATGACGGCGGCGACGGGATGGGCGGCGGGATTCGCGTCGCTGTTTGTCATTCGCATGCTCTTCGGCATCGGTGAGGCGGGTTGTTTTCCGAGCATGGCGCGCGTGTACTCGCGCTGGCTGCCCGCACGCGAGCATGGACGCGCGTTCGGCCTCGCCGTGATGACGGGGGCATTCGGTGGTGCGGTGACCCAGCCGCTCGTGGTGTGGATGCTGGAACGCATGCACTGGCGGCACACGTTCCCGATTTTCGGATTCGTCGGGGTCGCGTGGGCGCTGGCGTGGTTCTGCTGGTTTCGCAATGACCCGCACTATCATCGCGCGGTCAACGAGACTGAATTGCGCGTGATCGGCACGCCGCCACCGGTGCCGCACGAGCGCGTGCCGTGGGCCAGCCTGTTCAAGAGCCCCAACCTGCTGGTGATTTGCCTCATGTACGGCGGGACGATTTATGGCTGGTACTTTTATCTCACGTGGTTACCGACGTATTTGCTGCGGGCGCGAAACTTCAATCTAAAGGAAGTCGGATGGCTTGCGGCATTGCCGCTCGTCGGGCTTGGTGTGGGAGTCGCAGCCGGTGGTTGGTTGAGCGATGTGCTGACGCGCCGCTACGGACCGCGCATCGGGCGTCGCTTGCCCGGTTTGATCGGTCTCCCCCTAGGTGCGGTCGCCATTGTCACCGCGGTGATGACCGCGAATCCGATTGGCGCGGCCTTGTCGATCGCCGCGGCCGCGACGTTCGCGGCTTTCGGTGTCGCTGCGGGTTGGGCGGTGTGCGTCGAGATCGGCGGACGCCACTCAGGCGTCGTCAGTGGCGCGATGAATACGTTCGGCAATCTCGGCGGCGCTCTCAGCCCCGTTGTTGTTGGATTGTGTCTGGACAAGTGGAATTCCTGGAACGGGCCGCTGCTCACCGTCGCGGCGTTCTATCTGGTTGCCGCCGCATCTTGGCTGGCAATTGATCCGACCGAGGCACTCGCGACGACTAATTGAGTGTGGAGTGGCGGAGAGGGAGGGATTCGAACCCTCGGTACAGGTTTTAACCCGTACAATGGTTTAGCAAACCACCGCTTTCGACCACTCAGCCACCTCTCCGCAGACGTGAATCACTTTGCGTGGCAAAAAGCAGCGATGTCTGGCGGCAGTTGAACCAGCCTGTGACTGCCACTCCAAGCCACGCGGGTCAAAACCGAAGCGGTCTCGGCGGCGCATAGTACGCCGCAATTGTTCGTTCGGTCAAGTCGGCTTCGTGGCAGCCTTGATGTGGGTACTCCCACGTTAGGACTCCCGACATGAGACCTCGATTCCCTGGCCAATTTCGCGCTGCATCCAGCCCAAAAAGCAACCAAGTCTGTCACCGAGCCTTTACTGGCGACAGTCTGCCGTGCCATGTCGGCCATACCGGCCCTTCGGACGAAGCCGTTCCAAGCCGCTGCAAAAGGGTCTGAATGAGGCACAGAAATTGCGCCACATGGACAAAAAAGTGTTCAACGGTTGGATTAGACAGAAATGTCCGGGTGAGAGGTGCTTAGTGCCTGTTTCGCCATCATCGGCGGGCGCACATGTCCCTCAGCCCGATCCTTCCCTTATGGAGGTTGGCCACCATGAAAACAAATCAATCAACTCATAACGCGGTCCGTTGGTTGTTGGCAGCGGGCCTGGCGATTCTTTCCACACTCGCCGCCCCGCCGGCCGTTAACGGGGAAGGCGCAGACCCGGCTGCGGACTCCTACTACTCCGCCAACGGGTTGTACAACCGCAAGCTCTACTCGCTGGCGGCCGACGAGTACAAATCGTTTCTGACGAAGTATCCAAACCACGAGAAAGCGCTGCACGCGCAACTTGGCCTCGCGCTGAGCCTGTACGGGATGGGCAAGGAGGCCGACGCCGAACCACTATTGGCCAAGTTGGCCGCCAATGACAAAGCGCCCGAGCAGGGTCAGGTGCATCTGCTGTGGGGCCAATGCCTGTTGGCCCTCGACCGTGCCGCCGACGCCGAAAAGTCATTTCTCTGGGGCGTGGACAAAGCAGCGGACCAGTCGGCCAAGGAAAGCAGTCTGGCCGGGCTGATCGAAGCGTTGGTGCGGCAGCAGAAATGGCCGGACGTCGTCACCCGTAGCGACGAACTGATCAAGCTGGCCCCGAAAGGGCAGTTCGCCACACGCGCGCGCTTCCAAGGCGGACTGGCGAGTTACGAATTGAAACAGTACGAGCCGGCGGCCGCCGTCCTTGCGCCGCTGGCGGGCGAAGCAAAGGACACGCCGTTTGCGCAGCAGACCGTGTTTCTGCTCGCCGAATGCAAACGCGAACTGGGTGATCTCGATGGCGCGGCGGCCCAGTACGAACTCGCCGCGCGGAAAATGACCGGCACGTTCACGGCGGATGCGCTGTTTCGATTGGGTTTCGTCCACTTTGTGCAGAAGAAGTTCGACGACGCCATCCGCGACTTCGAAGGGCTTCGCACGCAGTTCAAAGACAATCCGCTGGCCGCGCAGGCCGGCCTCTACCTGGGTCGTGCGTATCTCGAGAAGAAGGATTTTCAAAAGGCCGAAGCCACGTTCCGCCCACTCGCTACCAAGGGCGACACCGCATCGGAGGCGACCTTGTGGTTGGGCAAGACGTTCTTGCGTCAGGACAAGTATGCCGAGGCGGCCAATGTGATCGGTCCGGCGTTGCCGCAACTGGCGAAAGACCCCCTGTTGCCCGACCTGTTATTCGATTACGCCAACGCGTTGATGGGGCAGGGAAAATTCGAGGACGCCGCGAAGCCGTTCGCCCGCCTCAGCGCTGAATTCGACCAGGCGCCCCAGGCGGCAGACGCGATGCGGTTGGAGGCGTTCTGTCTGCATCGCGCGAAGAAGTTCCAGGAGAGCTACGACTTATGCGGGAAGTTTCAGGCGAAGTTCGCACAGGATAAGAACGCGGCGGATGTTTCGTTCCTCGCCGCGGAAAATCTGTTTCTCCTCGAAAAATCTGACGAGGCTGTCGCCGCCTACCGCAAATTCCTCGCAACATACAAAGACAGTTCGCACGCCGACTCAGCCCGCTTCCGCATCGGGTTGGCCCTGTATCAGCAACGGAAATGGCAGGAGGCGTTGAAGGAACTCGCGCCCATGGCGGACAAGAAACTGGACGAGCCGTTCTTCGCCCAGATTCAGTATGTCGCGGGCGATTGTTGTTTTTCGGCGGATGATTGGGATGGCGCCATCGCCCACTTCAACCGGTTCATCAAGGAGCAGCCGAAGGAGTCAAATATCGACACGGCGTTGCTGAAACTCGGCCTAGCTTACGATCACAAAGGCGATCGCGATCACGCAGGCGACACGCTCCAACAACTGGTTAGCGAGCACGACAACAGCGCTCAACTGCCGTTGGCGCTGGTCGAACTCGGTCGGATGCGTTACGAGTCCGGGCAACACGGCCCGGCCCGGCAGGCGTTGGAGCAGGTCGTCCAGAAATTTGCCGACGGCCCGATGCGACCGCAAGCGGAATATTATCTTGGGTGGGTTTCGCTGGCGGCCAAGAAGGACGCGGAAGCCGTCGAGCATTTCGCTCTCGTCGCCGACAAGTATCCGAAGCACGCGCTGGCCCCGGACGCGCGCTTGCAGCAGGCGATGGTCCTTATCGACAAGGCGGACTACGCCAACGCGCGCGTCGCGTTGGACAAATTCGTGCAGGCCTATCCCACCGACCCGAAGTCGGACATGGCGGTATTCTATCTCGGCGTCTCGCTGGCGCGTCAGCACCAATGGGAGCCGGCACGAGATCAATTCAAGAAAGTCGTCGACGCGTTTCCGAAATCCACGTTGCGCGATCGGGCGCTGTACGAGTGGGCCTGGTGCGAGAAGGGATTGAAGCAACCGGACGAGGCCGCGAGACAGTACACCGCGCTTCTCGCACAATTTCCGCAAAGCGAGTTGTCGGGTGCGGTCACGTTTGAATTGGCGGAACTCGAATTTGAATCGAAACACTACGATGACGCCATCAAACGTTTGACCAGCTTGGTCGATCAGACCAAGGACAAAACGCTGCGCGAACGCGGACTGTATCGACTGGGCTGGTGTCAATTTCAGAAGGAGCAATTCCTGCCGGCGGCCAAGGCATTTGAAACGATGCTGACCGAGTTCCCGAAATCGGAACTGGCGGTGGTGGCGTCGTATCAGGCGGGTGAAGCGCGATTGAAGCTCAAGGAATTCGAGCCGGCGTATCAGCACTTCCTCCTTGCCTCGTCCGGTCAGGGCGGCGACGAGGTGAAGGAGCAGGCGTTGCTGCGGCTCGGCGAATGCCAGGCCCTGACCAAACGCTGGGAGGAGTCGGAAAACACGTTCGCGAATTTTGTGGAGCGGTACCCGAAGAGCGAACTTCTCCGCCGCGCGCAGTTCGGACTCGGCTGGGCGCGAGAGAACCAGAAGGAATACGCCGAGGCCGAGGACGCGTATCGCACGGTGCTCGCCGGAGGCGACCGCGACGAGACGAGCGCGCGCAGTCAATTTCAGATCGGCGAGTGTCTGTTCGCGTTGAACAAGTACGACGATGCGATCAAGGAGTTGATCAAGGTGGAGGTCAACTACGCGTTCCCGAACTGGAGTTCGAAGGCATTGCTGGAAATTGGGCGCGGGCTGGAGGCCAAGGGACAGAAGGCGGACGCGATCGCGCGCTACCAGGAAGTGGTGCAGAAATACGGCGACACCGACTCCGGAACGGTGGCGCAGGAACGACTCAAACAGTTGGTGTCCCTCTCGACGAAAGGAAGCAACGATGAAAATGAAAACGCGATTCGGTAACCTCTACATAGCGGCCGTGGCCGGCCTAATGTTGAGCTGGCTGGCCAACGCGGCATTGGCCGAGGACGCAACCAAAGCGAACGCGAGCCCGGCAAGCGTAGTATCCAAGAAGAAAGAGACCGTCTGGTCGCTGGTCGTCAAAGGCGGCATCGTGATGATCCCGCTGAGCCTCTGCTCGGTCGTCGGGCTGGGCATTGCCATCGAGCGCTTCGTCAGTCTGCGCCGCTCGAAGATCGTCCCGCCGAATTTCATTGGTGGCTTGATCGAACAACTCCAATCCAGCGGATCGAACTCAAAGGCAGCGGTCGACTATTGCGAGCGCAGCCAGAGTCCCGTTGGGAATATCTTCCGGGCCGGTATCCAGAACTTGTCCAGAGGGGAAGCCGCTGTCGAACGCGCCATCGAAGACGCCGGCGGCCGCGAAGCGGATAAAATGAAACGAAGCCTGCAGGGCTTGTCGGTCATCACGACGGTGTCACCGTTGCTCGGGTTGCTCGGCACGGTGTACGGCATGATCAAGGCGTTTGAAGTCGCCAGTTATGCCGGGACTGGTAAGAGCGAACTGCTGGCGCGTGGCATTTACGAAGCCCTGGTAGCGACGGCCTCAGGATTGACCGTCGCGATTGCTTCGCTGCTACTGTACCACTATTTCTCGAAACGCATTGATGCGCTGATGGATGAAATCGACCAGATGGGCCTGGATTTCATGAACCACATCAACTTCGAGCGGCCCAGCTCGCGCTCCTCGGAAACAGTTATCCCCGCCGCGCACCGATAACCATGAGAATTCGACGCCCAGCGGAAGCTTCCGAACCGACCATCCAAGTCATCAACTTGGTCGACGTACTATTCGTTCTGGTTTTGTTCCTCCTCGTAGCCACAACGTTCAGCAGCGAAGAGCGCGATCTCCAAGTGAATTTGCCCAGCACCGCCGAAGGCAAGACGCTCAGCGACGCGGCGCCTCTCATCACGATCAACGTGCGCCAGGACGGCAGCTATTTCCTAGCCGATCGAACGATGGATCTCGCACAGTTGAGACAGGCGGTGGCCGACACCATCAGAGCCAAACCAGACCAAAAGGTCCTCGTTCGCGGCGACAAGCTGGCGTTGCACGGTTACGTGGCGGCGGCTGTGTTGGCCTGCAGGGAGTCCGGCGTCCAACAGGCCAACATCGGTTACCAACTCCAGACCGCCGCAACGGGAAAGTAGAGCCTGAGCAAGCGTTATCAAACCGACTGGCAAACAATCAGAAAGCGCGCGCGCGCACGGTTCATCGCCGTTGATCCGCGCAAGCGCCCCTGGTTGATTGTCGGCACGGTTGTCGTCCTCAGTGTCCTGACGTCGGCGGCCGGTTGGTGGATTTTACGCTCCGAGCGATGGCGCTATTACACTGATGGCATGTCCATCCGCCAGCCAAGCGAAAACGCTCCCGTACGCCAGGTGTTGTGGGAAGAACCGCAACCTCTGCGGGGCCGGCTCAACACTCGCGCGAACAACCACGCGCCCGCCATTTCCCCCGACGGTCGCACCATGGTGTTTGCGCACAGCGACGCCGGCAGGAATGCCGACCTCTTTGTCGCCCGTTGGAATGGCGAAACCTGGGACGAGCCGCAGCCCATTGCGACCCTCAACACGCCGTCCGACGAATTGAGCCCTTCGATCAGTCGTGACGGTCAGTCACTCTACTTCAGCTCCAATCGTCCCGGCGGCCTAGGCGGCTACGACCTGTGGGTCGCGCGCCGGCAGGGCGACACATGGGCCGAACCGGTCAATCTCGGCCCGCAATTCAACTCCGAGTTCGACGAGACCAGCCCCGCGATTTCGCCCGACGGCGATCGCCTGTACTTCTCCTCCAACCGCTCCAAGCACGAGCGCTCCGAGATGGACAAACTCCTCGGCAAAAAATCTTCCCGTCAGGACTACGATATTTTTGTGGCTGATCTGAAAGCGAGCACGACACGCAGCGCGGACGAACTAAATTCCACGTACGACGACGGCCCGGTGGCGCTGTCGCCGCGCGGCGAGTTTGTATATTTCGCCTCCAATCGTCCCGGGGGCCTCGGCGGGTGGGACATCTACCGCAGTCGCATCCTCGACGACAAGCTTCAACCGCCACAAAATCTCGGCGAGCCAGTCAACAGCAGCGCGAACGAGACTGACCCGGCGGTCTGGATGGAAGGCTACGACTTGGTGTTCTCCTCGAATCGCAACTCGCCCGATCCGCAGGAGTTTTACCTTTACCACAGCGTCTCGCGCGAAGTCGTTTCGCGCAGCGACTACTCGGCTCTGCTGGCGTATCTGCGCCTGTTCAAGAAACTCAAATGGCTCGTCCTGCTGTCTTCGCTGGCGCTCGTCGCGCTGTTGTATCTGCTGCGTAATTTCATGGACGAGCAATGGCGCGTGCGCACGTCGCTGCTGCAAAAATGTTTGCTCGGCTCGGCGCTGGTCCACACGGTCATCGCGTTCCTGCTCAGTTTCTGGGTGATCTCCTCCGCCATATACACGACAGCCCAACACCCGTTCACGGAAGTCGCACTCGACGAAAACGCCCTCGCTACAGAACGACTTTCACTCGACATCCGCGAGCAAATCACCGACCTGTTCCAACAATCAGTGCCGATGCCGCAGCAGCAAAAGGTTGAGCAACTTCCCCCGGCAAACGTCGAGCCGCAAAAGCAGGAAATCACGCCTGAGTCCGCACCGACGAAACTGGAGGCAGTCGCGGCTGCCACACCGACGCCAATCTCCGAGCAAAAACAGCCGGACAGATTGCTTCCCGCCGAGCACGCCCGCGAAATCCCGAAAACACAGTTGGCCTCCGCGCCCGTCCAGCTCGAATCGCCGCAGCCCATCGCCCCACAGACCACAAAGGAATTCGCCCCCGCGCCCGATGCCGTGGACCTCAGGCCGGTCAAGATCGGCGCGCGCCCGCAAGCCAGCGCACCGCTCGTCGCCGCGGTGAACATCTCGGACGGTGGTCCGGGACAGCAACTGTCCCAAGAGCGCTCCGCCCTCGATGGCGACCTTCCCATGTCCGAATCGCAACAGACCACCACGCCGGGCGCCGCACCGCTGACGCCATCCACAGTGCCCGGATCGCTCCAGCTTCCCGCAACGCAACTCGCGATGGAAACCGACACGCCATCACAACCGCAAGGTGCCGGCCCGCAAATCAATCCACTCAAGGCGAATCGAAGCCTGGCCACCGCCGCAGCCGAGACTCCGTTGCCCACGTTTCAGCCGCAAGGCGCGCCGCAACAAATTGCCGGCGATACTGCGGGCAGCGGATCAGCCCAGCGCTCAGCCTTGGAAGGCGACTTGCCGGTATCCGAATCGACTGCGACCGCCCGCATTAAGCCTTCCCAAGCGGCGACGAAAACCGCCGGGGACGGAGTCGAGATTCAGGCCAAGCTGACGATGGAAGCGGGCACGCCAACTCGATCCCAAGGCGCGGGTCCAGAGATCCAACCACTCCGATCCGGTCAAAGTCTCGCCGCAGTGGCTGACTCTCCGGTGCCGGCGCGCCAGCCGGCGAAGATGGCGGCCAACATAAGCTCCGGCGAGGCTGGCCCGTCGACGCCGCAACGCTTGGCGCTCGGCCAAGCATTGCCTATGGCGGAATCCGCAGGCACATTTTCCGGTGGGTCACTGAAACCACCCGAGGTCAAAGCGCTGGGCGGGCTCCAACTTTCCGCAAAGGTCAGCTTGGAGACCAACAAGCTCGCATGGTCGCACGGCACGGGCCCGCAGATCAATCCCTTGCGCGCTGACACGTCTCTCGTGACTGCCGCGGCCAGCGAGGTGCGCCCGCCACAACTAGAACCGCAGAAATTAGCGGCCAATGTCCCCACAGGTGCGGGAGCGAGCCAGACGGCCCAACGCTCGGCGCTCGACGGCAATTTGCCCGTGCTGGAGTCGCAAGCGGCCTCGCGTTTGGTGGCGGAGAAGAATGGCCTGACCAACACCGCTGGCTCGTTGAATATGCAGGCCCGCGTGAGTATGGAGGCGGAGCCGGCTGCGAAGGTGAGTGTGGAAACAAACAAGCTCGCACAGTCGAAAGGCAGCGGCCCACAGATCGATCCCTTGCGTGTTAGCGCTTCTCTCGTGACCGCGGCCGCCGGCGAAACGCGTCCGCAACTCCAGCAGCAACCGCAGAAAATCGCCGCCGATTTCCCGGCAAGCGCGGGAGCGAACCAGACCGCACAACGCTCGGCGCTGGCCAGTCGTTTGCCGCTGCAGGAGTCGCAAACCGCCACGCGCTTGACCGCTCAAGACAAGAGCCTGACGATCGTCCGCGGCTCAGTCAGCTTCGAGGTGCGCGTGACCATGGAAACAGAGCAGCCTAGTAAAAGTGCGTCAGCTCCACAGGAAATCAAACCAACGAAATCAGAATTGAGCGTCGCCTCCGTTGCCTCGCAATTTCCGGCCCCGCAAGGTGTGCCGCAGAAGCTTGACCAACAGATCACCGGTGGCGGCATGCCGGGCGTTTTCCAACCGCAGTCGGGGCCGGTCCGCCCGATGGAAAGCACGCCGACCCTGATCGAGACTCGCGGACCCGGGCAGGCGCAGCGCCTGAGAATCCCGGCGCTGGAAATGGGGGCGTCAGTCACTCTCACTTCCTCAAACCCAGCGCCTTATGCGTTGCGCGACCAGAAACAGCGGTCGCGCGTGCTGGTGTCGCTCGGCGGGTCGGTGCAGACAGAATCGGCCATCGAGCGGTCGCTGGAGTGGTTCACGCATCATCAGGAGCCGGACGGTCACTGGGCGATTGTCAAAAACGGAGGCTTGAAGGGTCACGATGTGGGGGCAACGTCGCTGGCGCTGTTGTGTTACATGGGCTGGGGTGCGAAACACACGGAGCCGGGGCCGCATCAGGTGGCGATGGCCCGCGGTCTCGACTGGCTGGCCAAGCAAGTGAAGTACAAGGGTGACATGCGCGGCGACGGCGGCACGATGTACGATCACGGCATGGGCACGATCGCTCTGGCTGAGGCGTACGGGTTGACGAAAGACCCGAAGCTGTACGAGCCATTGCGCAAGGCGGTCGGGTTCATCCTCTATGCTCAGAACTCGGACACCGGCGGCTGGCGATACATCCCCGGTGCGGATGGCGACACCTCCGTGTTCGGCTGGCAATTGATGGCACTAAAAAGCGCCGGCCTCGCCGGCATGGATGTTCCGCCGCACGTGCTGGACAAGGCTCGGGGCTGGCTGGACCGCGTTGCCAGTGGTGAACATGGCGGCCTGTATGGCTATCAGGACAAGACACCGCTGCCCGCGATGTGCGCCGAAGGGATGTTCTGTCAGGAGCTTCTCGGCCTGCCGCCCGACGACCCGCGCATGGAGGAGACCGCCACGTACTTGAAGACGTCGCTGCCGTCGAAGGACAAGGAGAAGATCAATTACTACTATTGGTACTACGGCAGTCTCGCGCTCTATCAACATCAGGGTCCCGTCTGGGAACAATGGAACGGCCAGCTTCGCGACATCCTGACGAAAGCTCAGAAGATCCAAGGCGACGAGTCCGGCAGTTGGGACCCGGCCGGCCAGTGGAGCCACGAGTGTGGCCGCGTCGTGACCACCGCGCTGGCGACGCTGTCGCTGGAAGTCTATTACCGCTACCTGCCGCTGTACGGCCTGACGACCGCATCGCGATAGCCCCTCGATCGCTCGCTTAGTTGTTGTCACGCAAAATACAGCGCCAACCGCTTCGGCCCGTGGGCGCCCATCACCAGAATCTTCTCGATGTCCGCCGTGCGGCTGGGGCCGGTGACCACCGATAACGCGCTCGGCCAACGTCTGCCGTATCGCTGGCGCAACAACGCCATCGCGGCGGTCAGGCCCGGCACGAGTTGATCCCGTCGTGCGATCACCAGATGCACCGGCGGCAACACCGAAAGCGCGCGCGTGGACACGACAATCGAGCCGGTCCGCGCCACCAGGCACTCGCACGTCGTCACGCCTAGTTCGCACGCGCGCACGCTCGCGTTCCCCTCGCCCACCGTGCCACGCACCAACTCGCTCTCGTCCGTGGCGATGAGCTTGAAGCCGCGCAAGAATCCGCGCAACGCGTCGGCGTCCGCGATGAGTTCTCCGCGCAACGCCTCGAACTCGGTGCGAAACTGGAACTCGATGTTGTCCAATTGCGGCCAAATCCGGGAGTCCGATGGTGGTGCGGGTTGCGGCGCCGGTACACGCACGGCTGTTCGCACGCGTTCGAGGATGCGTTCACGCGCGAGATCCATGTTTCCTCCACCAAGCTCTGAAACTGTGCGGCGGCGGCACAGCCCAGCGCCGCAAGAACGGTCGCGCCAGCTTGCCCGCAATCGTATACCGCACCGGCGACTGCATCACCCAGAACCACAGCCGAAACGCGGACCGCTGCAACGGATGATCAAACTTCCGTTGCACGGCATTGCGGCGGTTGTGCAGCAGATGGTGATGCAACTCAATCTTGACGGGACAGACGTCCGTGCATGCGCCACACAGCGAACTCGCATACGGCAGGTGCGACCATTCCTCGGCATCGCGCAAATGGGGTGTGATGACCGAGCCGATCGGGCCCTGGTACGTCGTGCCGTACGCGTGACCGCCGATGTTCTTGAACACCGGGCATGCGTTCAGGCATGCGCCACACCGAATGCAGTGCAAGGCGTCACGCTGTTCGACGTCTGCCAACAATCGCGTGCGGCCATTATCCAACAGCACGACGTGAAAGTCTTCACCACCACCGACCAGCGAGTTATAACAGGTCAACGCCTGTCCCGTGCCGCTGGTGGCCAGCAACGGCCAGAACATCGCGAGATCGTCGACTCGCGGCAGCAACTTTTCAATACCGACGACCGCGACGTGCAGACGCGGCAGCGAGAAACACAGGCGGGCGTTTCCCTCGTTCTCGGTGATCGCAATCTGACCTGTCTCAGCGACGGCGAAGTTCGCGCCGGTGATGCCCATGTCAGCGGACAGAAACTCACGGCGCAGTCGCTCGCGAGCGATCATCGTCAGTTCCTCGGCACTGGCGGTCGGAGAAGTGCCGAGTTTTTCCTCGAACGTGCGCGCGATGTCGGCTTTCGTCAGGTGCATCACGGGCGTGATGATGTGATACGGTGGTTCGCGGCGAAGCTGGCAGATGTACTCGCCGAGATCGGTCTCAACCGCGTAAATACCCGCCTCTTCCAGCGCTTCGTTGAGATGAATCTCCTCAGTCGTCATCGACTTCGACTTGACGACCTTCTGCACGTGGTGGCGGCGCGCTAGGTCGAGAATGTGACGGCGCGCGTCCTCGGCGCACTCGGCCCAGAACACATGACCGCCAGTCTCGATCACGTTGCGCTCGAACTGTTCGAGGTAACTGTCGAGGTGATTAATCGTCTCCCATTTGATCGCGGCGGCGTGCGCCCGAGCATTTTGCCAATCTGCATACCGTGACTTCCCTTTCGAGACCGCCGCGTCGTAGGTCGCAATTGCCTTCTGAACGACGGCGCGATGATGCAAGTCAGCGGCCTTGCGCGTCGCGTCGGCGCGGAATTGTCGGGCCGTGGCGGTCATTCGGTTGAGGCCAGCACTTCGGCGAGCGAGATGGTTTTGATCGGCAGCTTGTTGCGGCGCAGGTAGCCGTCAATTTGCATGAGACAACTCGAATCAGTCGACACCACGTACTCCGCATCCGTCTTTTGAACCGATGTCACTTTCACTTCGTCCATCGCATAAGAGATCATCGGAAACTTGACCGAGAACGTCCCGCCGAAACCGCAGCACGTTTCAGCCTCGTTCATCTCGACGAGTTCGAGCCCGCGCACGTTGCGCAAGAGTTGGCGCGGCGCGTCCTTCAATCGCAGCTCACGCAAGGCGTGACACGCGTCGTGATACGTCACGCGGGCAGGAAACTTCGCGCCCACATCGGTCACGCCGAGCTGCTTCACAAGAAACTCCGCAAACTCGAACGTGTTCGCAGTCACGCGATTGGCTGCGCCGAGCAGTTCGGGATAAAAGTTGCGCACCATTGCCGTGCACGAGCCCGACGGACACACAATCGCGTCGGCGCCGGCGAACACATCGCAGTAACGCCTCGCCAGTTCGCGCGCTTCGTCCCAATAACCCGTGTTGAACGCGGGCTGACCGCAACACGTCTGCGCCGTCGGATAGTCTACTTCGACGTTGAGCCGGCGCAGCACGTTCACGACGGCGATGCCGACGTTCGGGAACAACTGATCAATGAAACACGGGTTGAACAGCGCGACGCGCATCAGCGTGGACGAATCTTCGGGCGCACGTGTCTGTCCACATCGGCGTCGTTCATCGGCATCGGCACTCCGCGAAACAGTGACCAGCGTTCGACGTACTCGACAGTCATCCACGGTTGCAGGTGTACGAGCGGGCCGAGGGTTTCGAGTTCGAGCATCCGGTTGTTGGTGAACACCTCGACATTGCTGCCGAAGTCGGCGTAGCGTGCCGTGGCGTCGAAACGGAACTGTTTGACGAACAGATGTTCGTTGCGCGTGTAGGCTGTCCAGCCATCGGGAACCATTACGCCGATTTTCTGCGGCAGTTTCGCGCGCGAGTCCTGACGCAGCAGAATGTTTTTGAACCCCCACGTCCAGCGCGGATCGGTCATGTCGGTGTAGGCCCAGAGCGTGAACGTGTTGACGGGCGGCAGGTTTTCGGGGTGCGATCCTCGGGGCGGCAACGGAATGATCGCCGTGCCGCCCGGCGCCATCGTGCTCAACGCCCACGGTGCAAGCTCGACCGCCCACGCGTTGGTGTTGCGCAGACGGTGCGTCACCTCGACCTGCGCTTTGTTCGGCGAAAGACGCACGTCGATCTCCTTCTGAATCCCGGTCGTCAGCTCGGTGGATTGAATGCACCGCAAGAAACGGTCGTGGCGTTCAACCTTCACAGGTGAATTGTCGGGCGCGTACGTGCGCGGCTCGGCCTCGGGCGCATGCCAGAGGCGATGCCCGCCGTAAATGCGCCACTCGTTGCCGCCGCGTTTGCCCAGCATCTCCTCGAATTCGCAAAACTCGTTGTTGTCGCCGACGAACCCGAATCGGATGATGCGCGGCCCAACGTCGGCGGTGAGGACAAGATCAACGAGCGCGTTGCTCAAGCGATAGCACTTCGTCCAGCCTTTGTGCTTTCGTCTCTCGATTCTCACGGTCATTCAGTTCGTCCGCCGGAGCCGCGATGGTGGTACACGTCCCAGCCCATGTATTTGCTCAACGCCTCGGCGATCGGTTCCGCAGTCTCGCTGAGATTGGCGGCGACGTGATGCTCGAACCCGTTCTCGCAGATGTAGGCGAGCAATTGCTGAAACGCCGGCACCTCGATGACCCCGAAGCCGCCAAAGGTGTTGAGCTTGTCGTCAGTGAACCGTCCCTCGCCGCAATACGCAGCGACCCGCCCACGGAGGTCGTCGGTCGACACGCGGCAGTAGGTGAACGGGCCGGGTTTGATGCGGCCGACGATGGTGCCGTAGGTGTTGTCCTTGCCGACAGTGCCGGCAATGATTTCCTGAAAGTCCATCTTCTGGCTGCTGAACACGTCCTTCGGCAGGTTCGAGCAATGAAACACGACGCCCTTGTTGGGGTCGGTGCCGTAGTTGTTGTTCCAGTCCAGCAGCGCCGCCGGTTTGCCGGCGGCG
>Ga0335084_10001200_pt1 | contig 23761 bp, 17 predicted proteins | sample Lox_Sample_44_FD_206721 | JGI IMG/M metagenome (GOLD analysis project Ga0335084, IMG submission 206721) | Soil microbial communities from Loxahatchee National Wildlife Refuge, Florida, United States - Lox_Sample_4.4 | ecosystem: Environmental > Terrestrial > Soil > Wetlands | place: USA...
TTGGGACATGTTCCTGTTCTGGTTGAAGAGGTGATGACATTTTTAAGATGTAAACCGGGTCATACTTATGTCGATGCGACGTTGGGAGGAGGAGGGCACGCTTCAGAGATTTTGAAACGGACCGCACCCGATGGGGTGGTCATCGGAATCGAATGGGATGAAGAGGCGCTCTCCGAGGCAAGAAACACCCTGATGCCTTTTGGGGATCGGGTCAAGATATTTCGAGAAAACTTTGTTCATCTTGCCGACTTCGTCGGGACGGAATTCGCCGACGGGATGCTGTTCGATCTGGGACTTTCTTCGATCCAAGTCGAAAAGGCGGAAAGGGGATTCAGTTTCAAGGGAGAGGGTCCCCTGGATATGAGGATGGATCAACGGATGAACCGCACAGCAGCGGATCTGATCAATCGCTTTTCAACGGAGGAGTTAGAAACCATTCTTTTTCAGTACGGTGAGGAGAGGTGGGCGAGAAGGATCGCGAGGGCCATCGTTCAGGAGAGAGAGGGAGATCCCATCCGGACGACCCAGCGACTAAGAAAGATCGTCCACACCGCGATTCCAAGACGTTTTCATTCTCGAAGAATCGACCCTGCCACCCGAACCTTTCAGGCCTTCCGCATCCGGGTGAATGAAGAGCTGGATAATCTGGGGAAAATCCTGGAGACCGGGTGGAAGATCTTGAAGAGGGGAGGACGGATCTGCATCATCTCCTTTCACTCCCTCGAAGATCGGATGGTCAAGGAGACTTTTCGAAGACAGGAAAAAAACGGGGAGATGCATATCCTGACCAAGAAACCCGTCGTGCCTTCCGAGGAAGAGCAGAGGAGAAATCCGCGGTCCCGGAGCGCCAAGCTGAGATGCGCGGAGAGGGTGTGAGGGAGTCCGGAGAAGCTTTGTATGGGGAAGACCACGAAAAAAAATGGAGACCGAATCCTCTGGACCGGGGAAGGTTCAAAGGACAGGCCGAAAAAAATAAAATTACGCCGCCTCTTCCTGTTCGCCTTCGTCATGCTCTTTTTTATCGGAGGCTCGCTGTTTTACGTCTGGTCAAGGATTCAGGTGATCCGGCTCGGCTACGAAATATCGAGCGCCCTGAAAGAAGAGAAAGCGCTGGCCGATGCAAACAAGAGGCTGCGGTTGGAGATCGCCACACTCAAATCTTATGCGCGGATTGAGAAATTTGCCGTGGAGGAGCTGAGAATGGCCAAACCGAAACCAGAACAGGTGATCGTGATCCGATGAAAGGGAAATCCATCAATTGGTTCAAGGTCCGGATCATCTTTCTCTCCTGTCTCCTGTGCTTTTGTTTTGTCCTCATCCTGGGAAGGATGTTTCAGCTGCAGGTCCTGAAAAAGGAGCAGCTCTATAAGCTGGCCGCTCAACAACAGCACACCCACATTCCCCTTGTTCCAAAGCGCGGGACGATTTACGACAGCCGAGGGAACGAACTGGCGGTGAGCGTCGAGGTCGATTCGGTCTATGCCGATGCTCGAAAAGTCGTTGAGGTGGAGAAGACGGCCAGAGAGCTTGCCTCGATTCTCCAGATCGACCGGGGAGAATTGAAGCAGAAATTGAAGAGCGGTCGGCCCTTTGAATGGGTTCAGAGAAAGATTTCCTCGAAAGAGGTCGAACAGATCAAAGAGCTTCGATTCCCCGGCATCGCCTTCTTAAAGGAGAACCGGCGTTTTTATCCCAATGCCCAGCTGGCGGCTCATTTGGTCGGTTTTGTAGGCCTCGATTCGAAAGGGCTGGAGGGGGTCGAATTTCAATACGATGCTTCACTCAACGGAGAGAACCAGGTTTGGACCGCTGCCCGAGATGCCTTGGGCCGCGAGATTGCCATGGGCAAGGGTCCCTTTGAGAAAGAAGACCATTACAGGAATATCGTCCTGACGATCGACAAACCGATTCAACACATCACCGAAACAGAGCTTGGCCGAGGGGTCGAGAAATGGGGAGCCAAAGGAGGCATGGCCATTGTGATGGATCCCTGGAGCGGAAAGATCCTGGCCATGGCTTCTTCTCCGACATTCAACCCGAATCAATTCATCCAGTACCGCTCCAAGAGCTGGAGGAATCGGGCTCTCTCCGACATCTTTGAGCCGGGTTCTCTTTTTAAAGCCTTTCTCGCTGCAGCGGCTCTGGAAGAGCAGGTGGTTCGACCGTCCGATTCTTTCTTTTGCGAGAATGGCTCCTACAAGGTTTATGACCGAACCATCCATGACCACACCAAATATGGGTACCTCACCTTTCAGCAGATTATTAAATTCTCCAGTAACATCGGGGCATCGAAGGTCGGCGAGAAAATGGGAAAGGACCGGTTATACCGCTATATTTCCGCCTTCGGGTTTGGAGAAAAGACACGGGTCGGGCTCCCGGGGGAAGGGAATGGGATGGTCCACCACCCGAGATACTGGTCCCCGGTTGCGTTGGACACGATCTCATTCGGCCAGGGGATTTCTGTGACAGCCATTCAGTTGGCGACCGCCCTGTCATCCGTCGCCAATGGTGGACTCCTGATGAAGCCTTATGTCGTTGAGAAGATCACGAATGAAAAAGGCGAGGTGGTTCAATCCTTCAAACCGGAGACGGTGAGGAAAGTCATCTCAGAAGAGACAGCGAAGAGAGTGACCGCGCTGCTGAAAGCGACGACGGAGAAGGGGGGAACGGGGGAAGGAGCGGTTCCCTCAGGATATGAAGTGGCCGGGAAGACTGGAACGGCACAGAAGGTAGATTCCTTGTTGGGAGGGTACTCAGAAGATCGCTATGTCAGTGGTTTTATGGGCTTTGCCCCTGCCGACGCACCCAAGCTCGTCCTGATCGTCATTGTTGACGAACCTCAGGGAGACCGCTACGGAGGCGTGGTTGCTGCTCCGATCTTTAAAGCCATTATGGAGAAGGCACTTCCCATGCTCAATGTCCTTCCGAAGGGGACGATGGTGGTGAAAAACGAACTCGATTCCGCTCCACCCAAAGAAGCGCCAGGAACTCAACCTTTGATCGATGGGGTCAAAGTGGGAAAAAAGATGGAGATGGTGGTGATGCCGGACCTCACCGGACTATCCATGCGGAATGCGTTGAGCCGCATCGAAGGCAAGGGACTGGTTATCAAGGTTTCGGGGAATGGAAAGGTTGTCGATCAAGTCCCCAGACCGGGGTCCGTCGTTGAGAAAGGGGATATCTGCTTTTTGAAGTTTCGATCCCCACTGTAATGAGAAAACCGCATAGGGCATAGAGCATAGGGCATAGAGCATCACGGTTAGAAAATGGAATTGAAAAGATTGCTCGAAGGCGTTGAAGTCAAAAAGATCGTCGGAGATCCTCTGAAACGGGTCGACGGAATTGCATACCACTCGAAGCAGATCGACAGAGGATTCCTCTTTGCAGCTATTCGAGGGTTGGCGACAGACGGGCATCACTTTATTGAAGAGGCGATTCAACGGGGTGCAGGTGTAATTGTTTCTGAAGAAGAGCGGGAAGTCTCCGACCGGACCTTGATTCTCGTTCCTAATAGCCGCCAGGCTCTGGCAAAGATTTCAATAAACTACTATGGCGATCCTTCGTCCCGGCTCAAGCTCATTGGGATCACCGGAACCAACGGAAAGACGACGACCACCTATCTCTTGGAATCCATTTTTAAGAAGTCCGGATGCACGGCCGGCGTGATCGGAACAATCAATTATCGGTTCGGCCAACGGATCACTCCCGCTCCAAACACGACACCGGAGTCCCTGGATCTTCAAAGGATCCTCCGGGAGATGGCGGAGGGAGGGACCTCGCATGTGATCATGGAAGTGTCCTCCCATGGGCTCGATCTGGATCGGGTCTTTGGGTGTCAGTTTGACGGGGTGGTCTTCACGAACCTTACCTCCGAACATCTTGATTATCACAAAACGCTGGAACAGTATTTTGACAGCAAGAAGAAGCTCTTCTCAGACTCTCTGGTAAAGAGCCGCAAAAAAAACCGGTTTGCCGTGACAAATCTTGACGACCCCAGAGGGGAGAAAATTGTTAAAGGGATTGACCTTCCCGTCATCCGGTACGGGCTGAACCGTTCGTGTGAGGTGACGGCAGATCGGGTGGTCTCCTCTTTCCAAGGTCTCTCTTGCCGGATCAAAACTCCCAAGGGGGATGTCTCCATCCGTTCTAAATTGATCGGGGATTTTAACGTCTACAATATTCTGGCCGCCGTCTCCGTAGGAATTGGGATGGAGGTCCCTTTAGAAACCGTGAAAGAAGGGGTGGAGGGGTTGGAAGGGGTTTCAGGAAGATTTGAAAATGTGGAAAATACGAGAGGCCTTCACGTCATCGTGGACTATGCGCATACCCACGATGCGTTGGAACGAGTTCTGTTGGGATTAAAGCGTATCGTCAAAAACGGGACCGGAGACCCTGGAAAGATGATCACTGTCTTTGGATGTGGTGGAGACCGGGATCGAACCAAGCGGCCGTTGATGGGCGAAGTAGCCGGAAAGTACAGCGACCTGGCGATTCTCACGTCGGACAATCCGAGGACAGAAGATCCTTTAGCCATCTTGGAAGAGGTGGAGAAAGGGTTCAGCGTTCTTCCTTTGAGCGAATGGCACCCGAATGAGATTGAATTATGGAGGTCGAAGAAGGGATATCTTAAAGTTCCGGACCGGAGGGAAGCCATCCGGACGGCGATCCGATTGGCGCAACCTTCGGATACGGTTCTGATCGCCGGGAAGGGGCACGAGGATTATCAGATCATCGGAAAGAAGAAATTCCCCTTCGATGATCGCGTCGAGGCCCGAAAGGCCTTGGAGGAAAAATGATCCTTACCATTGAAGAGGTCTTGAAGATCACCCGGGGAAATCTTGTCCAAGGCGGAGAAAACACCTCCTTTCAGGGCGTTTCCACGGATTCAAGAACGGTCGCCGAAGGAGACCTCTTCATTGCCCTGAAGGGACCTCGCTTCGACGGTCATGCGTATGCTCTGGAGGCCCTGGGGAAGAAGGCAGGAGGGGTGCTCGTCCAAGAGGATAAGGTGGGGGACATTCGATGGAATGGGAATCGGTCCAAACCGGTGATCGCGGTAAAAGACACCCTGTCTGCTTTAGGAGACATTGCTCAGGGGTGGAGACGCAAGCATCGTATTCCGGTCGTCGCGCTCACCGGAAGCAACGGGAAGACGACGACGAAAGAGATGATTGCGGCTTGCCTTGAGACGACTTTTCCCGTCCTTAAGACAAAGGGGAACTTGAACAACCTCATCGGGGTTCCGCAGACGCTCCTCGGCCTGACAGAGAAGGAAAGGATCGTGGTTCTCGAGATGGGGATGAATGTGCCGGGTGAAATCCGGAGGCTGACCGAGATTGCCGAGCCCGATGTGGGGCTGATCACCAACATCCAAAAGGTTCATCTCGAAGGGCTGGGAAGCCTGGAACGGTTGAAGGAAGAGAAAGGGGAGCTCTTCCGGAGAATGAGGAGGGATGGAACGATTTTGGTGAACCAGGACGATCCCCGTGTGGTCGAGCTGGCGAATGATTACCCTGGCCAAAGGATTACCTTTGGCATGGACCATCCTGCCGAGGTGATGGCTAAGGAGACCCGACTCAGGGGAGCCCAAGGGACCTCCTTTACGCTTCTTCTGGAAGGAGAGGCGATGGAGATTGCACTTCCCCTCTTAGGGAGGCATTTCGTTCCGGATGCCCTGTGTGCCGTGGCGATCGCGTGCCTCTTTGGAGTGGACGTAGAACAAATCAAGAAGGCGCTGGAAAACTTTCGTCCCTTCCCGATGAGGATGGAGGTCGTTCCTCTCAAAGAGGGGGCCACCCTGATCAACGATGCGTACAACGCCAGCCCTTACTCGATGGAGTTGGCCCTGGAAACCCTTGCAGAGGCGAAAGGAAAGGGAAGAGCGATCGCTGTTCTCGGTGATATGTTAGAACTCGGGAGTTTTACAAGGGAGGCGCATGAGCAGATCGGAAAAAAAGTTGGAGAACTTTCAATTGATTTTCTCTTTGCCATGGGAGAGGAGGCGCCCACCCTCGTCCAATCGGCGATCCATCATGGGTTCCCGATGAAGCGTGCGAGGGTTGTGGAGAATCATTCAGAAGCTATCTCGCTGCTCAAAGAGATGATTCAAGACGGGGATTGGATTATGGTCAAAGGCTCAAGGAGGATGGCCATGGAAAAGATCGCAGAGGGTTTGGCAGAGGGGAGGGCCTGAAAAATGTTATATCACCTCTTCTATCCTCTTCATGAGTTTTTTTCCTTTTTCAACGTCTTTCGGTATATCACGTTCAGGACGATCTATTCGATTCTCACGGCCCTTCTCATCTGTTTTGTCATCGGGCCATGGCTGATCAAGAAATTGAGGGCCTTTCAGATTAAGCAGGTGATCCGGGAAGATGTTCCTTCCCGACACATGGTGAAGAACGGGACTCCCACCATGGGAGGAGGCCTCATCCTGGCGGGGATTCTCATTCCGACCCTATTCTGGTCGGACCTCTCGAATTCTTATACCTGGATCGTTTTGTTGACCACCCTGGGGTTCGGACTCCTTGGGTTCTGGGATGACTATAAAAAGATGCTGGATAAAAAAGGGATCGGCATTCGGGCTCGATACAAGTTTCCCATTCAGGTGGCCATGGGGCTGGTCGTCAGCTTCGTCCTGTTCAATACCATTGACCATGATTCCCGGTTGATCTTTCCATTCTTTAAGAAGGTGATGCCCGATCTCGGGGAATGGTACATCCTCTTTAGCATGTTGGTCATCGTGGGCTCGGCCAACGCCGTGAACCTGACGGACGGATTGGACGGGTTGGCGATCGGACCCGTGCTCATCGCCAGTGCGACGTTTATGCTCTTCTGCTATCTTGCAGGGAACTTCAAATTCGCAAGCTATCTTCAGATTCCCTTCGTCAGAGGAAGTGGAGAACTGACGATCCTGTGCGGAGCGTTGGTCGGTTCCGGCCTGGGGTTTCTCTGGTTCAACACTTATCCGGCTCAGGTCTTTATGGGGGATGTGGGTTCTCTTTCCCTGGGAGCAGCCCTAGGGACCATGGCCGTGATCATCAAACAAGAGTTCCTTTTGGTGATTGTGGGAGGGATTTTTGTGATTGAGGCCCTTTCCGTCATCATCCAGGTTGCCTCCTACAAGCTCCGGAGAAAACGGGTTTTTCGGATGGCACCCATTCACCACCATTTTGAATTGAAAGGCTGGGCGGAGCCGAAGATCATCGTCCGATTCTGGATCATCGGCATTATTCTCGGTCTGGTCGCGATCAGCACGCTGAAGATAAGATAAACCAAGGGGATATTGAAAGAATGGAGTACTGGAGTATTGGGTTTGAATGCAATTCGAAATTCTTTTACCCATTATTCCATCATTCCATTATTCCAGAGTTGAATTTTTGAAATTTGGTATGGGTCTTCCAGGCGAAGAATGGATCTCAAGGGTAGAAAAGTTTTAGTGGTGGGCATGGCACGAACAGGAATCGCAACAGCGAAATTCCTTAAGGCAAAAGGTTCTCTTGTGACGACCACGGAGGCGAAGCCGGAAGAGGAGATGAGGGAGGCAACTCGGGAATTAAAAGGTCTGGACCTTTCGACAGAATGGGGCGGCCATCAGGCAGAGACCTTTCTCAAACAAGATCTGGTCGTCGTTAGCCCTGGAGTTGATCTGAACATCGATCCTATTCAAAAAGCCATCCGGCAGGGAATCCGGGTGATTAGCGAGATTGAGCTGGCCTACCATTTTATCCACGTCCCTATCCTTGCCATCACGGGAACCAACGGCAAGACGACCACCACCTTGCTCCTGGGTGAGATGCTGAAAGAGGACGGAAAAAGAGTTGGAGTGGGAGGCAATGTCGGAGAGCCTTTAATCCTTTTTGCAGATGGCGGTGACCGGTGGGATGTTTTGGTGGCCGAGATCTCTAGTTTTCAGTTGGAGGCGATCGAGGATTTTCGGCCCCGAATCTCTGTCTTGCTCAACATTACGGAAGATCATCTCGACCGGTATGCCCGCTACAACGACTACATTCAGGCGAAAGCGAGAATTTTCGCGAATCAGAATTCAGGAGACCTGGCCGTTCTCAACAGGGATGATCCCATCGTGATGCAGTCTGGGGAGAAGGCGAAGGCAAAGAAAGCCCTGTTCAGCATGCGTGAGAGGCTTGAAGAAGGCGCTTTTTCCGACGGTCGGACGATCTCCCTGAGATTCGAAGGAAAAAGAGAAGAATACTCGTTAGACAAAACGCCGTTGAAGGGCGTCCACAATGTGGAGAATATGATGGCCGCTCTCACCGCCGCTCGGAATTTTGGTTGCTCAAAAAGGGCGGTCCAGGACGTCCTCGACCGGTTCAAAGGGCTCGAGCATCGTCTTGAGTTCGTTCGGGAGATCGGTGGGGTTCGTTTCTACGACGATTCCAAAGGAACCAATGTCGGCTCCGTGGTCAAATCTCTCCTTAGTTTTTCGGAGCCCGTGATCTTGATTGCAGGAGGGAAGGATAAGAACGGAGATTTAAGTCCTCTGAAAGAATTGGTCCAAAAACGGGTGAAACGTCTGGTCCTTCTCGGAGAGGCAAAAGAGAGAATGAACCGTGAACTCGGTGGCCTGACGGAGACGGTGATCGCCAAGACCATGGAAGAAGCGGTGTCCCTGGCCCGTCAGAAAGCCAGGGGAGGAGAAGTGGTTCTCCTGTCACCGGCCTGCTCCAGTTTTGATATGTTCAAGGACTATAAGGAGAGAGGGAAAATCTTTAAAGAAGCCGTACTTAAGTTAAGCACGGGCTAATGTCAAATGTCAAAGTTCAAATTTCAGATGAACCCCGAGGGTCCGAAAATTCTTGACATTGAGTCATTTGGCATTGATTTGACATTTGAATTTTGAAATTTGGAATTAACCGACTATTTTGGGCTCGCCGTGTCGGGTGAGGGAAGACGATGAAGGGTAAAAAGAGATTAGATATTATTCTGTTATTTTCAGCCCTTGCTCTCGTCGGGATCGGGATTGTGATGGTCTACAGCACCAGTGCGATCATCGCCGGCGATCGTTTCGGAGATCCTTACTATTTTCTAAAGCGACAGGCCCTCTTCGCCGCCATCGGATTTGTTTTGATGATCGTCATGATGCTCATCCCTTACGAAAGCCTGAGGCGACTGGCCTATCCCATTCTCATCGTCTCCGTCCTTTTGCTGATTGCCGTGCTTATCCCGGGGATCGGACACCGGGCGGGGGGAGCGATGCGCTGGCTGAAGATTCAGTTTTTCTCCTTCCAACCCTCCGAGTTTGCGAAGCTCGGTTTGGTCGTTTTTCTTGCCTACCTTTTGGATAAGAAGGAGGAGAAGATTCGAAGTTTTTCTTTTGGATTTCTTCCCCCGGTCTTGCTCTCCGGGCTCGTCATCGCCCTGGTGATGAAAGAACCCGATTTTGGCGCAGCCTTCTTCCTGACGGTGATGGTTTTTATGCTCCTCTTTGTCAGCGGTGCCAGGGTGATCTATATCGCGGGTGCTTTTTTGGTTGCCATTCCCGTGGCCTACACGCTTTTGATGAACGTGGGATACCGCTATAAAAGGCTGATGGGGTTCATTCGACCCTGGGACGATCCCACGGGCACGAGTTTCCAAATTATACAGTCCTTCCTTTCCTTTGGTTCGGGAGGTCTCTTCGGACTAGGGTTGGGAGAGGGGAGACAGAAGCTCTTCTTTCTTCCCGCCCCCCACACGGACTTCATCTTTTCGATCATCGGAGAAGAATTGGGCCTGGTGGGAGCGATGGGGGTGATGCTGCTCTTCTTCATTCTGACCCTCCGGGGGATTCAGATCGGACTTTCGATGGAGGACCGGTTTGGCACCTATTTGGCACTGGGGATTACGCTGATGATCTCCCTTCAAGCGGTGATCAATATGGCAGTCGTTCTGGGACTTCTTCCCACAAAAGGGTTGACCCTTCCTTTCGTCAGTTATGGGGGGACGTCGTTGATCGCCAATTTAGTCGGGGTGGGGATACTTCTTCACCTCTCGACCCACGCGGAACGAAGATGAGGTGTGTGATTGCTGGAGGAGGTACGGGAGGGCATCTTTTCCCGGGAATGGCGATTGCCGAGGCATTTCTTGACAGAGAGAAGGGAAACGAAGTGCTTTTCATCGGAACCGAGAAAGGGATCGAAGCCAGGGTCTTACCCGGAGGGAAATTTCCGCTGAAGACAATTCGGGCGAAACCCATTCAGGGAAAGTCTCCGCTTGAAAAGATGAAAGCGATTTTGGGCTTGCCGATGGCCATCTCCGAAGCTTGTACGATCCTAAAGGCGTTCCAGCCCCAACTGGTATTGGGCGTGGGGGGATATGCCTCCGGCCCGGCCCTTTTGGCCGCTTCCCTTCTCGGAATGAAGAGGGCCATCCAGGAACAGAATGTGATGCCCGGAATGACGAATCGAATTCTCAAGTGGTTCAGTCACCGGATCTTTGTCTCCTTTGAAGAGGCCAAGAAATACTTTCCCAAGAGGAAGACCCTGCTCACGGGCAACCCGATCCGGAAGGAATTCTTGACGGCCTTGCGAGAAGGAAAGGCGATGAGAGCGGAGAAGGATCGATTCACGCTCCTCATTTTTGGAGGCAGTGCAGGGGCGCACCGGATCAATCGGGCGATGGTCGAAGCCCTGGGCGACCTCCAAGGGATGAGGTCATGGCTGAAAATCATTCATCAAACGGGAAAAGAGGATCTCGAATTCGTATCCAAAGAATATCGGCAGAAGGGGTTTGAAGCGCTGGTCAAACCTTTCTTTGAAGACCTCCCCGTTTATTACCAGATTGCCGACCTGGTCGTCTGCAGGTCAGGCGCGGGTACTGTGGCTGAACTCGCCGTCTGTGGAAAAGCAGCTCTTCTCATCCCTTATCCGTATGCGGCTCATGATCATCAGTTGATCAACGCCAGAAAATTAGTCGATCTGGGGGCCGCAAGAATGATTTTAGACCAAGAGCTGAACGGGAAAATCATGGCGCAGGCCATTCTCCACCTTCATGACCATCCGGAGGAGCGGGAAAAAATGGAAAAGGCGATTCAACGGTTGGCGAGGCCAAAGGCAGCCGAGGAAATCGTCAATCACTGCTACGCCTTGGTCAGAGGATAAAATGTCAAATGTCAAAGTTCAAATAAAGTTCAAATTTCAAATGACGAATTCAAAACCACCTATTTTGACATTTGGGCATTTGTCATTCATTTGAGATTTGGATTTTGACATTTGAACTTGAATTTTGGGCGAGGTATGTACCGAAGAGGAAGAATTAAGAATATCCATTTTGTGGGCATCGGTGGAATCGGCATGAGCGGGATTGCCGAAGTGTTGCTCAACCTCGGCTACCAGATCAGCGGTTCCGACCTCAGGGAGACCGAGGTGACCCGAAGACTCCGGGCTTTGGGATGCGAGATCTTCTACGGCCACCGAAAAGAGAATCTGAGAGAAGCCGACGTGGTCGTCATCTCCTCCGCCGTTCGGAAAAACAACCCAGAGGTCGAAGCCGCCGAGCAGAGGCTGATCCCTGTCATTCCAAGGGCAGAGATGTTGGCAGAGCTGATGCGAATGAAGATTGGGATTGCCATTGCAGGGACTCACGGGAAGACGACCACCACCTCCCTGATTTCAACCGTCTTGGCGGCAGGGGGGCTTGATCCTACGGTGGTGATTGGGGGAAGGCTCAATAGTATCGGAAGCAATGCGAGGCTGGGTCAGGGTGAATTTCTGGTAGCCGAAGCGGATGAGAGCGACGGCTCCTTTCTAAAACTCATGCCAACCATTGCCGTCGTGACCAACATCGATCCGGAGCATCTTGATTTCTACAAAGGAATCGAAGAGATCAAGGAGAGCTTCCTCCACTTTCTGGAAAAAATTCCATTTTTTGGGTTGGCCGTGCTCTGTCTCGATCATCCGAATATCCAAAGTCTTCTTCCGAAGTTGAAGAAGCGGTTTACCACGTACGGCTTGACGACGCAAGCCGACTATCAAGCGAAGGAGATTGCATTCGAAGGACTCTCCACCTCCTTTGACGTGTTCCACGAGCGTCAGGGGATAGGAAGGTTAAGCCTTCGGATGCCTGGAATCCATAACGTCTACAATGCCCTGGCCACGCTGGCCACAGCCTTTGAGCTGAATATTCCCTTCCAGGTCGTCCAGGAAACGCTGCGTGATTTTAGCGGGATTCAGAGGCGGTTTCAGATCAAAGGGGAAAAGAAGGGGATCCTCATCGTGGATGATTATGGGCATCACCCCGTAGAAATTATGGCGACGCTCAAGGCAGCACGAACCGGCTGGAAGAAGAGGATCATTGCGGTGTTTCAACCGCACCGCTATACGAGAACGCAAGCCCTGTTTAAGGATTTTCTCACTGCTTTTTATGACGCCGATGTCCTCATCCTGACCGATATCTATCCGGCAGGAGAAGATCGGATAGAAGGCGTTGAATCGAAAGCTTTGTTTGAGGGACTCCGTGAGTATGGCCATAAGGATGTCACCTATTTCGCCGACAAGCGGGAGATCGTTGACCATCTTCTCCGTATCCTCTCTCCGGGCGATTTGGTGATCACCCTGGGAGCGGGCGATATCTGGCAGGTGTCGGAGGAGTTGGTGAAACGCTTATAAATGCGGAATTCGGAATATGAAATCTTTGGTTTTAGATTCTTGATTTCGAATTTTAACCCCGCACCCCGCACTCCGCACTCCGCACTGGAATGATGCAAAGGGATTATAAGCATTGGGCGTCGGGGTTGATCGAAGGGAGGGTTCTTTTCGACGCACCGATGAGGCATTTCACGTCGATGAAAGTGGGAGGGCCTGCGGACAGTCTCTTGTTTCCGAAGGATATGGATGAACTGAGAAAGGTCGTCCGATATGCCAGGAGAAGAAAAATCCCCTTTTTGATTTTGGGAAAAGGAACCAACCTGGTGGTCAGGGATAAGGGGGTTCGTGGATGGATCATCAACTTGACTCACGGAATGAAAAAGATCGAGATGAATGGGGAGGTCGTCGAGGCGGAAGCGGGTTCTTCCCTGCGACGCCTGGTACAATTCTCCGTCCAGAAGGGGCTCGCAGGACTCGAACCCTTTTTCGGCATCCCTGGAACCGTCGGAGGTGGGGTGGCGATGAACGCCGGAGCCTGGGGTGCCGAATTGAAGGATGTCCTTCTTTCCGTGACCTTTATGAAGGAAGATGGAGAAATCACGGAGAGATCCCGTTCGAGACTTCGGTTTTCTTATCGAGGCTTAGTCCTTCCCCCTTCTTGGATTATCCTCAAAGGCAGGTTTCGGTTGAAGAAGGGGATAAAAGAAGAAATTCGTGAGCGGGTGAGATCTTATTCGGAGATAAGAAAGCAGAGGCAACCCTTGGATTACCCGAGCGCGGGGTCCATTTTCAAAAATCCCAAGGAAGGCCCGGCAGGAAAATGGATCGAAGAGGCTGGATTGAAAGGATTTCGGATCGGCCAGGCCATGGTTTCAGACCGCCATGCCAATTTTATCATCAACCTGGGAAAAGCCAGAGCCGAAGAAGTGATCCGTCTCATGGAGTTTGTGGAAAACAAGGTTCACGAAGAGAAGGGGATCTCCCTTGAACGGGAGGTGAAGGTGGTGGGTGAACCTTAATGCGGATTTCTGAATGCAGATTCCGGAATAAAGACTGCGGAGATTGAGCCGTAAAGAGATGAGGGATCCATCGCCTAAGAAGAAAAAGGTCGGCGTCTTGATGGGGGGAGTGTCTCGTGAAAGGGAGATCTCTCTGAAGACTGGGAAGGCCATCCTGAGGGCTCTCACGGAGAAAGGATATCCCGCAGTTTCCATGGATGTCGGAGACGACCTCGTAGAAAAATTGGTCAGGGAAAAGATCGAATGTGCCTTCTTGGCCCTCCACGGGAGATTTGGGGAAGATGGGACGATTCAGGGGATGCTGGAGTTGATGAGAATTCCGTATACCGGGTCGGGAGTGCTGGCGAGCGCCTTGGCCATGCATAAAATCATGTGCAAGAGGTTCTTCCTTTGTGAAAAGATCCCGACCCCTCGCTTTGAGGCCTTTCGCCGGGATGAAGTCAAAAAAGAGCCCCTCAAACGGACTTCTCTCCCTCTGCCCGTCGTGGTCAAGCCGGCGAGTGAAGGCTCGACGATCGGTGTTTCCATTGTCCAGAAGGAAGAGGAACTGGGCCCTGCCTTCAAGAAAGCGGGGGAGTACGATGAGGAAATTCTGGTAGAGGAATTTATGAAGGGTAAGGAAATCACCGTCGGCATCCTTGAAAATATTCCGTTGCCTATCATTGAGATTGTCCCCAAGAGTGGCTTTTATGACTATTATGCCAAATACACAAAGGGTGAGACTCAGTACATCCTCCCTGCTCGAATTCCCAGAGAGAAGTACCTGTCTGCACAAGAGATCAGCCTCAAAGCCTTCCAGCTACTGGGCTGCTCGGGGGTGGCGAGAGTCGATTTGATGACGGATGAAAATGAAAATCCATACGTGATTGACGTCAATACCATGCCGGGCATGACGGAGACAAGCCTCTTGCCTAAGGCTGCCCAGTATGCGGGCATTCCGTTTGAGGACTTGGTGGAGCGTATCCTGTTAGGAGCGTCTTTGAAGATAGAGAGTGGAAAGTAGACAGTAGAGCGTGGAGGGTAGAAAGGAGAAGGTGGATTCATGGACAAACCGCCTTCGACATTCCACTTTCTACATTCGGTGAAAGAATGGGAGAGACCCTTACCGTGCGAGACGGAAAATTCCTTCGACCGAGGACTCGAAGGACAGAAAAAGGTGGGGAAAAATTTCAGAAGATCGTGAGAAAAGCCATCCGAACGGCTCTTCAACTTCTCCTCCTCTCTTTTTTCCTCTTCGTCGGCCATTGGGTTTATGTTCATCTCTTAAGCGACTCCTATTTTCGAGTGAAGGAAGTGGAGGTGGAGGGAAGTCGAAAGGTTTCCAAGGAAACCCTTCTTTCCCTGACGGCGATGGAAGGGATGCCCAATCTCTTCTCCGTCAAGCTGAAGGAAGTCGTCGAGCGATTGGAGTCTCACCCCTGGATTGAGCGGGTTCGGGTGAGGAAGGTTTTTCCCAATAAGATCGTGATTCAGGTGGAAGAGCGAAGGCCGATGGCCATCATTCAGTTGGAGGAGCTTTACTATATCGATACGCAAGGGGAGATTTTCACCCCCGTGGGGGATCGGGATGAATACAACTACCCCTATGTCACCGGCTTGACCCGGCGGGCTTTTGAAAAAGACCCGGAAGAGGCAAAACATCTCATCGACAAGGCCCTCGAGCTTTTGAGGGTCGTCAATCAAGGGAAGACATTTCCCCTGGGGGAGATATCCGAGATCCATATGGAGAAAGCCTTCGGCATCAATTGCTTTACCAAAGCAGAAGGCGTGGAAGTCAAAATGGGATGGGAGGACTTTGAAGAGAAGGTGAGGAGATTGCCTCTCATCTGGTCAGACCTCCGGAAAAGAGGGTTGTCAGCGGTCTCGATTGACTGCAGTGACTTAACGAGAATGGTAGTTAAACTAGCCCCCTGACGGGGCGTTGAGAGGAGGTGACGAAAAGGTGGGAAAAAAGGAATCGCTGGTCGTCGGACTAGATATCGGGACGACAAAGATCTGTACCGTGGTCGGCGAGATCTCTGAGGGTCGAGTCAACATCATCGGTCTTGGAGCTTTTCCATCGAAGGGATTGCGAAAAGGGGTGGTCGTCAACATCGATAGTACGGTCCATTCGATCAAAAAGGCCGTTGAAGAAGCGGAGTTGATGGCAGGCTACCACCTCACCTCCGTTTACGCGGGGATTGCAGGCGGGCACATCCGGGGGATTAACAGTCATGGGGTGATTGCCGTAAAGAATAGAGAGATCAGCCCGAGTGATGTAAAACGAGTGATCGATGCCGCCAGTGCTGTGGCCATGCCCATGGATCGCGAGGTGATCCACATCATTCCCCAGGAATTCATCGTCGATGATCAGGACGGCATCAAAGATCCCGTTGGGATGTCGGGGGTGAGGCTGGAAGGAAGGGTTCACATTGTCACGGGCGCCATTACTTCTGCCCAGAATATCATTAAATGCGCTAACAAAGCAGGGTTGGACGTGGATGACATTGTCTTAGAACAGTTGGGCTCGAGCGAAGCGGTCCTGACCCCTGAGGAGAAAGATCTGGGAGTGGCCATCATCGATATCGGAGGCGGAACCACGGATCTGGTGATTTTCTCGAACGGCGCGATCAAGCATACTTCGGTTATTTCCCTAGCCGGAAGCCATATCACGAACGATATCTCGATGGGACTTCGGACACCGGCAGAAGAGGCGGAGAAGATAAAAATAAGATACGGATGCGCTATGACTTCGATGGTCCGGAAGGATGAAACCATTGAAGTTCCAAGTGTGGGAGGAAGGAAACCGCGTGTCCTTTCCAGGCAAACCCTGGCGGAGATCGTCGAACCCAGGGTTGAAGAGATTCTCACCTTGGTCCATCATGAAGTGGCGAAGACGGGATTTGCCAGCCTGCTTGCTTCTGGAATTGTTCTCAGCGGAGGGAGCGCTCTCCTGGAGGGTGTTCCCGAGTTGGCGGAGCAGATTTTTAATCTGCCCGTTCGCAGAGGGACTCCCGTGGGGATTGGTGGATTGACCGATCTGGTGGCGAGCCCCATCTACGCGACCGGGGTAGGTCTCGTTCTCTACGGAAGCCGGAATAAAGGGCAGAGTCGGTTTAAGGTGGGCGAGGGAAGCGTTTTCAATAAGGTCATCCACCGGATGAGGGAATGGATTGGAGAATTCTTTTAAAAACTTAAATTCGAAATTCGAATATCGAAATTCGAAAAAAGCACGAAATTCAAATTTCAAATTTTCTAGAGATTTAGATCCGTTTTAATTTTGAACGTTGAACATTCGGATTTGTTTCGTGCTTCGGATTTTGAGATTCGGGTTTACTTAAAAAAAAGGAGGGAAGATATGATCGAATTCGACGAGAATAAAAATCTGGCTGCCAAGGTCAAGATCATCGGCATCGGAGGAGGGGGAAACAACGCCCTCAACACCATGATTTCTTATCAGCTCTCCGGGGTCGATTTTATCGCGGCCAACACCGATGCTCAGGCACTGACGGAAAATATGGCTCCATTCAAACTCCAATTGGGTGAAAATTTGACCAAGGGCTTAGGAGCCGGAGCCAACCCGGAAGTGGGAAGAAAGGCTGCACTCGAGGATGTGGAGAGGATCCGTGAAGTCCTCAAAGGGGCGGATATGGTCTTCATCACCGCTGGGTTGGGCGGTGGGACGGGTACGGGCGGGGCGCCGGTGGTGGCCGAAGTGGCCCGTGAAATGGGTGCCCTCACCGTCGCCATCGTGACCAAACCCTTCCTCTTCGAGGGAAAGAAGCGGATGAAACAGGCTGAGGAAGGATTGGCCAATCTCAAGATGACGGCAGATGCCCTCATTACCATCCCGAACCAGCGGCTCCTTGGCATCAGTGGAAAGGGCATGACACTGATCGAGGCCTTTAAAAAGGCGGATGACGTCCTCTATCACGCGGCCAAAGGAATTTCAGATATCATTGTAGGCCACGGCATCATCAATTTGGACTTTGCCGATGTCCGGACAGTTATGGCTGAAACAGGATTGGCATTGATGGGGACGGGAATAGCTTCGGGCGAGAATCGATCCGTAGAAGCTGCCCAAAGGGCGATTTCCAGTCCTCTCCTGGAAGATATTACGATTGAAGGGGCCATGGGGCTTCTCATCAATATCACCGGCGGCGAAAATATGACCCTCAACGAAATCAATGAAGCGACCACGCTCATTCAGAAGGAAGCCCACGAAGAAGCCAACGTCATCTGGGGAATGGTGATCGACAAGGCGATGAAGGAAGAGATTCGAGTTACCGTAATCGCTACGGGTTTTGGAAAGAAAGAGGAGAAGAAAGCCTTTCAGTTCAAGAGAGGGGCGCAGATCGCCTTCGGCCTCAGAGAACAAAACAAGGACATTTCAGACTTTTCTCTTGCCAATAAGCAGAATCACCGGGACATCCCTGCTTTTATGAGAAAGGTGAAGACCAACGAACGGTTCGACGAACTCAAATTGGAGCCGTTGCAGGATTTCTCCGTGGAGGATGAAGATCGTTTCGATATCCCTACGTTTTTAAGAAAACAGGCGGACTGAAAAAACAAGTTACCAGTGGACAGTGGTCAGTTATCAGTTGGTAAAGGTAAAATTATTCACGAAGACTTGAAATTTGTTATACTGGATGATGTAGACTGACTTTTTGAGAACCGATTACTGATTACTGATAACTGGTAACGTATGAGTTCCTGGAAGCTCGTTCAAAAAGCGAAGGATATTCTCGAAAAAGAAAGGGGAACCATACAAAAAAAATGGGGCGGAAAGATTACCATCTGTCTTCTCTACCCGAACTCTTACCATGTGGGGATGTCCAACCTCGGGTTTCAAACCCTCTACCGGATTTTAAACGCCCAGGACGATGTCGTCTGTGAAAGAGCCTTTCTTCCCGACCCGGAAGCCCTCGACTTATACCGTAAGACTCAGACTCCCCTTTTCTCTTTAGAATCCCAGAAGCCCCTCTCCAGCTTCGATATCCTGGCCTTCTCCGTCTCTTTCGAAAATGATTTTCTGAATGTCCTAACCCTCCTGGAACTAGCTCATCTTCCGTTTGAAAGCCGTCTTCGTGAGGGAGGATATCCGTGGGTGATCGGTGGAGGCGTAGCCGTTTTTCTAAACCCCGAGCCCATCAGCGAATTTTTTGACCTTTTCATCCTCGGCGAAGCAGAAGAAGTCCTCGAGGAATTTTTAGAAGTGTGGCGCCATACCCCATTGGATAAAAGGGGGAGCGAGAAGGATAACGTTTTGGCTAATCTCAGTCGAGTGGAGGGGGTGTACGTCCCAAAGTTTTACCGGGTGATCTATGGAGAGGACGGAAGAATAATGGCGATGGAGCCCGATTCAAGATTCCCCAGAAGGGTGAAAAGGAGATGGGTTCCCAAGCTCGACCAATTTCCAACTCAATCCAGTCTTTTCACTCCGGATACGGAGTTTAGAGGTATGGCTTTAGTCGAAATGAATCGGGGGTGCCCCAGGGGGTGCCGTTTCTGTGCGGCCTGTTTCGTTTATCACCCTTTTCGAAATCGAAGCCTTTCCCTGCTTGAATCGGTTTCAAAGAAAGCGCTTTTGGAAGAACATCGGATCGGACTGACCGGGACTGCGGTCTCCGATCATCCCCAGCTCCTCCCGCTCTGTCAGAGCATCCTCTCTCAACAAGGGGGGATTTCCCTGTCTTCGTTAAGAGTGGATGCCGTCACCCCGCCTCTGGTCCAGTGCCTCAAAGAGGGCAAGGAACGGACGGTGGCCATTGCCCCTGAGGCAGGTTCGGAAAGACTCCGAAGGATGGTGAAAAAGGGCTACGGAGAGGAGGAGATTCTAAAATCCGTGGATACGTTGGTAGAAAATGGTGTTTCCCAAATCAAATGCTATTTCTTAATTGGCCTTCCCGGGGAGACCGATGAGGACGTCAAAGAAATTCTCTCTCTCGCTAAACGGGTTCGTCATCACATCCTTTCCAGCCAAAAAGACGGGAGAAAGAGATGGCGGTTGGTTCTAAGCGTCAACCCCTTTGTTCCAAAACCCGCGACCCCCTTTCAGTGGGCGCCCCTGGAAGAAGTGGGCGAGTTGAAGAAGAAGCTGAAGATGATTCAAAAAGGGATTCAACGCGAGCAGGGGATGGAGATGATTCATGACCTTCCCAAATGGGCTTATGTCCAGGCTTTGCTTTCAAGAGGGGATCGAAGAGTGGGCAAGATATTGACGGCATCCCACCGGCATCAAGGAAATTGGCGCAAGGCCTTTCAGGAGACCGACATCAACCCCGACTTCTATGTGTATCGAAAGAGGGATCTCGATGAAGTCTTTCCGTGGGATTTCATCGACCACGGCATCCCAAAGGAGCGGTTAAGGGAGGAGTACGTGAGGGCGATGCAGGAAGCGGGAGTAACGGATTCAGACAGAGAGATGGGGTGATGGGGAGATCGGGAGACATTCAAAGAGAAAAGATCAGGTAGAAAGCCTAAGGCTTAAAAGTAGACACAGAGCATAAATACAACGGATGGAAAGCCTCATGGCTTAAGGTGTGATGTCCCATCCAAGAAAGTTCGGCGTCTGAATTTCAGTCAGAAATCGCACCAGCAGGTTGCAGATGCAGCCTTGAACGTATATACTGCTTACCGATAATCTTGAAGGAAACCAATCGTCAACAGAACCCATGCCTCTGCTGAGAGTTTGGCAATGATTCGTCAGGAGGCGCTTTCGGCACAGGGGTAGAGCGAGCCCGTGAGGAAAGGATAGGAAGCTTGATATGTTGAGTCCCTATCGAGCCTTGGATTTGACCGACGAGAAAGGTCTTTTATGCGGTAAGATTCTGGCTGATCTTGGGGCGGATGTGATTCAGGTTGAAAAGCCAGAGGGAAATCCTGCTCGAAGTATTCCTCCCTATTTTGAAGACGTCGCCGACCCGGAGAGAAGCCTTTTGTGGCTTGCCTTCGGCGCCGGCAAGAGAAGCATCACCCTTAATTGGGAGTCCGAGGCTGGAAAGGATCTGTTTAAAAGACTCGCCAGGACAGCCGATTTCATCGTTGAGTCATTCCCCCCCGGACATCTGGAGAGAACGGGTCTGGGTTACCAAGAGTTGACGAAGACGAATCCCCGTCTCATTATGGCGTCCATTACACCATTCGGCCAAACGGGGCCGTTCGGAGACTATAAAGGGGGCGACCTCGTCGCTTCGGCCATGGGAGGGATGGTCTGTTTTACTGGAGAGCCGGATCGCGCTCCGGTGCGAATCAGTGCCGATTTGGCTTATTGCCAGGCGGGCGTTCACGCTGCGATCGGGCTTTTAATTTCCCTTTCTCACCGTGCCGCTACGGGACAAGGTCAGCGGGTCGATGTCTCGATGCAAGCCAGCACCGTTCGAACACTCCATACCCAACTGCCCTATTGGGAATATAGCAACCGCATTGTGCAGAGGTCTGGCATACGGCGCTTCCGGGGAGGGGTCTCGACACAGGAGATCTGGCCCTGCAAAGATGGGTTCGTGTCTTGGATGTTCTTCGGGGGCGCCGTCGGGACGCAGCAGATGCGGATCATGGTGGAATGGATGGAGGGGAAGGGGATGGCGGGAAGCCTGAGCACGGAGGTGCAAAATTGGGCTGCCCTGGACCTAACGAAAGTAGACCCGGAAAAGATAAAGTCTTGGGAAAAAGTGATCGGCGACTTCTTCCTAGCTCATACCAAAGAGGAGCTTTATCAGGAGGCATTGAAAAAACGCATCCCCCTCACGCCGTTGAACGACATGTCAGAGGTCGTTGAAGACGAGCAGCTCGCTGCCAGAGGTTTCTGGGTCGGCATCGATCACGCCGAGTTGAGGACCAACCTCCGAATTCCGGGATTTCTCTTTCAAACCAGTGAGGAGAAATGCCTGCCCAAAGTACGACGGCGTGCACCTTTCATCGGTGAACATAATCCGGAGATCTACATCGGGGAATTAGGTCTCCATGAAGATGAATTGAATACCTTGCGAAGAGAAGGCATTGTATAAGCAGTTTACCGGAATGTGACCCGGAAGCCCCACCTTGTAGGTGGGGTCTCTGCCTACCGGCAGGGCACAATATGAACGAAGCTTCCCCTCCGGGAAGCTCCGCCGTGCCTGCCCCGTCCTAACGGGGTGGGCGGGGAACTTCAAATGGAAAAGGCAGCACTCGAAGGAATAAAGGTTGTCGATTTCAGCTGGGCCTTTGCCGGGCCGTTTATCGGGGCCTATTTGGGCGATTACGGCGCACAAGTGGTCAAAGTGGAGAGCCATACTCGCCTGGATATCACCCGGGTCACCGCACCGTACAAAGATGGAGTCACGGGGGTCAACCGCTCGGGGTGCTTTCTTGTCGTGAACAATAGTAAGTACGGAATCACCCTGAACTTAAGGCATCCCCGTGCATCGGAGATCATCAAAAAGCTCATCGCCTGGGCCGATCTTGTTGTTGAAAACTTCGGGGCGGGAGTGATGGAGCGGCTGGGATTGGGCTATGAGGAACTCAAAAAGATAAAACCAGGGATCATTATGCTGAGTGCGACGATTCAAGGTCAGACGGGACCGCGGTCAACCTTTGCAGGCTATGGCTGGAATACGGTTGCTCTCACAGGAATCGGTAATCTCACAGGCTGGCCAGACCGGTCTCCCGTGGGCACGCTTCAAGCCTACCCTGACAGTGTGGTTCCTTGGTTCGGTGTGGTGGCTGCCCTCGCGGCTTTGGAATATCGCCGCCGGACAGGCAGAGGACAGTATATTGATGTGAGCCAGTACGAGACGACCTGCCATTTTCTGGCGCCTCTTCTCTTGGATTACGTGGCAAATCACCGGGTTGCCATGCGGGCTGGAAACCGCTGCCCCTATGCTGCGCCGCACGGGGTCTATCGTTGTCGAGGCGAAGACAGATGGTGCGCCATCACTGTCTTTACGGAAATGGAATGGGAAGCTTTTTGCAGGGTTTTAGGCTCGCCCGTCTGGACAAGGGACGAGAGGTTTGCTTCCCTCGATGGAAGGAAGGAAAACGAGGAGGAGCTTGACAGGTTCGTCGAACGGTGGACGATCAACTTCACGCCTGAAGAAGTGATGACTCTCATGCAACAGGCGGGTGTGCCGGCCGGAGTGGTCAAAACAAACAAAGAGTTGTTTGAAGATCCTCAGCTGGCAGACCAGGGCTACTTCCAGCGTGTCGAGCATTCTGAAATTGGACCATGTTATCAGCAGGCATGGCCGATCAAGCTGTCCATCAGCCCGCTCAACATCCGTCCTGCACCCTGTTTAGGCGAGCACAACGAATGGGTGTACACTCAGATGCTGGGACTCTCTGACCAGGAATTTGTCGACTATCTCGACCAGGGCGTCTTTGAATAGAGTCACGGCCTCTTCTGCATGAGCTCACAGAGTAACCCCACCGCCTGCTTCGCGAAAAGTTCGTCATTGATATGAGCATCCACCTCAACGAGTCTGACAGAGGGCTTCAGGTCTTGCCGCAATACTTCGACGAAGGCCCTGTCCGCTTCCGGGTCAAATAGAGGCTTACCCCGTCTATTTGCGGGTGAAAACCCCTGACTGGGCACGATAACGACCAAAGGAGCCAGAGCCCTATTCAGCTTCTCGGCCATGACTTTGCCGATGGAAGCCATTTCGTCTTTGTTCGCCCGAATGATTGCAACCTCAGGGGTGTGCCTGTATACCTTTCGATCCCTTAATCCCTCGGGAATCTTTTCGGGCGGGCTGAAAACGATGAAATCGAGACAGCCCGGGGCAACGACTTGAGGAATGCCTTTCTTGCCGGCTGCTTCCAGTCTCGCCGGGCCAGCATCGCAAAACCCGCCATACAAATGGTCCGTGAGCTCGTGGGTCACGAGGTCAAGCACGCCATCGATCAAGCCTTGGTCCACCGCCTCTTCCAAAGCCCGTCCTCCCGTCCCCACGGTATGGAAAGCCACAACCTCAAACCCTTTGTCTTCCAGAGTCTTCTGAGCGGAGAAGACAGCGCGGTTAATCCCTCCCATACTACTCATTGCAATGAACGGCCTTCCCGAGGTCTCAAACCCCGTGTCGGCAGCCACGGCTCCCATAATGGCTCCAGCGGCGTAGGCTAATAATCTTTTCGTCATCCGATTCAAGCCGAGGATATCTGTTACCGAATGAATAAGCGTGATATCTTTGGTGCCCACGTAGGGCC
>Ga0335084_10001201_pt1 | contig 23758 bp, 20 predicted proteins | sample Lox_Sample_44_FD_206721 | JGI IMG/M metagenome (GOLD analysis project Ga0335084, IMG submission 206721) | Soil microbial communities from Loxahatchee National Wildlife Refuge, Florida, United States - Lox_Sample_4.4 | ecosystem: Environmental > Terrestrial > Soil > Wetlands | place: USA...
GTAGGTCGGATCATACGGGGCTGGCCCCTGATAAAAGGTCTTGGCCGTCACGACATCTTTAAACAAGGACGGCTGATCCAACGGGAATTCAAGGCGGCCGATCTCGGCTTCGTGGAACACCGGGAAGGCCCTCCAGCCGATCACTTTGCCGGCCTTGACCAGGAAAAGAATACCTCGATCCAGGACCGTATTCAACGCCTTCAGAAATGTCCCGATCGCCTCATCCCGATCCCGAACTTCCACCCAGTCCTCTTGGGCCCGTTGCAGAGCCGCTTCCATTTCTTCCGGGGACGCCTCCTTCTTTGATGCCTGGTCGTCCTCCCTTTCCGATCTCGGGCGGCGGCGTTTCCGTTCATCGTCCAACACGGAAATGTAGCGAAGGTGGGGATTGATCTGGTAGTATTGCTCCAGCAGAGATCGGATTCGGGCTTCGGGTGCGATATAGGGTTTGATGATACAGCCCGTGATAAACCGGAGTTCATCGATGACTTCCAGATCGGTGGGGTCCAGGAAGGCCACGCTCAGGGTGGTCCGCTCGCGTTTGATCGGGACCACATTGTATTTTTGAGCGAGCTCGCGCGGGATGAGTTGGATCAAAGAGGGCTCGACCCCTTCCAAGTCGGAGGCCTGAGCACTGGGGATCTTCAATTTTTTACTGAGAAACTGGGTGAGTTCTTCCTCGGATAGGAAGCCGAGTTCGATGAGGTTGGTCCCCAGACGCCCGCCCATGGTGACCTGCCGTTCGAGAGCCGACGAGAGCTGGGGCTCCGTAATCTTTCCGGCTTTGATCAGATACTCACCCAACCGTTCGGCCAAGGACGCCCTCCCTGCAAAGCCGTATCGTCATAACATTCCGAGATGAAAAAGTCAACTCTTGCGTGAACCGTTCGGCGTTCTCAATTCGGCCCCTTTGAACTCCCTCCCAAGGTCTTCGGATCGATGGCGGATACCTACCGAAGGACCTAGGGAGACGGAGAAGTCGACTTCGCCGTGAGATTAAAAATCTGAAGGTCGTACCGTTGAACGGTTTTTGCGCCGGCCGAATCCGCAACCACGATTTCAATCGGATGCACACCGACATCTTCCTTTGTTACGGCCCAATGGAGCATTCCGCTTGAGGGATCGATCGTCATGGTATCGGGCGCCGATGTTAAGGAGTAGGTGACCGGGTCGCCATCGACGTCTTCCGCAGCCACCTGATAGAGATAGGCTCCCTGCTCGTCGATCGACGGGGGCGGCTGTGAGGTAATCCGCGGCGGGCTGTTCAGAACCGTCACCGGAATGGACCGACGTGAACCCCCCTTGCTTTCATTATCGGAGGGGGTGGCCTGAACTTCAATCACATCGCCTTTCGCGATCAACCCACTGTCCAACGTCGCACCGGTCTGGTTTTCTATCTCCGCCCCGTTTTTGAACCATTGATACGTGTAGTCTATCGCATCGTCATCCGCGTCGTATCCTTCCACGCCGGCCTGTAAGGTTCCCTGTTTATAGAGCGGGATCGGCGTTACCATGATGGCTTTGATTACGGGTTCGCTGTTTTGAACGGTAACCGGATCGGACGTAACGGACCCTTCCTGATTTTGCCCGTCTTCCCGTGTCACGGTCACGGTAATGGTGTCGCCCTTTTTAAAAAGTCCGCTCGGTAAAGTCGCCTCCGTGGCCGACTCGATCGGTTCCCCGTTCTTTTGCCATTGAAAGGCGTACTGAGGTTTCACCCCGCCGGCATTCCTGCCCTTGACAATAACGGTCAGCGCGTTATTGGCATAAAAGGGCTGCGGGGATAATTCGAGGGAGCCGATCTCCGGCGATGAACCTGGGCTAATCCCGGGTTGGCTGATTTGGGCACCGGGGCCCTGGGGTGGGGTTGTTGGGTTGCTGCACGCGGTGATGGCCAGGATACCGGCCACAATTAAAACGGGACGGACGACGATCTTAATTGACAGATTCACTTTCTTTACCCTCCCTTGGATTGACACGGCCACGCGACCCTACCACCATACAGGCGGCGGCCGCCGGGCGACTACTCGGATTCCACTGTGAAAAGTGATTCTTCCGCCCCCCGGACCGGTTTAGGGAGCAGGACAATCGCCCTGGCCCGCAGACCAATGGCCGTTTGCTCCGCCTCGACGGCGATCCACTGCCCTTGAGCCAGACGATCCGCTCGTAAGGCTGTTTTATCCGGAGCCATAACCTTGGTGGTGGCGGTCAACAACAAGGTGTGCTCGTTCACGATGAGCGTCGAACCCTGGTGTTCCATGATCACCCCTTGAAAGCGGAGAGCCCCGCTCTCTCCGGCAACCGCTCCACGGATGCCACCATGGGCCAGCCCCAAGGCGGAGACCGCGAGGATCATCCAGATCGCCAATCGACAGCCACGATTTTTATTGGACATGTTTTTTCTCCTTATCACATCTTAAAATCAGTCGGCAATTCTACTGAAACAATTCTCTCCAGAAAAGACGGTGGGTTGTGCCCCCGCACGCCGCCCCAAGAGGCGGCAAACCGCCGCTCATCCCGACCATGGCCATCACATCACAGTTCCCCAGCGGGACAGGGGGAATGTCTATCACGACCTGCGACGGCATTCCCGCACCCACCATGTCCGACACACGATCTCTTCGTTTGAGGACACCGCCGCCGTTCGTGGAGGTCTGATGCGCGGTATCGTTATTGGGCTGATAGGTATCGAAAACCGAATTGCCCGTCAGATAGTCGACTTGATAGATCCGCCCGACCCCGGTATCCGCCAGGCAGGGATCGGTCATTCCCGTCGACGGCGCAAAGGTTGAAATATTGACCACCCCATTGAAGAGGACGGCCGCGGAAACGACCTTTTCGCCGTTTTCGAATTCATTGAGCGCGATAAACCAGCCGCTCTTGGCCGCCAGAGCGGCCTTTTCATTGGTGACGGTTGCCTCATCCGTTGTTTCCTGCATGTTATCAAGCGTGGTGTTAAACAAATCGCCCTCGGTCAGTGTCGTCGACGATCCATCCACATCCTTTACCCCATAGATTCGATCGCAGGGGCCGGTGCCGTCCGCGCTGCAAACCGCCGTGGTATCGAGAGGATGTTCCCGATCTCCCGTTCCGAAGAAGAGAATGTAATAGCCGAGCTCACGCGTCACCTCCGGGCGGTAGAGGATCTTCCGATGGCTGGTCGCGTCGTTCGAATTAAAGAGGATCCGCCCGGCCCAGTTGCTGGGATCCGCGTCGCCGACGTCGAAGCTCCACATTTGCCCGCCCACATCGCCGACGTAAAGCCGATCGGCGTAACCGTTCCGGTCGGTGTCGAGCACCGTCACGTCGCTGGGAATCGCGTAGGTCATCGACGTGTTGTTGCTGATGGAATAGCTCCAGATCCGGTTTCCGGTTTCCACCTCGATGGCGTAGATGGATCGACCCTCCGTATCCGCCGTGGCCGGCTGGGCATCCTCATGGACGGGATCGTAGCCCCCGCCCACGAAGAACACATTCTTCACGCCGGAGCTGAGATTGACCTTTTTAATCGCAGGCGTGGACCAGGTCTGGCCCAGTTCGGTCAGGCCCGTATCCCCCCGATTGATATCCCAGAGGAAGCGCGGGTCGTCCGGATTCGTCACGTCCAGCGCATGATAGGATGTTCCGCCGCGGCGCTCTCCAAAAATCAGGATGGCCCGATCGCTTCCTTCGTCCCCGATGATCCCGTTGTTGTTGTGGTCGTAAATATACACCTTGGGCGAACCGTCGACCGAATAGGGATGGATCGTGCCGTTCAGGTTTTTCAGATACGGGAGTTGGTCCTTCGGAATGTAGGCCCAAAGTTCCTGGCCGGTCGCGTCGTCAAACGCGTGTATCATCCCGTCATTGGCGCCGACATAGATAACGGATCGGCTGGTGGAGTACGAAACGACCGTCGGCCCGGAGTGCAGCACATCTCCGAGGATCCAATCCCGGGTCGTCGTGCTGTTGTTGTAGGAATCCTGGCCAAAGACAAATTTGATCAGCTGGTCCTTGCCGGCGGTATCGCCCGCGCTTAATCCGAGCACGGTCGGCGTAATGTTGGCGTTGGCAATCTCAAACTGATTGGACGCATTTTGCAACTGCGCATTCGTCCCGAAGTAGGTATAGATTTTTCGAACCCCCGTGGCGTTCGGATCGAAGTCCGTCGGGTTCAAGGCCTGGGTTCGCATCATGTCGCCGACCCCGCCCTTCTCGACCAGGCCTCCATCCGCCACGGTGCTCCAATACGATACGCTCGTTTCGATGAAACTTCCATCGGGGTTTGTGGCCACGTTGCCGTCCTTGTCCACGATTTGACCCGATGAGTTAATGCCGTATTTCTTGATATTTCCGGACCAGAACGAATCGATATTCGGCCGGAAAAATCCGACATAGACGAAATCCCCGCTGTAGGTGCGGTTTTCCGGGCTCACGGGCACCACCGGGGCGACGAACGACGTATTTTCCTCCACGATCTCCCCCAACGCGCTCAGAAAGGCCTGGGTCAACTCCTGGGCGGTGTCCGCGGTGAAAGACTTTCCTTTTCCGTTCGCGGCCGTATCGGCCAATAGCTGGTTGGCGACGGGATCGCCGGTTGAGAATCCGATGGTGTAGGTGATGATGTTCTGCTTTCCGGACCCGGAGACGTTGGAGCTGGGAAGCAGGTCCTCGTCGTACCATTTTTTGGCTACATCGTCCAGATAGTGGGATCCGCTGTCGGGATAATTTCCCGGATCCTTCCCGTTATTGTCGGTATCGCCCACCGCTGAGGCGAGAATGGGGTCCACGTCATGGGTCGAGAGACCGTCCGTCATGAGGATGATGTAATTTTTCTGACAGGAATATTGCATAGGCGTTGTATAGGTCACGCCGGCGTTAAAGTAGCTCGCGGCCCCCTTGAAGTACAAGCCGGCCTCGTACATCGTCTCGGCCAAAGGGGTCCAGGTATCCGCCACAACGCCGTTAACCGCATTCACCAGATCCTGTTTGTTGGTACCGATCCCCATATCTTTAATTCCTTTGACGATATGCCCACCTTGGTCGTTTTTATATGTGGTCGCCGGCTTCCAGGAACCGAAGTTCATGAGACCGAACCGAACGCCGTCGGTGTTTTGAATGATATTCGTGATCACATCTTTGGCGATCTCCAGCTTGGGCTTCGACGTCGCCCCGGGTCCGCTCAGGTAGTTCAAATAATTTCCAAGGGCCGTCGTAACGCTCGAAGTGCCGCAGGTTCCGTTGGACTTCAATTTTCCCGTATAGCTCCCCGCGCTCGTGAGCGAGTTATAGGCCGCCGTACAGGTGACCGAGGATATGTTTGTAATGTAGGAATTCCAGTTCCCGCTTTGCTTTCGATAAACCTTGTTCTTTGAATACGAATCGTAACTGCTGTAATCGGTCGCCGGGTCGTAGGGATCGGGCGTCACGGCGACGTCGTCATTCATGCTCCCCGAGTTGTCGAAAATGATCAGCACGTTCGGCTGAATCGTCGTGTTGGTGGAACCGTAGATATCGGTATCGTCGGCAAAGGAGCGGGCCGGCCATGCCAGCAGGGTGAAGACGCTCAACGCTATGATCCATCGGGTATACATGGTCTTATCCTCCTGTTGGTGCTGGAACGATTTTGTCCATCGCCAACTCTTGCTGGTCGGTGGAACCCAGGCTTCCCTTTCCGGTTGTATCGATCGCGAAATAGTTCGCCTCCCAATCCATTCCCATTTTGGATCCGGCCGGAGGCGGCCCGCTGCCCAGAAAGGTCACGGACCCCGTAGCCGTCGTATCGCCTTCCATTAAATCGACGTCCCCCGGAAATCCACCCGCAACCGTCAGTGTCCCCGGCCCGGTGGCCGGCACGACGAAGTTGCGGTTATCCAGGAGGGCATATTCGATCGCCGCACTGGCGGCATGGAAGGCCTCTCGAGACCGACGGTAATTCGCGGAGAGGGACAATTCGGTAGAGGACGTTGAAATGGTCGCCATGCCGATAAAGGTCAGCATCAGCAGAATCAGCATCGTCATGACGAGGGCGACCCCGCGCTCATCCGTCCACTCGGTACGGCCGCGATTCAGATATGATTTAAGTCGCTTCATTTTCCCCTCCCCCTCCCGGCTCAGGATGCGGCGTTCTTCAACCGGACCAGTGTTTCCACGGTCCGGGTTCGCGGCATACCGACGCCGGTCTCCGCATCTTTGATTATGGTCTGGGACGTAATCGTAACCCGCACCATCACTATTTTATCCAGATCGGCCGGGGCCACGGTATCCACCTCGGCCCCGCCGGTGCTCAGCGTATATTTGAAATCCATGCTCTGTATATGATCCGCCAACTGTTCGGGTGCCCCGGCATTGAGGGTCCGCTGAAGAATAAAGGAATTGGGGACACTGGGATCCGCTTGAGTGCTATAGGTGATCGAGTCGACCGGACGGCTTAAAACCACATCGCCGTAGGACAATCCAACGGGTGCGGCATCCAATGTGATGTCGGTCCCGGCAATGGCGTTGGGGGTCATGGAATTGATGGTATAGTCGCCCATGGGCGTTTTCGAATTAATGGCTAAAAGGGTGACGCCGCTGCCCGGAGTGAATGTATTTCCGGGGGTATTCGCAACCGTGATCGTCGCCCCGACGGGAGGGTTTATCAGAAAGGTTGACGGCCCTTGCGCCGCCTGAAACGTGATCGAATCGGGGTTCGTATCATTTGTCGCCGTGATTCCCGTCTGACCCGCCTGAATCCCGAAACCGGCCGACCGTAAATCCCGGGTCAACAGATCAAGACTCGACCGGGCGTCGCTTTGTGTGTCGGCGACATCCTCCTGCACCACATAAGATTTATGCTGGGTCATGAAGATCGAAAGGACAAACACCATGGCAAAGCTGAGAATGGTCATGGCGACCATCAACTCGACCATGGTCATTCCGCGCCGATCCGTCATCACGTAAGGTGGTCTGGATAACTGTCGATTCATGGATCTTCTCCCTTAGAGCGAACTGTTACCGACCCTCTCCACCAGACTAACGCTGTGGTTTCCGCCATCAAACCACGATACCGTATAGGTAATTGTTTTCACCCCTGTAATGGGGGTGTTGTCGACAACGGTGTACTGGCAGTTGTAGACCACGTTTTGGACCGGGACACAGGTCGGGTCGACGGCGTCGACGACGGCATTCAATTGAGGATCCGCATAGGGCAAGTTCGCGTAATTCACGATGCCCTTATCGGCATAAGCCGCCGCCGTGGTGAATTTGAACCCGGAGCTGTTGGCCCTAATCGACATGATCTGCATTCCGGAAACCGCCAGGAGCCCGACGGCCAGGATGACCAAAGAAACCGCCACTTCCAACAAGGTCATCCCCCCTTCGCCCGCAAGTCGGCCCTTCCGAAGAGGGATGAGATATTTGTCAACGAAGCGCCGCATGGATTCTCCTTAGCACGGTGTTTTAGCGTCCAGGGTCTGGATTCCCCCGATGCGCTGAATTTGAACCTGCATCGTTTCGGCGGCATCGCAGGACAAAAGCGTCATGGTCACCGGCGGGGCCGCCGGGGCCGAGATATAACCGCTTCCGCCGAAGCTGATCGACGTTTCATTGCCTCCCCCGTCGGTGACGGACGTGAGCGAAACGAGCCCTCCCATGCCTTCCGTCCCCAACAGGCGCGTTGCCACGACGGGAGGCGGGTCGCATTCATCGCCAGGGTTGTTGGCAACGGTGGGATCATCCTTGCACACGCGATAGGAGTCCGCGGCGGTGTCAAACACGACTTTGTATGTCAAATTCTCTTTTTCCGCAAACGACTGGGCTGTTCTTAGATCCCGGATCAGCGTCTGTGTCTTTTCACGCAAATTTAAATGATACCGGCTGTTCTTAAACATCGGAACGCCAACGCTTGCGACAATCGCAATAATGGCGACAACTATCATCACCTCGGTCAATGTCATGCCCTTTGTATTTTCTAAATTCACCGTTCGATTTATCATTGAAATTCTCCTGGGAATTCTCCTGGAAACTCTCCTGAGAACTCTACTGCCAACTCTTCTGCCGGCATGAAATGCAACCGACATGCCATTTTCAACATCCACGGCGGCTTTATAAAATGAAGAATATTCAAGCTGTTAGAATTCAGTCACATGAAACAGCGATGTGGTCTAGCCGGCCCCGTTTTACTTTGGGTAATAGAAGTATGTAATGGATTACACATCGTCACGCCGGTTCCAAGGTTTGGCTTTGTCGCCCATCCGTGCGATCCGGGGGTTGGCGTGACCCTTTCGTACCGGACTAGAAGGGCGAAAAGTTCTGCAGGAGATACAGGGGTGAATCAACGGAAGGTCAAGGATTCGTGGATGAAAGTCCCTTCCGAATCTCGAACAAGACTTGATCCAGCATAGGCGCCGTCAGTCGTCCCGTCTGGGTATTTTGCTGGCTGGGATGGTATGAGGCAAACAGATCGGGCCCTGGGCCGAATTCGGACTCGCACAGACGATACTGCACGCCGTGGCGAAACCGAATACCGCGCCGCTGCGTGATCCGCCCGATTTGGATCAATGTCTTGAGATATTGATCAAAGGCAATCTTTCCGAGCGTCAACACCGCTTGAACCCGGGAAAGCAGGCGGAGTTCTTGGACCAGAAAGTCACGGCAGCGATCCAGTTCTATGGGCGCGGGTTTATTCCCCGGGGGGGCGCAATGAAGCACGGCCGTGATATAGGCGTCCTTCAATTCGAGCCCGTCGTCTCGACGCCGAGATTCCGGCTGATTGGCGAATCCGGCCCGGTATAGCGCGCTGAAAAGAAAATCGCCCGAACGATCCCCGGTAAAGATGCGGCCGGTCCGGTTGCCGCCGTGCGCGGCCGGGGCTAGACCGATGATCAGCAGCCGGGCCTGCGGATCCCCGAATCCCGGAACAGGCTTGCCCCAGTAAGACTGGTCGCGGTAGGCCCGCCGTCTGACCCGGGCGATCCGCCCGCAGTACTGCCGCAGACGGGGACATCGGGTGCAAGCAACCACTTCGACATGGATATGGTTGAAACCGTCAGCCATACGCCGTTTCTTCTTGTTGGATATGTGCGCCACCTATTATATAGGGCTTCTTTCGATCAGGCAAAATCGGACCTTCTCTTCGACATAAAGGATTGACAATGGAAACGCAACATGGTTATCCTGAGGACGACAGACATTGATGGTTTAATAATCATTTCCAATCCTTAAATAAGGAGGGCGCCATGGGCGACGTTATTCGTAAGGTCGATTATTTTTACATAAAATCCGCCAATAAACCTGGAGAAGGTGCAAAAATTTTGAGGGCCCTTCGGGATGAGGGGATCAACCTCCTGGCGTTTTCCGGGTTTCCGGAAGGTCAGAAGGCCCAAATCGATTTCGTGCCGGAGGACCCTCTTGCGTTTGAGGCAGCCGCAAAACGGGCCGGCTTGAAGCTGAGCGCAAAAAAGAGCGCCTTTCTGATTCAAGGGGAGGATCGGACGGGGGCCGTCGCGGAGGTCATGGGAAATCTCGCCGATGCCAAGATCAATGTCACGGCCATCGACGCCCTTTCAGCGGGAGGGGGCCGTTATGGGGCGATTCTCTGGGTGAAGCCGAAGGACGTGGCGAAGGCGGCCCAAGCCCTCGGCGCTTTCTAAAGAGCTCGCGATATCAGCGAAAAGGATTTACCGGATATACCAGCTTCCTTTGAGCGGGATCACGGTCGGAAGACCGGGATAGTAACCCGTCCGCAGCCCTGCGTCATACCAAACCTCCGGCTGACCGGCGCCGGTAACGCCCTGTTGTGCGATCAGGGCCCCAAACACCTTCGGATGACCTTCCACGACCAGTTGCCCGGCGGTCGACAGGACACCCTTGAAATGGACGCTCGGAAGAACGACCGTCTCCCGGGAATCCAAATTTATATCGTCCGACGGAGGTGCCTGGACTTGAACGGATCGCCCGGAACCCGATTCTCGAAGAGTCAAATGAGCCTGGATGGAATAAATGCCCTCCATATAACCCACCGGCAGATCCAAAGTGGCCAGATTGGTTCCATCCGGCGGTTTCTGATCAACCGTGTCGACAAAAACAAGCCCTCGGTCATTTTCAACGGCTTGATCCCCCAATGCTTGGGATGGCGTCTGCCGGTGCCCGGGATCCAAAATCCCATCCTGATATAGAAATCCCTCTCGATCCGTGGCGAAGTAAACCCCCCAGGTCTTCGCAAAGGTTTTTAGACTTTGATAATCCCAAGGAGCCAAACCGAAGCCCGGACGACTTTCGATTTGAAATTGGTGAAGGTGGCCGTATCCCTCCGACAAAAAAGGTTCCGTGCAGTTCGTACATTCTGGTTTGGGATTAATAATCGCCCCCCCTACGTAAAATTCGACCCAGGGGTCCTGTCGGCCGGAATCGGCATAAGGTTCCCCACTGACCCCCGCATTTGAATTTTTTTTCGGAACGGCGGCCAACGAGCTTCCGAAATCGGCCTGGCCCATCATCCGAACCTCTCCCCAATGCACCAGAACGGGAACCGATCCGTTGGATCCCGGCCCGATCTGGAGCGGGGCTGTGGTCGGAGGAACGGGGCTTGGGGTGATTTCGACGCTCACGGTCCGGAGGGTCCCGGATCCGGTCATACCCGTCGCCTCCACGGTGCAGATGGCGCCCGCGCTTTTGGGGGCAAAGATCTTCAGGCTCGTAAGATCTCCCGCACCGCCCAACGCCTCGGCGAGAAAGCCCGGATGATCCGGTTCGGACTGATACCAAAAATCCGGTTGCTCGGCGGTTCCCGTAAACTGAGCCTGCCCTTTGTTATCATAAAATGAAGCCGACCCGCTGGCGTCGGTCATCCGTCGTGCCAGGAAACTCCTTCGTCCACCGACCGGTTCTCCCAGAGGAAAGGTCCCGATGTCCGGAAACGTCTCCGGCTCCTGAAACCATTGGAGCACCATCGCGGGTCCCGATTCGGCGAGATACTGCGCCTGGACCGTATCTTTTTGGTTGGCCGAGATGCCGATCTCGTCCATGGACAAACGATAAGCCGAAAGCCCCAGCAGTGTGATGAGAAACAACAGACCGACCGTCACAACCAGGGCCATTCCCTGCTCTGAATCCAAGCGCCGCATAATCCCGATCACCGATTTCTTAAATAAACTTCTGTCGTCATCGACCTTATCCTTTCGGGTGTCCTGGACAGTCGGGCGGTCAAATGAATCCGGACCCGATATACGTCCGGCAAAACCGCGCCCGACCGACCTTCACGATCCAGATAGATCAAATCCATGGAAGCCAGCCCCTCGGCCACGGGATTGGTACCCCCGTCCACGGTTCGAAGGAGCTTAACGTGTGTTGAATCCACCGGCTTGAGCGCATACCGTACTTGGTTGATGATCTGAATCGTGCTGGCGGGAGGGAAGGTGCTCCTTAACCCCTCTGCGAATTCCAGGCCGTTATTGCTTCCATCCCTGGCCAGGGTATGTCGCTCACAGTAATCCAGCCGGCAGATCGAAACGACTTTTCCCCCTACAAATTTTTCGGGAGCGCCATCGTAACGAATGGGCAACTGCAACTGCTCCGTTTGAGCCGTCTCCGTCAAGCGAGCAGTCGCCGCATCCAGGTTGGCCAGAAATTGGATCTCCTGTTCTTCGGCTTTGAGTATCCTTGCATCCCCATCCGGAAGACCGAAACCAATAAGCCCAAACTCTCGAACCATGAAATCCATCGCGGTTCTTACCTGTTGTTGGGCTTCGGCCGTATCCTCCTGAATAACGCTCCGTTGGTTCTGAAGGATTAAAAACTTCATCCCAAAGGCGGAGACCAGCGAAAAGACCAGTGCGGCCACCATCAACTCGACCAAGGAGGTCCCGTGCCTGTCCCGAATCGGCCCAAGGATCTTCATGGAACCACCCCATTCGATCGGATGGTCGTCAGGGCCAGCGTGTGGGTTCGATTTGTTTTGTCCGTCCACTCGACCGCAACATGAATCGTCGTGAAATGAGGGTAAGGAGCGTCGATCCGAAGGGTCCGGGTTCGGTTAAAACCTTCGGGATGATCGTCATCCTCAGGACGCCCATGAATCAATTCGTCATACGGGAACGAAATTTCCTCTTCCATCTTGGCCTGCGCCAAGGCGGCGGCCGTGGAAATGCGACGGCCGGCATCCAATCCGATCTGGCTCGCATGCGTCATGCTCAAGCCCGAAATCATTCCAACGGCGAGGATAAACAGGCTTACCACGACTTCGATAAGGGATAGGCCGCATTGCCGGAGAACGAGATCGGGTCTCATGTCAATTTCACTCTCCCGGTGGCCACAACGGTGATCTGCCGTTGCTCTCCGGAACGATTCCTTAAAACGATCGCGGTCCATGTGTTGGTCGTCCCTTGAGGATAAAAAGTGAGAATGGGGCCGCCCGAGGAGCTGACCAGGTCAATCCCTCCAAACCCCTGTCCCCCGTCCTGAAGATCTCTAACCCAACCGATTGGAACCCCGGGTTGGGAACCTCGTTCAATCTGATACCGCTCCCTTTCAAGGTCCAGAACAACCGAAACAGGCTGGCGCTCCGCCAGGGCCAGCTGCCTGGCCCAACGCAGGTCCGAAACAACGTCGCGGGCCGCACTGGTGAGCCGATGGTGAGGGAGCTGGGATATAAAACTGACGGAGGCCAGCCCGCAAAGGATTCCCGCAACGGCCATTACAATCAACAGCTCCGTCAGGGTGGAACCTTGCTGTATGACCGGTGTGGTGCGCATGCTCCTGCCAGATTACAAGATCCGTGCCGAGCGGGGTTTAAAAAGGGAAATAAGAAAGGATCGTTCAGAATGAAAATGGAAGACGCGCGTTTAACTGAAGAGAATTTTTAAAGAAACAAGATCAATCGGCGGCGATTTAAGAACCCGGAGAGGCCCGGAGTTCGTCTCCGTGTCTGTCATTCATCCAGCACGGCCGTTCAGGGTGCCTGAATGCGGATTCAGGCCGATGGTTTATCTTCCATTTCTTTTTCCAGTTTCCGAATCCATCGGTAGGTGCGTTTCAATACTCGAGCGGCCTCGGTTTTACTGCCGTATTCCAGGATCGCCCGTTGGGCCATGGCCCACTCGATCTTTCTAAGGAAGGAATCCATCGAGCCTTCGATCTTCATGGCCTCGACAAGGGTCTGCCACTCGATTCGGTCGATCACGTCCTTAACATTCCTGCCGTCCATTTTATTCTCCCGCGGATCATGGACCCGCACGGCCATCAGGGGGGAGTGAATCCCGTCACGGATCTCGGGCGGGAGGAACTCCGGAATTAGCATGGTTTGTGAGGCCGGTATCAAGGTCACGGCCCGTTCAAGGACATTTTCCAGTTCACGGATATTACCGGGCCAGGAGTAGGTCACCATTCGATGCAAGGCTTCCGGCGAAAGGGTTTGCACGTTTTTCCGAAGTCGACGGCTGAATTGGATCAGGAAATATTCGGCGAGAGCTTGGAGATCTTCCAGGCGTTCTCTTAACGGGGGCAGATGGATCGGGATGACATGGAGACGGTAGTAGAGGTCTTTCCTAAACAATCCTTTTTCGATGAGCGCCTTGAGATCCTGGTTCGTTGCCCCAATAATCCGAACATCCAGCTTGATCGGGTCGTTGCCACCGACTCGCACTAGCTCCCGCTCTTGTAAAACCCTCAGGAATTTTACCTGGACGGTCGTCGGAATCTCTCCGATCTCGTCCAGAAAAAGCGTGCCCCCATCCGCCCATTCAAACTTCCCGATTTTGCGGGACAAGGCCCCCGTAAAGGCCCCTCGCTCGTGACCGAACAGCTCGCTTTCCAACAATTCGATCGGCACGGCGGCGCAATTGACCGCCACAAATCGTCGGTCACTACGGTTTCCGGAGCGATGGATCAACCTCGCGATCAGTTCCTTTCCCGTCCCGGTCTCCCCCGTAATCAGTACGGTGGAGTCGGTGGGCCCGACCTGCCGCACCAGACCCAAGACGGCCTTCATGCCGGGACTTTCACCCATCGGCTTGGATGACGTCCATCCGTCGTTGACTTCCTGGACTTCTCGGCGCAGATACACATTTTCGGTCGTCAATGTCTTGTTTTCGGCCGCATAGGCCAGTAGCCGCTGCTGGGTCGCCTTCAGTTCCTGAAGATACGCAAACAGGAGACAGGTCATTTTCTGGACCCGTTTTTCAAGTCCCGCCGCGGAATGAACCGGTCGACTATGTTCCCGCCAGTAAAATCGGTATCGGGAGTAGGGAGCCTCGTAGAAAGAACCCTCTCGAAAGACATATTCCAGAGAACCCGACCTCAAGGTCCCGCCCTGAGTGACTCGATAGGCCTTACAGGCGGGATCGATACGTTCCGTCGGGTCGGCCGCCCGCGGGATCAGGGTCCGCAGAAGGGTCGCTCCGCCCGATCTCGTTTCGGGTTTGATGATCATCCCTCCGAGGAGTGCCTCCTGCGGGCCCGCGGAATGATCGGTGCCCGTTCCCAAAATATCGAAGGAGGGCGGGGCCAGGGGGATTTCCTCATCGGCGAGTTGCACGGCTTGAAAAACGGCAACGGTCCCCCCGCGGTCATTCTTCACGATCTTGAGCTGCGAGCCGGATTCTTCAAGGTCATAGCCTTCAAACTCCCGGACGATATCCCCGACCCGATACTGCAGGAACTCCTCGTCCAGATGGGCTTCCTCGACGAAATCATACAGGCGGACGAATCCCTCGTAATTCCCCTTCAGCATGAAGTGGGTGGCCAGAAGCGGATGGAATCCCGGATCCCATTGCGAGAGCACAATCATCTCGGGGTCGGCGGGATTCCTGGCGACCGCCTGCAGGCGAAGGAACGTCGTGTAGGCACCGGCCCAGAGGCCGGAGTAGAGAGCGACCGTTCGGACATCATCGAAGGTCCGGGCAATGATCTCAAAGATCGATGGGATATGTCTCTCGCCCTGTCGCGCGGATCGAATAAAATAGTCGATCGCGGCTTCGCGGGCGATTTCCTTTCGACCCGACAGGCGTTCGGCCGTGCGGAGCACCTCCCGCAGCACTTCCTCGGGAAGCCAGGCATGATGGTCCATGAGAAGATCCTGAGGATCTTTAAGGGCGTCGTACCCCTCCACCCCTGAAAATAAGGCTCGCGGATTCACCTTGTTCATTTGTGATGGATAATAGATCTGGAGATGAGTGAGGAGAAGTTGTGTCAGAAAACCGGTGGCCCAGGCCGTCTGTGTCTGCATATCGCCTCCTTCCGGAGAGATTCTCGAACGGGAGAAATTCTCCGGGTTGATATGTTTGAGACTGGTAAGGGACTGCTGCGGAATTTCCCTGTAACGCGGCCTTACTATACTTCAAGGATTTCGTTTTTTCAAGAAATTTAATCGGCCCGAGGCCAGGCTACCGGACTATCCAGAGACTTCATTTCGCGGGGGAGTGGGCTGAAGCAGTTTCAACGGAATTTCCGCTTTGAGCTCGTCATTGATCAAAATCTTGAATTCATAATCGCCGGGATGTTCAAACTTCATCATGTTGATCGTCAGAATATGGTTGGATCCGATCGTCACTCCCGGCCGGCCTGGTCCGAGAGTAAAGTCACCGCCCAGGACGAGCAATTTTTGGCCGTCTTCATCCATGAGCTGCACCTCGACTTTCTTTGTCCGGCCCCCTTCGGCCCGATCGGCCTCAAACCGCATCACCAGCTGCATCTGGGGATGGGTAATCGGGAACTGCTGAGCCTGGATGGAATCAAAGACCCCCAGGATGTTGAGTTTGCCATCCCGAGTGATGTTCGCGCCATCCGCCAATACCGCGAAGACGACCTTCATGGGTACCCCGCTTTTATCTGGGCTCCAGATTTAAACGGACATCCTTTTTTCCCGCGATGCCGACTCTCAAAAACGCTAACCCTCGATCCCGTAATCCTTGATCTTGGTCAGAAGGGTTTTATAACTGACCTTCAAAATCTCGGCCGCGCGGGACTTATTCCCGCCGGTTTCTTTTAAAACCTTCCGGATCATCCTTGACTCGGCAAATTGGGTGGCGGCGTGGCTGACTTCCTGAAGCGATCCCTCCGTCTGAAGATCCGCCAAGCCGGTTTCATCCGTCGCCTTGACGCGGAGCCCCAAATGTTCCGGCAGGAGGACTCGGCCATCGCTTAAAATCACGGCCCGTTCGATGCAGTTCTGGAGTTCACGGACATTGCCCGTCCATGGATGCTTGATTAATAATTCCATCGAAGCCGGAGCCACTTCCTTGGGTTCCTTCTTCAGCTCCTGGCAATAGAAACCCACGAAATGCTCCACCAAAGCCGGAATGTCTTCCGCGCGCGCTCTCAGGGGAGGAATCGTGACGGGAAAAACGGCCAAACGGTAATAGAGATCTTCACGGAACAGCTTCTGGCTGATCGCGGCCTGGAGATCTTTGTTGGTCGCTGCAATCACCCGGACATCCACCTTGATCTTGACCGTACCGCCCACCCGCATAAATTCCTCGCCCTCCAGAACCCGAAGCAGTTTCGCCTGGAGGGCGAGGTCCATGTCTCCGATCTCGTCCAGAAAGATGGTTCCCTGATTCGCCAATTCAAACTTCCCCATCTTTCGGACCACGGCACCGGTAAAAGCGCCCCGCTCATGTCCGAACAGTTCGCTTTCCAACAAGTCGCGCGGGATGGCGGCGCAGTTGATCGCCACAAAGGGCCCCTCCTTTCGGGGGCTTAAATAATGAACGGCCCGTGCGAACAACTCTTTACCGGTTCCGGACTCCCCGAGCAGCAGCACCGTCGTGTGACTGGCGGCCACCTTTTGAACCTTGCCGACCACCTCCAGCATTTTCGGGCTCTTGCCGATGATCTTGGGCAATTTTAGATGCTTGGAGAACTCTTCACGCAGAATGAGATTCTCCGTGACAAGTCGTTGCTTCTCCAACGCCTTATTGATCAAATGAATCAGATGGTCCGGATCGAAAGGTTTTGTGATGAAATCGTACGCTCCTTCTTTCACAGCCTTGACGGCCGTCTCAATCGTCCCGTAGGCCGTCATCAGGATTACCGGAATCAATGGATTATGTTCCTTGACCACTTCCAGCACTTCCAGCCCAGACTTGTGCGGAAGCTTGAGATCGGACACGACCAGATCCACCTTGGACTCCTTGAATTTTTCGAGACCCTCCCGTCCATCGCGCCCCACGATCACCTGATGCCCCTCGGCCTGCAGCGCTTGGCTCAGCATCTGGGCCATGCTTTCCTTGTCTTCGACCACCAAAATGACCGCCATCACCCCACCTCCATCAGCGGGAGGAGAATGCGAAAGGTTGTTCCGCGGCCCTCTTCACTGTTGACTTCAATCCGGCCCCCATGCGACAGGACAATCTTGTGGACCAGGGCCAGCCCCATCCCGGTCCCCTTCACTTTGGTGGTGAAAAAAGGGAGGAAGATCCTTTCGAGTTTATCCTTGGGAATGCCGATCCCGGTATCTCGGATATCAAGCGACAGTTCCTTTCGATGGCGCCGGTATCCCAAACGGAAATCAGAATGATGGTCGAGCATCATGGCCCGAATCTCCAATGTCCCGCCTTGCGGCATGGCGTCCATGGCGTTCTGGAGAAGATTTCCGATGGCCTGACGCATCAATACCTCGTCCATCCGCACCTCCGGAAGATCGTTCGGGATCGCGATTTCCAGGGAGGGTTTGATCGTCTTGGTCTGGACAAACAGGTGGTCCAGAAGCCGACGGATCAGCGGCTCGAGCGCCACAGGCTCAAGGTGCAGTTCGTCGTGTCGGCCGAAACTCAACAACTGTTCGATCAGCTGATTCATCGCGGTCAACTCCCGCATGATGGAAGCGACCATCTCCTGCCCGGCATCGGGACCGGCCTCGGATGATGGAAGTTTCTTCGAAAGCAATTTCGTGAACCCCATCACGCTCCCCATATAATTCCGGAACTCGTGCGCGATTCCGGCGGACATTTCCCCCAAAACGGACAGGCGCCGCTTGAGTTCCACCTGCTCTTGCAAACTCTTGATCTCGGTGAGATCCGTGAAGACAAAGGTGGTACCGATCACTTCATTTTGACGATCCCGCAGCAACGACGTGCTGATTCCGACCCAGATCCGTTGCGGACTCGAGCCGCCGGAATTTGGACGGGTCAATTCGAGTTCCTGACGCGTGATCGTGGCCTGATGGTCCAGCGCTTGATCCAGCAGATGAACGACGCTGCTCTGTACACCGAACACCTCCTCACAGGTTTTACCCACCGCCGCCGAACCCGACTGCCCTAAAATCCGCTCGGCCGCATGGTTGAAGGTGGTGATGACACGCTCGGGATTAAACGTGATGACACCGCTGGCCACGCTTTGAAGGATGTTCTCATTGTAACCTTCAATCTCCTCCGCCCGCTCCTCGGCCCGAGTTCTCAAATGGTTTAACTCCTGTTCTTTCTCCTTGAGTTGACGAACCAATCCGTGAAATGTCCCGATCATCGAGGCCGTTTCCCCCGATGGGCCCGAAGCTTCGGCGCCGGACCGACGATTCCGAATCACGATCCGGATCGAGTAAAAAACCATCACACCGATGATGGTCACACCGCCCACTTTCAGAAGCAAGGTGGTCGTCGCCGCCGCGCCCCCGGCGTCCAACGGCCGCAGTCCCAAATCCACTCGGAGCACGCCGACACGGCTCGGGTCCGGATCTTGAAGCGGAATGAAATACGACAGGATCGGTGTTCCGGACGAATCCGAAACCGGAATTCTCAAAAAATTTTCACCCCCCAAGATCTCCTCAAATTGGCGAGGGGTTATTCCCTGGAAAGGGCTCGAGGATCCGATGCGGTCCGGACCGGAGGTGTCCAGCAATAATCGTCCCTCACGATCCATGATCGAGAGACGGTAGGCCCCATACCGTTTGGCCAGTTTTTGGAGAAAAGCGGAATCGGTCCGTGCGGTCCGCTCGGCGTTCCGGATTTCGGTTGCCAGGGTCTGGGTGACCGCGATGAGGTAGCGGGTGGCCTCTTCCATCCGATACCGATTTGCGGTCTGAAGCAGAACGGCGGCGTGAATCCCCCACAGCCCGGCAAACAGAAGCAGCAACACCGCGGACAATCGAACGAGTTGAGTTAACACCCGCACCCCCGACCCTTCAGACGTTCATCTGAGAACCGAAAAAACCGCGGCCATCCCTCCGGTCGCATTAAAACGCGCCCAGATGTTGGTACCAGTTCCAGATCGCCTGGCCGGCAAAAAGAGAGATCACGGCACCCAAACTTAAAAATGGACCGAAAGGAACGGGATATTTTCTGGACTTTCCTTTGAAGGCCATGAGGAACAGTCCGATCGCGGAACCCGCCAAGGCGCCGATGAAAATGGTCAATAACGCCTCCTTCCAACCGAGAAAGGCCCCGATCATCGCAATGAGTTTGATGTCTCCGCCTCCCATTCCTCCCCCGCTGGCCACGGCGACCCCATAAAACAGCGCGCCGCCCAACAGCAAACCGATCACGGCATCCCAAATCCCGATGGGGAGGATAACCGCGGAGGCGACCAAACCCACGACCATCCCGGGCAGAGTGATCCGATCCGGAATGATCTGGTGATCGAGATCAATAAACGTGATCACCAACAGCGCCGAAAACAGGACCCCGTAAACAAACGCCGGCCCTCCGATGCCGAATCGCCAAACCAGCAGAACGTAGGCGATCCCGTTCACAAACTCGATGACCGGATATCGCCAAGAAATCGATCGACCACAGTCCCGGCATCGGCCTCCCAGAATCAAAAAACTGACGACGGGGATGTTGTCCCACCAGCGAACCGGATGCTGGCAGGAAGGACAGCGTGAAGAGGGGGTAATCAGTGATTCATTTCGTGGTAGGCGATGAATACAGACATTTAAAAAACTCCCGATGATCAGACCCAGAACCAAAGCCGTCGAGAGGTTATAAGCGAGGCTTTCCCCCATAATGCTCCCTAATCCGGTCTCACTATACCACAGATCATGGAGGCCATCAAGCCGATCCGCGGGTCATCGGCTTGACAGTCTTTTTCATAACACGTTATAATTAAAAAAAATTCTGACGCGAACAAACTTCATTTAAAGGCCGTCCACATGTCCACAAAGATTGCCGTGATCGGCGGCGGAAGCTGGGGCACGGGCCTGGCCTTTCTCATGGCCGATCGAGGGTACGAGGTAACGATCTGGGTTTATGAAAAGGAACTCGTTGCAAATATTAATGAACAGCACGAGAATCTCTTATTTCTTCCCGGGGTGGCGCTCTCGCAGCGGATTGTAGCGACTTCATCCCTGGAGGAGGCGGTCAAGGGTGCACGGGTGGTGCTTTTTGCGGTCCCTTCCCATCTGGCCCGTTCGGTTCTGGTGAAGCTTGGACCGGTTCTTCCCGAAGAGACACCCGTCATCAGCGGAACAAAGGGCATCGAGAACGACACGCTTTTGTTAACGTCCCAGATCATGGAGGAGGTGCTTCCGACTTCTCCTTCCAACATCGCCGCCCTTTCCGGTCCCAGTTTTGCCAAGGAGGTCTGTCTGCGCCAGCCGACCGCCGTCTCGCTTGCGGCCAAGAACCACGACTTGGCCGTTCGGTTGCAACCTTTCTTTACCACGCCCTACTTTAAGGCCTTCACGACGACGGACATCCTCGGCGTGCAACTCGGCGGGGCTCTCAAGAATGTGATCGCATTGGCCGCCGGCGGCGCCGACGGCCTGGGCTTCGGCTACAATACCCGGGCCGCGCTTATTTCAAGAGGGCTGGCCGAGATCATTCGGCTAGGACAGGCTCTGGGTGCCGACCCGAAGACGTTTTCCGGCCTGTCCGGACTGGGGGATTTGATCCTGACGTCGACGGGAGCCCTGAGCCGGAACCGAACCGTGGGATATCAAATCGGTCGGGGAATGAAACTCCCCGATATTCTAAAAGACATGAAGATGGTCGCCGAAGGCCTCCAAACCACGCGGGCCGCTCATGACCTGGCTCAAAAGCACGGTGTCCGGATGCCCATCGTCCAACAAATTTACTCCGTCCTGTTCGAGGGCAAAAATCCACATTGGGCCGTAACGGATTTGATGGAAAGCGCCGTGGGCGATGAAATCCGTTAATCCGGGCTCCATGGGCTTGCGTTCTCATTCCCGGGGTTCCTATATACTATATTAATAGGAAAGGAGCTCGCGTTTGACCACCCTGATGCTGTTCAGCCTGCTGGGCGGGGTCGCCATTTTGCTCCATGGCCTTCAATGGGCGGGTGACGGATTGCAAGGACTGGCCGGGGCCCGCCTCCGATCGATCCTGGCCACCTTCACCCAGAACCGGTTTCTCGGACTGGCGACGGGCGCCTTCATTACGGCCGTGATCCAAAGCAGCAGCGCGACCACAGTGATGCTGGTCGGCTTTACCAGCGCCGGACTGATGACGCTCTCTCAGACGGTTTCATTGATCCTGGGCGCCGACATCGGCACCACCTTCACCGTCCAATTGATCGCCTTCCAGATCAGCGATTACGCCCTGGGCGTTCTCGCGATCGGCTTTGCCCTTTACTTTTTCAGCAAACAACATCGAATCAAATTGGTTGGCACGGTCCTTTTCGGTTTCGGTCTGATCTTCTTTGCCTTGAAGCTCCTGTCGGAGGGCATGGCCCCGCTCAGGGATAATGATTTGATGCGTCAAGTGCTGTCCGGCGTCGCGACGGTTCCGGTATGGGGGATTTTGATCTCGGCCGCGATAACCGCATTGCTCTCCAGCAGCGCCGCCACCATCGGTATTGCGATCGCTTTTGCCACTCAGGGACTGATGCCGCTGGCCTCGGCCATCCCCCTCATCCTGGGAGCCAATGTGGGGACCTGCGCCACCGCCTGGGTGGCCAGCCTGGGCACCACCGCGGAGGCCCGACGCGTCGCCCTGGCGCATATCCTATTCAAACTGCTGGGCGTCGTCCTGATTTTCCCGTTTCTACAGCCGTTCGAGAGCTTCATTGCCCAGTCCTCCGATGACATCGTGCGTCAGATTGCGAACGCCCATACCTTGTTCAATCTCGGAATCGCCCTCCTTTTTCTGCCGTTCACCGTTCCGTTCGCCCGGCTCGTAGCCTGGCTGGTTCCCGAAAGACCTTCGTTGGAAGAAAGTTCACGGCCGAAATACCTGGACCCGCATGTTGTGGATACCCCGGCCCTGGCTCTGGGTCAGGCCACGCGGGAAGCCCTTCGGATGTCGGATATCGTCCGGGACATGTATCGAGATACGATTCTGGTCTTCACCGAGGATAATCAGGAGGCCCTGGAACAGATCGAACGGAAAGACGACTGGGTGGACGCGTTAAACCGGGAGATTAAACTCTACATCACCAAGGTGTCCGCGAAATCGCTGACGGAGGACCAATCGGCGCGCGAAGTGGACCTTTTGACCCTGACCAGTGATCTGGAAACGATCGGAGACATCATCGATCGCAATTTAATGGAACTGGCCAAGAAGAAAATCTACAAGGGTCTGCGTTTCTCCGATCAAGGACTGAAGGAAATCGTCGAACTTCACACCCGGGTGGGCCAAAACCTGGAACGGGTGATCTCGGCTTTTGCAAGCCACGACCCGGAACTGGCCCAGCGGGTGATCCAGACCAAGGACGAAATTAAACATCTTGAACGCGAGCTTCGGGCCGCACATATCCAGCGCTTGCGTGCAGGCCTCGCGGAATCGATCGAGACCAGCGCGATCCATCTCGACGTCTTAACCAACCTGGTCCGGATCAATCACCATGTCACCAGTATCGCGTATCCCATCGTCGAAGAAAAATAATCCATGAATTCGGAAGACACACGGAAAATGCTGGTCCAAGTAAAGAAGGGAACTCTTTCGGTGGATGCGGCCATCAAGCGGCTTCGGCACCTGCCCTATGAAGCGCTGGGGTTTGCGGCCATCGATCACCACCGCACGCTCCGACAAGGACATCCCGAGGTGATCTTCTGCGAGGGCAAGCGCCCGGAGCAGGTCCTGGCGATCATTCGACGAATGGTCGCGATCGATAGTCCGGTCCTGGCCACCCGGGCGACTCCGCAATTATTTCAAGCCGTCAAGCGGATCGATTCGAGAGCGGTTTACCATGATGCGGCCCGCACGATTACCATCCAAAAACGAAGCCGATCAATCCGGTCACGCCGCCCGGCCGCAACCGGAGGGATACTGATCCTCACGGCCGGAACGGCGGATATCCCCGTGGCCGAAGAAGCGAAGGTCACCGCCGAGTTTCTCGGCCACCGCGCCGACACGATCTACGACGTGGGCGTGGCCGGGCTCCACCGTCTTTTGAATCACCGTTCCCGCATCGAGGCGGCCGGCGTCCTGATCGTCGTGGCCGGAATGGACGGGGCATTGCCCAGCGTGATCGGCGGCTGGATGGATAAACCGATCGTGGCCGTGCCGACCAGCGTCGGATACGGGGCCAGCTTCGGGGGCGTGGCCGCGCTCTTGACCATGCTCAACACCTGCGCCGCCGGGGTGGCGGTGGTGAACATCGACAACGGATTCGGAGCGGCGGTTGTGGCCCACCGAATGATGAAGGTCGGCCGGGCGCTCCGCTAGGAGCCGTGGCCGCGGGCATACATAGCCAGGCGAGGTCATATGAAGATTGCCTATTTCGACTGTTTCTCAGGGGTTAGCGGCGATATGATTCTGGGCGCGATGGTGGATGCGGGACTGGAGCTTTCCCGTCTCAAGGAGCGGCTGAACCCCCTTCCCATTAAAGGCTTCGAACTTAAAACCCGTTCGGCCCAGCGGGGACCTTTTATCGGAACCAAAGTGGACGTGAATGTCCAACCCCAGAAGCA